>OLSM01000002.1_pt1 | contig 370504 bp, 328 predicted proteins | sample 1672721 | NCBI WGS metagenome assembly OLSM01 (sample SAMEA3136717, study PRJEB25190) | human gut metagenome
GGCGCGAGCCGTCCTGGCTCGCAGCCATGTCCGGCGGGACTGCGCGCGCCGCATCTCCGCCGTCCTTTTCGCGGATGCCCCGGCTTCCGTGCCCTTGCCGATGCGCCTTGTCGCCTTGGCCTCCGTCGCTGCCTCTTTCGCAGGCGTGGCCTTCTCGGGATCGGCAACGGATGCCTTCTCGCGCCTGGCGGCGTGGATAGCGGCCCTCGACGCCCGGTAGGCGTCTCCCGTCCCCTCAAGCTCGTCGGAATCGTCCGCCTCGTCGGCAGCTGCATCGGCAGCGAGCGCGACGAGGTGCCTGCGCGCTTGGAGGGCCGACTTCGCCTCTTGTGAAGCGGGTTCGTCGGCGGCCTTGGCATCGGCTTTCCCTTCGCCTTTGGAACGGCTCTGCTTCACGGAGGGCTTCGAGCCTTTGGGCTTGCGCCCCTCGGCCCTGCGGTCGCCCGACCTTCGGACGAGCCCGGAGGAGATGGCATCTGTGCGCGTCGCGCGTGCGACCTCGGCCGCATCGACCGCGCCTTCCGTGGCGGACACGGCGGCTTCCGTGGCCGTGGCGGACGCCTCCGCACCCTTGGCTAGTTGCGTCACTGGTCAGCGCCCTTTCGGCGGCGGGCCCTCTTGGCGAAGTCGCTCTCGCGCTTCTTGGCGGCTATCTCCTCGGGCTTGGTGTTGAACAGCTCGTAGAGCCTGCCCTTCGGGAAGTCGTCCTTCAAGGGGACGCGGGCACCGCCCGCGATGAGCAGCCCTTCTCCCGCGCGCACGGACTCGTCGATGTAGGAGGCCTCCTGGGCGCTCATGTCGAGGAGCTCTGCCCAGGCGCGACGGTCGAGCGGCGACTGCTTGTGCAGGAGCACGAAGTCGGAGTTCAGCACCATGTTCCGGGCCTCCTCGTGGTCGAGCATGTAGACGCTGTTCTGCGTGATGCCCGTGGCGATGAGGTTGAACTTGCGGCCCTCCGCCCAGTACTTCGAGAAGTAGCTGATGATGGCGGGGTGCCCGAAAAGCGACTGCACCTCGTCGATGTAGAGCCAGGTCGTGATGCCGCGCTCGTAGTTGTAGTACATGCGGTTTCGGACGCTCTCAAGAACGGCGATGATGCCGAAGGCGCGCATGTTCTCGGAGAGGTCCTTGAAGTCGATGTTGGTGATGCGCCTCTCGAAGCCCACGTTTGAGGGATGGTTGAAGAACGACAGCGCCCCTGTCACATAGCGCTCGTAGCGAAGCGCGATGTCCCGGGCCTCCGGCTCGGGCTGCTCCTTCAGGATGCGGTGGAAGTCGCCGAGCAGCGGGTCGCGCCCCGTCTCGGCCGCCTCGCGGTAGGCCGCCTCCACGCACCGGCTGATGATGGACTTGTCGGCCTCGGGAAGGCCCTCGGCCCCTTCCGCCATGGTCGCGGAGGACAGCGCCAGGAAGGCGTCGATCTTGAAGGCCATCTGCGCCGAGGGCGACTGGTGCGCCACGTCGGCAAGGTCGAACGGGTTGAGGTGGGTGTCCGAATCGGGCGCGAACCTGATGGACTCGCCCCCGTTGGCGACGACCACCGGCGAGTACTCGCCAGCGGGGTCGAGGATGATGATCTCGTCATCGGGGTAAGCGAGGATGGTGTTCTCTATCTCGCGCTTGACGGAGAACGACTTGCCGGATCCGGGCTTGCCCGCGACGAAGCCCATGGGGCTCGCCAGGCGCTTGCGGTTGCACAGCACGAGGTTGGAGGACTGCTTGTTCTGACCGTAGTAGCCGCCGCCCGTCTGCGCGAGCTCCTGGGTCGCGAAGGGCATCTGTATGGCGACCTGCGCGGTCGTCATCATGCGGGACACCTCCACGTGGTTGTGCCCGAGCGGCAGAACCGAGTTAAGGCCCTCGCGCTGCCGGAAGTCGAGCGCGTCGGCCTCGATGGAGTTTCGGCGCGCGGTCGATACGATCTGCATCACCTGGTCGTCCAGCTGCTCGCGCGTGGGCGCGTAGGTGTAGACGAGGCCCGTGTAGACGTAGAGGCGCTGGTTGCGGTTCTGCAGGTGGTCGAGGAGGTCTTCGGCCTCCTCCTTGGAGTATTTGAGCTCGGAGGGGAGAATCTGGAAGTCGTAGCCCTTCTTAACCGCGCTCATCTGCTCGTCGATTATCTCCTTGTCCATCCACGCGATGCGCTTCTTCACGAAGGCGACGGCCTTTGACTTGTCCATGGCCTGCACGTGGATGGAGATGGCGAGCGGGATGGAAAGGTCGATGATGTCGGCCAGGCAGCGGTCGGACAGCTCGCTTCCGAAGCGGTTGATCGAGAGCACCTGCCCCCACGTGTCCTCGGTCTTGAAGCAGGTGCCCGAGCCCTCCGGCTTGAAGTCGAGAGACGCCGGGCAGATGAGGTCCTTGCTCGTGAGGCCGCCAGCCGCGCCCACCGCTTCCCAGGAGAACAGGTTGGGCTTGCCGGGACGGAGGAGGCCGTGGATGGCGTCGAGCCGTTCCTCGCCGGAAAGCGGTCTGCTCGCGCTGCGCATCTTGGCGAGCGTCTGCTCCGCGTCGGTTCTCATGCGGGCGAGCTTGGGGATGGCCTCCTCGATGCTCGCGGCACCGACGGAGAACGTGAGGTAGCGCTCGCGCACGAGGTTCGACACGCCCTCGCGCATCTTGTCGTTGAGGATGCGGTTGTACTCCTCCGCATAGGCCGCTGTCGCGGGGTCGCTCGCGTCGAAGAAGCGCTTGCGGCCGATGAGGTCGGCGGGGATGGGGCGGTTCACGACGGCGAGCTGCACGCAGCTTTCCGCGCCGAAGTAGTCGAACAGCTGGCACCACCCGCTGAATATGGCCTGCTGCGTCTCCTCGCGCGCAGACTGGTAGCTGATGTCGTCGAAGGCGAGGGTCTGGCTGAAAAGCCCTTCCTCTACCTGCGCGATGCCGTTCTCGTACATGAGGTCGAAGCCCACGGCCCCGTAGACGTCCCGGGCCGCGCGGCGGCGCTTGCGCTTCTCCGCCATCTGGTCGGTGAGCTCGCGCTCCTGCTCTGCCATGCGGCGCCCCAGGGACTTGGATCGCTTGGGACCGGAGCCGGGCCTCACGAGGGCCTTCTGCTCGTTCTGGTTGCTAGAGTTCCAAGACATGCCGCTCCGCCCCCTTTCGCTTGGAGGCGCGGCGCGCGCGACGGTCGATCTTCGCGCAGCCGATGGGGCCGGCGATGGATGCCGGGCGCGAGCCCGTGGCGTAGACGAGCTTCCCGTCTCCGAGGACGTGCTCTGCGAAAAGCGGCACGAACTTCTCGGGAACGAGGCCCTTCGGCCGCCAGAAGCCGAGCAGCCAGAACGGCATGGAGGCCGCCATGACGGGAAGCGTCACGGCGTCCACGGGAACGCCGAGGCCGACGTTCGCCACTGCGGCGACGGCCACGGCCGTGACGAGCCCTCCTGCGGTGCAGGCGAGCGTGCGGGCGGAGAGCTTGCCCACCACCTTCTCGGTGTACTCGCCGATGTCCTTGTGCACGGATACGCTCAACATGGCCGCCCCCTATGCCGGGAGCCAGCTCGTGTCGAGCATTCCGAAGTAAACGGCGGCCGCGATGATGATGCCGCCGCCCGCGATGGTCGAGATGGCGCTCGCGATCTGCGCGCCGCCCTGCTGTTCGCGGATGGCGAGGCCCAGCGACACCGCGCCCCAGACGACGAGGAAGCCGCCCAGGAACGTCACGCATCCCGAGACGAGGTTGATGATGTTTGCCAACATGGGGTCTGTTTCTCCTTTGCATCTTGCCGCGCGGCCGGGCGTGAAGCCCGCAGGTGGCCGCGCTATCGTTTAGAATCTTTGCCGGGGACGGGTCGCACCCCGTCTCCTTTGCATCGCGGCGGCCAACGCGCTTCGGGTTGGGAAGCCCGGAGGGCGAACCTCGGCACCGTAGGGTGCGGCCGCCGCACCATCACCTCTTCTGCATCCTCCTTTCTGCGTACTCTGCGAAGTCGAAGGAACGGTCGAACGCCGCGCCCTCGTGCCCCGGGTAGACCGAGTGCCACCTGGGGTGGGCGGTGATGTCGTACTTCTTGTCCTTGAGGGGGTCCGTGCCCGCTATGAGCACGATTGCCTCGTCGCGCGGCAGCTTCGCCACCTCGGCGGGCTGCATGAGGTCGCGCTCGATGGTGTTCCAGTTGCGCGTCGATGAGGCGGACTGCCCGCGGCTCTCGTTCCAGGTGATCGTGGCGACGGTCTCCTTGCCGATCGACTCGGCTATCTCCTTCACCGTGTCGGTGGACTTGCCGCCCAGAAACAGCGTCGTGTCGCAGCAGTCGATGATCGTGGCCGCGTCGTCCTTGTAGGCGCTCTTGAGCTGGGAGAGGGATTGGAGCCCGAAGGCCATCGAGATGTTGCGGCTTCGCACCACGGCCACCATCTTCTCCACGTCGGGGAGGCGACCGATGTTGGCGAACTCGTCCATGAGCATCACCACGGGCGTGGGCAGCGCCCCGCCGTAGCGCTTGATGGCGCGCTTGCAGAGGATGTTCATGGTCTGCCACATCATGATGGCGAAGAGGAACGAGTAGAGCGATGAGGTGTCCGACATGACGGCGAAGATGGCGCGCCGCTCGTCCTCGTCGCCTAGGCGGTCCAGCTCCATCTCGTCGTAGCTCACAAGCTCGCGCACCTGCGGTATGGCGAAGGGCTCCATGCGCGTGTTGCAGGACACGAGGATCGATTTCAGGGTCTTGCCCGCAGCGTCCTTGAACATCTTGTAGTGCAGAAGGCAGAAGTCGGCGTCCACGGGGGTCGGCTCGGACACGCGCACCCATCTGTGCGCCCCTGCATCGGGTTGGTACGACACGCGGCGCGTGGGGTCGAAGGGCTCCTCTTGCGCGTCGCCCGCCTTCACGTAGCGCATGCCCGTCTCCACTTCCTCGAAGAGGAGGTCGAGCGGGCTTCTGTAGTCCTCGTCGGATTCCTTGGCCTTCGCGAGCGAGAGCAGCGTCACGAGTCCCGACAGGGACCGGTCCTCGGGCGGGCAGTGGTAGACGAGGTATCCGATGAGCGCCACGTAGAGCAGCCGTTCGGCGTTCTCCCAGAAAGGATCGCCCGCATGCTCCTTGTCGCCCGTGGTGTTGTCGATGAGGCAGGTGACGAACTCAAGGATGTCCGCCTCGTCCTGGATGTACGCGATGGGGTTGTAGTGGAGGGACTTCGAGAAGTCCACGGTGTTGAAGGAGAGCACCCTGTAGCCCTCCGCGTCGAGCATGTGGCCCAGGCGCGGAAGCGACTCTCCCTTGGGGTCGGTGATGAGGTAGTTAGCCGACATCTGCATGACGTTGGGCTCGAAGAACCCGCGCGTCTTGCCGGAGCCGGAGCCGCCCACGACGAGCACGTTTCGGTTGCGCTCGTACCTGCGGTCGTGATCGGGGCGGCTCATGGCCATCCCGAAGTGCTCCGTGAGGATGACGTTGTCGAAGGCATCCTCGGTGTTCATGAATCTACGGCCGCCTCGCACGGTGCCCCAGCGGGCGGATCCGTGCTCTTCGCCTTGGCGCTGGGCGGTCCCGTGGGTGAGGGACCACGCCCAGGCGCACCAGACAGAACAGGCGGCCACAAGCCCCGTCGCGAGCGCGGCAGCCTCGAGCGAGAGGGGGCCGTGGCCTATGAGATAGGAGGGAAGATGGGAAAACGCTGCGGTGAGGTTGGAGATGGGGTTTCCGGGAAGCGACAGCAGGCAGGCGGTGTATGCGTTCGCAGCGAGAAAGGATATGACCGAGAGGGCCGCCGCCCAGATGATGCCTACCGCTGTCACTTCGCCCGCATCTCCTGGAAGCGGGGTTCTTTCGTAAGAGCCTTGGTGGTGGACCTCTCGGCCTCAAGGGCCGCCGATGCCTCTCGCGCGTCCTCGGCTCGCTCGTCGAGCGTGCGGTCGTCGCGGTCGCGGGAAGGCTCCTTTTCGTGCTGCTCTCTGATCTTCTCGGCAGCCTTGGCGCAGGCATCGTCGGTCTCGCGCGAGAGCTCGTCGAACGACTGCCATACTTCCTTCGCGTCCGCGATGCGGAACAGGAGGTATTCCTTGCCGGTCTCCGGGTCGGGGAACCAGGCCGAGCTGACGCTGTGCGCAGCGAGCCTGTCCTCGATGATCCCCTTGATTCCGTCGTAGTCTCCTATTCCCTGGAACTCCTGCATGTCGAGCTTCGCCCACTCGGGCTGCTCGTGCTCGTCAGAGCCGACACCGGCGATCTCCTGTGCAGAGCGGGTGGCGTTCTGGAACGCCTTCTGCATCTGGGCCGCGCGGGTGTACATCGCACGTTCCCCCATGCGCTCCGCGAAGCGCATGAAGTCGTCTATCATCTTGCTTCCGGCTTCGTCGCCGTAATCGCTCGCCATGTGTAAGGCTCCTTCCCAAAGGCGGGAAGAGGCCTCCCCGCGCAGCTATCGAATCAAGTGGTTGCTTCCGATTGGCTGTGGGAGTGGCGATGGAGCGATGGAGAGGTTGGAGGCGGCACGAAGAGAGGCCGCGCAAGCGAGCGCGGCCTTGCATGCGTTGTCGGCGCTCTGTGTGCCTAGCGAACGCAGCACTCTTCTCCTTTCCTCCTTTGGGGAACCAGGCCGCACAGGCCCGTCCCGTAGTCCTCGATGACCTTCTGGCGGCGATAGGCGAGCTCTTCCTTCATGTCGTTGGTGAGGAAGAAGCCCATATCCAGGCCCATGACGGCGCAGAGTCTAACGAACTCGTCCGCCCTCATCTGGCGCTGGCCGTCGAGGATGTACCACAGGCGCTTGCGGTCGATGGATGCGCGACGCGCGAGCTCGGCGACACTGATGCCGCGCGAGTCCCGCGCCTCCTCCATCCTTATGACGACCAGCTTCGCGTGATCCATCCTCTTAATCGCCTGCCATCGGTTCGACTTTTCTGCGTGCCCGAATCGAGCACTACACCAGACTAGGCAAAGTCGAAGCGCTTGCATCCATATCTGACCGAATAAGGGAAATGTATTCCCAAATTGGGAACAGTTCCCACACGGCGCGCTTCGCCAGGGCGCGTGCATTATGCGGCTGGGGCTAAAAGTTCCCATTCTGCTACCACTTCCACCTTCGCCACATTCAAGCGGCTAGGTTGTTCATCGCGTTGTAGGTGCGTTTTCGCTACTGGCGAAATGGGCACCTCGATGAACGAACCTTGATAACCGCATCGAACACTCATTTCGAATTGCGTCACAACTGCACGCTCTGCGCAAGCATGCGCTTGGGGGCTTTCGCATCGTTGTGGCGTTTATCCAAACACCCCATCATCGCGGTCAGCGACGCTGGCCGCCTCACTTTCGAGAGGAGGCGACTATGAAGGAGACCTATGGCGAGATGGAGATAGACGAGGCACGCCTTGTGGCAGCCGACCCGGACGGGCTCTACCTGTTCATGCTTGAGCAGTACCCCTACATGATGACCCCTGACAACGTGGCGGCTTTCACCGGCACGACGGGTCAGGAGATTCGCAAGCTGCTGAACAAGGGAGAGATGCAGGGATGCCGCATCGGCATCCGTTGGCTCATCCCGAAGCTCGGGCTCTTGAACTATCTCTACAAGGATCGCCGCGAGAAAGAAGGCGATGCCTATGCAGATACTCACATGCGACAAACCATACAACCTTGATGAGGTTCGCAAGAAGAAAGGGAAGCCCCGTGTAGCAAGAAGGGACTCCCGAACGACGCTCTATGAACTCACGATTCGAGTACCGAAAGACTATCAGGTTTACCTCGAAGGGAAAACGAAGTTCACCAAGCGAGTATTCGTTCTGAATCGGCGAGAGCTTCAAGGCGAAGTGAGAGCGTTTGAGGACGAGAAGAACGCAGACCTTGATTCCGCGAAAGATGCTTATGAGAAGTCTCTGGAAGCTGCTGGCAAAGAAGCACCTGCGCTTCCTGTCAATGAGGACGGCTATTGCACGGCACCGCTTATTGACTATGCGGAACGGTATGTTGAGGTTCGTAGCCATGGCTCCGTTTCGTCCGAGACAACAAAAAACGAGCTCAACTATCTACGTTATATTCGAGCAACTATCGGCGGCATAATCCTCTTCAAGGTCACTTCCGATGACATAGAAGGATGCCTGATCGAGGTGCCACGTCTTTCACGTAAGTGGGCCGAGGAGCGGCGGAAGAGCCAGGAAGCGAATCGCAAAACGGCGAAGTGGGCGCAGGAGAAGAAAACGCTCATCCAGCCCTTCAAAGAGATACGTGTGGCAGGGTCAGACACCCAAGCTAAGATCCTCAAGTTCCTACGTGAGCTCTACAACTACGCTTTCGAGAAAGACCATGTTCCCAAGAACCCTGCGCATGCGCGATTCTTGAGCCGAGTTTTCAAGTCGAGCAAGCCCCTCATCGACCCACTTATGGAAGACGAGGCTGCTCGCTTTCTTGAAGCGGTTATGAAGCTGCCGCTAAGCTGGTTCAAGTTAAGCCTATTGGTGTTATTGGGTATTGGCGCCCGTCCCGAAGAGATGCAAGCCATCATATCGGGCAGCTTCCTCTTTGGGGAAGAAGAGTCTGCCATTCGTATTACAGGTGCCGTTCCGCGCGGTGGAATCGTCATTGTTGATTATCCGAAGACAGATGCAGGAAGACGCACTGTACCGATAGATGATCTGCTTGCAGATACCGGTAAGGCATGGATCGCGATGAAGAGCCAGATGATGGAAGACCTTGGCTTCACTCCGACCCTCAAGATGCCGCTCATGTCGGACACGGTTCACCCTCATGCGTATAACACGTGGAAGAAACTGTGGGATAAGTTCATGGACGAGAATGGTTTTAGCGGCATCAGACCGTATGCGCTTAGACACACCTACGCGACGCTCAACCTCGCCAACGGGGAGAATATCAAGACTGTTTCCGTCCTCATGGGCCATGCAAGCCCTTCCTATACTCTCGACCTGTATGCCGGTTATGTACCGAATACGGGCCTTGGTATCGGAACGAGATATATGAACCTCTTGAAGGCCGCGATCTAGTCTTGTGATTTTGCCGATTTGGGTTTTTGGGTTTACCCAAGTGGCGTATAATTTGACGGCACAAGCGGGCGTCGCCAAGTGGTAAGGCACTGGCTTCCCAAGCCAGGATTTCGCGGGTTCGAGTCCCGTCGCCCGCTCCATAGAAACAGATCGAGCGCCGTCGTGAAGACGGCGCTCGTGCGTTCAGCATTGATTTTAAACCCAAATGAAAATGGAACGATTTTTTCCGTCTTTCATCCCGTGCGCTTGGTAAAATGAAAGACGTCTATCAAATGTTGCGAGGTCAGAAAGGCTTTTCGAGAAAAATTGCACACGGTAGTGCAACAGCTTGGGAAGCTATTTCCATCCCGAGCTCCATTTCCGAGAAAACCGCTCGTCACCTGCAAAATCGCTTTTAGAGTTTAGCGCATGGCGAGAAGTTCGTCAAAAAGTTCGTCAAATTTCAACTGTTTTCAAAACTGGACATCTGCAAGAGAAAAATCGAAGGGCACCGACAAACGCCGATGCCCTTCGTTGATTGCTGGAGCGGGCGACGGGACTCGAACCCGCGGTACAGGCTTGGGAAGCCCGCATAATAGCCATTATACGACGCCCGCATTTGCATCAATTATACTGCTTCGCTACCCTTTCTCGAAGGGTTTCAGAGGATTCCTCTGAGTCGTGCCTTAAACGGCAACCGCAAGAAGCCCCTGCGCATCGTTCGATCTTCTCTGTTCGCTTAGGAATCAGAAGGGACTATCGGGCCCTAGAACAACATGCCAGAGGCAACTTCGCTGGCGTCCTTTTCGCTCTTGAGCGCTTCGAGCAGTGCACGCCCAAACGGCAGTGCGGTGGCAGGACCCGTTGCAGTGATAAGGTTCTTGTCGATGCATACATCAACGTTTGGCTGATAGACCCCAGCAGGGAAATTGGTTTCGCACCCTGGGTAGCAAACAGCTTTATGGCCTTGTAGCAGATCGAGGTTTGCAAGAATGGTCGGACCAGCGCAGATAGAACTGACAAGTTTGTTCGCTTTCATGCGGTCGCGCAAGCTCTCTGCAAGCTTGTCGCATTTGCCGAGGTTCTCAACACCAACCGAACCACCAGGCACAACAACCATCGTGAACAGATCAAGATCGACATCCTCAACAAGCACATCGGCTACCATCTTGATATCTTGTGCGCTCGTTACTTCTTTGCGCCCCATCACTGAAACCAAAGTAACTTCTACGCCACCACGGCGCAGAACGTCAACAGGGGCAACCACTTCTACCGGCTCAAAGCCGTCTCCAAGCATAACGGCAACTGTTTCTGCCATGACAATCTCCTTTTCCCAGATGGCAAACTACTCGGTCGTTCGTCATCTTTTCCTTTGTAAGAACACTTTCACCCTAGTCTCCTCAAAACAAGCAATCAAGCAGAAGCACAGAGCTGAAAGCCTTACGTAAGTGTCTTGTTACCGCGAGAAAGAGAAATCTATATTTGACAATAGTTGGATATCAAAGTAATATCGAGAAAATTTAATTTGATGTCAAAGTATTTTATCGGAAGGAACTTCATGGCATCTGAAGAAGAGACGCAGCAAGAGGACACTGTTCAACTGCGCGAACATGGCAACATGATGAATCGTCCACTCGTGGTCGGTGTCTTGTTCGAATCTGATGAATGGTCTGATCATAAACTTGGCGCTGAAATCTCCAGTGCGCTAAAAACAACGCTGCCTAACATCACGCATGACGTTCGACTGATTAACATGCAACAAGCAAACAGCGTCGATGCAGCGCTTGAATGCGATGTGTTGGTAAGCCGCGTATTCGCGAGCGCGCTCAATCGTGGACACGAACAGGCACTACGCAACATGGATGCACTCATTCAAGCTATCGAGGGCACTTCGATCTTGCTCATCAACGAACCTCGCGCCCACGCCTATGAGATCGACAAGTTCGCTTCTACTGCCGCGCTTCACGAAGCAGGCATCTCGACACCGCGCATCTATGCTAAAGGAACACCGCAAGAACTCGCTGCCGAAGACGAAACCACGTTCTCTTATCCTTGCGTGATCAAGCCCGTTTGCAGTGGCCGCACGGTCGATACCGCGATCGTGCAAAACGAGCAAGAAGCGCGTAATTTCCTCTCTCAAGCGCCTGAGCGCGAATTCATCGTTCAGCACTATATCGCGCCTGAACGTGGGTTTATCACGCGTGTTGAGATCATCGGAGGCAAGGTCGCCCTGGTGGTGAAGCGTGGGGTAGCCGATAACGGTCTCTCAGCCTACCGATTTGGCTCAACCTATCAGCTCTACCCTGATGTCTCACCAGAAATCGTGCAGGATTGCGAAACGGCTGCTGCAGCGCTCGGTTTCACGTTCGGCAGCTTTGACGTGATCGAGTCCGAAGCAGGCAATTTCTTCATCGATGCTAACAGTGTCTCAAACGTGTCTGAAGACAACACGGAAATGTTCGGACGCGACCTTATGCGCGAACACGCAGAAGAGATCGCTCGTATCGTTGCCAATAGGGTAGTGCCTTCCAAAGAAGACCCCACCAAACCCGTTAAATTCTTCCTGACCAGCCGTAGGCGGACAGGAGGTCAGACACCGAAAAAGAGCAGTCTTTCAGAAAGGAGCCAAGATGCTTTCGATCGCAGAAGTATATGAATTGTTCGACAAAGTAGGGTGCTGCAGCTTTGCTACGCTCGATGGAAAAGGCGGGGTAGATTCACGCATCGCTCACTTCTTCGCGCATGACGAAAACGGACTCTATCTGCGCACCATGACAGGCAAGCCTTTCTATCGCCAGATGATAGAGGGCGGTAAGCTTTCCGTGTGTGGTGAAGTTACCGCTGCGCCTTGCGAATGGGATGAGGACAACATGCCTCACTTTCAACCAGGATATATGGTGCGCGTGAGTGGCGATGTGCGCGAACTTTCAGCCGAAGAAACGGATCGGCTCATTAAAACGAATCCGCAATTTGCCGTTGCAGACTACGACATCAAGAAGTATCCCGAAACCGTGGTGCTGGTTTTGCATCGCGCATGGGGTGAACTTTACGACTATGACTTCAACATGGTGAATCGCGACCACAAGATACTTCGTGAACGCTTTTGCTGGGGCGGCGCCACATTCATTGCGCCGGGTTTTCGCATCACCGATGATTGCACGGAATGCGGCCTATGCGAAGAAGCGTGCACGCATAAAGCCATCGTACCAGGAAGCCCGTATCGCATTCTGGGCGAACGCTGTGATGAGTGCGGCAATTGCCATCACGTATGCAAATTCGATGCGATCGTGGAGAAGTAGGAAGAGGTTTCATGGTGAACTCAACAACGATCAAGAGATCTACCGAACAAAAGGCACCAGAAGCAAGCTCAACAACGAATACCGCAAAGGGCTCATTCGTGAACACGCTTTCTCAAACGCTCACAGCGGCGAATGCCTACCTTGTCTCACTTCTATCACAAGCAGGACTCAAGGATCTGGTCCCATCGCACGGCGACATCTTGGTGGCGCTCTTCGCGCAAGAGACAGTCACGATGCAAGAGCTTTCTGAAAAGATCCACCGAGACCCTTCAACGATAACCGCCCTCGTGAAGAAGCTCGTGCTGGGCGGATACGTGCAAACCCAAAAGAGCGTTACCGATAAACGTCGTACGGAGGTGAGTCTTACCTCAAAAGGGAAGAGCCTTCGTTCAACGTTCGAAACGATCTCAACCACTTTGGTAAACACTCAGATGGAAGGGATTGATGCAGATGCCTTTGCCATAACGTGTGCCACGCTCAACCAGATCAGAGCTAATTTCATCGCAGCAAATCAAAAAGAAGAAACAAGCTCACAGTAGCTTTTACTCAATAGATCAATTCAGGTTCGATTCAGAAAAACAGCGATACAGAACAACCAAGCGAAAGGAATCACATGAACACTTCAATCGTAAAGACTAGAAAAATCTGGCTTGCATTGCTTGCAGTAGTAGCCGCCTTCGCACTTGCACTTTGCATGCTTTCGGGTTGCTCTTCCGAAAAGGCCAGCGATAAAACAGGCGATGCCGTGGGCGAAAACGGTAAACCCGTCTTGACCGTGGCAATGGAGCTTGCCTATCCACCCTTCGAAACGAAGGATGAAGCGGGCAAAGCCGAGGGCCTCTCGGTCGATTTCATGCAGGACTTCGCTGACAAATATGGCTATGATCTCAAGATTGAGAATACTGCGTGGGATGGTCTGATTCCTTCGTTGCAGACCGATAAGGCAGACTGCGTTATCAGCTCCATGACCATCACCGATGAGCGCAAAGAAGCAGTCGATTTCTCCGATCCCTACGCTATGGCGCAACTCGCCGTTTTGGCAAATGCGAATTCTGGTATTGAAAAAGCAAGCGACCTGAACCAGGCAGGCAAGAAGGTAGCGGTGAAGACGGGCTCAACGGGCGATGTGTGGGCAACGAAGAATCTTCCCAATGCTGATATCGTACGCTTGGCAGATGAAAGCGCGTGTGTAACCGAAGTGGTCCAGGGCAAAGCTGATGGCTTCCTCTACGATCAGCTCACGATCTATCGCAATAACCTTGCGAACCCCGATACCACCAAAGCGGTCTTCATTCCTTTCCAGGATCCTGAGGCATGGGGAATCGCAGTGAAGAAGGGCGACACTGAACTGCTCGATCAGTTGAACGAATTCATCGCTCAGTCGAAAGAAGATGGTGAATTCGATCGCTTGACCGAGAAGTATCTTGCCGAAGAGAAGAAGGCTTTCGACGAATATGACTTCAAATGGTTCTTCGATTTTGAGTAATCCGAACAATTCCGAGCAAGGGCAATATAGACACTGCAAGATTACGGTTTGTTCGGTAGCGCGTACAGTAGCGAGGCGTGCGAGAAACTGCCATATGCGGCAACATTGAAAACCGTGTTCTACGCTGTGCACGTAAATCCCCGATGAACCGCTACACTTTAAGTAGCTTCATGCAGCTCCTACGCCTCTAGGAGCTGCATGACCATTTCGACCCAAAGGCATGCGCAAATGAGCACCAGCTATCCTAAAAGCAATATTTTCATGGCAGCGAAGGACAGCCCCGTTGCTCCGTGGAAGCGCGCGCTCAATTACTTCGTGGTAGTTGTTGCGGTGGTTGCGGTGGTGGGCGTTTCGCTTTCCATGGCAGGCATCGCACTCAATTTTGATTTCGTGGTGCAATATCGCGCGCGCATCTGGGATGGTTTCTGCCTTACGGTGTTCATCTCGCTATTCAGTCTTGTTGGGAGTTTGATCATCGGGATTCCGGTAGCTTTGGGGCAGAACGCGCGCTTCTTACCAGTGCGCTATCTCTGCGATTTCTACGTGAAGATCATTCGCGGCACGCCGCTCATTGCGCAGATCTATCTGTTCTACTACATCATCGGCACAGCATGGGGTGTCGAGAACCGCGTAGTTGCAGGTATTCTCATTCTTTCCGTGTTCGCTGGCGCCTATATTGCAGAGATCATCCGCGGTGGATACGAATCGCTACCGCGTGGTCCGATCGAGGCCGCTCGAGCATTAGGGCTTTCGCGCGTACAATGCGCAATCTCGGTCGAATTGCCCCAGATGGTCTCGCGCATTCTTCCGGCACTTACCGGGCAATTTGCGAGCATCATAAAAGATTCATCGCTGCTTTCGGTGATCGCAGTTATCGAGCTTACTCAGACCATGCGCGAGATCAGCGCCACGAACTACAATTTCTTCGGTTGCTTCTTGCTGCTTGGGGCGCTCTATCTTTGCCTCACGCTTCCCATCATGTTCATCAGTCGCTACTTCGAGAAGAAGATGGACTACGACGCATAACGTTTAGTTCATGTATTCTGCTTGATCGAGGAAATTGCGTAACGCTTGCATGCGCGCATCGAGCGTAGCAGCGTTCTCGGCGAGCTCGATCAGTTCCGTATTCATGGCAGTTATATCTTCTTCGCTCAAGTTCTTCTTATAGCGCAGTTGATGCTCGAGCGATGCCCAGAAGTTCATCGATATGGTACGCAGCTGAATCTCAACCTTCATCAGGCGCTTTTCCGATTCAAGGAAGATGGGGATCTCGATGATAAGGTGAAGGCTGCGATATCCGCTCGGTTTCGGGTTCTTCACATAGTCACGCCGCTCGATGAGCGTTACATCATCTTGCGCGAGGATCGCGTCTGCCAAGGTGTAGAGGTCCTTAAGGAAGGTGCACACCACGCGAACCCCTGCCACATCCTTGATGTTCTCTTCGATCGAATCAACGCTGATCGGCAATCCTTTGCGTGCAAGCTTCTTCGAGAGGCTGTCAGTGCTCTTAAGACGCGTTTTGATCGACTCGATAGGGTTGCGATCGTGCTGTAGGCCATATTCGGCATCGAGCACGCGGAATTTCGTTTCAACTTCCATCATCGCGCATTCGTAGTAGGTCATGAGCCTACGATAAGGCGCGATGTTGTCGCCCACCAACGCAGAAAATTGATCGGACGCGGCTAAGTGGGAGATCACGCGCGTAACAGCATCCCCATGTTGCGCGCGCAATGCATTGATCATCATCAGCGCGTCGGTGCGCAGCTGGTCATTTTCTTTTTCGGTGTATTCGTTATGTTCTTGAGCGTTCTTCATTACGACCTCTTATATCTTTCACCATACAATTTTAAGAGAATCTTCCCCCGATTCGTCTCAAAGCCAGATATTCACGGAACATACAGTGATTGTTAGGATTAAGGTAAGCAAGGGCTCAACTACGACCGCAAGGTGATGATGGAAATGGTACAACGGCAAGAGCTGCTAGAACGATTGCTCGCTGCTCATGAAAGCTACTTCGATGTGGAGGATACCTTTGAGCTCGCTGATCAAACGTTTCAGGGGCATGCCCAATTCCATTCGGAGAGCATGCAATATGTGCTCTCGAAGAAGGCGAAGATTTGGGGCGCGAACATCCATGAGCACATCTTGTTTCGCTCGCTCGAGCAGCTTGATACGACAATGCTCAAAGAGCTGATCGCTTTCATGAAGACCGAGGCGCTTTCTCTCGTGGAGCTCAACAGTGAGCACATGACCACGTTCCTTTCCTTGGTCATCATCGCTGAAAGTGCCGATACGAACGCGAAAGAGCTCGTAAGAAAAACGAAGTTCCGCAAGAATTTCAGCTTTGGATTGAAGGGATGGACCGACCTCCGATTGGCTCTTATCGACCTTTCAGATTCCTCTATTACCACCAATCCTCAAGGTAAAGAATTAATTAACACGCTTGAAGCAAACTTGTTCTAAAATCAGTGTGCTAAAAATCGATCTGTATGGGCCGACGAGCCAAAAGGGCTTGTCGTTCCACGCATGTCGATTTCTATTTTTGAAAAGCGATCGAACCAAAGACTTGATCACAAAGACTTGATCACAAGGAGAAGAAAAAGACATGAGTGCGGTAGTTATCCTCTTAATTGCGATTGCAGCATTGCTGTGCGGTTATCTGTTCTATGGAAGGTGGCTTGCAAAGCAGTGGGGCGTTGACCCGAAGCGAGAGACACCGGCCCATGAATTGCAGGACGGCAAGGACTACGTTCCTGCAGCTCCGTATGTAGTGCTCGGCCATCACTTCTCGTCGATCGCAGGTGCAGGCCCCATCAACGGTCCTATCCAGGCGGCGATCTTCGGCTGGGTGCCAGTCATGCTCTGGGTGCTCATCGGCGGCATCTTTTTCGGCGCAGTTCACGATTTCGGCGCACTCTTCGCTTCGATCCGCCATAAGGGCCGCACGCTCGCGATGGTCATTCAGCGCAATATCGACGACACCGCGAAGAAGCTCTTCTGCGTGTTTGCCTATCTTACGCTGTTGCTCGTGGTCGCGGCATTCGCTTCGATCGTGGCAAGCACCTTTGCTATTACTCCTGTTCCTGTTGATGATCCAACGCGTGCAGCGGTGGTAGCAGGTACGAACGTTGCGAATTCGCGCACGGCTATGATCTCGATCTTGTTCGTGGTGGTTGCGATCATCTATGGCATCGTCACGCGTGGCCGTAAGATCCCGGCTGCAGCAAACATCATCTCTGCGATCGCGATCATCATTGCAGTTGTTGCTATTGGCTACAATTTTCCGGTCATCCAGCTCGACAACTTCTCTTGGATGATGATCGTGGGTGTCTATATCTTCGCGGCTTCGATCGCGCCGGTGTGGGTGCTGCTTCAGCCACGCGATTATCTTTCAAGTTACCTGCTCTATGGCATGATCGCCCTGGCGGTCGTTGGCATCATCGGCTCAGGCATCATGGGCGCTTCGAACGATCTTCAGATTCCGGCGTTCACGGGTGCGTTCGCTGCAGCAGGCGATTCCAAGGTTGCGGCAAGCGGCTTCCTCTTCCCGGCGCTGTTCATCACCATTGCCTGCGGTGCTATTTCGGGCTTCCATAGTCTGGTTGCTTCAGGCACCACTTCAAAGCAGCTCGACAAGGAAGGACAAGCGCTGCCGATCGCTTATGGCGGTATGCTACTGGAAAGCCTCGTTGCGATCATTTCGCTTTGCGCGGTTGCGTTTGTGTTCACTGGCTATATGGATGGCACCTATGCTTCTCCCACGCAGGTCTTTGCGGCAGGCCTTTCGCAGATGCTCGGAGTGATCCCTGGTCTTGAAGGTGCAACCGACATTGCTTATGCGCTGCTCGTTCTGGCGGTTTCGGTGTTCTGCTTGACCTCGCTCGACACGGCAACCCGCCTCGGACGCTATATGTTCCAGGAGCTTTTCACCCCACACGGCAAAGACATCTCTGAGCTTACGGGTTGGCGCAAATCCATCACGAACTCCTGGGTCGCAACGATCATCACGGTGGTGCTCGGTGTTGGTCTTGGTCTTACTGGCTACCAGCTCGTGTGGCCGCTCTTCGGTGCGGCGAACCAGCTGCTCGCAGCGCTCGGCTTGCTTGCGGTGTGCGCATGGCTGGGCAATGCAGGCAAGAATAACAAGATGTTCTACATCCCCATGGTGTTCATGCTCATCGTCACGCTCACCTCGTTGGTCATGACGTTGTGGGGCAAGGTTTCCGCTATCGCAGCAGGGGCGTTCACGCTGGCTAACGTGTTGCAGTTCGCAATCGCGGCGCTGCTGATCGTGTTCGCTGTCATTTTGGCGGTAAAGGGCATCAAGACCATCTTCTCGAAAGATAAGAAGCCTGCTGAATTCGTGTAAGTCCGCAAAAGCGCGGTAACAGCAAAGCGATCATGGAGCGTCTGCGGGGTAACTATGCTCTCTGTTACCCAGCAGGTGCTCCTTCTTGGTTCTGTGGCATAATCGCAGAAAGAGATTCTTCCGAATGATTAAGGGCAGCTATGAGTGAACAACGAACATACAAAGCGTTCATCTTCGACCTCGACGGCACGTTGCTCCATACGCTTCCCGATCTGGTGAACGTGACGAACAAAGCCCTTGCCGACCAGGGTTTTCCGCCTCATACCCCTGAAGAGATCCTCACGTATGTGGGCGATGGAGCTGCACGCCTCATCGCGCAAGCGGTACCAGCGGATGCAACCCCCGAACAAGCAGAGCGCGTTTTCCAAAACTTCAAGAATTTCTATCACGATTTCGGCATCATCTACACCACCGAATTCGAGGGGATCACTGCGGCGCTTGAACAGGCAAAAGAGGCTGGTGTGGGCCTTGCCATTCTGTCGAACAAGTTCGAACAGGGTGTGCTCGATGTGCGCGATCGTTTCTTCCCCGACTTGATCGAAGTCGCTCATGGCGAATCAGATGCGGTTCCGCGCAAGCCCGACCCTACAGGGCTGTTGCTTTGTGCCAGTGAGCTCGGTGTTGCTCCCGAAGAATGCCTCTTCTTCGGAGATTCAGCAAGCGACATGCAAGCAGCCCATAACGCAGGCATGGAAGCAGTTGCGGTGACCTGGGGATATCAGCCACAAGAACGTTTGATGGCCGCCGCTCCCGATCACGTGATCGAGAAGCCCGTAGATATGCTACGCTTCATCGAGCAGTAAGGTCGCGCGCATGACCTCGCCTTCTCCGGACAACCGCATGCCAGTACGGCCCGATAATCAGTCGGTGTACGAACGTCAGCGCGAGGCAGGATGCTCCGCTTTTGCGCCTTATTTCCAAGGGAACGTGAATGCGCTCTTTTGCGTCATCTCGCAAGAAACTCCTTCTGAACAGGCCCGCAAAGCGATCGAAGCAACAGCTGTACGTGCTGGAATCGCTGCTTCCGACATCTTTTGGATTGCGCTTGGCGGCGTTTCGCAACCTGCAGAAGAACTTGCCGCGCCTTCGCTCCTTCGCTTGATCGAAGCGATCGACCCGCTGTGCCTCGTGGTAACCGAACAAGCCTCTGCGCGCATTCTTTCGCTTGCCTATAATCAGCCGATCAAACTGGACTGCTGCGATGGTGTTCTCGGAAGGCCCTGCTGCGCATTCGTCGATTTTGAACGCATGCTCCAGACCGACGAACGCAAGCAACGCGCCTGGGCGCTCCTTAAAGAAATGCTCACACGGATAAATGCACATTAGATGGTAAAACCTGCACGCCAGATTACCTCACCACCGCAAGCATCTATAATAAAGAGAAGAACGAAAGGTATCTCATGGCGAACAAAAGCTTAGCAACCGCGCCCGCAGATCAGACGATCCTCGTAACCGGTGGCGCGGGTTTCATCGGAAGTCACACCTGTGTTGAATTGCTCGAGCAGGGCTATAACGTGGTCGTGGTCGACGATCTTTCCAACTCGAGCGAAGAGGCTATCCGTCGCATTGGCGAGATCACGGGTAAGCCTGAAAAGCTCACGTTCTATCAGGTGGATATCCTTGATCGCGAAGCGCTCGACAAGGTATTCGCTGCGCACGACATCGATGCGATCATCCACTTCGCAGGCTTTAAAGCGGTGGGCGAATCTACCCAGAAGCCGCTCGAATACTATTGGAACAACGTTACCGGTTCGCTCGTATTGTTCGATGTAGCGCGCAACCATGATGTGAAGAACATCATCTTCTCGAGCAGCGCGACCGTCTATGGCGACCCCGAGATGATTCCTATCACCGAAGATTGTCCCAAGCACGAGGCCACCAATCCTTATGGCGAGACCAAATCCATGCTCGAGCGCATCCTTACCGATCTGCATCGTGCGGATCCTGAGTGGAATGTGGTGTTGCTGCGTTACTTCAACCCGATCGGTGCGCATGAAAGCGGCAGGATCGGCGAAGACCCGAAGGGCATCCCGAACAACCTGCTTCCCTATGTGGCGCAAGTTGCCACGGGCAAGCTCGAATGCATCCAGGTCTTCGGCGACGATTATCCTACTCCCGACGGCACGGGCGTGCGCGACTACATTCATGTGGTCGATCTTGCGCGCGGGCACGTGAAAGCGCTCGATTTCATGGGTGGCAAAGTCGGCACCGGTAAAGCGATCGGGCTGGGTAGCATCGAAGGTCCCGTGGCCAAAGACGGCACGCGCAGCGGTGTTGCGATCTTCAACCTGGGAACGGGCACGGGCTCGAGCGTGCTTGAGGTTATCAAGTCCTTCGAGCAGGCGTGTGGCAAGGAGCTGCCGTATCGGATCGTCGAACGCAGGCCGGGTGATATCGCGGAGAACTATGCAGCATGCGATAAAGCAGCGACCGAACTGGGTTGGGTTGCAGAATACGACCTTGCGCGCATGTGCGCTGATGCCTGGAATTGGCAGAGCCAGAATCCAAACGGCTATAACGCATAAACCTCCATCCGAATCATCATTCATGTGCGGCTTCCGTGATGACGAAGCCTTTATGAACTGTCAAGAGCTCCCCCAAAAGGGGAGTTCTTGTGTTGAATAACACAAATTACGGAATAATTCACACCGCTAGTAAAAATGAGACTTCTCTTCTCTCATTTGCAGCCCGATAATACAGACAGGAAACGTGTTTAATGGAGCACCGCGTTTCGGTGCGGGAGCCCTCGACGAGAGTTCGCGCTGCCTGCACGAAAACGCACTGTTCGGTCTTCGCAAAAGGCAAAGATCGTTTAAGAGATAGGAAAGTGCCATGTGTATCAATGGTGTGAATGTCGATCAATTCAAGATGATGCTCGAGCAGATGGACGACCAAGTTGCGCTGAACCGTCGCTGGACGCACAAGCTGTTCCATAAAGCAGATGACAACGGCTATGAGAACACCGCTGCGGTGCTCAAGGAGATCCAGGGGCTCATGGACGAAGCTCGCGCACTCCTTACCGATGCGCAGGATGCTCTCGATAAAGATGCCAGCTCTGCACCAGGCGTTACCGTCAATCTCGTTTAGTTCAAAGCAAAGGCGATCGGTATGAGCAGTGATCTTGTGCGCTTCTCGGTAGCAATGCCGGAAGACCTTCTTATCAACTTCGACCATCTTGTTGCGCGTCGCGGTCTTGCGAAGAACCGCAGCGAAGTCATTCGCGATCTCGTGCGCGATGCGCTGGTGGAAGGGGAGTGCGCAACGCCTGGACGTATCGTCATGGGCACGCTCACCATCGTCTACAGCCACCATGCGAGCGATCTGCAGGAAAAGCTGCACTTTATTCAGCATCGTTATCTCGATCGCATCATCACGTCGGTCCATGTGCACATCGACGAAGACAACTGCCTTGAAGTGATTATCCTTAAAGGGGAAACCGGCGAGGTTCAGGATGTGGCGAACCTTATCCTGGGCACCAAGGGAGTTAAGACCGGACGGTTGGTTATGACCACCACCGGCGAATTCATCTAAATCTAAGGAACTGAATATGGACGAAACAGTACTGTTAGGGCACGGAAGCGGCGGTTCGATGATGAAGCGCATCATCGACGAGGTGTTCTTCGAGGCGTATGCTGGTGAAGAGCTTCGCGTTGGCGATGATGCCGCGCGCCTTGAAGCGCCTGAAGGTGAGCGCGTCGCGTTTTCGACCGACAGCTTCGTGGTCACCCCGCAGTTCTTTCCGGGCGGCGATATCGGGCGCTTGGCCGTGTGCGGTACGGTGAACGATGTTGCAACCAGCGGTGCCGTTCCGCAGTTCTTGAGCTGCGGGTTCATCCTTGAAGAGGGCTATCCGATGGATAAGCTCAAGCGTATTTGCGCGAGCATGGCCGAAATGGCCAAAGAAGCGGGCGTGCGCATCGTGACGGGCGACACGAAGGTAGTCAACCGTGGGCATGGCGATGGCGTGTTCATCAACACTTCAGGAATTGGTTTCATTCCTAAGGGCGTCGATCTTTCCGGTGCGTACTGCAAACCGGGCGACAAGATCCTGGTTACCGGTACACTGGGCGATCACGGCATCACGATCATGAGTTGTCGCGAAGAGCTTGGCTTCTCCGCCGACCTGCAAACGGATGCGGCTCCACTCAATCACCTTATCCAAGAGGTGATCGCAGCCGCGCCGAACACGCGTTGCTTCCGCGACCCTACGCGCGGCGGTCTGGCTTCTACTTTGAACGAACTTGCTGAACAGTCGCAGGTTGATTTCGTGATCGAAGAAGATGCGATCCCCGTGAAAGATGCTGTGCGTGGAGCATGTGAGATGCTCGGCTACGACATCTTCCAGGTTGCCAACGAAGGCAAGATGGTGTGCGTAGTAGCTGCCGATGAAGCTGAAGCGGCACTTGCGGCCATGAAGGCGAACAAGTATGGCGTTGATGCTGCGATCATCGGCGAGGTAGTTGAAAAGCCCGAAGGGCGCGACTCGCGTGTTTCTTTGCGAACAGGATTCGGTTCGTTGCGCATCATGGACATGCTCGTGGGCGAGCAGCTTCCGCGCATCTGTTAGGCCATGTAACAACTCGTTTACCATCTTGGACGATGCCTCTAAGTCGCGCACGAAAGATATAATAGTAAGAGACACGAACAAGAAAGGATGAATCATGGTACGCATTGATGCATTTGGTATGCCCAGCGAAGAGCTCATCGCACGAATCGAAGCTGAAGCGGGCGTTGGAAATAGAGAGATCGTAGTCACTACCGACAGCAAGGACACCCTTGAAGACCTCGTAGCGTATTCGAACAAGTCAGATAGCTCGATCGACATCAACGTGGTCGAGAACGATAAAGGTTGGGAAGTGCGCTTGGAGATCGGTGGCGCGGATCAAGTCACGCTGCCCCATTCAAACGAGTCTTCTGTTCCTGAAGATGCGGTATCTTAGGGCTTCATCAACCGTTTACAGAAGAAATAGCTAAGCAGTTTGAATATGTGCCTATACGTGGTATTTTCCTACAGAGGGTTTTTCAAGCCCGTACAAGCTTAGTAGCTGAGACTGAGGAAAGAGGTACGAAATGGCACATCCAGTTATTCTAGAAGAAGAATGTATTGGCTGCGGCATTTGTGTTGACGATTGCCCCCAAGAAGTACTTGAAGTTGTCGATGGTGTTGTTACCGTTGTTAACGAAGAGTCCTGCATCGCTTGTGGCGACTGTGTTGAAAGCTGCCCGATGGGCGCTATCCCTGAGGTTGTTGAAGACTAAAGTAACCTTTTGGTACGCAACCTTTCAAGCGCGCAACAAAATGCGCAGGCGAAACGATTCGGTTCTAGTATGTCAAGCAGTTCGTTAGACATAAGAGATCGGGTGAGCGAAGCATAAAGCAACGTGCACGCCGAAGATCGAGCCAAGATCATGGGAAGCCAAGATTTCAAGTGATTTAGAGGTCGCTTGTGTATGAATTATGGAGACGAACGCTGGTTTGTCTCCATTTTTTATTCCCAGAACTGTCTTGACCTGCGGTGATGTAAAGCAGACAGAAATATCAAAGTTTGCAATGCATAAAACTTTACAATAGGGCACTTAAATTATATTATGTCAAGCGTTGGAGCTTTCTTAACAAGGCTCCGTTTAACTATGAGGTAATACAAGGTTCGTTTTACGAGTCTCTATTGAAAGGATAAGAACATGCCAAAGATTATTGGAATCGACTTGGGTACGACCAACTCCGCTATGGCGGTCATGGAAGGATCAGAGCCAGAAATTTTGGTTAACGCTGAAGGCGATCGCACTACCCCTTCGGTAGTAGGTTTTGGCAAAGACGGTGAACGTACGGTCGGCAAAGCTGCAAAGAACAAAGCGGTCACCAACCCCGAGAACACCGTTGCTTCCGTGAAGCGCTTCATCGGCCGTTCCTATGGCGAAACGGGCGAGGAGCAGAAGACCGTCGCCTATAACGTGAAGAACGGTAACGGCGGTCGTGCTGTCGTTGCGATCGACGAACGCGATTACATGCCGGAAGAGATCTCGGCTATGGTGCTCCAGAAGATCAAGTCCGATGCTGAAAAGCGTGTGGGCGAGCCCATCACGCAGGCAGTCATCACCGTTCCTGCCTACTTCAACGACGCACAGCGTCAGGCAACGAAGGACGCAGGCAAGATCGCTGGTCTCGATGTGCTCCGTATCATCAACGAGCCCACGGCAGCAGCACTTGCGTATGGTCTCGATAAGACCAACAAGGACGAGAAGGTTCTCGTGTTCGACCTCGGCGGCGGTACGTTCGATGTGTCGGTGCTCGAGCTGGGCGATGGCGTATTCGAAGTTTGCTCGACCGCAGGTGACAACCACCTTGGTGGCGACGACTGGGATCAGCGCATCATCGATTGGCTTGCCGATAAGTTCCAGGCAGACAACGGCATCGACCTGCGCAAGGACAAGATGGCAATGCAGCGTCTGAAGGAAGCTGCTGAAAAAGCGAAGATGGAGCTTTCTTCCACCACGCAAACCACCATCAACCTGCCCTTCATCTCTGCAGGCGAAGCTGGTCCGCTCCACTTGGACTACACGCTCACCCGTGCAGAGTTCGAGCGCATCACCAAAGACCTGCTCGATCGCTGCAAGTTGCCCGTAGAGCAGGCGCTCAAAGATGCTGACCTGAAGACGGGCGACGTGGACGAGGTCATCCTTGTTGGTGGTTCGACCCGTATGCCTGCAGTGCAGGAACTGGTCGAGAAGATCACGGGCAAGAAGCCGAACATGTCGGTCAACCCCGATGAAGTAGTTGCAATGGGTGCAGCTGTTCAGGGCGGCGTTCTGGCAGGCGATGTCGAAGGCATCCTGCTGCTCGACGTTACTCCGCTTTCACTCGGTGTTGAGACCATGGGTGGCGTCATGACCAAGATGATCGAGCGCAACACCACCATCCCGACCCGCAAGACCGAGATCTATTCGACGGCGGCTGATAATCAGACCAGCGTTGAGATTCATGTCCTGCAGGGCGAGCGCGAAATGGCAGCTGGTAACAAGACACTCGGCAAGTTCCAGCTCACCGGTATCCCGGCCGCACGTCGTGGCATGCCGCAGATCGAGGTTACGTTCGACATCGATGCGAACGGCATCGTGAACGTTTCAGCTAAGGATCTGGGCACGGGCAAGCAGCAGCAGATCACCATTTCGGGATCTACCGCACTTACCGATGACGAAGTCGATCGTATGGTGAAGGACGCGGAGATCCATGCAGAGGAAGACGCTGCGCGTAAGCAGGAAGTCGAGATCCGCAACAACTGCGATTCGCTCATCAACGCGACCGAGACCACGCTTGCTGAAATCTCCGACAAGGTCGGCGACGACATGAAGAAGCAGGCTGAAGATGCGATCGCGGCAGCTCGCAGCGCACTTGAAGGCACCGATCTCGAGGCCATCAAGAAGGAAACCGAAAACCTTCAGCAGGTTGGCTATAAGTTGGCGGAAGTCGTCTACAGCACCGAAGGTGCGCAGGCAGGTGCAGCTGCTGAAACAGCAGAGAGCACTCCAGCAGACGATACGATCGAAGCTGACTTCGAGGTAGTCGACGACGAAGAGAACAAGGACAACTAATCATGGTGAACGGAAATTCAGAGGAAGAGGTAAAAGATACCGCTGCCACTGATGCCGAGCCGGAAGCTGAAGTTGTCGACGCTGAAATCGTCGAAGAGGCTGATTCCCCCGAACCTTCGGGGGATGAAGCTTCCGAAGAAGCATCTGCTGAAGCTGCTGTTGCGAAAGCAAAAGAAGAAGCAGCTGAATGGCAGGGCAAATACCTCAGACTTCATGCGGAATGGGATACTTACCGCCGTCGCATGAAAGAACAGCGCGAGGAAGAATCCAGGCGCGCAACGGAAAAACTCGTCGAAGACATCATTCCGGTGCTCGACGATTTCGAGCGAAGCATCGACTACGCCAACGAAAACGGCGAAGAAGGGCTGCTCGGAGGGGTAACGGCAGTGTATGCCAAGCTCAACGAAGTGCTCGTTAAAGAAGGGGTCGAGATCATCGATCCAGTGGGGCAACCCTACGAAGCACTCGAAGCGCAAGCGGTGGCAACGGTCGATAACCCCAATGTTCCCGATGAAACCGTGGAACAGGTTTACCAGAAGGGCTATCGCATGGGTAGCAAGGTCATCAGGCCAGCCATGGTAACGGTAGCGGTTGGTGGACCGAAACGTGAAACCGACGAAGAAGAAGACAACGAGTAATCGGAGTTAAACAGGCGGGTCACAAACGGTCCGCCTGTTTTGTATCAAAAAAGAAAGAGAGGTGGAACGAATGGCATCCACACCTGATTACTATAAGACGCTAGGCGTTCCACGAAGCGCAACTGCTAGTGAGATCAAAAAAGCATTTCGTAAGCTTGCTCGTGAACATCACCCCGACGCCGGTGGCGACGAGGCGAAGTTCAAAGAGATCAATGAAGCCTATGAGGTGCTTTCGGATGATAAAAAACGCGAGATGTACGACCAGTACGGCACCGCGAACGAGAACCAGATTCCCTTCCAAGGGGGCAATCCTTTTGGGGGAGGAAATCCCTTCGGTGGCGGCACCTACACTTACACCACAAGCGGCGGAGGCAATCCCTTCGGCGGCGGTGGCGGTGGTGGCATCGACTGGGCCGACATCCTGGAAAGCCTGCGTAACGGTGAAGGAGCCTTCGGAACGAATTGGGATTTCGGGGGTGGCGCTCGTCAAGCGCAGCCTGAAAAGGGAGCGGACAAGAAGGTCACGCTCACGGTTTCTTTCGATGAGGCCTTCAAAGGTGCTGAAAAGAAAGTACGCGTGGTGAACCCCGAAACGCAGGAGAAGGAGACCCTTACCATCAAGGTGCCTGCGGGTGCTATGGAAGGTGGCCGTGTGCGCATGAAGGGCAAGGGCCATCCAGGGGCGAACGGTGGCGCAGCGGGCGATCTGCTCGTTACGATCAAGATCGCGCCCGATGCGAACTTCAGCCGCAAAGGGGCAGACGTCATCACCAAACTGCCGGTGAGTATCGACGAAGCCGCACTGGGTGCGCAGATCGTAGTGCCCACACCTTCAGGCAAGAAAGCGCGCGTGCGCGTTCCGGCAGGAACGCAGGACGGCGCAGTGCTCACGCTGAAAGGTCAAGGTGCACCACGTCTCGGCAAGAACGCTTCGGGAACGGGAGACTTGAAAGTCGAGATCGAGGTCAAGATCCCCACCACCCTTAACGATGAACAGAAAGCTGCACTCGAGGCATTCAAGGCAGCTACGCCTGAAAGTGTAAGGGGGTAGCCGATGAATGATCGCAATCGCCCCCTCTACATGATCGGCGTCGCTGCTGAACTAGCGGGTGTTCATCCGCAAACCTTGCGCATTTATGAGCAAAAAGGTTTGGTGAACCCCCAACGTACGCGTGGTAATACGCGTATGTATTCCCAGGCCGACATCGAGCGCCTGCAGTTGATCAACGAGCTCACGAGCGAGGGTATCAACTTAGCAGGGGTCATTCGCATTCTCGACCTGCAGGGGCGCCTGAATGAGCGCGACGACGAAATCGACGATCTGCACAAGCGCGTTCGCCGTCTTGCCGATCGTGTGCATGAGTTAGAAACATTCGAGCACGTGAGCAGTCTCGTAGCGCAATCAACGTCGCTCGAGTTGCGTCGTATTCGTTAGGGCGTTCATCACCCTAAAACAAAAAACAAACGAAAGGAAAAGCTTCATGGATTTACAGAAGATGTTAGAAAAACTGGCGCTTTCTGCCCAAGAAGCTCTGCAATCTGCCATGAGCATTGCTGGCGAGGCAAAAGCAGGAATGGTCGAACCCATTCACATGCTCGCCGCGCTGCTCTCATCTGGCGAGCATAATATCGATGCCATAGTCAAGCGCCTTGGTGCCGATCCGAAGCTTCTGCGCGATGAAGTCCAAGCAGAGATCGATCGTATGCCAAAGGTGGAAGGTGGCGGCATCATGGGCATGACCGCGCCTTCTATGGCGCTCGTCTCCCTGCTCGACAAGGCGGTGAAGATCGCAGAGAAATTGGGCGATTCGTACGCCACAAGTGAACACCTGCTCATTGCGCTCTCAGAAGAGAACGACGCAGCAGGCAAGATCTTGAACAACGCAGGAATCAATAAGAACGATATTCAACAAGCGTATGAGGAATTGCGAGGTGATACGCGCGTGACTGATCAACAATCAAAAACAGAATTCGAGGTGTTGGACCAATATGGCAACAACCTCACCAAAGCGGCGCACGAAGGCAAACTGGATCCCGTGATCGGTCGTAACGAAGAGATTCGTCGAACCATCCAGGTGCTGTCGCGTCGTACGAAGAACAACCCTGTGCTCATTGGTGAGCCGGGCACCGGTAAAACTGCTATCGTCGAAGGACTGGCCCAACGCATCGTTGCGGGTGATGTTCCTTCTTCGTTGCAGGATCGCGAGCTCATCGCGCTCGACCTGCCTTCCATGCTGGCAGGCGCGAAGTATCGCGGTGAATTCGAAGACCGCCTGAAGGCAGTGCTGCGTGAAGTGAAGGAATCGGACGGGCAGATCATTCTGTTCATCGACGAGCTCCACACCATCGTGGGTGCTGGTTCGTCGGGCGATTCATCGATGGATGCGGGCAATATGCTCAAGCCGGCGCTCGCACGTGGTGAGCTGCATGCCATCGGTGCGACCACGCTCGACGAGTACCGCAAATACATCGAGAAAGATGCGGCACTTGAGCGCAGGTTCCAGCCAGTCATGGTGGGCGAGCCTTCTGTCGAAGATACCATTGCTATCTTGCGTGGCCTGAAGGAGAAATACGAGATCCATCATGGCGTGCGCGTGACCGACTCGGCTATCGTGGCGGCAGCAGAGCTTTCGAACCGCTACATTTCCGATCGCTTCCTTCCCGATAAAGCGATCGACCTTATGGACGAAGCGGCATCACGTCTGCGCATTGAGATCGATTCGATGCCTGAAGAGGTCGATCTTGCCGAGCGCAAGCTCACGCAGATGCAGATCGAAGAGCAAGCGCTCATGAAAGAATCGGACGAGCCGAGCAAGGAGCGTCTCGAACAGCTGCGTAAGGACATCGCAGCAGCTCAGGAATCGCTCGACAAACGCAAGGCTGAATGGAAGAACGAGAAGGACTCCATCGTTTCGGTCCAGAACTTGAAGGCTGATATCGAAGCGGCGCAGCTCGAAGAAGAGCGCGCAACGCGTGAAGGCGATCTGGCACGAGCTTCCGAGCTTCGTTTCGGACGCATTCCTGAACTGCAGGAGCAGCTGAAAGCAGCGACCGCAGCGCTCGAGGCACGCCAGGCAGATGGCACCATCCTGAAAGAGGAGGTCACTGAAGACGAGATCGCCGAGGTGGTTTCTTCGTGGACGGGCATCCCTATCACGAAGATGATGCAAGGCGAAATGGAAAAGCTCATCGATCTTGAGGATCGTTTGCATGAGCGAGTGGTTGGACAGGACGAGGCCGTTTCGGCGGTAGCGGGTGCGATCCGCCGCAGCCGTGCAGGGCTCGCGGATCCCGAGCAACCTATCGGCAGCTTCTTGTTCCTCGGACCGACCGGCGTTGGTAAGACTGAACTTGCAAAAGCGCTGGCAGAATGCCTGTTCGATGATGAGAAGGCCATGATCCGCATCGATATGTCGGAGTACATGGAGAAATTCTCCGTGCAGCGCTTGATCGGCGCACCTCCGGGGTATGTGGGTTATGACGAAGGCGGTCAGCTTACCGAGGCCGTGCGTCGCAAGCCTTACAGCGTCATTCTGCTCGACGAGGTCGAGAAGGCTCACCCCGATGTGTTCAACGTGCTCTTGCAGGTGCTCGACGATGGCCGCTTGACCGATGGCCAGGGCCGTGTGGTCAGCTTCAAGAATGCGATCATCATCATGACCTCCAATATCGGCAGCCAGCTCATTCGTGAGCGCGATAAGGAAGAGACCATGGGAGACATGGTCGAGGATATGCAGAAGATGACACCGGAAGCTGCAGCCAAGCGTATGGCGGAATTCGCCAATCGCATGCAAGATGCATTGCGCAATACCTTCCGTCCCGAGTTCTTGAACCGTATCGACGACATCATCACGTTCAACGAGCTGAACATCGCGAGCATCGAGCCGATCGTTGAGCTTCAGCTCGCAGAAGTGTCGGCACGCTTGAAGGATCGCAAGATCGAGCTCGAGATCACGCCGGCAGCGAAGGAACGTTTGGCTATCGATGGCTACGATCCAGTCTATGGTGCACGTCCGTTGAAGCGCCTCATCCAGCGTCAGGTGGTCGACCGTGTTGCAACGGGCATCATCGAAGGCAGGATCTACGATGGCTCGACCGTTACGATCGATATCGATGCCGAAGGAAACTACGATGCTCAGGTGGACAACCACGGCAAGGACGTTGATCTTCCCGATGGGGCAGCCGAGCTTCTCGAAGAAGCGAATTCGTTCTTGAACGAAGTTGAAGGCGAAGAATAGTCTTGCCGCTTCGGACCGATCGATCTTAATCGATGAAGACCAGGTTGTTATATATGACAGCCTGGTCTTTTTATTTGGTGATAAACCATAGCGAACTCATAGCTTTATGCGGTATCATTATGCATACGCGGAAAGGGAAGCATAATGCGACAGCCACATATTGCACCACCAGGGGCCGATACCTTCCTTATTTCCATCGATTCGTACGAGGATGGGAAGATGACGGGCACCCTCGATAGCGTTATCATGTCAGCCCCGGTAAGATTTTCAAGCTTGCCAAGCCTCATCATGCTCATAGACAACATCCTCGACCAACAAACTGAATCGTTGCAGTCGATCCTTTCTCCCATAGATCCTGCTTTTGAGCCTTCTTTTGAACTTGAGGTTCTCTTCCGCCAGCACCACACTTGGCAAGGCCGCATCAAATGGGACGCAGGTCAGAAACAAGCTACCTTCAAGAGCGTTCTTGAACTTCTGTTCATCATCGAGATGGCCTTCGGAGATTAAAGAAGGCGGATCATCATGGGGGAAACAGATGTTCATATCGACGAAGCTCTTTGTACAGGATGCGGGGCCTGCGTGCATGATTGCATCCAGCATAATATCGTTCTCGAAAATGGTAAGGCGCACCCGCTTAGGGAATGTATGAAGTGTGGCCACTGCGTGGCTATTTGCCCTGAAGGAGCACCGAGTTTACCGTGCTATGCAGATTCACCGATCGATTTCGATCCTGCCACCTTCGACCTTCCTACGGAAAACCTTTTGAACAGCATCAAATTTCGCCGTAGCATCCGTGCGTTCAAAGACGAACCGATCTCGATGGAGCATCTGCATCTGCTCATGGAAGCTGGTGGACATACGGCTACAGCGAAGAATACACAGATGTGCCGCTTTGACTTTCTTCAGGACAGCTTGCCTGAATTCAAGGAGCTTATCTGGTCGTATCTCTCAGAGGTATATGAGACCGATCGCATCATGCCCATTCCTGCTGAAACGCTGGGTCGTTTCATCGAGAACAGGCGTACCGATCCAAAGAACGACTATCTGTTCCGTGATGCTTCCGCGGTTCTCTTCATCGAATCGCCCGACCCGCTTGATGCGGGGCTCGCAGCAGGAGCGATCGAAATGGTGGCGCATACGCTCGGTATCGGCGTGCTCTATAATGGGTATTTGCGCCGCGTAGTGGATTCGTGTCCTGCCGCCCGCGCTTATTTCGATATGAGTGACGAACGCGGTCTGAACGTTTGTATGCTTCTTGGTTACCAGCAAAAACGCTACTATCGCACAGCACCCCGTCGCTTCCCCAGCGTCGTCCTCCGCTAAAAGTCACATGCCCTTTCCGTTGGTCGAGCAGAGGGCAGACTTTGCTGATAGCAAAAGCACGGAAGCGCTACACTCATAGTGAAGCGAAAAGAAAGGTTTTCATCATGGCTGATAGAATGATCGATCCTACCAACAATGATCCGCAGGGCGAAATCACCGATGAGCTGAAAGCGGTCGTGCAAGCTGTTTTGAACGAGGCTGTTTCCAAGATGGAAGCGGGCGAAGAGATCATCCCCTTCACGGGTTTGGCAGTCAAAGAAAATCTGTTCATCGAAACGCATCCGGGCGACGACGCGGAAACCTGTTTCACGCTTGCGCGTCGTGAGGTAGAAGGCGCACGCGGCGCCACGGCGTATGCATTTTGCTACGACGGATATCTCGACACCGATGATGGTATGAAAGATTGCATTATCGCTGAGGGTGGTTTGCCGGGTGCTCCGGAGGCATACGCATTCGGTTATCTCTATGATGAAGACGGCATCAAGAAGGACATCGTCTACATCGGTCCCGCACCCAACTTCATGGAAGGCTTGAAGCTCGAGCTCGATATGGAAGGTACGCTTGATCCGCGCGATGCTCTCAAAGATGCGTGGGATGAAGAAGACTCTAAAGCAGCCGAGCTTGCTGAAGAAGACCTCACCACTTCAGACGCAACCGCTGAACAATAAGCACAAAAAGAGTTCCGTGCATAAAAAAAGCCGCTTCAACGAGCGGCTTTTTTGATTTATGAGGACGTATCTTACTTCTTGTAAAGTTCGACTTTGTTCTTCATATCCTGCTTGAGGTCTTTGCCTGCTTCGTGCTTGAGCACCACATTGACTTGCTTGCCGGTCTTTTCTTCGATAATGGCAACGAAGGCATCGAGATGCTTCGACTTGAGCTTGTCGTCGTCTTCGGTCTTCACGCACAGATCGATAGAAGAGCCTTCGATCTCTTTTGCATCAGCAGCAGAACCGTAGAGCCAAACCTTTTCGATCGATGCGATATCTTTTGCAGCCTTGGAAACAGCTTTTTCAAGCTTCTTAAGAGAAAGAACTTCGCCACCTTCGGTCGCGTCAGAAGTGGTGAAATCGCTTTCATCTTCGGAAGGATCAACCGTATCGACCTCTTCGGCGGGGTCTTCTTCGGAAACTGCATCAGAGGTAGTGAACTCACTTGCTTCATCGAGCTCATCAACAGGTTTGATCTCAGTGAAACTTTCCTCTTCGCCGATCGCATACAGCGAATAGGCAGCCGTAGAAGATTCTTCGCGCGAGGTGGCATCGGAGGTGGAATAATCCTCTTCAGCAAGCGCTTCGGCTTCCTCCGCGAGATCGGGCTCAGGTTCGCTCTTGAGAGAAACAGTAACCCCTTCATCTTCATCTTCTTCGACTTCTTGGGTCTCTTCCGGCTCTTCAACTTCGTCGGAAGTGGTGAATTCGCTCGCGACAGCTTCTTCTTGAGTAGGTTCTTCAGGAATCTCTACTGCAGGAACGGTGTAGGGATGAGGGGCAGTCGCAGCACCAGGCTGAGTTTGCAGGAGCGCTTTGATGACCGTGAGATCATCCTGGATGCTCTGGAGCAGCACTTCGTCTTTGCTTGGCTCGTTCGCCTGAGCATCGGAAATTTCGAGACCGGTCTGCAGATAGTAGACGAAAGCCTCAGTACGTGAAATGTGTTCCTTTTCGGCGTGAGCATCAATGCTTTCCAGAATGGAGGTGGGAAGCCTGAGTGAAACATGAGTTTTGGCAGAGCTTGTAGTGTTGGTTGCCGTGATCTCCCTTAACCATCTCGAAGAAGTTCCTAATGTAAATATTGTTTCATTATAAAGCCCATATGTGCATTCCCACGCGAAAACTAGGGGCATTGCAGCGGAAATTCTGCTGTGAGGACAGGAGCGCGGAAGATAGGCATCTCTGATGTGCGCTTCGCTGCAAAAAGCAACGGGTAATGAATCGGTGCAAGCGTAAAAAGCATCAGAAAAATGTGAGTTCGGAGTTCAAAAAAGTTTCAGAAAAACGTGAGCTTTGCTGAGTAAGATGGACAGGTACCGAAAACTTGCTCAAAACGACAGGCAATGGTTGTTAGTTTGTGCGGAATCGGAGGGTAAGCGGACGGTCTGTTTGCGAGTGGAAACGCTATTTGCTACGATTGTTCAGCTAATCCTGTTTCGGGCTTGCCTTCATGACCCGAAACCGTAAGTCCAGAGGAGGTGACCATATGAAGGCTTATGAATTGTTGTTTTTTGTAGCTCCGTCAATCGACGAAGAAACCCGTTTAGCTGTTATGAAGCGTATCGATACTGCTATTACTGCAGATAACGGTACGGTCGACAACGTCGACAACTGGGGTAAGCGTAAACTCGCTTACGAGGTAAACGGCTTGACCGACGGTGATTACACCCTCATCGATTTCCACGCAAATCCTGAAAGCATCGCAGAGTTGGATCGCGTTTTGCGCATTACCGACGCTGTCGAACGCTTCATGATCGTTAAGCGTACCGATCGCGATTAATGCGAGCGGCATAGGTGGTTTTGGTTATACGCCAAAACCAACTGAAGAACAGAAGGGCGGATCGAACCTAGCCCTTCACGAGAAGGAAATCAGAGGCAAATGGGATATTTGCCCGTAGAAAGAGGTATCACATGAGCATCAATAGAGTGATCATCACCGGTAATCTTACGCGCGATCCAGAATTGCGCTCAACCGCAAGCGGCATGCCGGTCCTCGGTTTTGGCGTTGCAGTCAACGACCGCCGTCGCAATCAGCAAACAGGTGAATGGGAAGACTATCCCAACTTTATTGATTGCACCATGTTCGGAGCCCGCGCAGAAAGCGTTTCCCGCTTCCTTTCTAAGGGAAGCAAGGTTGCCATCGAAGGCAAACTTCGCTGGAGCCAGTGGGAGCGTGATGGCCAGAAGCGCTCGAAGATCGAGGTCATCGTCGATGAGATCGAATTCCTTTCGCGCAACGATGGCTCACGTGGTGGCGCACCGATGCAACAGAGTGCGCCTCAACCACAGGCTATGCCCGTGCAGCAGGCACCTGCTCCGGTAGCAACGCCGGTGGTGGACGCTTCTGTCTACGATGAAGATATCCCGTTCTAATCACAAACGAAAGAGGTTAAGAATGCCTGAATACAATAAGCAGCCTCGTCGTAAGTTCTGCCAGTTCTGCAAGGATAAGGCAGAATACATCGACTACAAAGACACTCAGATGCTGCGCAAATATGTAACCGACCGTGGGAAGATCAAGCCCCGCCGTGTGACCGGTGCTTGCACCCAGCATCAGCGCGATATCGCGAACGCTGTTAAGCGCGCCCGTGAGATGGCTCTCATGCCATACGCCGTGCCTGCGATCAGCGGCCGCAACAATCGTCGCGATCGATAAGAGGGGGTTTTCATGAAAGTCATCCTTTTATCTGAACTCAAGGGCAAGGGCGGCGAAGGCGATATCGTCGAAGTTGCCGACGGGTATGCCAACAACTACCTGTTCCCGCAGAAGATTGCTGTTGCTGCTACGAAGGGTAACCTCAAGCAGCTCGAGCAGCGCAAGCACAACATTGCTACGCGTGAAGCAGCGCGTATCGAAGAAGCCCAAGCACTCAAAGCCGCTCTCGACGATCTCTCCGTTAAGGTTGAGGCACGCGTAGGCGAAGAAGGCGTGCTCTTCGGTTCTATCACTGCAGCTATGATCGCTGATGCGCTCAAAGAAGCAGAGGACATCGAGATCGATCGTAAGCGTATCGACCTCAAGAACCCGATCAAGACCGCTGGTAAGCATGAGGTTGTTGTTTCGATTTATCGCGACATCAAGTCGAACCTCACGGTTGTGGTCGGTAACGAAGAGACCTTCACGGCATCCGAAAGCGCTGCTGAAGCACAGGAAACTGCTGAAGAGGATTTCTCCACTTCAGACGCAGTTGCTGAAGAGCCCACCGCAGACGCTGTTGTAGTGGCTGAGGTTGAAGCAGAATAATGCTGTTTTTCACGCCGCTTAGCTATTAGTCGGTAGGTGTGATAAATTAGACTTCCCGATACCGCATCTACGGTGTCGGGAAGTTTTTGTTGTTAGTACATCTTTTTCAGGCGCGATGCTTTAAGAACAGGATAAGGGAGCGAATGCCAGCACCTACGACAAACGAGCAAGTCACACTTCAGGCTTCAGGTTCGAAGGGTAAAGCACTGCCGCAGAACATTGAGGCAGAGAAGACCGTTCTGTCTGCGTGTTTGCTTTCTACGGGAGTATTCGAAGAAGTTTCTCTTAAATTGCGTCCCGAAGATTTCTATCGTCCTGCTCATCGCATCATCTTCGAGACGATGCGCGACATGAATGCACGCTCGGTCCCGATCGATGTCATTTCTGTGGCAGACAGTCTCAAGGCAGCCTCTCAGCTCGAAGCGGTGGGCGGTCAGCCGTATCTGCTCGACCTTTCAAACAACACGTTTGCGCTCACCAGTTGGCAGCATCATGCCGATATCGTGAGCCGAGACGCGATGCGTCGTCAGTTGCTCTTGGCATCTGCCAACATCTCTTCGCTTGCTTATGATTCTCCTGCTGATCCTAAAGAACTCATCTCGCAGGCTGAAGCCACTCTTTTTGGAGTGACCGAAAAAGCAGTCAACTCTTCGTTCAAAGACATCAAGACGCTCATTATCGAGGCGAACGATCAGATCGCTGAGATGGCAAATCGTGGCGAGGTCTTGCAAGGGGTGCCCACCGGTTTCAAGGATGTCGATCAGCTGTTCAACGGGCTTCGTGGTGGGCAGTTGATCATTTTGGCTGCGCGTCCTGGCGTGGGCAAATCGTCGTTTGCGATGAATCTTGCGGTCAACGCTGCAAAACAGAAGTCGACCGTTGCGTTCTTCAGCTTAGAGATGTCGTCGGTCGAGATCACAAAGCGCCTTCTTTCGGCTGAATCAGGTATTAACCTGTCAGTCTTGAACAGTGGACGGATCGACAACAATGCATGGGCGCCGCTCTTCGATGCGTCTGAACGCTTGAGCAACATCGACCTCTATGTGGATGATTCGCCAGGGCTTTCGCTGGTCGAGCTGCGCACAAAGGCACGCCGCATGATGCGAAACGTTGAGAAGGGTCTCATCGTGGTTGACTACTTGCAGCTCATGACACCCGTCATCCCTCATCCGAACAACCGCACCATGGAAGTTGCTGAGATATCGCGTGGCCTTAAGATGCTCGCTAAAGAACTTGATGTGCCCATCATGGCGCTCGCACAGCTTTCGCGCGCGGTCGAATCTCGTACTGACAAGCGCCCCATGCTTTCTGACCTGCGCGAATCAGGTTCGATCGAACAGGATGCCGACATCGTCATGTTTATCGATCGATCTACCAGTGAAGCTGAGGCAGAGTCTGACAAGCGTCCTGATTGGGGTGTGGCAGAATTGATCGTCGCAAAGCATCGCAGTGGTCCTACGCGTGACTTAAAGCTCACTTGGCTTGCCGAGCGCACTAAGTTCACCGACTACTTCGACGATTCAAGTTACTAACGCTTGCGCACAAACGCATCACTATCCGCTACACTCGAACCATGGCGCGATCAGTAACCTTCATACACGCAGCAGACCTTCATCTCGGAGCCCCGTTCAGGGGGTTGCGTGCAGTCTCGCCGGTGTGGGCTGATCGTTTGGTCAAATCCATTCCCGATGCGTATCGTAAGCTCATCGATGAAACGATCCGTGAGCAGGTTGATTTCTTGATCATTGCAGGCGATGCGTTCGATGCCTCGCACCCCTCCTATGCCGATTTCTGCCTCTTCCGTGACGGACTCGAACGCCTTCACGATGCGAACATCCCGGTCTATTTCTGCACAGGTAACCACGATCCTTATGCGCGCTGGGCGGGCGAGTATGGCGATCTTCCCGAAAACGTTCATCTCTTCGATCCTCATGAGGCGAACTACTTTATCTACGAAAAAGAGGGCGAATCGCTCGCTGTGTTAGGTGGACGAAGCTACTACACGCAGGCATGGCCGCAAGACGAGAACATCGCGGAAGGCATCTCGCACGCAAAGGCGAAAGAGATCGCTGTCGATGCAACATTCCAGGTGGGCGTGATTCATTCTGGTCTCGATATCGATCCGACACGCAGTCCGGTGAAGCCAAAAGACCTGCTCGCGCGCAAAATGGATTACTGGGCGCTCGGGCATATTCATCATCCGCAGCTTATCCCCGAGGATGATCCAGCCATTGCCTTTTCGGGCTGCATCCAAGGGCGCGATATTCACGAAACTGGCCCGCATGGTGTGCTCAAGGTGACGCTGCGAGAGAATCTTCCCACCGAAGTTGCGTTCCTTCCCACGGCGCAGATTGTATGGGAACGCATCGAAGTGGACGTTTCTGCCTGCGCGACGATCGCTGATATTCAAGAAGCGATCACCACACAACAGTTCGAGCGCAACGCGCGTTCACAATGTCAGAACATGCTCTGTCGCATCACGCTCACGGGTGCAACGCCGCTTCATAGTGCGCTCACTCCGCATGTGCTTGCCGACCTCCGCTCGGTCATCAACGATCGTTATCCGTTCTTCTTCATCGATGATGTCGTGAACGAAACGCGCGCGAAGATCGACAAGGACGCGATCGAGAAAGAGGGGCTGTTCCCGGCGGTCTATCTTTCGACCATGCGCGCGCAGAAGAAAGATAAAGTCGACGGTCTGTCCTATCTTGAGCAGCAATTCTCAGCGCTTGACCTGCCTGTTCCCAAGCTTCAGCGGCGCTTCGATGAAGCTTGCAAGGAAGCGGAATCGCTCGTGTTCGATCTGTTGAGCGAGAACAACAATGACTAAGAGCGATGCACAGAACAAGAAGAAGGGCGAGAAGAACCAGCCTCTTGCGCCAACGTATCTGTCAAGCATCTATCTCGAATACGTGAAGCTGACGAATTTCGGCAAGTTCGCCAACATGATCGTCGGTCCGTTCAAGCCTGGCCTCAATGTGGTGTATGGCGCGAACGAAGCGGGCAAGACCACCATCAGTGAACTTATCAAGAATGTCATGTTCGGCTGGCGTGCTTCACGCCGTGGTTCGAACAGTTACAAGCCAGAGAATTCAGAGCGCATCGGCAGCTTGTTCTTCAAAGACGACCGCACGGGCGATGTTGAAGAGATCAAGCGTACGAAGAACAGCGAAGGCGTGGTCGATCGACTCCATGTGCTCGATGACATCGACAAAGAAACGTACGAGACCATGTTCGCGCTCAATAGCGATGAGCTGCTCAAGCTCGATCGTCATAACGAGGTTACCGCGCGCTTGCTCACGGCTGGCTCTGGTACGGCATCATCCCCTGCCATCGTGCTTGCTAAGATCCAGGAGAAGATACGAGCGCTCATGTCGCGCTCCGCGCAAACTCCTGACTCGATCGCGCTCTTGCGTGAAGAACAGGAACGCGAGAAGACGCTCGTTCAGGAGCTGCTCAACGAAACCGACAGCTTCTATGAAGAGGAGCACCGCCTCGAATCATTGCTCGCACGCAAAGAAGCGCTCACCGAAGCGCAAGCTGGCCTCAATACCGAGATCGAAGAACTCAAGAGCAACTACGCACGCCTTGAAGGGATCGACGCATCGATCGAGCAGAACACTGCGTTGCTCGAAGAGACCCGCGCTTCGGAGCAGCAGATGCGCCTTCCCGATTCGGTCGAAGTTGATGAGAATGTGCGTGCGCTCAGCAAGCTATCATCTGCCGAAGAATATGAGGTCAAAACCCTTCTCGACGATCTCGACGAAGAGCGCCTCAAGTACGAGCATGCGCTTGATAGCGCAAAACGTGAAGTTGCGAAGTCAACAACAGCGTTTGAGACACTCATCAACGACCACGATTTCCAGACCGAGCAAGATCGCGCAAAGAAACAACGACGCATTCGCCTGATCATCGCGTTCGTTATCCTCGTATGCATGGGCATCGTGGGCATTTGGCTTTTCCGACAGGGGCGTGCGGTGGGTTCGCTCACGTATTCAGCGTTCGGCGTGATCACGTGTCTTTGCGGGCTTCTTGTTGCAGCAGGAGGCATCGTTGCCAACATGCATCCTTCAAAAACGGAAGAGGCGTTTGAAGAGCGAAGACGCGATTACGAATGGGTCAAGTATCAAGACGAACAGCACCTTGAGTTTTGCGAGCGCGATCTGGCCGACCATAAGAATCGCGCAAAATGGTTCCTTGATCAGCGCGGATTCAGCGCCGCCGAAGGTTCGATACGCCAGGCGCGCCACTTGCTCGATCTTGCCCACGATATGCGCACGAACGAAGAGACGACCAAGCAAAACCTCCAGGCGCTATCCTTGCAGCGCGCGTCGCTCGAATCGCTCCTTGGCACGCTCGCAGAACAGCGTCGCGAACTCTGCCTTTCAATGGGGCTCGATCCCGAGGCACAACTGGCGGATCTCGAAGCGATCATCGAGCGCAAGAATACTGAACGTGCCAAAACGAGCGAGCTCATCCAAGAGACGAATCTCCAGTTCGGTCAGATCTCGAGCGAGCTTTCGCACGCGCGCCATGCCACCACTTTCGATGAGGCGAAGCAGCGCAAGGCGATCGTGGATGCACGCTTGAAGGAGCGCTATCACGAACTTGCCGTGCTGTTGCTCGCGCAGCGCAGCCTGGAAATCTCGATCGCTGAATGGGAACGCAAAAGCCAACCTGAAGTCTACAAGCAGGCTTCGCGCCTCTTCGCGCAGATGACGAAGGGCGCGTGGCAGAAAGTGCGCATGAATGCCGAAGGAGAGATCGAAGCGCTCGACAGCGTGAAGACCGCTTGTCCGCCTCAGTTGCTTTCGCTCGGCACGCGTCAGCAGCTCTATCTCGCGTTGCGCGTTGCCCTTCTCATCACGGCCGAAAACGTGGGCCGTTCGCTGCCTATCCTCTGCGATGACATTCTCGTGAATTTCGACGACGAACGCCGCCGTGAAGCCATTAAGGTGATCGTCGAGCTTTCGCGCTATCGCCAGGTTATTCTTTTCACCTGTCACCCGAGTGTCGCTGCCCTGGTGCGCGAGTGCGATTGCTCCTGTAATTTCTTCGAACTGTGATATATTTTTCAGGTAGATTGAACTGTCGAAAGGAATACCTATGCCGAGCACTGTTCTTCTAGGCGCCCAGTGGGGCGATGAAGGCAAAGGCAAGATCACCGACTTGATCGCAAAGGACTACGACTACGTTGTGCGCTATCAAGGAGGGAACAACGCAGGGCATACGGTTATCACGGGCGATACGAAGCTTGCCCTTCACCTCATCCCTTCTGGAGTTATGTACGATAACGTCACGCCGGTCATCGGCAATGGCTGCGTGATCGACCCCAACGTGCTCATTGAAGAGATGAGCACCATCAACGAAGCAGGCTTTCCGACCGATCGCATGCTCGTTTCGTGCGATGCTCACGTTATCATGCCCTATCACATCGATCTGGATGGCGCGAGTGAAGCGAAGCGCGGCACCAAACTCATTGGCACGACGAAGCGCGGCATCGGTCCTGCTTATGAAGACAAAGTCGCCCGCCGCGGCATCCGCATCCAGGACATGATGGATGAAGCGGTCTTCCGCGAGAAGGTTGCCTCCGTGCTCGAGCTGAAGAATCAGATTCTCTCGAAGATCTATGATCTTCCTACCTACACGGTCGACCAGATCTGCGAAGCGTACCTGCCTCTGGCAGAGCGTATTCGCCCGCACATGGCAGAAACTACGCACTTGCTCAACACTGCGCTTGCCGATGGCAAGTCGGTTCTCTTCGAAGGTGCGCAGGGCACCATGCTCGACATCGACCATGGCACCTATCCCTTTGTCACCTCGTCTTCCTGCTGTGCAGGCGGTGCACCGATCGGCACGGGCGTTGGTCCGAAGGCGATCGACCGCGTGCTCGGCATCGCGAAGGCCTACATCACGCGTGTTGGATCCGGCCCATTCCCGACCGAGCTGACCGATGAAGTGGGAGAGCGCCTCTGCGAAGTAGGCGGAGAATATGGCGTTACCACGGGTCGTAAGCGCCGTTGTGGTTGGTACGATGCGGTCGTTGGTCGTTATGCTGCGCAGGTCAATTCGCTCACGGATGTTGCGCTCACCAAGCTCGACGTGCTTTCCTGCGTGCCGCGCATCAAAGTGTGCGTTGCCTACGAGATCGAGGGCAAGCGCTACGATTACTTCCCCATGGACCAAGAACTCATCTGTTCCCCCAGCTTGAAGCCTATCTACGAAGAGCTTCCTGGTTGGGAGGGCATCGATATCTCCGATTGCAAACGCTTCGAAGACTTGCCACAGAATGCGCAGGTCTATGTTCAGTATCTCGAAGACATCACCGGTGTTCCCGCTTCGATCATCGCGGTCGGCCCCGATCGTGATCAAACGATCTTCAACGGCTGGGAAGCCCGCTAGTTATTGCACAAAGTAGCCAACCGCGACCATCCAGCGCGTGAAAGGTATCTCATGAATATTCTAGTTTTAGGCAGTGGCGGCAGAGAGCATGCGATCACCTGGGCGCTGGCGAAAAGCCCTCGTTGCAGCGAGATCTATATCGCGCCAGGCAATGGCGGCACCGCTGAACTGGGCACCAATATCAAATCGCTCAACATCGAAGACGGTAACGCGGTGCTCGATTTCGTGCGTCAAAACGATGTTGAACTGGTGGTCATCGGCCCTGAAGCGCCGCTCGTAAAAGGCGTTGCCGATGTTCTGCGTGAAGCAGGCATTGCGGTATTCGGCCCCGATGCGCAAGGCGCGCAGCTCGAAGGTTCGAAGACCTACAGCAAAGAATTCATGGAAGCGAACGGTATCCCGACTGCACGCTACAAGAGTTTCACCAATAAAGAGGAAGCACTGGCCTATTGCGATGAACTAGGTGCGCCGCTCGTGGTGAAGGCCGATGGCCTTGCAGCGGGCAAGGGTGTTATCGTCGCAGAAACACTTGACGCGGCACGTGCGGGCGTTGAGGCGTGTTTCTCGGGCGAATTCGGCTCCGCGGGCAACACCGTAGTGGTCGAAGAGATGCTCACCGGTCCGGAATGTTCGCTGCTCGCTTTCGTTACGAATGGCAAGGCATTTTGCATGGCGCCAGCACAAGATCATAAGCGCGCCTACGACGGCGATCTGGGACCCAATACGGGCGGCATGGGCGTGTATTCTCCAGTGCCTATCGTCACCGATGAAGAGATGGCCGAGATGGTGCACATCATGGAAGTGGCTGCTGCAGCAACGGCGAAAGAACCCTTCGAGCATGACTATCGCGGCGTGCTCTATGGCGGCTTCATGCTTACGCCCGAAGGCCCGAAGGTGCTCGAGTTCAACGCGCGCTTCGGCGATCCGGAAACGCAGGTTGTTCTGCCGCGCCTCAAGAGCGATCTGGTGGACATCATGATGGCGGTGGCTGAAGGTCGCGATGGCGATATCGACTTGGAATGGGATGATAATTGGGCGCTGAGCGTGGTGTTGGCTTCTGAGGGCTACCCCGGTTCGTATGAGAAGGGCAAGGTCATCCTTGGCGTTGAAGATGCTGAGGGCTTGAACAAGGTGCTCGTTTTCCACGCGGGCACGGCGCTGAACGTTGATGGCGAGCTCATCACTTCAGGTGGCCGCGTGCTGAACGTGGTCGGTCTGGGCTCTTCGTTCGAATCGGCGCGCCATCGCGCTTATGAAGCGATCAAGCGCATCAACTTCGAAGGTATGCAGTTCAGGAGCGATATTGGCAAGAAAGCCCTCGAAGGTCGCAGCGCTTGGGATTAAGACTTCCGTTTCGGCAGGAAGAAGTCATGCTGCCTTTCATCTTTGAAGAGCGGTTTTGCCTGCTGCTTTAGCTGGTAGCAACGATAGAGGTTAGGCTTGCGGCTGTATCCAATGGATCAGCCGCTTTTCATTATGCTTTGAGGTAGTGATCCTTCACGAACTCTTGGAGTGAATGTACGCTCAGATCAGGCTTGCAAGCTACAAGTTCTTCTTCGGTGAACATACCCCACAAAGCGGCAACACTCTGGCATCCTGCTGCGTTCGCTGCCTGGATATCGAACGGACTATCGCCGATATAGATGCATTGAACAGGCGCGATGCCGAGCAGTTCACACCCGTGAAGGATCGGGCCAGGGGCAGGTTTATGCTCGGGCCAATCATCTGAGCCAACCAGAAATTCGAAGAAGGAATCAAGTCCACAGATTTCAAGACCACGCTGAGCGAGCCAGTGGCGCTTCGAGGTGACCACGCCCATGCGACAGCCAGCCTGGGCGAGCATTCCAAGCGCTTCTTTCGTGCCAGGGAAGGCGTGGATGTTCTCATCATGAATCGCGTCGTTGTAAGCGCGATAGATATTCACGAGCTCTTCGGCACGGGTCTTATTGCCTGCTGTGAAATGGAGCATTTGATCGAGCAGCGGCGTACCAACACCAGCCATGAGCTTTTCGTCGTTTTGGTTCTGTCCGTCAACCTCGTTGATGGTATATTGCATCGATTCTAGGATCATATCGTGAGTATCGAGCAGCGTACCGTCAAGGTCGAAAAGGATAGGGGAAGCAGCGTTCATAGTAAAGCTTTCTATAAGAAGGGTTCTGTGGCGCGTTTTATTTCCGCGTCTTGATCGCTGGAAAACAGCTCATATCCTTGCCTATTCTACCGCACCTGATTCACCGAAGAGAAAACCACGAAGGGCATCAGTGGAGGTTTGACCTTCAAATGCGTTTCATCAGGCTGATTGCATTTTTAGTTTCATAAAAGAAGAACGAGCAATTCCTAATATATAGGAAAAACAATATAAAAAAACAAAAATCAATATGGTATAACCTATATATCGAAGGAAAGCTTGTTCGAAGGATCACACGCCTTTTTCAAGCATGGCCGAACATAGAGGAGAACCTACGATGACGCTGCTCTATACCAAAGAACAAAAAGCACTCATCAAGCTCGTTCATGATGTCGCCGAGCAAGAGCTGAAGCCTTATGTGGCCGAAGCTGATCGAGCAGGAGAATGCCCTGCTGAATTGTATGAATTTGGGTTCGATCTCGGCCTTCATCTGGTAGAGGTGCCCAAAGAATACGGCGGCACAGGGCTTGACTACGAAACGACAGCGATGATCTTCGAGGAACTAGCAAAAGTGGATGCCGGTTATGCGATCACGTTCGTTACCACGTTCGTTGCATTGCGCAATGTTATTCTAGCTGGCACGCCTGAGCAGGCTCAATACTTCGCTGATGTGGTCAAACAGCGCCAGTTCGCTGCCTTTGCGCTTACTGAGCCTAATGCTGGTTCAGATGTTGCAAGCTTGCGTTCAACAGCGGTCGAAACCGAAGAAGGGTATCTGCTCAACGCTTCAAAAACCTTCATCACCAATGGTGGCCTTGCGCAGATCTATATCGTCTTTTGCAAGACCAACCCCGAAGCAGGCGCCCATGGCATCACTGCATTCATCGTTGATCGCAACATGCCTGGGGTGAAGGTTGGTGCCGAAGAGGACAAGATGGGCTTGCGTCTTTCAAACACCACTGAATTGATCCTGGACAACGTTATCGTTCCCAAAAACCGCGTGCTGGGTAAAGTGGGCGAAGGCATGAAGCTTGCGCTCAATGCTCTCAATCTATCGCGTGCGTTCGTTTGCACCATGGGTGTGGGCATTATGCAGCGCGCACTCGATGAGGCGCTCGCCTACGCTAAAGAACGAAAGCAGTTCGACAAACCGCTGGCCAGCTTCCAATTGGTGCAGGGGCTGTTGGCCGATATGGCCATAAAGACCGAAGCATCGCGCTGTCTCGTGAACAACACGATGCGCCTGATGGATGCAGGAAGCTTAGTGCAAACAGAAGGCGCGATCTGTAAGACGTTCGTTTCAGATTTCATGCAGGAGGTCGTTTCGAACGCTATCCAGATTCTGGGTGGCTATGGGTATAGCCGAGAGTATCCGGTCGAAAAGCTCATGCGCGATGCGAAAGTATTCCAGATATTCGAAGGCGCGAATCAGATCCAGCGCATCACCATCGCAAAACAACTTGTGTCGTCATAGTCGTACAAATCACCGAACAAAGAAGGAACCATGAGAATCGCAGTTTGTTTGAAACAGGTGCCCGATACGACGGAGATCAAGATCGATCCAGTGAAGAACACGCTCATCCGCAAAGGCGTACCGAGCATCATGAACCCTTACGATCGCCACGCGCTCGAGATGGCGCTTCAGCTTAAAGACGAGATCGGCGCAGAAGTGGTTGTGCTTACGATGGGTCCCAGCCAGGCGAGCGCGATCCTTGAAGAAGCGCATGCGATGGGTGCTGACAAAGGATATCTGATCACTGATAGGAAGTTCGGCGGTTCGGACACCTTCGCTACGAGCTATATTCTCTGTGCTGCTATCAGTCATCTTGGCCCCTTTGACCTGGTATTGGGTGGCAAGCAGGCAATCGATGGTGATACGGGACAAACAATCTCATCGCTCGCCCAGCACCTCAACTGTGCCTGCATCAACCAAGTACTCGATCTGCATCTTGAGACCGCGCAAGCGAACGAAAGCGAGCATAGGTCCGCACACACGCCGAATGAACGTTGGCGCGCAACCATCAAGCGTCAGACCGATGAAGGCATCGAGGTGCTCGAAGCGACTTTGCCACTAGTGTGCACCGTTATGAAAGAGAGCAACAAACCGCGCTATGCCAGCATCCAAAGTACGCTCGATGCACTTGCACTCGAAACGAAAGAGATCAATTTCGAAGATCTTAAAGGGCGTCTGGATGAGTTGAAGATCGGTCTCAAAGGTTCGCCTACACGTGTGCAGAAGTCTTTCGTTCCTGAGCGCTGTTCGGAAGGTGTCTTCTTGGAGGGCAACGCGCAGGAAAAGGCGCATGAGCTGATCGAAGAGCTTATCGAAGCGAAGCTGCTCGTATAACGATTCGTTGAAACATTCAAGATGCAAAAGGAATCAGAGATGGAAAAGAACGATCATCGCGACATTTGGGTCTTCCTGGAAGAGTTCGAAGGGAAACCGAAGCAAGTAGGTGCAGAGCTTTTGGGGCAGGCACGCCGACTCGCGGATGAGATCGGTCAGGAAGTGGCGGCGGTCATCATCGCACACGATGCAGATGAAGCGCTCGAGATGGCACGTAGGTATGGTGCCGATAGGGCATACGTGATCGAAGGGGAATGCTACCGTCATTTCACCGCGGACCCGTATGCCGAAGCATTCTCTTATCTGTGCGAGAAGTACCAGCCCGAGATCATCCTCGTAGGTGCAACAGCGAACGGACGCGAGCTCGCATCGCATGTGGCGGTGAAGCTCGAGGCGGGATTGACCGCAGATTGCACAGCTCTCTACATCGATCCTGAAACAGCCGTCATGCAATGGGAGCGTCCCGCATTCGGCGGTAATCTCTATGCGCGTATCAGTGCGAATACGCATCCACAAATGGGAACGGTACGCCCAGGGGCAATGCCGCTGCCCGAGCCAACTCCCCATCAGAATATGAAAGTGGTCAGGGAAGACTTTGTCCCTCAACAGGTGCGTGTTCGGGTGAAGGACTTCATCAAGAACGCGACCGATAACGGCATATCCTTGCAAGATGCAGAAGTTATCGTTTCGGGTGGACGCGGCATGAAAGGCCCTGAGAACTTCGCGATGCTCGAAGAGTTGGCGGCGTTGCTCGGCGGAACCGTGGGTTGTTCGCGCTCAGTTGTTGAAGAGGGATGGCTTCCTGCGAGCAAACAGGTTGGTCAGACGGGCTCATCGGTTTCACCACGGATTTACTTTGCTTGTGGAATATCAGGTGCGGTACAGCATGTGGCAGGAATGGACCATTCCGATGCGATCGTTGCGATCAACCAGGACCCTCATGCGCCCATTTTCGACGTGGCCGATTACTGCATCGTGGGCGACGTGTTCGAAGTAGTGCCCGCTTTAATAGAAGAGCTCTCTAAGAAATAGTTGCGCTTCATTGCGTTCACCGTATAAGTCTTGCAGGTTGCTTGACCGAAAAAATGTCTGTAGTACAATAACAACTCGCGTCGTAAACATTCGACGGCACATACTGGTCGGATAGCTCAGTTGGTAGAGCAACGGACTGAAAATCCGTGTGTCGAGGGTTCGAATCCCCCTCCGACCACCATGAATCTTAAAGCCTCCACGCTTGGAGGCTTTTTTTCATGTTCTTTGGGATTTTCAAGTGAAGAAGGGTAAGCCTCCTGAGGGATCCCGCCAGCCAGCAATGGTCGGCGGGATTTCTTCTATGGTGGGGTTCTGCGCGTATTCGAAGGCAGAATCGATCTTCGAAAGCGCCCTCAAACTTGCCTTGAAGGGGTAGTGGTAAAGTTGTAGCATCAGCTGAAATGCTATTCGAACTGTGTCAGTTTTGATCCGGCATTCAAATTCGAGAATAACTTTCTATGTGCTTCTGTAGAGAGCGCAAGAAAAATAAGGAGTCTAATAATGAGCGAATCATGCAGCGATAACTGTCAGACCGGCGGAAAGACGTGTGCTGAGCGTCGCGAGCCACAGAGCATGCAAGCCGCGCCGAATCCTAGATCGAACATCAAGAACGTGATCGGCGTGGTGAGTGGCAAGGGCGGTGTTGGTAAATCGCTCGTTACTTCGCTGATCGCATCGGCGCTTGCGAAGCAGGGAAAGAACGTGGGCATCCTTGATGCCGACATCACAGGCCCTTCCATTCCTCGTATGTTCGGTATCGAAGGCAAGGCGATGGGATCTCCCGATGGCTTACTTCCTGCGGTGGCAGCCGATGGCACGAAGGTCATGTCGACCAATCTGTTGCTTGAAAACGATACCGATCCGGTCATTTGGCGTGGTCCTATGATCGCTGGGGTGGTCAAGCAATTTTGGAGCGATGTGGTGTGGGGCGATATCGATTACCTGCTCGTTGACATGCCTCCAGGAACGGGCGATGTTCCGCTCACGGTCTTTCAATCGCTGCCGGTCGATGGCATCATCGTGGTCACTTCGCCGCAGGAGCTGGTGGGCATGATCGTGGCAAAAGCGGTGAATATGGCAGAGGCGATGAAGGTTCCTGTGCTTGGCCTGGTCGAGAACATGGCCTATTTCGTATGCCCGAACTGCAACGAGAAACACTATCTCTTCGGCGAAAGCCAGGTGGATGTGCTCGCGCAAGAATATGAGATCGGCGCGACCGCTCAGATTCCCACGAATCCTACCATTGCCGCGCTGTGCGATGCGGGCAAGGTCGATCAGGTGGATTCTTCGTGGCTTGACGATATCGTGGCCGCCATTGTGTAGCGCCCGTGCTGCTACTTCGGTAAAATGAGGCAAACCAACCGAAACGGTTGATCCATCGATAGTTCGGGTAGGAACCTATGATTAATTTTGAAGCAGCTACGCCCGGTGCTCCGGCGCAAACGCTCATCGATGACCAGGTTGCGAGTCGTATTCACGCCAAGGACAGCAACCTTTTCAACTTCTCCGAAAATGCCCAGCTTTTCGCCCGTGATTTCATGGGCTGGACCACGCTGGCAAGCGAGCCGCCTCTGGCGCTTTCCGAGATTCAGAACTTCGCCGATTCCTTGATCGCGCGCGGTTTGAAGACGGTCGTGCTCGTGGGGCAGGGCGGATCTACGCAAGCGCCCATGACGCTCACGAAGTACAACAAAGCGGATTCTTCGCTCATTTCGTTCAAGACCATCGACTCGGTTTCGCCGGTGCGTGTGCGTGCCATCATGTCGGAATGCGATCCGAAGACCACGCTCGTCATCCATTCTTCGAAATCGGGCAGCACGATCGAGCCGCACACCATCATGCAAGCGGTCATGGCGATCATGCGCGAGAAGCTCTCGCAAGAAGAGCTCTACAACCATCTGGTCGCTATCACCGACCCTGGTTCCGACTTGGAAAAGCGTGCGAAAGAAGAGGGTTGGCTGCGGGTGTTCACGGGCGAGCCCAGCGTAGGCGGGCGCTATTCGGCGCTTTCCGTGTTCGGCCTCTTGCCGGCTGCACTTGCAGGCATCAACCTCAATGCGCTCATGCGTAGCGCAGCACGTGCAGAGATGCTGTGCAGTAGCGACAGCGTGGATAACCCCGCACTCGTGCTGGCATCCTTCCTTTACGAAAACTATGTGCAAGGACGCAACAAATTCGCGTTCCTCTCGCCGAAGCGCGGTCGTGTTCTGGGCCTTTGGATCGAGCAGTTGGTGGCAGAAAGCTTGGGCAAAGAGGGCGAAGGCATCCTCCCCAACATCGAAACCGATTCGCTCACGCTCTCCGAAGACACGAAGGATCGTACGGCGATCATCTATGAAACCAAGACCGACCTCTTCGACGAACGTCTGAATTACTATCAGTCGCTCGAGTTCTTGAATCCCGATATCCCGCGCATCACCTTCAAGGTCGAGAACGTGATCGATCTTGCCGGGCATTTCGTTATGTGGGAATACGCCATTGCCATGGTGGGCTACCTCATGGAGATCTGTCCGTTCGATCAGCCCGACGTACAGGCGGCGAAGACCGAAGTGCTGCGCATCTTAGAAGAGGGGGGCGAAGCGCCTCACTTCACTCAGAACGGTCTAGCGGGCGTGCCAGTTGGCGAGATCGAAGTGCACGTTTCCGAGGCGTTGGAAGACTCGCTCGTCGATGAGACGGTTTCGGGCGCGATCACCGCGCTTTGTCGCAGTATCGAGCCGGGCGATTACTTCTCGCTGAACGCCTTCTTGCCCTTCACGGGCGAAGGCCGTCGCGAAGCACTCGAAGAGATTCGTCACAGCATTGCGGAGCGCTGCCGCATCCCGTCTTGCTTGGAGATCGGACCACGCTACTTGCACTCCACGGGCCAGCTGCACAAAGGCGGTCGCAACAACGGGGTGTTCCTCGTGCTTTCAGCAGATGAACCGCGCGATATCGAAGTGGAGAACGCGAAAGCCCAAAGCCTTGGCGAGCTCGAAAAAGCGCAGGCTATGGGTGATTTTTCCATCCTTTCATCCCGTGGTAGGCGGTGTGTCTACATCCATCTTCCCGACAATTCATCCGTTACGCTGCGCCTCCTTTCGAAGGTGCTGCGCAACGTGGTCGCACGCGTTACGGAGTAGTGAGCATGGCAGAGAACGAAGCGCGCGAAGCGCTCGATATTACGGTCAAAGGAGTAGTTCAAGGGGTCGGTTTTCGGCCCTTTGTCTTCAGATGCGCACAGAAGTTTCACCTGACAGGTTGGGTGTTGAATGCGCTCGATGGGGTAACGATCCACGTCGAAGGCACGCAGAACGACCTCGATTGCTTTGCGATCGCGCTCGTGCAGGAAGCGCCCGAAGCGGCCAATGTGAAAGAGCTTGAGCTCAACGAAGCGCCCGTCGAAGGTTTCGACGAATTCGAGATCCGCTTTTCGGATGATGCCGAAGCGAATGAGACCACACTCGTTTCGCCCGATCTTGCCACCTGCGATGCTTGTGTGGCCGAACTCTTTGACCCTGAGAATCGCCGTTATCACTATCCCTTCATCAACTGCACGAATTGTGGTCCACGTTTCACCATCATCGATGAGCTGCCCTACGACCGCGAACATACTTCTATGAAAGAGTTCACTATGGACGAACCTTGCCAAACAGAATACGACGATCCGATGGATCGCCGCTTCCATGCGCAACCCAACGCTTGTTTCAATTGCGGGCCACGTTTGGGCTGGATCGATGTGGAAGGCATGCTTCCCAATGAGGTCCAACAGCTTTCGATCGATAGCCTGGATTGGGCGTTTACCTCAGAAGATTCCGATGAATTCGTTGATGACTGCGTGAAGCTGCTCAAAGCAGGCAAGATCGTGGCCGTTAAAGGACTGGGTGGTTACCATCTGGTATGCGATGCGCTGAACGCTGAAGCGCTGGCGGCTCTGCGCGAACGAAAGCACCGCTATGGCAAGGCATTTGCGGTCATGGCGCACTCGACCGAACAAGCGCGCGCCTATGCGCTCATCAGCAAAGCGGAAGAGACACAGCTTGAATCGAGCGCACGCCCGATCGTGTTGTTGCGCAAACGCAGCGATGTTGAGTTACCGCTTGATCTTGCGGGCGACCTGCCCGAGCTTGGCATCATGCTGCCCGCAACGCCGGTGCAGCATCTGATCGCACGCGCTTTCGATGGGCCGCTCGTTATGACCTCGGGCAACGTGCACGACGACCCGATCGTGATCGAGGAACACGAAGCATTCGAGCAGCTTGCGGGCATTGCGGACGCCTTCTTGGTGAACAATCGCGCCATCATCGAGCGCTTCGATGATTCAGTGGTGCGCGTGCTCGAGCCGGCTGGGGTGGACCCGGTGGTCCAGGTTATTCGCCGCGCCCGTGGTCTTGCGCCGGCGCCGATCAAGCTGCCTGCTCAAGTGCACGAGTTCGGCGAAGAATCTCCTGAGCTGCTGGCAGTTGGTTCCGAACTCAAGAACACTTTCACGATCACGCGCGGCGAAGAAGCATTCGTTTCGCAACATCTGGGCGATATGGAGCATGTTGTCTCGTTCGACAACTGGCTCGAAACGAAAGATCTCTACGAGAAGCTCTTCCACTTGAAGCCCACCAAGCTTGCGTGCGATCTGCATCCTGAATACGTGCTCAGCAAATGGGCACGCGCGCAAGCAAGCGAACGCGATCTCCCGCTTTGCGAGGTGCAACATCATCATGCACATGTGGTTGCGGCCATGGCGGAGAACGAGCTCGAAGGTCCGGTCTGCGGTATCGCGTTCGACGGCACGGGCTACGGTGTTGATGGCGCGATCTGGGGCGGCGAAGTGCTGCTCTCGAATCTCACCACGTTCGAGCGCTTCATCAACGTTGCGTACTTCCCGTTGCCGGGTGGTACGCAGGCGATCCATCACACCGATCGCTGTGCCTATGGCGTGTTGTGGGCGTTCGATCTGCTTGAGCACCCCTTTGCGCAGGCTTTCTTCGCCGATCAGGAACAAGAGACCGAGCTCATGACCAAGATGATCGAGGGTGGCATCAACACCCCCTTCACTTCTTCGATGGGACGCCTCTTCGATGCAGCCTCAGCGCTTCTGGGTATCTGCAACGAGCCGCGCTACGAAGGCGAAGGTGCGATCCTGCTCGAGGCCGAGATCACGAAGGGTTTCGGCACAGACGCAGCTGCTGAACTGAAAACGCTCCTTGCTGAAGCTGAGAAAACGACCTCATCGCTTGCGCAGGAAGCGGTGGATCCAACGGCCGAGCTTGATGCGGTTGAGCGTTACCAGTTCGGCCTTATAAAGAACACTGCCACCGAGCAGAGCACCGCGCAAGACACGTCCGTGTTGCTGCTCGATCCCGCCCCCGTGTTCGAAGCACTGCTCGATGATCTGCAGGCAGGAGTCGATAAGGCCCTCATCGCGCGCCGCTTCCACGAAGCGGTGGTGCGCGCCATCCTCACGGCAGCAGAGACTGTGCGCGCGCTCTACGACATCAATATCGTCACGCTTTCGGGTGGAGTTTTCATGAACCGCTACCTGACCGAACGTGCCCTTTCAGACCTGCAGGCTGCAGGTTTCACCATCGCCCTCAATCGCGAGCTGCCGCCTAACGATGCTTCGGTCTCCTACGGCCAGGCTGTGATAGGATTGCACTCAAATGAGGGAGGTCAGTAATCATGTGTTTAGCGATTCCAGCCCAAGTCAAAGAGATCGATGAAGGCAATCTTGCCACGGTCGATATCCTCGGCGTAACGCGCGAGATTTCCCTCGACCTCACGCCCCAAGCGGAAGTGGGCAGCTATGTGCTCGTGCATGCGGGCTTCGCCATCGAAGTGGTCGATGAACAGTTCGCCCAAGAAACGCTCGATCTGGTGAAGAGCTTCCCCGAGCTCGCCGATCTTGAAGGGGTCTAGTTCATGGATCTCTCTGCGTTCAAAGACCCCGCGCTTGCCAAAGGGCTCATCCATTCGATCGATTCATGGGCGCCTGAACAGGCAACGCTCATGGAAGTATGTGGAACGCATACGGTTGCCATCGCGCGCAATGGCCTGCGTGATCTGATGCCGAACGACACGAAGCTCGTTTCCGGTCCAGGGTGCCCGGTTTGCGTAACCTCCAACGAAGACATCGATACCGTTATCGCGCTCGCGCGCATCCCGAACGTGATGATCGCCACGTTCGGCGATATGACGCGCGTTCCGGGTTCTACCTCAAGCCTCCTCAAGGAACAGGCCGAAGGTCGCTCGATCAACATCGTCTATTCGCCGCTCGATGCGCTCAAGCTTGCTCAAGAGCACCCCGATAAAGAGATCGTGTTCGTAGGCGTTGGCTTCGAGACCACCACACCCCTTGTTGCTATGGCTATCAAGCGCGCCCAAGCGCTCGGCCTGAAGAACTTCTCAGTGTTCGTCGCGCACAAGAATATGCCCAATGCTCTTGAAGTGATCGTTTCCGATCCGGAACTGAAGATCGATGCGCTCATCCTGCCCGGTCATGTTTCCACGATCATCGGCACGAAGCCCTATGAATTCCTCGCAGAAAAATATGGCATCCCTGGCGTGATCACCGGTTTCGAGCCCGTTGATGTGCTGCAAGGTATCGCCATGATCATGCGCCAGCTTCACGAAGGGCGCGCCGAGATCGAGATCGCGTATTCACGCGGAGTCATGCGTGAAGGCAACCCGGTTGCGCTCGCTGCGATCGACGAAGTGTTCGACACGGTCGATGCTACCTGGCGCGGGCTTGGTGTGATCCCTGGTTCAGGCTATGCGATTCGCGAGGAGTTCGAAGCCTTCGATGCGGTCAAACGCTTCCATCCCGAAGTGGAGCCCACGCAAAACCCAAAGGGTTGCCGCTGTGGAGATGTGCTTCGTGGCATCATGGCGCCAGACGAATGCCCGCTCTTCCGTAAAGTCTGCACGCCTGAGAATCCGGTCGGTCCGTGCATGGTCTCTTCGGAAGGCTCGTGCGCTGCCTATTATCGTTACTATTAAGAGCAGCTTCTTGAAGGGCAGTTGCGCAGCGCGCGCTTGCTCGGTCTATCCCTATCCGTTTCACTCGTTTGTAGCTCCACAGTTCTGTGCCAAGCCCGTATTTCTTGAACGCTTGTGCTTTCGCCCCAGTGCTTCTTAAAAGATGCTTACACTTTCCTGGTGCAGGCCATCCCTGCCGTTATAATCGGAAGAGCAAATCGCACGCGAAGGCAAACGGAGACATTCATGGAAGAAACCCAAAAGCAAAAGCTCGACCCGCGCATCAAGAATGTATGGCGCGTAAGCGACACGATCGCTCTCACGCTCATTTTCTTGTGTGTTTTCGCAGTTGGTGGGATCGCACTTCTTGTCGATGAGAGCACGTCTTGGTGGGCGGGTCCGTATTGCCTCATATCGTTCGTCTGCTTCGTTGCCTTGCTCATCCTGTTTTGGGTGGTCATCACGCCGCTGCGCTACATTCGTTGGAGCTATGCCCTTTCGAAGGAATTCCTCGATATCATGCGTGGCATCATCGTGCGCAAGCACACCGTAGTGCCGTTCATTCGCGTGCAGAACACCGACACGCGCCAAGGTCCGCTTCTTCGCATGATGGGGCTTGCGTCGGTCACGATCTCGACCGCAGCTGGATCGATGGAGATCCCCGGGCTTCCCGCTGCTGAGGCTGAAACGCTGCGCGATCAAGCTGCCGAATTCGCTCGCCTTGCCAAAGAGGATGTGTAGCGCGTGGAATCTCCCAATACTCCTCCATCGAACGAAACACCCAAGCCGCTCGCACCTACGGGCGCGCCGGTGGCCATGCCTGCTCCCAAGCCCGCATCTGCGCCCGCGTCTGCTGCAGCACCAGTGAAGCATAAGCTCAATCACAGCTACGTTTGGCTCGGTGCTCTGCGCATCGTACCCTTTGTGTTCGTGGTGGCTATTGCCTCAGCAGGCGATGCACTCTTCGAATTGATCGACATCTATACAACGGGTGGTTCCATCCTTATCGTATTGCTAGCATTGATCGCTATCGTTCTTGTGGCCACCGGCATCGCGATGCCGGTGCGATTCATCAGCTACAACTACATCTGGTACGAGTATTCCAACGAAGAATTCAGCTTCTATTCGGGCATCATCTCGAAGAAACGCGCTCACGTTCCCTATCAGCGCATCCAATCGATCAATCAGAAAGCAACGCTGTTCCAGCGCATTGCGGGAGTTTGCACCGTGAGCATCGAAACAGCAGGTGGAGCATCGAACACTGCGATCACGCTTCCTTATATTGAGAAGTCGGCAGCTGAAGCGTTGCGCAAGGAACTCTTCGCGCGCAAGCAGTTCGCGCAGATGAAAGCTGCTGGCGTCGAGATTCCTGCGGGCATGACTACTGAACACGCAGCTGAAACGCTCGGCGCGGGCGCTTCGCAGAGCGCTACAACCACAACGCTCTCTGCTCCCACAGGCGCGCCAGCCACCACTATTCCTGCACCAGCGATTGCACCAACCATTCCAGGTGCGGATGAATACAATGCGCTCGACACACCTGCTCATCTGGTGAACGATTTTCGCGGGGTGTTCGGAGGCGATGCTATCGACACGGGTACCACCACCTATGAATATGGGCTTTCCAATAAGCAACTGGTGCTTACCGGCATGACCGGCAAGACTTCGGTAGTCGTGGTCTTCCTCTCAATATTCGCCACACTGAGTTCTGCCCTGTCGGGCATCGGCTATATGTTCCACACCTCTGAAGACGAAATGATCAGCACGGTCACGGGTTTGATCGACCTCATCCCAACCTCATGGATGGTCGGCGTTATCGTGAGCATCGTGGGTTCCTTCATTGCCATCATGCTCGTGGTCTGGCTCATCACCGTGGGTGGAGCTTGCCTTTCTTATGGCGGATTCCGTGCTCGCAGGCGCGGCGCACGCATCGAGACCGAATATGGCATCATCAACCACAACTTCAATGGCATCGATATCGATCGCATTCAATCGGTCGAGGTCAGCCAATCATTCTTTCAGCGTTTACTCAAATCCTGCACGCTTTCGCTCGCGCGTGTTGCAAGTGCTGCCCAAGACTCTTCGGAGTCGTCTACGAAGAGCCAGGCGCGTCTGGTCATCCATCCGTTCGTCAAGCTCGATAAGGTCGACGAGATCCTTGCAGGGCTTTTGCCGGAGTGGCAAGATCTGCCCGCACCAGACAAGAAGCTTCCTGCGCGTGCGCGCCGTCGCGCCATCACGCGCCGCGCTATCCTGCAGGGCGGAGGCTTCTGGCTGGCCGTCTTCACCTTCATCACCATGTTCCTACTGGCGCTACCTCTGAACTTCGATCTCCTGTCGTATTCAGAGCTCAGCGATTATCTCATCTTCTACACCATGGCCGATGTCTTCGCGCGCGTGCTCTATGGCGTGGCGCTCTTGCTCTTCATCGTGGATATCGTGGGCGCGATCCTTTGGCATAAAGGCTCGGGCTTTGGTTACGACAGCACCTACGTGACGATCGAGAACAGCGGCATCAGCACCAACCGCACCATCACGCCGCGTACGAAGGTGCAGATGGCTTCTTTGCAAACGAATCCGCTTCAACGCAACAAGCAACTCACAACCATCATCGCTTTCACTGCGGCAGGCGTGGGCGCCTCCACGCTCAAACTCATTGATGCCGAACAAGATGAGGCATCTGCCTGGTTCTCCTGGTGCCATCCTGGCGGCAACAAAACGCAGACAGCTACCGAATCTTCTGTATCCTCGATGCAGTAGAATAGTGAAATGAGCCTGCAGTTGGAAGGGCGGCTCGGCACCATACGTGCTCAAAGCCTATTCAACCAAGATGCTAGATCCTAGAAGGAGCAGCAATGTCAAGCGCTATCGCACCATCGATGAAGACCAAGCCTCAGAAAGACTACACCCTAGGTGAAGAGATCTTCAATGCGGTCACGCATGGGGTAGGAGTCTTGCTTGCCATCGCAGCTATTCCGCTGTGCGTGGTGCAGGCGGTTACTCATGGTGGGGGATTGTTGCTCGCGGCGGCGCTCATCTATTCGATCACGATGGTAGTCGAATATCTCATGTCTACGCTCTATCATGCGATCGCAGTGCCGGCTGCCAAGCGAGTGTTCAAAGTGCTCGACCATTGCGGCATCTACTTATATATAGCTGGCTGTTATGCACCGTATTGCTTGGTTACGCTCATCAACAATAATGGCATCCTGCTCTGCATCTTCGTATGGGTCGTTGCGCTTGCCGGTATCGTTGCCGAAGCGTTCTGGGTGAATCGTCCGCGCTGGATCTCGGCCCTGCTCTATCTCATGCAAGGATGGGCAGTGGTTGTGTGCATCCCGGCGCTCTGGACGCTGCTCGACCCCATTGGATTCTGGCTGCTCGTGGTAGGCGGCATCTGCTATACGATCGGTGCTGTGTTCTATACCTGCACGAAAAAGAAGAAGTACATGCACTCGGTCTTTCACCTGTGGGTGCTCGCTGGCTCTGTCTTCCAGTTCTTTTCGATCTACTTGTTCGTGCTTGCCTAAGGAAGTGCGCATGAACTACGGAGAACTTGCTATAGGCTTCACCGCGCACGATTCGCTCATAAGGCGCTGATCTGCCGTTGTCAAAGGAACGCTCGATAAAGAATTGGTACCGCGATCCGCAAAATGCGGTGATCGGCGGGGTATGCGCCGGAATCGCAGAAAGCGCGAGCATCGATACGCTTCTTGTGCGGGTAACGGCCATTGCATTGTGCTTCGTGACGTTTGGTCTTGCGATCGTTCTCTATTTGGTGCTCTTTGCCATCTTGCCCATCAAGCCTTCAAGTGGATCGTTCATCGATCTCGAACCGAGCCGTGTCCAATCGGAGCGCTACCGCAGAGTGGTGAACCTGAGCAAGAATCATGTGCTGTCGGGCAAACCAGAGGTAAGGGTGTATGAGCAGAAGGCACCTACGCCTGCTGTCTTGCATAGCGAAGAGCCAAGCACTCCTTCATACCGCCTTCCCTTGGTATTCTTTGGTCTTGCGTTTCTCATCACGACGGTTGTGATCGTGATGGCAACGCTTGCAGAAGAGGGTAGATCGTTCGTGAGCTTTCTTCCGCTTTATTTCATCCCAGCAGGCGTGTTCTTCCTGGTGTCTCCGAGCGCTCGTCGTACGATTCCTATACGTATCTGCATATTCTTGCTTTTCTGTGAGGCTTGCTGCGTAGCGCTGCCGTTCACCGTAGGACTGTACGATTTCCGGAATTTTTTCGTTCAGGCACCCACCTTCTTTGTATGGGTTGCTGCGCTAGCGCTATTGTCTGCCGCCATCATATTCGAGAACACGACTTGTTATGTTGGAGTAATTTTGCTTATCTTAGTGGCAAGTATCATTACTTTCTATGAGTTCGATGTTTTGACGCTGCCTTCCTATGTCACGTTCGAGAATTTCAAATCGTTTATTGCGCTGGGCTTACTGTGATAAGCTCTGAAGAACGCTTTTGGATAAGTCCTATAGGAACTACCGTTCACCTCTATTCCCGATTTGTTCTCACTCTCGACTCACGCTATAATCGTTTCACGCTCTTAAGCATTACATGCAGTAATCGCGCTCCAATCCTAATCAACTGCATATCGTAAACAGGTTTCTTGCTCGTGTTCGCACGTGCAGGCTCAGGACTTGTTGTGTTTATTGGAGGCTTTTTGGCAGCAGCCAAAGTACATAGAAGAAGCGGGAATTTCCTTTCTCGGTTCGTGCTCTTCGGTTTGATAATGCTCGCAGTTGCCGGCATTATTTCTTTCTTTGCAGCAACGCAGGCGCAAGGCTATGGCGAAGTTGATTCCTCGACTATTGGAATTGGTGCATCCCAATCATCAAACGCCACTGCTATCGATTCGCAAACGCGACTAGGTGTTTCCTCGAATAACGAGAACCAAGATAACGCCGTGAGTGAAGCTCTTGATCCGTCCGATGGCGCTCAGCGCTCCATCACGGTGAAAGACCCCGATCCGGTCATAGCAGCAGTCGCTGTTGACTATGCGAATCCGCAGGCAGTGGAAAAGGGAAATGCAGTTTGTACCCTCAACCCCTTGCCCACCGCCCCGCGGATCACGCCCGACTTCTCCGATGGTACCTGGTCAAGCGGTATTGCTTCGGCTTATAACGTTTCTACGAACGATAACGGTGCAGGCAAGTTCGGCGTTTCCACCACGGCTTCTGGTCGTCCGCTCGATGAAGGTAGTGTTACGGTCGCTGTGCCAGCCAGCCAGTCTTACCTGCTCGGTCGCGTGGTCGAGATCTGCTATCAAGACAAAGTCGTCATCGCAACGGTTACCGATACGGGCGGATTTGGCAAGTACGGTCGTTGCCTCGACTTAGCTCCTGGCGTTTATCATGCGCTCGGCGCAGATTCACCGAGCGACTGGGGAACACGCTCGATCCACTACCGCTTCCTCTAAGGAGCGTGCAGTATTTCGATCGTGTAGGGTCTTACTGATCGGGTACACGATCGTGTCCCAAGCGAAATTATCACAAGCGTCCACCTCGGGCGCTTTTTTGTTGAAGCACGGTGCAGCGGATGTTGTATGATTCTGATACTGAATAAATCGTGCAGGAAAGGAGCCAACAGGCCATGAGCAACATCATCGTGGTAGGTTGTGGTCGTGTGGGTTCTCGTCTTGCCCTCATGCTTTCCAATTATGAGAATAATGTTTGTGTGATCGACCGCGATCCGCGCGCCTTTGCTTCGCTCGGGCGCGATTTCAATGGCGCTACGTTCGCTGGTGTCGGCTACGACGAAGACGTGCTCATGAAAGCAGGCATCGATGAGTGTGATTTTCTTGCCGCGGTCACTCAAAGCGACAACGTGAACTTGATGGTGGTCGAAATCGCTCGTCGCCTCTACGATGTGCCGCATGCGGTCGCACGCCTTTACAATACGGGTCACGAACGTGCCTATTTGCAACTCGGTATAGACTACGTCTGTGGAACAGCGCTCGTTGCCGAAGAGATATTCTCGAAGATCTCTTCGGGATTGGGCGATCATATCACCACGCTGGGCGATTGCGAGGTCGTGCAGTTTGCGCTCGATCTCTCTCAAACGCGCTCCGACTATATCAAGGTAAGCGATCTTGAATCGCGTCATAAGATACGCGTCTGCGCCTTTGAGCGCGCTGATGGAGAGATCAGTTCGATCCCCACGCCAAGCAGCGTTCTCTACCATGGGGATACCGTGCTCGTTGCGCTGCGTCATGGCATGATCCCTGAAATAGCGAAGTATATGCAGAACTAGGAGCCTTCAATGTATTGCGTGATCGTTGGTGGAGGAATGGTTGGTGAATACCTTGCGCGCACGTTGCTCGCTGAAGGCGATCAGGTTGCGCTCATCGAGGGCGATCCTCAAGTTGCCACGCACCTTTCCGAAACGCTCGAAGGTCCCGTGCTCGTTATTCAAGGCGATGGGTGTGAGGTTGCACGCCAAGAGGATGCGGGTGTTCCTCATGCCGACATCTTCGTTGCTACCACTGGTCACGACGAAGACAATCTGGCTTCCTGCGAGATCGCCAATCGTGTGTTCGGCATCTCACGCGCACTTGCGCGCGTGAACGATCCCAAGAACCTGCGCATCTTCCGCCGTCTGGGTATCGAGAGCATTTCATCCACAGCGCTTATCGCACGCATGATTCAAGAAGAAGCTGCTCTCGGATCGATGTCGGTTGCGTTCACGCTCACGAACGATCAGGTGGGGCTTATCGAGATCAAAGTGCCCACCATGCGCAACCATGATAACGAGGAGGGCGTGGCGGCCTTCGATCTCGACTTCCAAGATGGCATCCGTTTAGTAGCCACTTCTCACAACGATGATATTCAGGTCGTGCGTCCCTCAACGCGCATCTATCCTGGCGATCAAGTGATCGTTGCAGCCGATACCGACCTGCTCGATGAAGCGCGCCGGGTTATTCGGTCGCTCTAACTATAGGCATCAGGTAGAATTAACCCTATCCGTCAAAGCTGCTCGCTCGCGACAGCGCGCACGAAAGGACATCCGATGATTGGTCGTTACACCCGCCCCGACATGGGAAAGATCTGGGAGCTTGAAAACAAGTTCGCCATTTGGAAAGAGATCGAGGTGCTTGCGTGCGAAGCGCAGGCTGAGCTGGGAAAATCCGGCATCACCAAAGAAGAAGCACAGTGGATTCGCGATCATGCCGATTTCACGGTCGAGCGCATCGACGAGATCGAGAAGGTCACCAATCACGATGTGATCGCTTTCACCACCTGCATGGCTGAATACATCGACGCCGATGTTCCCGAAGGGCAAGAACCGCCTTCGCGCTGGGTGCACTACGGCATGACCTCTTCCGATCTGGGTGATACCGCCTTGTCGTATCAGATCACGCAGGCATGCGACATCATCATCGAAGACATCAAACAGCTCGGCGAAACGTGCAAGCGCCGCGCTTTCGAATTCCAGAACACGCTCTGCGTTGGTCGTACGCACGGCATCCACGCTGAGCCCATGACGTTTGGCATGAAGTTTGGCAGCTGGGCCTGGGCGCTCAAGCGCGCGCTTGTGCGCATGGAGCAGGCTCGCGAAGTGGCAGCTACGGGCGCTATTTCAGGTGCGGTAGGTACCTATTCGAGCATCGACCCTTATGTTGAGGAGTACGTCTGCGAAAAGCTCGGCCTCACGCCTGATCCGCTTTCAACGCAGGTGCTCGCGCGCGATCGTCACGCTCAGGTTATGTCGGCGCTCGCGGTTACCGCTTCTACGCTCGAATCGATCGCGATGCAGGTTCGCCTGCTTCAGCAGTCTGACGTGATCGAAGCAGAAGAGCCTTTCACGAAGGGCCAGAAAGGCTCTTCGGCCATGCCGCACAAGCGCAACCCTATCACTGCCGAGCGCGTTTGCGGATTGGCGCGTGTGGTGAAGGCGAACGCTCAAGTTGCCTATGACGATGTGGCGCTTTGGTATGAACGTGACATCTCACATTCGGGTGCGGAGCGCGTCGCACTGGCAGACAGCTTTATTGCACTCGACTATATGTTCTCCAAGATGCAATGGATGCTCGATGGATTGCAAACCTATCCTGCGAAGATGGAGCACAACCTTTGGCGCACGAAGGGTCTTATCTTCTCGTCGAAGGTGCTGCTCGCCCTCGTGGACACGGGTATTTCGCGCGAGGACGCTTATGTGATCGTGCAGCGTAATGCCATGAAAGTTTGGGAAGACATTCAGAATGCCGTTGATGGGCCTAGTTACCGTGAGCGTCTTGAGGCTGATCCCGATGCGCATCTCTCTAAAGAGGTGCTCGACGAGATCTTCGATCCATGGGATTTCTTGACGCGCAAAGATATCGTCTTCGAACGCCTCGAAGAGCTGACGTTCTAGGCGCTTGGTGCACCATAAAAGGGCACTTTCCAAAACGCCCCGTTTCGCTGTTCAAAGAGCTGGTAAATGCCAGCTCTTTTCATGCGCTCACTCCTGTGACAGTTTTATTGAATTGATTTTTGCAACACAGAGGGTTTTGAAAAGTACCCTTCTTTATGGCGCACCAAGCTCCAGAGATCACCGCTAGCTTTTCACGGCTTAAAACTACGATATCTTTGCGCATCTTTTGAATAATATAACGGGGTGTTTTAAGCACCCCCCCCGTCTGCGCTGCGTTCGATATGCAAGAGAATGCTTATTGGCACGTCTGTGCTGCGCTATATACGAGTAGTTTGCCAGAGTCTTGTTGCGCTTAGACGCTGAAGGCGTCGCCAGGCTCTTTTGCCTTAGGCGTAAAGATGCGCATGAGTGCGTGATCGTGCTCTCCTTCAACGGTTGTGGTGATCTGGCTGAGCCCCACGATCGTTTTGCACGTACCTGCTGAAACAAGGTACTCCCCATAGGTGTCAGTGTTGTTGGGGATGTCGATCATGAAGAATGTCCGGCTGGCGAAATGAGCACCACAGATTGCACGCGCCGACTTCACCACAAACCAATCCCCGTTCCAAGCAGGCGTGGCAGAGGGCGTGCGACCGAAGCGGAACCACGGCAAATCGCTATAGTGGTAAGGCGTGACGGGCGCCATAGGCGTGTAGGTGCCCAAGTTCGAGATACCATCGCCATAGTTGTAAATATTATCGAGTGCGAACGCGAAGCCGCTCTTGCCATATCCCAGATTGCATGGGGTCATACGCTGGGGCAGGACCAACTCATCGGCCACAGAGAAATCGGATGCGTTTACTTTCGTGAGTTGGTAGTAAAGAGTCGAGGTATTCATGCGCGGAGCACATACCACCCCTTCGGGCACGCTCACGATCCTGCAACCGAAGGCATGAAGCGATTCGAGCACGGTCTCATAGTTGCTCTGTCCGAAATGGAGTGCGCGCAATTCAGCTTTTTCCTTGGCAAATTCGCCATTAGGATCGGGTATGACCTGCCAAAATGCAGAATTGTCGCATGCAGCGATGGAAGGGGTGACCCAATTGGCATCACCCTCATCGACGAGCAGGATATTCGAGAGCGTAGCGTTTTCGAGCTGCGCGGTGTAAATGCGCCAGGTGTTCTCGAAGATGTTGCACTCGGTCCATATGAGCCCTTCGGTACTGCAACGCACATCGTAGATATCGAATCCCTCGTCGAAGCCCTGCGGTTTCTTCATGATCTCTGCTAGGCTTGCCGATCCAAAATAGTAGAGACGGATGGTGTTGAGTGGATGTGAGCTTTCGGTCGGGCACAAGCAGGCTGCGACGGTGTTATTGTCTGCCCAAACAAGACTGCCGAAAGGCAGGTTCTGGGATGCCGAAAGCCTCCAGTAGTCGTCATAGGGCACTTCGGAGAAATCAGCCAACTCGGTAACGGCATCTTGAGGGACCGAAAGGCTCTCGACCGACGTATTGGTTGAGAAGGCGCTCGAAGCTGCACTGCTGATTCCTCCCACTGCTGCAATGCCGCCAATAACTCCGGCTCCGATGAGCAGGTTACGGCGAGTGAGCAGCACCTCGGGAGAGAAACGCCCTTCAGGGGTTGCATGTGCGCTGCCGCGTGCCTGTGCTGGACGAGAAAACGCCCCTTTCTTGCGCGTAGTGGGACGCACACGGGTGAAAGAAGAGGTGCTTCCTGGCGCATGAGCGCTTTTTGCCGCCCGACCATTTCGCTTGGTGGGGCGCGCTTTGGTGGTAGGAGTTTTGTTGCTGCGTTTTTGCGGCACGATGCGCTCTTTCATACCTGGATTTGTGTCAATGCGCCCCTGTTCGCTCAACAAGCTAAACAGGAAAAGACGCAGGGCTATTGTGACATTTGAGTGTCAATACATCGAGAGAAGATGCTAATTGCTACAATAAACCCAAATACAGAGTAACGCACACGCAGCGCTTATTCTCTTTGCGTTGCGGGTTTTTGAGCGTTTCCTTCAGATAAGGAGCACAATATGAGCAACGATACACGTCGCATTCTTCTCGTCGAAGATGAAAAGGCCATCCGTGATGCGGTCGCGGCTTATCTTCAGCGTGAGAACTATCAGGTGGTCGCTGTGGCTGATGGCCAAGAGGCACTTGAAGAATTCTCGCGTCACCATTTCGATCTGGTCATCTTAGACCTCATGCTTCCGCGCGTTCCGGGCGAGCGTGTTTGCCGCGTTATTCGCGATAATTCCGATACGCCCATCATCATGCTCACGGCAAAAGGTGAAGTGGAGGATCGCATCATCGGTCTCGAACTTGGTGCCGATGACTATCTGGTAAAGCCCTTCAGTCCGCGTGAGCTTGTTGCGCGCGTGCGCGCACTCTTGCGCCGCGTGCATTCTGAGGCTGAGCCGCAGCGTGAAGTGCTTGAGTTCGGTGAACTTACGATCGATATCTCTGGTCATAAGATCTTGGTGAACGATGAGGTCATCGATCTCACAGCGAGCGAATTCAAGTTGCTCACCACGCTTTGCCGTTATCCAGGACGCGTCTATTCGCGTATGGAGCTTGTGGAAAAGGTGCTCGGCTACGACTTCGAAGGATACGAGCGCACCATCGATTCTCATGTGAAGAACTTGCGTGCTAAGATTGGCGACAATCCGCGTAACCCCAAGTGGCTGCATACGGTTCATGGTGTGGGTTATCGTTTCGAAGATCCCACGAAAGCGAACCAATAAACCACTGCGCATTTGGCGCAATGGGTAACGTAGAGCACCATGGTCGAAGAGAACGTCGAATACGACGAATCCGGCGAGGCAAAGCAGAAGAAGGGCGTTTCCTTTACGGCGCGCATTACGCTTTCGTTCGCAGCCATTGCTCTTATGACTGCACTCGTTGCGGTAGGCATGCTCTCGTTCGTATGGGAACAATATTTCCAAAGCTATACACGCGAAAATATGGAGAACCTGGCCGAATCGGTGGCAGGGTCGATCGCCCAAAGCTTTGAAACCACACCTAATGACTGGTATAGTGGCGCACTCGCCGCAGCTAATTCTGCTGCTGCACTCTACGATACGGTCAGTATTCAGATCGTTTCCGCCGATGGGTCGGTGGTGTACAACAGTGGTGCGCATGCTAATTTCATTAGCCCTTCGCTACCTGAAAACGAGCGTAATACTGCTTCTGCACCGATCGTAGTCGACGGCGAACAAGTAGGTACGGTGTTCGTGCGAGTGTTTGGTTCCCAAACACTTCTCACGCAAGCCGATCAAGATTTCCGCAACAAATCCTATCAGGCGATGATCTTTGCTTCGCTTTTCTCGGTATTAGTGGCTATTCTTGCTGGATTCATTCTGGCACGCTTGCTTTCGCGTCCGATCAATTCCATCACGAATGCAGCACGCGCTCTTAAGGAAGGCAACTATTCAGCACGCACACACATGGTGGGCGATGATGAAATTGCACGTTTGGGCAAGACCTTCGATCAGATGGCCGATTCGGTTGAGGCGAACCGCGACATGGAGCGTCGTCTGGTCACTGATGTCGCGCATGAACTTCGCACACCGCTCATGGCTATCCAATCCACGGTTGAAGCTATGATCGACGGTGTATTCGTTGCTGATGAAGAGCGTCTTGAGACGCTCAATTCCGAAGTGAGGCGCTTGAGCCGTTTGGTCGACGCGCTTCTGAAGCTCTCGCGTTTGGAGAACCGTGCAAATCCGGTTGAATTCTCAAAGGTCGATCTGGTCGAGATGGTCGACACAGTGGTTGCAACCCACCAGACTTATGTTGAAGAATCTGGTCTCGAATTTACGTATCATCACGATCCATATGTATATGTTTATGGCAATGCTGACATGTTGCGCCAAGCTACGGCGAATCTTATTTCGAATGCTGTACGTTATACCCCTGAAGGGGGCTCGATTCGCGTGTCAGTCACGCAGGGCGAACTCATGGGCACGATCGTCGTGCAAGATACCGGTATCGGCTTCACCGACGAAGAGGCGAAGAACGTCTTCTCACGTTTCTGGCGTGCTGATGCAGGTCGTACGCGGGAATCGGGAGGCTTGGGCATCGGCCTTTCAGTCGTAAAAGAGATTGCCGATCGTCATGGCGGATGGGCGCGCGCAGAAGGTAAGCCCAACGAAGGTGCGCGCTTCACCATCTATATCCCGCTCTACAATCGCACCATGCAGATGCGCAAAGGCAAATCCAAGCGTCTCGGGAATTAGCCTAAGCTCAAAGCGCAGGTGGCACGCCTCACGATCAGGCTTTGTGTGGCATTTGCGAAAAAACCCTCTACGAAAATGCAGAAAATCGTACCTGTACTCCCGAAGGCGGGCGAAATGTTCCATAATAGAGACTTACTGAAAATTGCGTTTTGCCGTACAGGTTCTTCTTGGTGCGGCACTCAGAAAGGATCGACATGCAAGGAATCGATATCAAGCCCGATGCTCAGGGTAAAGTGCGCGATCTCTACGATCTGGGCGACAAACTCCTGCTCGTTGCGACCGATCGCATTTCTGCATTCGACTATATCCTCAAAGACGATATCCCCTATAAAGGTCAGGTGCTCACGCAGCTTTCCTGCTTCTGGTTCGAGCTGCTTGCCGATGTGGTGGAAAACCATCTCATCTCGGCAGATGTGGCCGACCTGCCCGAAAAGTTCAAGCCCTATGCCGATTATCTGGCAGGCCGTTTCATGCTCGTACGCAAGGCTGAGATGTTCCCGGTCGAGTGCATCGTGCGTGGGTATCTCACCGGTTCAGGTCTGAAGGACTACGAGAAGACAGGTGCAGTTTGCGGCATCGAGCTTCCTGCAGGGCTCGTGAATTCTTCGCGCTTGCCTGAGCCCATCTTCACGCCTTCTACGAAAGCAGAGATCGGCGATCACGACGAGAACATCAGCTTCGACAAGACGGCTGAGCTCATCGGTCTTGAAGACGCCAACGCTATCAAGGATCTCACGCTTGCAATCTACGACCGTGCTGCCGAGCATGCACGCGAGCGCGGCATCATCATCGCCGATACGAAACTCGAATTCGGCAAGGTGGATGGCACGATCATCTTGGGCGACGAAGTGCTCACGCCTGATTCGTCGCGTTTCTGGGCGGTCGATACCTACATCGAGGGCACCGAGCAGCCGAGCTTCGACAAGCAGTTCGTGCGCAATTGGCTCAATGCCAACTGGGACCGCAGTGGCGAACCGCCGCATCTGCCCGAAGATGTGATCAAGGCCACCAGCGAAAAGTACATTCAGGCTTACGAGAAGATCACGGGAAAGACCTTCGTAGCCCAGTAACCTATCATTTGCCGCCGAACCAGGCGCCCATTCCCATCAGGAACCCGATCGCTCATCCGATCGAGCAACACCAAAAGGAGAACATCTTTCCATGTCACAGCGCAATCCTCTGAACGACCGCTACCAACAGCGCGAAGGCGGCAAAACGCGCAAGTCAGCCGCTTCCGCCAAACCAGCAACAAAAGCCGCATCTTCGGTCTATATCGCCGACCCGAACGCAAAGCCGAAGAAGAGTTTCTTCGATCGCTTCAAGGGCAAGCAAGAGCCAGAGAAGAAGTCGAGCAAATCCAGTGCGCAAGCCGCTGAGGCAACCGAGCAACCCAAGAAGAAGGGTGGCAAGTGGACCCTCAACGACATGGAAGGGTCCGAGGCCATGGAATCCATGGAAGGCCTTTCAGAGGAGACCAAGAAAGCAGCCCGTGCGAAGTACCTCAATCCTGGTACGAGCGAATACAAGAGATGGCGCATGCTCTGGTGGATCGTCATCATCTGCGGTATCTGCTCGCTCATTCCGCCGGTCATGTTGCCTGAGTACTTCATCGACAACGGGGACCTCTCCCTCATCTTCTTCGGTTTGGGCTATGCCTTCCTGATCGCCGCCGTTGCGATCGATGCGATCAAGATCCGTCCGCTGCGTAAGGCCGCACGCGGTGGCAGCATCAAGGGCGACCGCTCGAAAGAAGCAACGGCCGCACGCAAGCAAGCGAAGAAGGAAGCGATCGCGAAAGAGGAAGCGAAAGCTGCTAAAAAAGCTGCTCGAAAGCGTTAATCTAACTTATGCGATTCGTTTCATGGAATGTGAACGGCCTGCGGGCCGTCATGAAAAAAGGCTTTCCTGCGGTGTTCGACGAGCTGAACGCCGATGTGTTTGCGCTCCAGGAGACCAAGCTGCAGGAAGGGCAGATCGATCTTGACCTGCCAGGATATACGCAGTCCTGGAGCTATGCCGAACGCAAAGGCTATTCAGGCACGGCGGTCTTTTCTAAAGAAGTTCCTCTCCAGGTCATTCATGAGGTAGGCGTGCCCGAGCTCGATACGGAAGGCCGCGTGGTCATCTGCGAATTCGAGCACCTGTGGTTCGTGAATGTCTATACCCCGAACTCTCAAAACGAACTAGCGCGTATCGATCATCGCATGCACTGGGACGATGTCTTTCGCGAGGTATGCCAAGGTCTTGAGCAGGGTATCCTGCCGGATGGCTCGAAGGGCAATGCGAAACCAGTGGTGATGTGCGGCGATTTCAACGTGGCTCATGAGCCGATCGATCTGAAGAATCCGCGCACCAATGTGGGCAACCCTGGCTTTTCGGACGAAGAGCGCGCGAAATTCACGGCGCTTTTGGAAGCAGGCTTTGTCGACACCTTCCGCAGTTTGCACCCTACCACCGAAGGGGCCTATACCTGGTGGAGCTATCGTTTCAATGCACGTGCCAACAATGCAGGGTGGCGCATCGATTACTTTCTGGTGAGCCAGGCGCTCGAGCAGCGCGTGGTCATGTCGTGCATTTGGCCCGAGATCATGGGAAGCGATCATTGTCCGATCTCGCTTGAGTTGGACACCGAAGGCTGGGAGAAGCAAGGAATCTCACGCATGGTATAGAGCGGCGCAAAGTACGAAAGATAAGCCAGGCATCGTTGTGCAAATGGCTTGTGGGAATATGAAATAGCAGACAACGGAGTGCGTTGTCTGTATGAGGATAAGAGGAATCACATAATGGCAATGGACATGGACAAGATCGAAGAAGGCGTCAAACTCATCCTTGAGGGTATTGGCGAAGACCCGCAGCGCGAAGGCTTGCAGAAAACCCCCGAGAGGGTAGCGCGCATGTATGCGGAGTGTTTCGCAGGACTTGAGGAAGACCCTGCGGTTCATTTCGAGACCACCTTCGATGAGCACTCTCAGGAGCTTATCCTCTTGCGCGATATTCCGTTCTTCTCCATGTGCGAACATCATCTGGCACCGTTCTACGGCACGGCGAACATCGCCTACATCCCTGCCGCCGATGGTCGCATCTGCGGGCTTTCCAAGCTTGCGCGCTTGGTTGAGGTCTTCGCGCGCCGTCCTCAGGTGCAGGAGCGCCTTACCTCGCAGATCGCTGATACGCTCATGCGCGAACTCGCGCCGCAAGGGGTCGTGGTCGTCATCAAGGCCGAGCATATGTGTATGAACATGCGTGGCGTGAAGAAGCCAGGTTCGAAAACGGTCACGCGTGCGGTGCGTGGGCTCTTCGAGCAGGATGCAACGGCGCGTGCCGATGCGCTTGCGCTCATGGGCGAGTAGGGGTGCGTAACTTCTGCGAATAAGAAGACGCATGCACGTGGAGGCGTGTTCATGCGCTACTATAGCGTTAACACAAAAGACGGCAGCACAAAGGTCGCCCGTCTTGATCGAAAGGATGCGCAATGCGCTGTGTAGTCTCTGTTTTGGGTAAGGATCGCTCCGGTATCGTAGCGGGCGTTTCGAGGGTGCTCGCTGAAAAAGGTGCGAATATCGACGATATCAGCCAGACGATTCTCGACGAGATCTTCTCGATGACCATGCTCGTCACGCTCGATCCGGCTGTGGCTGATTTCAATGCTGTGCAGACCGCGCTCGATGGTCTCGCTGAAGAACTGGGCGTTCAGATCATCATACAGCGTGAAGATCTCTTCCAGTTCATGTACAAGATCTAAGTCATTCTAGGTATTCAACGTGCTGGTCGCCATGCGACTGGTAGAACTTCGTAGGAGGAACCATGCAAGAGGTCATCGTCAATGTTCTCTTTATCGCTGTTCTCGTCGTACTCGCAGGTACGCTGTTCTTCGATGTGAGAAAGAAGCGCAATCGCATGAAGACAGCCGAGCGTGAGGGCGTCGAACTTGCTGCTGACCTGAATAGCAAGCTGCCGGAGGGCTACGTGGTCCTGAAGGATCTCTATATTCTCACGAAGTTGGGTCGTTCGCGCATCGACTACGTCATCGTTTCTCCCCAGGGAATCTTCGCGCTCGAGTATCGCGAGCTCTATGTCTATATCAACGCTGATGAGGAAGGCAGCCGCTGGACGTTTGCACCCGGCATCAAGGGCAAGCCATTCACGAGTCCGCTCTATCAGTCGAAGGTTCATCTTCATTGCATCAAGGAGCTTATCGGCGACAAACCCGGCCTTAAGTCCTATCCCATGGTCGCGTTCCCTACGGTTGCCGAGATCAAACTCAAAAACCCAAGCGACGAATGCTTCGTTGGCTTGGTCCCTGAGGTCATCCCCTTCATCGAAAAATGGCAGGGCGAGCCATGCCTGAGTGCTGAAGAGGTAGCGGCGATCGTTGAACTGTTGAAGCTCAACAGCGAAAAAGTTCATGAAATGGAAAAGCCTGAGCCTGCGAAAGAGATTCCCGAAGAATACAAAGCCTTCATCCCCGCCGACTTCCGCGATCCTGAAGAAGACGACGAGGATGAAGATTACGAAGATGAGGACGAGGTAACCGAAGAAGATCGCTTGCCCGAAGCGCAAGAGACTCAGGATGAAGCAGGGAGCGCGGCAGCTTCCGATAACGTCCAAGTCCAAGCTTCCTCTGCGGATGCCGATTCCGACACGCAACAGAAGTAGTGTGCAAGAAAGCCATGGCTACGTCTGAACTCAACCCTAATGAAATGGGCATCTCGCATGCCCTCGAAGCTGCGCGATCGTTCGGTGAATTCGTCGACACGATCGCAGCATTGCGCCGTCCAGATGGATGTCCGTGGGATCGCGAGCAAACGCATGCCTCCATCGCTTCGAATATGCTCGAAGAAGCCTATGAAGCGGTTGATACGATCGAAGCGAACGATACCGAGCACCTCTGCGAAGAGCTGGGCGATGTGCTGTTGCAGGTAGTCTTGCAAAGTCAGATCGCAGCCGATGAAGGCGAGTTCACTATCGATGATGTGTGCCGCGCGGTCAACGCGAAGATCATCCGTCGTCATCCGCATGTGTTCGGCGAAGCGCAGGCGGGCGATGCGAATAGCGTGCTCGATATCTGGGATAAGATCAAGCTCTCCGAACGCGCGCAGGCTGCGCAGGATGCCGCTACATCGGGTGAGACGGAGAGGCAAAAGCCTGAAAGCATCCTTGCGAGCGTGCCAGTTTCATTTCCTGCGCTCATGCAAGCACAGAAGATCTCACGCAAGGCAGTTGCTGCTGGTTTTGAGTGGGATTCGGTGGTGCACGTGTGGGAAAAGGTCCACGAGGAAGCACGTGAGTTGCAAGAAGCCTATGCACGCGCGCCAAAGTCGGAGAACGGCAAGATGCTCAAGAACACGCCTGAGTTTCATGAGGCCGAACTTGAAATGGGAGACGTGCTCTTCTCGCTCGTGAATGTGGCGCGCAAGATGGGTATCGATGCCGAAGGCGCTTTGCGGGCAACATGCACGAAGTTTCGCAATCGCTGGGAAGCCATGGAAGATGAAGCGTTCGATCAAGGCGTCCAGCTCGAAGAGCTTCCTATGGAAAAGATGCAGGCACTTTGGGATAAGGCGAAGGCAGCTGAATAGGTCGCTGCGCAGTAAGCCCAAGGGTTCGCTGAAGGCCAACGGCAAGGGCAGCACCCTAAACAGAAGTTTTTACCTCTCCCGTTTTTGGTGGTTGACACTGCGTTGCTCTATTGAGAAAATAACCAATGCTGCAAAGCTTACTGCTTGCAACGATATGCGCCCTTACCTCAGCTGGATAGAGGGACTGACTACGAATCAGTACGTCGGGGGTTCGAATCCCTCAGGGCGCACCATTTTTGAATTTGTAAAAACCCTGCTCATGCGGGGTTTTTCTTTTTTAAGTATCAGCTCGTTCTAGGTGCGAATGGCAATGAACCTACTAAAGAGGGGTATCAGAGCCAGCTAAGAGCGAAAAACAATACGACAGAGAATAACAATAGAGCATAGAAATGTGCTCTGTGCGCGCTGTCCTTAGTGATGCTTACTACCCGAACTTATATCACAACAAAAGCAGATCGCATCAATCAGAGCAGTTGCGATTTCATTAGCATGTTCAGCATCAAGACCAGAAACATTCATCACATAGGTTGGTTGCAGTAATGAGTTCTCTTGGCTATGCGTAGTAAAAGAGAGACGCGGACAAAGGCGCTCTTCTACTATTGGAGAAAAGCAATATTCGTCAAGTTTTATCAACTTGATGCCTCGTTCAAGGCTGGCGTTCTCAAACGGTGTTGCCGAGCGGGCCCCTGCGGGCAGATCGACTTCCATCAAAAAATGTAATCCACTGCCGACCCCTTTGAAACGCACGTAGTTTCCTGCTTTGCTTGCCATGATCTTTGCGACCAAGGAGTCTTGTAGCCGTCGATACGCAGTCCGTTGGCGGTTCACATGACGCTCGTAGTCGCCAGAAGCGATGAAGCGCGCGAGCTCAAGCTGTTCGAGCGCACCGACCATGCAAGCACGCGCCATGAAGCGTTCGTTGAAAACAGAGAGCAGCTGTGGCGGCAGTACCATATAAGCAATGCGGAAAACGCTCCCCAAGCTGCGGGTGAAAGTGTTCATATAGATCACTGACCCCTGAACGTCCTGCATGAAAAGCGGAGGGATCGGTCGTCCACGCATGCGAAATTCGCTATCGTAATCATCTTCGATGATATAGCGCTTCAAAGGGCGGTCTTTAACATCTGGCCTCTCTGCGTTGCGAAAAGTGTCTTGCTTGCTTGCTTCGCGAGCCCAATCGAGCAATTCATGACGCCTCACCGCACTCATCACGCTCCCGGTGGGAAATTGATGAGCAGGAGAACAATGGGCAATGCTCGCCTTACTTGCTCTAAGCGTCGCAACATCAAGCCCGCTTTCATCGACAGGGATGCCAACAACGTGCGCACCACTCAGTTCGTAATGTGTGCGCAATGCAGGATAGCCAGGGTTCTCTACCGCAAAGGTACGCTCACGTCCGAGAAGTTGCACCAACACCCCGTAAAGGTCCTGCGCCCCAGCTCCGATGACGATCTGCTCGGGCGAAGCCTCCAACCCGCGAAAGTGAGCCAAATGCTGAGCGATCGCAGCGCGCAATTCTTCTGACCCACGGTTGTCGTGCGCAGTTCGAAGAAGCAGACCTTTCGAAGCCTCGCTGAGCGTGCGTCTGACCGTTTTTGCCCAAATATGAAAAGGAAATTGATTGCCTGATCGGTCGTTTCCTGAAAAATCAGCGAGCAAAGGTGTTGCTTGGATCGAAGGAACGGAAGAAATGCTCAATCGGACCGGATCGATCTGCCTGACGGCCGCTTCGGCATTCAGCTGATGCTCGATTTGTTCGCTACCTGCGCTCATGTCGTGCGCTTGAACAGAAGGAAGCTCGTTCACGAAATACCCGCGTCGTTCTTTTGCTTCAATATAGCCCTCGGCAGCAAGTTGACGGTATGCGCTTTCGACCGTGATGACGCTGATTCCGAGGTGTTGGGCAAGCGTCCGCTTCGAAGGGAGCTTGCTGCCCGCATCAAGACGGGCCAGTTCGATATCTGAGCGAATCGCCTGGTAGAGCTGTTCGTAGAGGCTACGAGAATTCTTCGCATCAAGTTCGTACGTTAGCATAGCTCGCTCATTCTCTCTTGTTCGCAGGCATTCTCAAAGAAACTGGTCTTAATAAAAACATCGATTTTGGTCATTTCGATATGACCATTACCACTTTACCATGGCAGAGACAACGAAGACACCTCGCAGCTTAAAGAGGATATGAAGAGAAGAAAAGGAGTTCAACCATGAGCGTTGATCAAAAGGACGGCACCTGCTCTTGCGAGAGCACGCAGGAACGTGCCAAGTTGAATAAGCAGCTTGCGCAGATGCTGAAAGGTGGCGTGATCATGGACGTCACGACACCAGAGCAGGCACGGATCGCTGAAGAAGCAGGCGCTTGCGCAGTTATGGCGCTCGAGCGCATCCCAGCCGATATCAGACTTGCCGGTGGCGTTTCGCGCATGAGCGATCCGAAGATGATCAAGGGCATCCAGGAAGCGGTGAGCATTCCGGTCATGGCGAAATGCCGCATCGGACATTTCGCGGAAGCGCAGATCCTCCAAGCGATCGACATCGACTACATCGACGAATCGGAAGTGCTCTCGCCAGCAGATGATACCTATCATATCGATAAAACGCAGTTCAGCGCTCCCTTCGTATGCGGCGCACGCGATCTGGGAGAGGCGCTTCGTCGCATTGCCGAAGGTGCCGCAATGATCCGCACGAAGGGCGAACCCGGCACGGGCGATGTGGTCCAGGCGGTGCGGCACATGCGCAAGATGAATGCGGAGATCCGCCGTATTGCCGCGATGCGAGACGACGAACTGTTCGAAGCGGCGAAACAGCTTGAGGTTCCCCTGGGCTTGCTGCGTCAGGTGCACGACACCGGTCGCCTGCCCGTGATCAACTTTGCCGCGGGCGGTATCGCAACGCCAGCTGACGCGTCGCTGATGATGCAGCTGGGCGCTGAAGGCGTGTTTGTTGGTTCGGGTATCTTTAAGTCGGGCAACCCTGCGAAGCGCGCAGCAGCCATCGTACGCAGCGTTGCGAATTACGAAGACGCAGAGCTCATCGCGGCGCTCTCTGAGGATCTTGGCGAAGCGATGGTGGGCGTGAACGAAGACGAGATCACTCTCATCATGGAAGAGCGCGGCAAATGAGCGCAGGACCAAAGGGCACTCCGCAGCAGAATGTGAAGATAGGTGTGCTTGCCGTTCAGGGTGATTTCGCCGAACATGCTGCCAGGTTGCGTGCACTCGGCTGCGAGACCATCGAGCTTCGTTGCGCAGCTGATCTTGATACCGCGCTCGATGCGATCGTGCTGCCTGGCGGCGAATCAACAGTGCAAGCGGCGCTGCTCGAAGAGTTCGCCATGGCAGGCCCGATCAAACGCATGATCGAAACGGGCACGCCGGTGCTCGCTACGTGCGCGGGCCTGATCCTTCTTGCACGCGAGGTCGAACATGCCAACGGTAGGAGTGATTCCCGCGCTCCCTTTGAACGCGCGGGTTGGGCCCCAGGCGCGATCGGAACACTGCCCGTCCAGGTGAGACGCAACGCCTATGGCCGGCAGCTGGCAAGCTTCCATGCAGAAGCAGCGCTTCGTTCTAACAAGGAAGGCGAAGATGAGGCGCCCAACATCCCGCTCACGTTCATTCGTGCACCCCAGATCGTGGCAACTGGCGAAGGGGTGGAGACCTTGGTGAGTGTGGATGAAGCGCCGGTAGCGGTGCGCTTTGGCAACCAGATCGGCATAACGTTTCATCCTGAGCTCGATGAAGACAACACGCTCTACCAGCTCTTTCTTGGTTTGATCGATGCGCATGTTTAAGTTCTTTCGAGAGCACCAGCGAGAAGATGGTGCTCTCGGATAGTCTGCATGGGTGCGTGCGGGGATTGCAAAAGGCAGAGCATCCAGATGGCAAGAGTTCATCGCGCATAACAAATTTCTGCTGCGCAACCTATCCCATGATAATATTTTGCCTGGTATTGAACCCAGGGAGGCCTCATGCAGTACAGCTACAACATCATCGTTGATTCTCCGTGCGAGATCACGGCCGATTTTGCCAAAGCGAACCAGCTCAAAGTCCTCCATTTCACCTATACCGAAGGCAACGGAGACGAAGGCTTATGCGGGGTCGACGACCTGTTCGTCTCGCGTACCGCTCACGAATTCTATGAGGCGATGCGCAACGGCGCAGCTCCGCAAACGAGCCAGCCTTCCCAGCATGAGTTCGAGAGCGCGTTTCGCGAAGCCATCGAGTCGGGCATTCTAGCAGTCTATCTTGCCTTCGATTCAGGTATTTCGGGCTGCTACGAAGGTGCTTGCATGGCGCTCGATCGTTTGAAGGACGAATACGGTGCGGAGAACGTTGCGGTGCATATCGTCGACACGAAGCTTCCTGCCACGCCGCTCAACATGCTCGTGTGGGAGGCAGTTCGCCAGCGCGAAAAGGGAATGCCGCTCGAGCAGATGATAGCGTGGGCAACCGAAGCTCATAACTATATGCATATTCATTTCATGGTGGACGATCTGAAAGCGCTCGCGCGAGGAGGCCGCATTCCCTCAGGCGTTGCTGTGGTGGGAACGAAGCTCGACATCAAGCCGATGCTCACGGTCTCTCTCGATGGCAAGCTTGAGCTGAATGGCATTGCGCATGGTCGCAAGAAGGGCATCCGCCGCATGGCCGAAAACTATCTTTCCCTGCATGATCCTCAGGTGGCAGTGTGCTCTATCGGTAACGCCGATTGCTACGAAGATGTTGAGAAGCTCGAAAAGGCTATCAACAAGCATTCAGAGACGCCAGCGTTCTTCTTGGAATCATCGTGCGGACCTACTATCGGCTGTCATGTGGGACCAGGCTTCTTGTCGTGTTGCTTCTGGGGTGCAGATCGTCGCAAGGAAGCATCACCAGCGAAGTATTTGAGCGAGAGCATGCAGCTAGGTGTCTAAGTAACGTCTAGGCATCTAGTTATCCGTCGATCGAGCCACGCGTCGCAAAAGAGTTTTCCTTCGTCAAAAAGAGCACCCAGCCTTATTCGCTCGGTCTGTTCTTCACGACCAAACCTCCTATGAACAGGAGGATGAGAGCTAATCCGCCAACCAGCGAAGGCCAAGGTGAGAGGTTCAACCCTGCAACAAGATATCCAACCAAGCAAATGCCTGCCACCAAGCTCGCGTAAGGCAGCTGCGTGGTAACGTGCGCCAAATGATTACAGCTTGCGCCGGCAGACGAGAGGATCGTTGTGTCCGAAATGGGCGAGATATGATCGCCATAGACCGCGCCGGCAAGCGTTGCGCCGATCGTGAGCAGGTAAAGCGGGCTTTCGGGTGTGAACACGCCGATCACGATCGGGATCACAAGCGCGATCGTTCCCCAAGAAGTACCCATGGCGAACCCGATGAATGCTGAAGCGATGAAGATCACTACAGGGAGGAACTGCAGCGCGAAACCAGCGGAATCGAGCAAGCCAGCGATGAAGGTACCGGTGCCGAGCATATAGCGGCAGCAACCCCCTAATGACCAGGCAAGCACCAAGATCATGATGGCTTCGACCATCGAGCGAACGCCTTCCGATGCGCCGGTGATGAAGCTCGAAAGGTTCAGCAGCTTGCGCGGCAGATAGAGCAGCGCTGCAACCACTAGCGCAACCACCGAACCGATGCACAGACCCATGATGGGGTTTTCACCCATGGCGGTTGCAAAATCGATGCCCTGGAAAAAACCGCCTGCATACATCATGCCCAGGATCGAGAAGATGATGAGCACGAGAATCGGCACGATCAGGTCGTAGACGCGTCCGTTACGCGCGATGTGGAGCTGGTCGTAGGCATCCAGCGCTTCACCCGCCATATCCTGTAGGCGTACGTTGTCTTCGAGCGTCTCATCGATGTCTTCGCGCACTGCGCTCGAACTGGGCGCGAGCGATTCTTCGGCGGCATGCTTGATGCCTTTGCGCGGCTGCTTGAAGCGCGTCTCGAAGGCTTGTTGTGCGCGCTTCATCGGACCGAAATCGCGCCCGCAAGCGCACATAGCGAACACGAACACGATAGTGAGTAGCGCGTAGAAGTTGTAGGGGATCGAGGCTACGAAGGTGTTGAAGCCATCTTCACCCAAATAGCCGCCAACCGCTACGGCCCACGACGAAACCGGCACGATGATGCAGATGGGGGCCGCGGTCGAATCGATGATCCATGCCAGCTTCTCGCGGCAGATCTTGAAGCGGTCGGTCACGGGGCGCATCACGCTACCTACCGTTAGGCAGTTGAAGTAGTCGTCGACGAAGATGATCACACCCAGAAGCGCGGTGGCAATAGAGGCAACGCGCGGATTCTTGATGCGCTTCACGGCCCACTTCGCATACGCGATCGATCCGCCCGCCTTCGTGATGAGCATCGTGAGCGCGCCTAAGAGCGCCAAGAACAAGATAAGACCAGCATTTGCCGAGATCTGCTCGATGAAGATGTTCGGCAGCAGGCACAGCCCGTCGATCGTTTGTTCAAGACCTACACCAGCCAAACTGAATTGGTAGATGAGCAGCCCAGAAACGATGCCGATAAGGAGCGAAGAATAGACTTCCTTCGTAATGAGTGCAAGCGCGAGTGCGAGAAGCGGCGGAACGAGCGACCACGCACCTGTGTCGAGTAAAACGAACCCTTCCATATTGGTGATTCCGATCTGCTAGTCGAAGGTCACGCCGGGCGCATACAAGAAGCGCGGCTCGATGATGTTCTTACGAATGTAGTGCAGCGTTTCAGCCTCGCCATGTTCGGCAAGGTGCTCGAGCAAGACGAGCAAGAATGCGGCCGAATCGGGATGGATCTCGATGTTGCCCGAGGAAAGCTCGCGCTTGTAGTATTCGAGCGGTGAAGCATCGGTGTAGTGTTCTTTCTCGTACACCTTCGAAGCAGCGATGCGATCGCAGAGCATCTCGACCATATAGCGCGTGGGGATGGGGCAGCCATACAGCGTGCCATCTCCGCCTTCGATCACGTCGAGCCAGTATTCGTAGTGATGCTTGTTGCGCCCTTTGTGGTGAATCCATCCGCGCGAAAAACCTTTATCGTGGCGTTCGGCAGCATTGGGAGAGCGGTTGCCCTGATAGTAGTTGATGCCTACCAAGAATTCATCGGGCGAGAATTTCGATAGGTCATGAACGAGCCCCTGCCAAGGAATGCCGCAGCGTGCGCAGGCCTCGAAAACGAGCCATTTGTGCCGCGACACTGTGCCAAGATGATGCCAAGCATTCGTGAGATATTGTCCGAGCGTTTGTGGACGCGGATTGGTCTTGGCGTTCGGGTCTGCCCACGCGGGGCGCCAGCTACCAGGGGCTGCGTCGCATTTCGGGCCCGTTGGTGCAACTGTAGGCACGGGGGTGCTTGCGTTGTTCGCAGGCGTGCTCGCACCTGTGCTTGCTGCAGGATGCGCGGTGCGATCTTCGGCGTTCTGCGCCGCTGAAGGTTCTTGGGGTATGTTCGCTTCAGACATGAGCCATCCCTGTCGTCTGGTTAGATTGCGTTCTATATACAGAAGATTCGCTTTTCGCGCTACAATACAACTTTACGGTTGAAAGGAAGCGTGTATGAGCGAAGACAAAAGCAGTGCTCTCTATGATGATATTGTAACGGTTAATTCCGTCGATCCGGCCCTCTATGACATGTATCCTGTCAAACGCGGCTTGCGCAACAACGACGGTTCGGGCGTGATCGCGGGCATTACGAACATCTCGAACGTTCATGGCTACATGATGAACGAAGGCGACAAGGTTCCCGTCGAAGGCAAGCTCACGTTCCGCGGCTACGATATCTACGATCTGCTCAGCGATACTTCACCCAGCAAGCGCTATGGTTTTGAAGAGGTCGCGTACCTGCTCATGCTCGGCAAACTTCCTACGCAAGACGAACTCGACCAGTTCGTGGCTGCTATCGATGCAGAGCGCGAACTGCCCGATGGCTTCACGGCCGCACGTATCATGCGCCATCCTGCAGCGGACTTGATGATCATGCTGTCGCGTTCGATCATCTCGCTCTATGCAGACGACCCCAACGCCGAAGATCGTTCCATCGAGCATGAGATCAAAACAGCTATTTCGCTCATCTCTCGTCTGCAGCGCATCATGGTGCTCTCCTACCATGCGAAGCAGGCGTATTTCCACGGCGATTCGATGATCATGCATCGTTTCGTTCCAGGTCAGAGCTCTTCGGAGACCATCCTTTCCATGCTGCGCCCTGATCGCGCGTTCACGCCCGAAGAGGCGCGCATGCTTGACATCATGATGTGCTTGCACGCAGAGCATGGCGGCGGCAATAACTCCACGTTCACCTGTCGTGTGCTCTCTTCTGCCGATACCGATCCGTATTCGGCTTACGCTGGCGCGGTCGGATCGCTCAAAGGCTCGAAGCACGGTGGTGCGAACCATCAAGTGCTCGGTATGCAAGCAGAGATCAAAGAGAACGTTAAGAACTGGGAAGACGACGATGAAGTCGCTGCCTATATCGCGAAGATCGTGAACAAGGAAGCGTACGACAAGACGGGTCTTATCTATGGCATGGGCCACGCGGTCTATACGCTTTCCGACCCGCGTGCCATCATCTGCAAGGATTTCGCGACGCGCCTTGCCGAAGGTACCGAATATGAGCCTGAGCTCAATCTGCTGAAGTCGATCGAGCGTCTGGCACCTGAGGTCATCTTGCAGGAAAAGGGCACGAACAAGGACATGTGCGCGAATGTGGACATGTATTCGGGCTTCGTGTATTCCATGATGGGTATCCCGGCCGATCTCATCACGCCGCTCTTCGCTTGCTCGCGCATGGCGGGTTGGGCTGCGCATCGCATGGAAGAGATCCTCACCGGCAAGCGCATCATTCGCCCAGCATACAAGACTGCGGTCAAAGAACAGGATTACGTCCCCATCGAGCAGCGATAAGGTGACAAACTACCCGGTCGTTCGTCATCTTACGGGAAGCGACCGCTGACCGCCGCATTTGAACGATAAATATGGAGAAGTTGCGCCGTTTGAAAGAGCGGCGCTTCTCTTTTTTCTCAAGAGTAATAAGGTAAAGAATTGTTGTTTATTCAACATTCTTTTTGTAGCGAATAACGCTGCAGTTTGGAAAGGACGGAATTGACCGTCCTTTTTTCACGGATGAAATTCGGAGCCAGGAGACGAAAAGCTCCTCGCTCGCTCAAGCATCGTACGCATCTTTTTTTGGAAAGGATCTGTCTGTATGGGTCTTACACGCAAGCAGATTTCAACAGTAGCCGTCTTGCTCATCGGTACCTTCGTGGTCGTGCTCAATCAAACGCTGCTCTCGCCAGCGCTTGCTTCTATCATGCGCGATCTTTCTATCGATGCGCCAACCGTACAGTGGGTCATGTCCATTTACTCGCTCGTTGAAGCAGTGGTCATTCCGCTCTCGGCGTTTCTGATCGGTCGCTTTAGTACGCGTCAGCTCTTCATCACGGGTCTGATCATCTTCACGGCTGGTAGTTTGCTCTGCGCATTTTCACCCGGGTTCATCTTCCTGCTGCTCGGCCGCGTGTGCCAGGCTATCGCGGCGGGTGTCTTCATGCCCATGATCTTCACGGTGCTTCTGCTCATCTTCCCGCGCGAGAAGCGCGGAAGCGCGATGGGCTTGGTCTCGCTCGTGATCGGTTTCGCGCCGGCAGTCGGCCCGACGCTCTCTGGCGTGCTCGTGGACAGCATCGGCTGGAGGATGCTCTTCGTGGTCATCACGGTGGTAGGTGTTCTCTTGGTCCTTTCAGCGGTGAAATTCCTCGAGAACTATGGCGATTTCGAGCGCACGTCTTTCGACAAACTGTCGGTCCTGCTCTCAACGGTCGGTTTGGTGTGCCTGCTCTACGGGCTCTCCACCTTCTCTTCTACTACGAATCCCGCCATGACTGCAGGCTTCATCGTGGTTGGCCTGGTGGTCATTGCCATTTTCGTGCGCAGACAGCTTAAGCTTGAGAATCCCCTGCTCAAGGTAACGGTCTTGAAGACGCGCAATTACCGCATCGCTATCATCGTTGCCATCATCAACTTTGGTGTGTTGATCGGCCTCGGCACCATCCTGCCGCTCTATCTGCAGACCCTGCGCGGCTTCTCGGCGCTCGAGACAGGCCTCACGCTTCTGCCCGGTGCGCTGATCGGCGCCTTCGTCGGCTATTTCGCAGGTCGCCTGTTCGACCGTTGGGGCGTGCGTAAGTGCGTGGTGCCAGGCGTTACCATCTTCTTTGTGGGCACGCTCGGCTTCTTGCTCTTCGACATGAACACCGATTTGCTGGTCATCTGCGCCATCTACACGGTAGTTGCGCTAGGCATCCAGTTCCTCACCACGCCGATGAACACATGGGGCATCAATTCGCTCGACAACAGCGTCATCCAGCATGCCAACGCAGTAACGAACACCCTGAACCAGGTCTCGGCTGCGTTCATGACGGCGCTCATCGTGTCCATCTCGGCGCTCGGTTCGACTATCGCACCGAATGCTGATCCCACCATGCAGCTCTATGAGGGCGATCATCTGGCGTTCGTGGCAACGGCTGTTCTGGCAGCTATCGCGTTTATTGTCGTCATGTTCTTCGTGCGCGACAAGCGCAAGCGCGATACGCACATTGCACCTATGTCCATGCAGCAGTTCAGCCCGAGCGATAATACCGATGAGATCCCGGTCTCTCGCGCGATGAACCCAGAACCGTACTTTGTTACGAACACTGCCTCCATTCGCGAGGTTGCTCAGATCATGGTCGACAACAAAGCGAGCGGCGTTCCGATTGTGGATCATAACAAGATGGTGGTCGGGTTCATCTCCGATGGTGACATTATGAAATACATCGGTCGCAACGACGGCATCCTCGACTCGACCTACATGCTTTATCAGGTTCCCGATCCGCAAACGTTCCCGCAGCGCATCAGCAAACTCATCGACATGAATGTCATGCAGATCGCCACCAAGAACGTGATCGCGGTGAAGAGCGATTCCTCGCTTGAAGATGCATGTCGTCTGCTCTCCGAAAAGCGCATCAAGAAAGTGCCGGTAGTCGAGGAGGGCGAGCTGGTCGGTTCGCTTTCTCGCGCGGATGTCATTCGCGGTACCATGGCCAATATCGTCACCATCAAAGCGATGGCCGAAAAGGACGATGCGAAGAAGCCGCAGCTTGCGTAATACCGGCTTGTGGTCGACCTCCGCTTTTATTATCGAGATTCTGCGAGATTATTCACTAGTATAGATATGACCTATAGTATTGAATCGATCTTGCACACTGAAGAGAGGAGGTGCCATGATCATGCCAGAGCTTACGGAGCAAGCCAGCTCTGAAGAGTCCTTGCCTGAAACAGGCATGATCGGCGCTTCCGATCTTTTCCCGGTGAGCACCACCGCTAACGAAGAATCGGATCGTCCGCTCGTTATTGCGCTCTATTCTTCGGTTGGCTCAGGCCATCGCAGCGCGGCAGCTTCTACTGCCGAAGCGTTTGCGCGCTTACGCGGCAACCATCCGCTCGTTCCTGAAGATGCCGATATCGAACTGCTCGACATCCTCGACTTCGGGTATATGAAGTTCGATGGTGAGAAGACAACCACGCTCTTCACAGGTCCGACGCGCTATATCTACGACATAACTTGGCATTACGTTCTGACTGGACGCCTTCTGTGGGGCGGCGGCAGCATTTGGTCCTATTTCATGTATTCCGCTTTCACTCGCTATGTGGCGAAGCGCAAACCGATCGCTATTGTGACCACGCACATCGTTGCGGCGAATGCGGCGGTGGCTGCGCGTATGATCACCAAGTTCGACTTCCCGGTGGTTTGCGTGCCGACCGACTATGGCGTGGAGGGGTTGTGGCCGCATCGCTTCAGCGACCTGTTCTGCGTTGCCGATGAGCTCATGAAGGAAGAGCTCTATCCGCGCAAGGTGAAGCCAGAAGATATCAAGGTCACGGGCATTCCCGTTAAGCCGAGCTTCAATCAGGAGTACGATCGCACTGCTGTCCTTGAAAAATATGGGCTACCTGTGGATAAGAAGATCGTACTCGTTATCGCAGGTGCTCGTTTGCGCCAGCCCTATGTGCTCTTTCGTGAGCTCATGGATGAGATCATCGAAGACCTTGCCGCGTTCGATGATATGCATTTCGTTTTCTTGACCGGAAGCGACGAAGAATATGCTGATCAGGTGCGCAAACACTGTACTGATTGCGGCGTCCCGAATGTTTCTGTCTATAACTACGTTGAGAAGATCGCCGAACTGATGAATGCAGCAGACTTGGCTATTGCTAAATCGGGCGGCTTGGCGGTTACCGAATGCCTTTGCTCGCGCTTGCCACTCATCATCGTTGGGCGTTCATTCGGTCAGGAAGACGCGAACACCACTACCGTTACCCGTGCGGGAGCGGCTTATCAAGTGCTTACCTCGCCCGAATTGTTGGAGAAGTTGCGCGAAATCCAGAAAGACCCTGCGATGCTCGATCGCATGATAGAGGGCGGGGCTGAGCTGCGCAAGCCCGATTCGGCGCGCAATGTTGCGCTGGCCACACTCGAGAAGGTGGGTAATACCGCTCCTATCAAGAACCGCTTCTTCTGGCTCTACTGGGGCAAGAAACCCCTGCGCACCCGCTAAGAGGCAGGGCGTTTCGTGTTGTGTTAGGGGTCGTGTAATTTGACACCTTGAAAAAGGTGTCAAATTACACGACCCCTAACACACGCAAGCCTTAAAAAACTCATCCCGGCTGATCTCAAGGTGACCGAAGATTCCTCAGAAGATGCTGGTAAGATGGAAACATCGATTCAACCAACGAAGAAGCATGCGGAGGGAGCTTTGATGGAAGCCTACAAAGAAGAGTTCATTGAGTTCATGGTCGAGAGCGATGTGCTCAAGTTCGGCGAATTCACGCTGAAGAGCGGAAGGCAATCTCCCTTCTTCATGAATGCGGGCGCCTACGTTACAGGCGATCAGCTGCACCGTTTGGGTATCTACTACGCACAAGCTATCGAACAGAATTTCGGACTCGATTTCGATGTGGTGTTCGGGCCGGCGTACAAGGGCATCCCGCTTTCGGTGGTCACCGCTATGGCGCTGAACGAGCTGTATGGCAAAGAGGTGCGTTACTGCTCCAATCGCAAAGAGGTGAAGGACCATGGCGACACGGGCATCCTGCTCGGTAGCGATCTGCATGATGGTGATCGTGTGCTCATGGTGGAGGATGTGACCACTTCAGGCAAATCGATCGAAGAGACCTATCCCATCATCAAGGCGCAGGCCGATGTGGAAGTGGTGGGCCTCATGGTTTCGCTCAATCGCCAGGAAGTAGGCAAAGAAGGCAAGAAATGCGCGCTCGATGAGGTTTCGGAGCGCTATGGGTTTCCCACGGCTGCCATCGTAACTATGGAAGAGGTGACCGAATGCCTGTACAACAAGGAAGTGCAGGGCAAGATCATCATCGACGATGCGCTCAAAGCAGCCATCGATTCCTATTACGCCCAATACGGCGCTAAAGCTTAAAAGGTGACGAACGACCGGCTGTTTGTTACCTTAATCAGGGCGGCCGATGCCACCCATGTTCTCGAAGCGCGCTTGCAGCACTTCGTTGGGATAATAGGTATCGAAGGCAGTTTCGATGGGGGTGGTGGCCTCCACGCCGTGGCAGCGCGCATCGGCACGCAGCATCACAGCCACGGTCATAACGATATCGACCATGAGGAACGCGAAGAGTGCCCAAGTCACGATACGATAGGCAAGACCCTCCGTATTCACCTTTGCGAAGATCTTCTTAACGAAGGGGTAGCCTAGGCGCACCCACACAAGCCCGAGTATTCCCCAAATGACCATGTGGAAGATGTCGGTGCGGCCGTTGAAGTTACCAGGCGCTTCAAGGTAGCTCCAGGCAACGATGCCCCAAAACTCCTCCATTGCCCAACTCGCCAAATACTCCACTGCGCCACCCACCACAGCAGCAATGCAGAAGATGCTGAAGTTCGAGTGGAACTTGGCGCCATCGAGCCTGAGCGCGAAGACGGTAAGAAGGAACGCCCCTGTTCCGTAGATGGGGGAGAACGGCCCCCACAAAAGCCCTGCACGGCTTTCGACATCGCCGTTGAAGGCGATATAGTGCTGTAGGGTCTCGCCCGCAAGCCCAAGCAAGGACATTGCAGCAAAAACCCAGGTGAGCATCAGCAATTTTGACGTGAAGGTTTGCGGCTTTTCGGGCGCTTCAGCGATCACGTTCGTCTTGGCTGGTGCTTCAGTCGCGGTCATCAGCGCCACTCCGCAATGGCATATTGACGAGGAGCTTTCGCGATGAGCAGCGTATCCGATGCGTAAACGATCGTCGAATCTCCCTGAGAAGCGCCAGATTTCACAACCGCTGTGGTCGATCCTTCATCTGGAGAATCTACTGCCAACTCGACGCCAGTATCGCCTTCGCCCTCAGCAGGCGCTTCGACCACTTCGACATTATCCCAGGTGGCGCTCGAAGCATCGAGAGAGTGGCGTGCCTTCAAAAGCGAAGCGAACAAAGCCGAGAGATTCGCTTCAGCAGTAGGGGAATCGGGTCTGCTCGTGAAAGCAACCACCAGATAAGTGTTATCGCCATCAACTACGATGCCTGCATCGTTAACAGCATCTTCTCTGCCACTTTCTGAAACGCACCAGCCTGCTTTGTTATATACGGTTGCGTTATCCATCCCGGCTTCAACGGCGCCGTTGCGCAAGAAGGAGGTTTCGGTGCGTTCGAACAGCCCTTTAAGCCAGGTGGCGGTGTCGCTGCCCGAGTTTAGGTAATCCCAGATGTGCGTCCAGAGCGTTGCGGAATCGCGAACGGAATAGGAGGGGAAGGTGGCCATGTAGTTAGCGGGGTCGATCCCCATCTCTGAAAGCCAATTGTTGTGGTCCGAGCCATCGTAGCTGTGCTTGAGCGAACGATAGGAATTATTGTCTGACCATACGATCGCGTCTTCGATACGGTCACTCACAGCAGATTTATTAAGCGTTCCGCCGTCGATATATTCTTCGCAGAGGAACGCGCTTATGGGTGCTTTATAGGTGCTTGCCCCATAGATGCGCGTGTCGATGTTGTAGCAGAACCCGCTACCCGTGTTCAGATTCATGATCAAAAAGCCCACGTCTTCGTTATCGGCTTCGAGCCATGAAAGGTCTTCAGTGATGGAGCGATTCTCATCTTCCGAAAGGCTGGCATACATCTGGTTGCCGCTTTCGACGAGTGAAAACGAGGTAATGGTATCGGGTTGGATCGCGATGTGCCTATAGTCGGTCTCGTCAGGCGTGTAAGTGATCTCGGGCGGCTGCTCTTCTGCAGGCTCTTCGGAATCGGGTGCGAACGTGCAAGCATGCCCGGTGAAGACGAGCGCAACTAACACGATCAAGATCGCAACCACTACTGCTAACAAGATGAACTGCACGCGTGGTGGCAGGTTCAGGCGAATCCAGGTGATCAGGTTGCTCAAAGAGCGCACGAGCAGGGCACCAAGCCAAAGTAAGAATCGCCCAAGAGCTTTCAGGGCGATCCAAAGATAATGGCCGAGGAAGCGCACAGCAGCCACCAGCTTTTCAAAAAATGTCGACATATCGTAGATTTTACTAATACCAAGACAAAACGGAGAAATGAAAAGATCGAAGCTCTAAAATAAACAGACAAGAGGTGCATGCTTCCCGATCATTAGTTACGTTTTGATGTATATTCAATGGTTAAGCAAAACAGCACAGACGATTAAGGGAAAATCATAGAGAGAGCCTATTAAGGAGTAGTAAGCCTCAATGGTGTTTGTTGTCAGTATACTTTTAGTCGCATTCTTCTTACTGATGAATGCGTTCTTCGTTGTTGCTGAATTTTCGCTCGTGCGCGTCAGGAAATCGCAGATCGATATTCTCCTTGAAGAAGGCGCACGCGGTGCGAAACGAGCAAAAGAGATTTCCGAAAATGTAAATGCCTATCTTTCTGCCTGTCAGCTGGGCATCACGCTCGCTTCGCTGGCAATCGGCTGGTTGGGCGAACCTGCTGTTTCAAGCGTGATCCACGAGCCGCTTGCTGCGCTGGGGTTGCCCGATGCAGCGGTTTCCGCGATCGCGGTTGCTATCGGCTTCATCATCATCACAGCGCTGCACGTTATCCTTGGCGAACTGGTGCCGAAATCCATGGCCATCTTGAACACCGAACGCTATGCGCTCTTCTCGGCCACGCCGCTCTACTGGTTCTATCGCATCACGTACCCCATCATGTGGCTCTTCAACTCCACCACTAATGGCATCATGCGCTTGACCGGTCACGATACTGCAAGCGAACATCAGGCGTATACCGAAGAAGAGATCAAGATCCTGCTCGAAGAAAGTGCAGAGAGCGGCGAGCTCGCTACCGATCAGTTCGAGATCCTCGATAATGTCTTCGATCTTGATGATAAGGACGCAAAAGCCATCATGACCCCGCGCACCGACATGATCGCGATCGACATCGACGATGATCTAGAAGAGATCCTCGAGATCATGGGCGCGAATAAATTCACGCGTTATCCGGTCTATAAGGACAACACCGATAACATCATCGGCTTCATACACATTAAGGATGCGTATCGCTTGCCGCCTGATTCGACTAAAGACGACCTGGTCATTCGCGACATCAATCCGGTTCCTGAAAGCCTGGCGCTCGACAAGCTCATGCAGATGATGCAGGACAAGCACACCAAGATCGCTGTAGTGGTCGATGAACATGGCGGCACGTCGGGTATCGTTACGATGAGCGACGTGATCGGTCAGATCATCGGAAGCGTTGAAGACGAATACCTCCACGACGATCAGGACGAGATCCTGAAGGTGGGCGAGAACAGCTATCTGGTCGATGGCTCGCTCCCGGTCGACCAGTTCGTGGAATTCCTCGGCTTCGAGCCAGTGCCTATCTACGACTATGAGACCGTTGGAGGGCTCATGCTCGACTTGATCGACAAGATCCCCGCTGAAGGCGATTCGATCGAGATCCATCACGATAAACGTACGATCACCTTCACGGCTAAGGCAATGGATGCGCTGCGCATCGATAAGATCGGTGTTGAATTCAAACTAGATTCCGAAGAAGAACCAACGGAGTAACCCCTCATGGCGAATACGACCACAACGAAGGTCAACCGCCTGGGATTAACGCACAGACAGACGGTCATGATCGTGCTGCTTTTAGTGGGCACGTTCGTGACAGTGCTCAACCAAACAGTGGTAGCGCCAGCGCTGCCTTCCATCATGGTCGACATGAGCATCAATGCCGCCACAGGTCAGTGGCTCACCACCGGCTTCACGCTCGTGAACGCCATCATGGTTCCCGTGACCGCGTTTCTGATCGATCGCTTTCCTATCCGCAATCTCTTCCTGTTCTCGATGTCGATCTTCGCGATCGGCTCGCTTCTCGCTGCTTGGGGGCCGAATTTCCCGGTATTGCTCTCTGGTCGTATCGTTCAGGCAGTGGGCGCGGGTGTTCTCATGCCCATGGTCATGAGCGTGCTCATGCTCACGTTCCCGATCGAGCGCCGTGGCTTCGCGATGGGGCTCTTCGGCATCGTGATGGCCTTCGGCCCGGCTATTGGCCCCACGGCTGCTGGTGTGGTCATCGATGCTGCCGATTGGCACATCATGTTCTATGTGGTAACTGCCTTTGCGGCGATCGTAGCGCTCGTTACACCCTTCACCATGGATCGCGTCCCCGCAAAGCATGCGCATGCCAGGCTCGATGTTCCTTCGGTGGTGCTCTCCACGCTCGGCTTCGGCTCGCTGCTCTATAGCTTCTCCATCATCGGCAATGGCGGTTTCGGCATCGAATTCTCCGTCTCGCTCATTGTCGGCCTCGTGGTGATCGTGCTGTTCTTCCGCCGTCAGCTTTCGATGGAACATCCCATGTTGCGCGTGCGGGTGCTTGCCAACAAGACCTTCTTGATGGGCACGATCATCGGCATGGTCGTGCAGGCGGCGCTCCTTTCCGTGGGTATCTTGCTGCCTATCTATCTGCAATCGTTGCTTGGCTATTCTGCCACCGAATCTGGTCTCGTACTCTTACCCGGTGCGCTCATCATGGGCATCATGGGCCCGATCGCAGGGCGCTGGTTCGACCGCCACGGGCCGCGCGTGCTCGCTGTTACCGGCACGCTCATGCTCACGATCGGCACGGTCATGCTCGCCTTCCTAGGGCCTGAAGTGAGCCTTGTCTACGTGGCGGTTGTCATGGCTATCCGCCTTTTCGGCATGGCGCTCATCAACATGACCATCACCACCTGGGCGATGAACGCGCTGCCTGACGACCTGATCAATCATGGCACCTCGGTGAACAACACCTTCCGCCAGATCGCGGGCTCGCTGGGAACCGCTATCCTCACCTCGGTGTTCGCGATGGTGTCGGTCTCGCTCATGGCAACCGAATCCACAACGCTTGCCGGCGTGCACGGCGTGGATGCCGCATTCGGGGTTTCTGCGGTGCTCTGCGCTATCGGATTCATCCTTGTGCTCATCTTCGTGAAGAACGGCGATGCGGAAACGAAGGTCGACCTGGATAAGCAGGAGAAGCAGAGCGTGCTCGCATCGATTATGAAGACCGATGTGTTCATGGTGCCCGAAAGCTCTTCGGTGCTCGATGTAATGCGTGTGCTCGTCGAACGCAAGATCAGCGCGGCGCCAGTCGTGGATAGCGAAGGACGCGCGGTCGGGTTCGTTTCCGATGGCGACATCATGCGCTTCCTTTCCAAGCGCAGCCATCTCTACACCGATCCGATCGTCATGATCATGCAGGCCTCGAACGACAACGACACCTTCGACGAGAAGCTTGCCGCGCTCATGCGCATGAACGTGATGGACGTGGCAACGAAAGGCGTGGTGGGAATCAACCTTTCTGCTACGCTTCCCGAAGTTTGCCGCGTGCTCGGCGATAATCATTTGAAGAAGGTGCCCGTGCTCGACAAAGGCAAGATCGTGGGCGTGGTGAATCGCAGCGACATAACGCTTTATTCGATGCGCACGTACTTGAAGGCGCAACACGATCTGTAGAGCACCTGGTCTAAAGGGAATCATAAGGAATCATAGGGAACATCAAGAAGGGGAAATGATGAAAGATCTAGAGATGGCGAGCATCGAAGAAGGACGCGAGATTGTCCTCAAGAACATCCATCCGCTTGAAGTTGAGCAGGTGAGTCTTATTGATGCGGTAGGGCGCGTGGCTGCCGAAGACCTCACCAGTGATATCGATATCACGCCGTTCGCCCATGCAGCCATGGATGGCTTCGCGCTCAAAGCAGCACAGATCGAAGGCGCGACAGCAGACGCTCCTGTGAAGCTGAAGGTCGTTGCGGAAATCCCCGCTGGTTCCACCTATGAAGGCGATCTGGCACATGATGAATGCGTGCGCATCATGACCGGCGCTCCCGTGCCCGCATGCGCTGATTCGGTCGTCAAATACGAGCTGGTCGATTACGAAGGAAGCGATGGCCGTGCGGGATCTTGCGTTGCGTTCACGGAACCTACGGCGCTGCGCAGCAATGTCCGCGAAGCGGGCGAAGAAATCGCGCGTGGTGAAGTGGCGATCCATGCAGGCGAAGTGATTCGCGCGGCAGGGGTCGGTTTCATCGCAAGCTGCGGCATCATGGAGGTTCCGGTCTATCGTCGCCCCAAGGTGGCCATCATCTCGATCGGCAGTGAACTGGTCGAGCCTACGGTCGTGCCTGGTCCTGGGCAGATTCGCGACGGCAATGCCTATGCGCTGGCTGCTTGTGCGAAAGAAGCTGGCGGTATCCCTGCTATTTTCCCGATCGTCAAAGACGACTTCATCGCGATCCGCGATGCTGTGGAAACCGCGCTCATGAATCATGATTTCGTGGTTACCTCGGGCGGTGCATCGAATGGCGATTACGACTTCATCAAAGACGTGATCGAGCAGATGGGTGCGCTTGAGATGACGCTCGTGAACATGCGCCCCGGCAAAGCTCAGGCCTTCGGTTTCGTGGAGGGCGTTCCGGTCTTCGGCCTTTCGGGCAATCCAGCAGCAGCTTACTGCGGCTTCGAGATGTTCATTCGTCCAGCGCTGCGCAAGATGCAGGGCTTCACCACCTTCGAGCGCCCACGTGTGAAGGCAACGCTCGCGAAGGATCGCAAGAAGAAGGATGGGCGCGTGCTGCTCTTACGCGCTACGCTTACACATGATGAAGAAGGCAAGCTCGTAGTCGTGCCTGCTAAGAATCAGAATTCAGGCCTATTCGGCACGCTTCAACGAGGAAATTGCCTGGCGGTGCTGCCAGCAGGGGTGCCAGAGGGTAAGCGCATTGCAGCGGGTGCGCAAGTCGAGTGCATCTTGCTCGACGTTGAGGAAGGGAGCGTTATCTCATGAAGTTCGCAATAATCACTTGTTCAGATACGCGTACGCTTGAGACCGATACGGCGGGCAACGTGCTCGAAGAGCTTATCGCCGAAAAAGGATGGACGTGCGTTTCGCATGTCGTAACGACCGATGAACGCTCGCTCATTGCGCAAGCGATCGTGACAGCGTGCGGTCGTTTCGAAGCTGATGTTGTCATCACGTGTGGCGGCACGGGGCTTTCTCCGCGCGACGTAACACCAGAGGCCACCGAAGATGTGTGCGACCGTCCGGTTCCCGGCATCGCCGAAGGCATGCGCGCTTATAGCATGAAGTTCACCAACCGCGCGATGCTCTCACGTGCGGTGTGCATGCAGCGTGGCAAGACGCTCGTGATCAACTTCCCGGGAAGTGAAAAAGCAGTGCGCGAGAACTGGGAGGCCGTGAACGAGGTGCTCGAGCACGCGCTTGCGATGATGGATGGGCAAGGCCACTAACACCGAATAAAAGCTCTTCAGCCAAACCGAAGTGCTGTGTCGTTCCTAATATATTGACATATATAAATCTATCAATATTATTAAAATACGTTATATTGATGATTATAAATATATAGGGGAAATATGGACGCTGTTGGATCGTTCTTAATGGATCAACTTCTTAAGATGCAGTGGCTCTCGGATCTGATTGTGATATTCATCGATGCGCTTGGTCTGGATGCTTCGTCTCGATGGGGTGGAACCCTTCATTTTTTTATCTATGACACCATAAAAATCGTTATATTGCTTTGTGTGATGATTTTCATCATCAGCTATATTCAGAGCTACTTTCCACCCGAACGAAGCAAGCGCATTCTTGGGCGTTTCAAAGGTTTTAGTGGCAACGTGGTGGGGGCGCTGCTCGGAACGGTAACGCCCTTCTGCGCCTGTTCGTCCATTCCGTTGTTCATTGCTTTTACGCGTGCGGGTTTGCCCCTTGGCGTTACTTTTTCTTTTCTCATATCCTCTCCCATGGTAGACATTGCCTCAATCGTTCTCATCATGAGTATCTTTGGACCGCACGTTGCTTTTATCTATACGATCGTTGGTCTTATCATTGCGGTTGTGGGAGGTTCGATCATTCAGAAATTGAAGATGTCGGATCAGGTCGCTGACTTTGTGCGGGGTGAACCACTTGATGCTGCACAGGTGCAAAGCCTGAAGAAAAAGCAACGTATATCCTATGCTCTTGGGCAAACTGGTGAGACTTTCCGCAAAGTGTTTCCGTTCATTCTTATTGGCGTATCGATAGGCGCGCTTATTCACAATTGGATTCCGCAAGAAATCATCGAGGCAATTCTTGGTGATGGCAACCCGTTTGCAGTCGTGCTTGCCACGCTCGTTGGCGCACCGATCTATGCTGATATCTTTGGGACCATTCCTATTGCAGAAGCGTTGTTTGAGAAGGGTGTCGGCCTTGGCACCATACTCGCTTTTATGATGAGCGTTACCGTACTGTCGATTCCATCGCTCACCATGCTTTCACGCGTGGTCAAGCCGAAGTTGCTTGCTACATTCATTGGTCTTTGTCTCGTCGGAATGATCATAAGCGGCTATGTGTTCAACTGGCTACAGCCTCTGTTCGCGTGAAGGAGACTGCCATGTGCAGATGTAAGAGGAGGTACAGGTGCAGGTCGGTGTGAGCCTGCCAGCCTCGCAAACGGTAACTGACAAATTGATTCGCGAGGTCTCGGTCGGCGGATGTTCGAGCTCCAAGCTCCTTCCTGTCAGCCCCGATGGCCTCCAAGGAGATGGAAATGTTCGATAGCTTATTCACCGTGGAGAACCTGCTTAACGTCCTAGGCACGTTCGTCTACCTGTTTGGAGAGCTGTTCCTGCTCTTCGTCGCCATAAGCTTCTTCGTAGCCCTGCTGCAAGTGTGGGTGTCCAAGGACCGCATCAAGCGCATACTTTCGCGTCCACACAAGGTGACCAACGCGATTCTGGGCGCTGCGCTCGGCGCGGTAACGCCGTTCTGCTCGTGCTCCACCATCCCCGTCTTGGTGGGCCTCTTCAAGAGCGGCGCGCCCTTCTCAGGAGCTATCTCGTTCCTGATGACCTCCCCGATACTTAACCCCGCGATAATCGCGCTCCTGCTCGTGTTCTTCGGTCCCGTGCCAACGGCGGTCTACGCCGTCATTACCTTCGCGTTCGCGGTATGCGCGGGGCTCGTGCTCGACGCGATCGGGTTCTCGCGCTACATCAAGAACGTTGCCGTTAAGGGTGGATGCTGCGGGGGCGACGAGGCAACATGGGAGAACTTGAAGGGAACGTTCTGGCAGAAGCAAGCGCAGGCCTGCAAGTACGCCCTTACGGATGCCGTTGGGCTGTTCAAGGGTGTCTTCGGCTGGCTGCTCCTCGGCGCAGGCATCGGGGCGTTCATCTACGGGTTCGTGCCGACCGAGCTTCTTGAGGGATTCGCGGGCGCGGACAACCTCTGGGCCATCCCGCTCGCCGCAGTGATCGGCATACCCATGTACATCCGTGTGGAGACGATGATCCCGATCGCGGGCATCCTCATGGAGAAGGGCGTGTCCTCGGGCATCGTCATCGCGCTCATACTGGGCGGTGCCGGGTGCTCCATCCCCGAGGTCTCGCTTCTGAACAGTATATTCAAGAAGCCGATGGTGGTGACGTTCGTACTGTGCATCCTGCTCGTTGCCATAGGCACCGGCTTCGCATTCACGCTCATTATGCCGTGATGTCATGCGGGCAAAACAAAGACAGGAGACCCTTAAGAGAAAGGATATAGAAATGGGACTTTTCGGAAAGATATTCGGCAAGGAAGAAAAGAAGGAGAGCTGCTGCTGCGAGATGGAGATCGTGGAGCTGCCCGAGGGCGATATCGCTGCGCCGTGCGACTGCGGGGACGCCTGCGATGCGCCTGGGGCGGAATCTATCACGCTCACGGTGCTGGGCCCGGGATGCAAGCGCTGCCACCAGCTCCACGAGAACGCCCAGGCTGCTGCTTCGAAGGCAGACGGTTCGGTGGGCGTCGAATACGTCACAGACCCAGCCGCGATAGCTGAGGCAGGAGTCATGTCCACGCCTGCGCTTCTCGTGAACGGGAAAATCGTCTCGCAGGGAAAGGTGCTCAAAGTTGATGAGGTCGAAAAGCTGCTTTGTTGCACTACAGAGTAAGTAAGTTTCTTGACCGAGCATCATTCGTAAGAGAATATAGAGAAATATCGAACTATGTGAGGATAGAGGTTTAGCGATGACTTCAAAGGATGCCGCGCAGGTATTCAAGATTCTTGGAGATGAAAATCGATTGCGCATCGTTATGCTCATTGCTAAGCAAGAAGAGATATGCGCTTGTAACTTGCTCGACACTCTTAACATAGCGCAGCCAACATTGTCTCATCACATGAAGCTTCTGAGTAGTTGCGGTTTGGTCAAATCAAGAAAAGACGGTCGATGGATGCACTATTCTTTGAATCATGACTTGTTCAAGCACCTTGAATCTTTTCTTGGAGAGCTAGCCTGATAAGAATGAGAATAAAGAGCGCCCGGCGGGTATTCAGTCTTTATTGAAGCAACCGATCTATAGCGCTTATCAGATGTATTCCTTCGTTCTTCCAGCTTCACAATTCATTGAGAAATTCAGCAAATAGTTTAAAAGCTATCAATAAGATGGAATCTTTTATCAAGAAGTGAATTCGTTTCAGAGGTCTTATTCTTAAGAGCGGAAGGACCCACCGCTACGAGCGGTGCCAAACACCGCTCTTGCCGCCTTCTTTATGCACGAGGCGCACTTCGCCGATCTCCATACCGCGATCGATCGCCTTGCACATGTCGTAGATGGTAAGGCAGGCAACCGAAGCAGCCGTGAGCGCTTCCATCTCAACGCCGGTCTTTCCCACCAGCGAAGCCTGCGCTACCACATGGATGCCGCAAGGGTGAGGGCCACTTGCGTGGCTCGCCTGCTTTTCGGTCGCGGGTGCATCATCGCCCCAGATGGGAAGCAGATCGATGGTCACATTGGTGAGCATGACTGGATGGCAAAGCGGAATGAGTTCGCTCGTTTTCTTCGCCGCCATGATGCCGGCGATGCGCGCAGTCGCGATAACGTCGCCTTTTTTCGCGCGGTGAGAAAGCACGGTGGCGAGCGTTCCAGCCTGCATGGTGATGAAGCCCTCGGCAATGGCAATGCGTTTGGTCTCGGCTTTTTCGGACACATCGACCATATGGGCATTGCCCTGTTCAGTTAAGTGATTCAGCTTCAATTCGTCTGCCATCGGTTCCTCTTCGACGTGCGTTCGTATCGTTCGCGTCTATTCTAGCGCTTAGCCACCCACTTGGACCATTTCGCGTACGGTGCCGGTTCGCGCAGCGTGACTTTCGGGCTTCTGCTTCATGGCTTGCCAGAACAACGCTTCAACGTCTTCTACAGTGCCCTGGCGAAGTGCTGCTCTTACATCGAGCTCTTCATCGGAGAAAAGGCACAGGCGCAGCTTGCCATCAGCGGTAAGGCGCAAGCGATTGCAAGAAGCACAAAAATGGTCGGACACCGAAGTGATGAACCCGATCGTTCCGCTTGAGTCGGGAAGCTTCCAGTAACGCGCAGGCCCCCAGCCAGCGGGCACAAGTGCGTGCTGGTCTGCGTTGTCGAGCGAATAGGGAGCACCCAGGCCAGCCTCAACGCAGCTTGCGGTGAGCGTCTCGATCAATTCAGGCAAGGGAATGACCTCGCTCTCATCCCAGTGAGCAACCTCTGAAGAACAGGTTGAACCGAGCGGCATGTATTCGATGAAGCGTACATGGAGCGGAAGGTCTTTCGTGAGGCGCGCGAACGCAGCCAGATCCTGGTTCATGCTGCGGATGACCACGGTGTTGATCTTCACCGGATCGAAGCCAGCATCGAGCGCCGCATGGATGCCCGCAAGTGCATCGTCCAAGTTTCCACAGCGGGTGAGCGTGCGATAGGTGTCTGTGTCGAGCGAATCGAGCGAGATGTTCACACGCGAAAGCCCTGCTGCCTTCAACTCGCTTGCGAAGCGTGGCAGGAGAACGCCATTGGTGGTGATCGCCACATCTTCGATGCCCTGGACATTCTTGCAAGCGCCGATCAGGTCCTGCGCTCCTTTACGCACGAGCGGCTCGCCGCCCGTGAAGCGCAAGTGCTTGATGCCGCAACGTGCAGCCACTTCCACCACACGCACGATCTCTTCGAAGGAGAGGATCTCATCATGTTCGCGGGTTTCAACGCCTGCTTCGGGCATGCAGTATACGCAGCGCAAATTACACCGGTCGGTGAGCGAGATGCGCAGGTAATCTATGTTGCGTCCAAAGCGATCTTTCATAGGACTAGCAGGGTGTTTCGGCTTCCCTTTGCGCAAGGTGACTAATGGGTCACCACATAGAGCGCTTCAGGAGGGAAGGTGAGAAACACGCAGTCTCCTCTCTCAGGCAGAGCGTTATCGGCGGTAATGTGCTTGTCGATATTCCATCGTACATGACTTTTGAGGAATGCTTGCTCGGTATTTTCTGGCGGTGCTGGGGTGCGCACTTTGCTATCCTGCGTGCTCTGCAGGTGAAGAGCCGTGGGAAGCTGAGTTCCCTTCTCGTCGACGAACGCAGCCATGACGGCACGCTCGAAACGCGAATCGCTCACACGGTCGCAGCGCATCCTGAACACATTGGGCTGCGCGTTCGATGCCGCGGCACCTTCACGCGCCTGCTTGATGTGGTAGGCGCGCACGCCAAGCCAGGCTACGTCATGAGGGACCACGCGCTTCGTTTCCATCTCCACGCCCCATTCAGGTAGGTATACGCGATGATCGCTCACATAGCGTGCCGGGGTGGTGTTCTTGCAACCCGAAAGCCGGATCGCTGCCAAGCTTCGCGGTTCGTGCACGAGCTCATCCTTGGGCGCTATCTCATCGATCGTGCCATCGCTCACCACCGCAATGCGATCGCAGAAACGGAACGCCTCATCGATATCGTGCGAAACATAGAGGATGGTTCCTTCATAGGTGGCGAACAGATCGAGCAAGCTCTGTTCAAGCTCGCTCTTCAAGTGCGCATCGAGAGCAGAGAACGGTTCGTCGAGCATGAGGATCGCGGGCTGGGCGGCGAGCATGCGCGCGAGCGCCACGCGTTGCTGCTGACCACCGGAAAGCTGCAGGGGGTAGCGCTTCTCCAGCCCGCGAAGCCCGAAGCGCGTGAGTTGACGCTCGATGAGCGCATCACCGTTTCGCTTGAGCACCTCGCGCGGAATGCCCGCTGCGATATTCGCCTTCACGGTAAGGTTCGGGAAGAGCTGGTAATTCTGGAACAGCAGCGCGCTCTTGCGTTCCTGCGCAGAAAGATTCACGGATGCCTTCTTGCCAGGAGCCTTGTCGAAATACGTCTTGCCATTCACGACGATCTTACCTGCATCAGGCGTTTCAACACCGGCGATGCAGCGCAGTGTGAGCGACTTGCCACACCCAGAGGCGCCCAAGAAGCCGAGCGTTTCGTGCGCCGCTTCAAAGGCAACTTCCAGATCGAAGGTGCCGTAGTGCTTCTCGATGTCGACCACCAGACTCACAGTTCCACCTCCTTACGACGATACTTCGTCGTGCGCTTGCTCCAGAGGTTGATCGCGAAGATCACCGCGAAGGAGATGATGATCACCACGATCGTCCAGAAGAACGCCGCCTCGATATTGCCACCCATCCATTCGAAGTAGATGGCGATGGGGATGGTGCGCGTGATACCTGCATAGTTGCCCGCCAGAAAGAGCGTTGCGCCGAACTCACCGAGCGCGCGTGCGAAGGCGAGCATGGTGCCGGCAGCCACGGAAGACCAGGCAAGCGGCAGCATGAGTCGGAAGAAGATGCGTCCTTCGCTCCAGCCGAGCGTGCGGGCAGCATCGAGCATATCGGCATCGATCGACTCGAAGGCGCCGCGTGCCGAGCGATACATGAGCGGGAAGGCCACGACCACCGCTGCGATAACGGTCGCCTGCCAGCTGAAGACGAGCGGGAACCCGATCTGGTCGAACCATGCGCCAACGGGGGTGTTGCGTCCCAAGAACATGAGCAACAGGAAGCCACAGACCGTGGGTGGTAGCACCATCGGGATCGTGAAGATCGCGTCCATGATGCTTTGGGTGCGCGGCTTCAAGCGCAGCGTCCACCAAGCAGCGAGCAACCCCAAGATGAAGATGAAGATGATAGCGGTGCCCGTGGTCTTGAGCGTGACCAGAAGGGGCGACCAGTCGAGGGTCTGGAAGAAGCTGCCAAGTTGTTCGAAGGCCGAAGGAGCCGCCGCGATGGCCACCGCATCGCTCGCCTGTAGGTTGGCGTAATCGACATGCGCGAGGCGCAGGTTCGCATCGGTAGCAAGGGGGCTTTCTTCACCCATCACATCTGCGCCCGTGTCGGTTTGGACGGAGGTGTAGAAATAGCCTGGTTTATATTCCTGGGAAAAGCCGATCGTAAGGCCGTGCGTGGTGAAGGCCTGCTTGCTCGTGAACAGCCATTCCGCATCGTTCTTCACAACGGAATTACCTTGGGCATCATAGGAATCGAGCGCACTGAATAGGAGCTTGAGGCTGGCCTGGGTCTGTTCGTTTGCAAGGTCGAGCCCGTTCTGTTTTGCGAGCGCCTCAGGAACGTAGACCACCACCACACCCGACAAGTCAACCAAGCAAAGAGAATCGGCAGGCGCGTCCATCAAGTAGCAATAGCCCTGGTACGTGCCTTCGATCGGGCGGTTCGAGCCTTTCTCGACACGGGAGAAATCCGAGAGTGCGAAATCGACGTCGGAAGTGCGCGCTGAACTTCCTTCAGAAGATACTTCAACATCCTGGAAAGCCGTGCTCGCATTGGCATCTTGCGCCTGTGCCGAACCGCCTGTTTGAGCCGATTCAGCAGGTGCACCATAGGCAAACGTAGGCATGCTCCCGCATAGCGAGAACGCGCCGAAAAGAAGGCTCGTACCCAAGATGAGCGCGAGCCAAAAGGTGTTCTGTTTGCCGACAGAATTCATGATCAAGCGAGTTCAAATCCCCATTTTTGCCAGATCTTCTGAGCCTCAGGGTTTTCCTGGCACCAGGTGAGGAACGCAGCTGCGGCCTCAGCGTGCGCTGAATCCTTCAGCACGGCAGCAGGGTAGACGATGGGCTGATGGGTATCAGCTGGCAGGGTGCAAACGGTCTTCACGCCACCGTAGCGCATAACATCGGAACTGTAGACGAAGCCCAGATCGACTTCACCAGACTGAGCATACGAGCAGACCGAACCGACCTTATCGGCTTCGGTGACCTTTCCCTTGATCGGGCCGGTGATCTCGCCATCGGTGCCGCTTTCGTTAGTGTAGCAACCAACGGTGTAGAGCGCCTGCTTGGCATAGGTGCCTGCAGGAACGTTCTTATCGCCTACGGAAATGGTGTAGCTGCCATCGCAGGCCTGCGCCAGATCGAGCTCATCGATGTCGGAGTCTTCAGCGGTCACGATAACGAGGTCGTTCGCGAAGAGATCGAAGGGTTTATCTTCGCCGATCTTGCCGTCTTCGACCACTTTATCCATGTTCTTCTTGTTCGCTGAGATGAAGATGTCAGGTGCGCCACCTGCCTCGATCTTCTGCACGAGCGTGCCGGATGCTTCATACTGCGAATCTTTGAAGGTTACGTTCGGATTCTCTTTGGTGTAGGCTTCCTGCGCTTCGTTCATCGCGTCGGTGAGCGAATTCGCTGCATAGATCTCGAGCTCGACCTTTTCTTGCGAGTTCGAGCTGCTGCAGCCTGCAAGCAGGCAAGCAGCCAAGAGGCTCACGATGATCGCAAGGAACGCGAGCGCTTTCTTCGCGTGTGGTTTGGTCTGTTCCATCTTCATCCTTCCCGGTGCTTCCCGATTTTAATTATTCTCGATTGAGAATATATTCTCGAATAAGAATAATAGATCAACTTGGCGCGAAGAGAGCTCTCTTCGTTTTACAATATGGTTACAACCAGATTGGAGCACGCATGGATCCCCGCGATTTCGAAGTCGAGGTCAAACTCATCATCAAAGCCAAGAACACCGAAGAACACACTCCGGCGCTGGGGAAAGGTATCGTGAGCCTGTGCAAGCTCGTAGATGAAACGGGGTCGCTCAACAAAGCGGCAGCAGAGATGGGAATGGCGTACTCCAAGGCATGGAGCATCTTGAAGCATGCCGAAGAATCGTTCGACATCCAGCTGCTGAGGCGCAAAGGGAACAAGGGCTCCGAGCTCACGCCCGAGGCACGTCGTCTGATCGCCATCTACGAAGAACTGCAAAAACAACTCGACGAACAAGCTGCCACCCTGCTAGACGAATTGCTCAGATGACGAACGACTGAGTAGTTTGTCATCTTTTGATGAGGGTGCGAGGCTCGAGTGCGAAGAGGTCGCGCGCGCAAATCCCGCGCTGAAGCTCAAGCGCATCATGCGGGCAGACATCTAAGCAAAGGTTGCACGCCATGCAATCGTTTGCGCGAAAGCTCAGCTCACCCTTCGATGCGATGTCTCGGTTCAGCATGACGAAGGAATTGACCGGCTCATTCGCCACACCGCTTAACGCGCCCGTCGGGCAGAACGTCATGCAAATACCACACAGGTCACAAGTGGTCTCATCTACCGTTACTTCGCCAAAGAGTCGCGTAGGAAGCACGGCATCATCCTTTTCAGGCAAGATCTGATCGGCCCATTCAGGATCAAAGCGGTAGAGCTCGTTGAGCACGCGTTCATTGCGCACCGCTTCGATGTGCTTCAAGATGCCCTTGTCAGCAAAAAGACGTTGAGCGAGCGTTCGTTTCTGATCCTGTGCCGTCGTGCTCACGTAGAAGGTGCCCACCGCTGCTTCAGCGATAGAGTCGGTCGTGCGTTCGATGAAGTGATCGAAGAGCCCACGCCGCGATAGTTCGGGCGAAGTGTTGGTAGTGGCGCTTTCTGCATCGTTGGGGGTCACCAGCGACCAGGCGGCAGGAAGAGCTCGGGCGGCAGGAAGTGGGCGCTCGGGTGTTGCAGCAGCCAAAAATGCGCCAAGGAAGCGCGTTGCTTGTTCGCCAAGCGTTGCGATCAGTTCGCCCTGCGCATTCGGGCAACAGGCGCAGTCTCCGCTTTCGTAGCGAACTTCAACGTTCGAGCAGGCTGCGGAGACGAGCGCTGCTTCATCAAGCGCCGCAAGGCAGCTGAGCGTGAGCGAGCACTCGGCTTCATGTTCGGTCTTGGCCTTCGGAGGATCGATCTCGTCAGGCGAGGATCCTACGCGAAGATCGGCTTCACTGCGGGCGCGCTCTTCAAGTGCAGCCTCTTGGTTGCGCAGATATTCGCAGCTTATCGTGAGCGCGCCGCAGGGTCTCTCGGCGTGAAGGCCGCCTGCGCTGCTCGGGTCCGTATCATCTTGCAGGGCGTCCGCCTGTTCGGCAACACTCTCGATCGCAGCCTGAACAAGCTCGGGAACATCTTCGACAAGCTGCAGTGCACTCGTTGGGCAAACGCTTGCACAGGCGCCGCAGCCCGTGCAGAGGTGATTGTCGATGACAAGCAACCCATCATCGTCGCGCGCGATCGCTTCGTGCGCGCAAACCTGAAAGCACGCCATGCAGCTCGCGTGACGATGACGCACGCGCACGCAGGCCGCCTGGTCGATTTCGACAGACTTCTTTCCTAGCTTGGAAAACGCTTCTGCGGCATCGAGGAGAGAGGGCATGTTCACTTCCAGATCGTTCAGGCTTCGCTTTTGCAGCATGCCAGGCAAAGGCATGCGACATGATGCTCGTTATTGTAAAACAAACGCACGTAATGCCCCACTTCAGCGAAGTAAAGCATTTTATTCTCAAAATAGAATAATGAATGGCGTTTCTGTGGGTAAATGGTTACTGCGTATGCGGAAGTTTATCGAGGAACAACACTAGAATTAAAGATGTCCCTTTCTATGCATGAGAGGGTGGAGCGTAACCACAAATGCGAGGCATCATGCGTGCTCACAGCTGTGGTTAACGCTTCAGAAGAGAAGGGTTGAGCGGTATGCCTTTGGGGAAGGGCGTTCTGCTCGCAACAAGGGAAGAAAGGGGAGAGCTATGTCTGATATGCTTCCGGCCGTTTCACGTCGTACGTTCGTGAAGGCCACCGGAGCTTTGGGCGCATTAGCTGCAGCAGGCGGAACCATGGCGGCATCACAAGCTGTATTCAGTAACGTTGAACCTGCGCATGCCGACACGCCGGAAAAGCTCGTTTGGAGCCAATGTAACGTCAACTGCGGTGGACGCTGCATTTTCCACTGGCATACCAAAGACGGCAAGATCCAATACATGACCACCGACGATATCGGGAACGACGATTTCCAAGCGCGCGCCTGCTTGCGCGGTCGCGTTATGCGTCAGTGGGTGAACAATCCGGATCGCCTCCAGTATCCGATGAAGCGCGTAGGCGCTCGCGGTGAAGGAAAGTTCGAGCGCATCAGCTGGGACGAAGCGATCCAGACCATTGCCGACAAGATTCGCTACACCATCGACACCTACGGAAACGATTCCATCTATGTGAACTATGCAACGGGCATGTATTCAGCAACCGGGCGTTCGGTCGAGCGTTTGCTCAACTGCGTAGGCGGCTACTTGCCCATGTATGGCGACTATTCAACGGGCATGCACCAATATGTGATGCCGTTCATGTATGGCGTCGGGGTATCACCTTATGAGAACATCTCTGCTTCATCGGTCGATCAGGCACAAAACGCCGACCTGGTCTTGATGTTCGGCAATTCCCCCGCCGACAACCGCATGGGCGGCGCGAATGTGGTCTGGGACTACAACACGGTGCGTGAAGCAGGACCCGAGATCATCCACATCGATTATCGTCTGAACGAAACTGCGGCGGGCTATCCATCTGAATGGCTGCCGATCCGTACGGGCACCGACGCGGCGCTCGTTGCGGGTATCGCGCACGAACTTATCACGAACGATTGGGTTGACCTCGACTTCCTGCACAAGTATTGCGTAGGCTACGACGAAGAGACGATGCCGGCTTCTGCGAAGGGCCAGAACAAGTCCTATCACGACTACATCATGGGCCTCGGTTACGACAAGGTCGAAAAGACCCCTGAATGGGCTGCAGAGATCACGCTCGTTCCCGCGGAGAAGATTCGCGAACTAGCTGCCAAGATCCACGACGCAAAAGCGGTCTTCGTGGTTCAGGGTTGGGGCCTTCAGCGCCACTCCAACGGCGAATCGGCAACGCGTGCAGTCTGCATGCTCGCCCTGCTCACAGGCAACCTTGGCAAGCCGGGCACGAACTCTGGCATGCGCGAAGCAGAACCTCCGGGAGCTCCGGTTGGCAGCTTGCCCGCATCAGACGAAGACCCGAATGGCGCTCCGATGAACATGGTGAACGCCAAGATCAGCTGCTATTCGTGGCTCAAGTGCATCGACGAGGGCAAAGACTTCCAGAAGGAACTCGATGCAACTGATGAGATCGCACTGTTCATGGGCGCGCAGAATCCCGAAATGGCGGCAGCTGCGGCCAAGATCGAGAAGCCGAAGAATGGCATCAAGATGCTCTGGAACTATGCGGGCAACTGCATTTCTAATCAGCATGGTGACATCAACAAGGTCTACGAGGTGCTCTCCGATGAGAGCAAGTGCGAGTTCATCGTGGGTTGCGATACGTTCATGACTGACTCCGCAAAATACTGCGACATCTTGCTTCCCGACGCCATGCGCGCCGAGCAGCTCAACATGTCCACCAACGGCTACTCCGAGTACTACTGGGGTGTTACCGTGGGTGGTCCGGCGCAGGAGCCGCCGTTCGAGTGCCGTCCGATCTACGACGTTCATGCCGACATCGCTGAAAAGCTCGGCGTGCGTGATAAGTTCACGCTCGGTAAGACCCAGGACGAATGGATCGAAGAGCTCTACAAGGCAGGCGCTGCGGCAGACCCCGAGCTTCCCAGCTGGGAAGGCATCCTTGAGCAGGGTGTTTACAAGCGCAAGCTTCCCACCGCTATCGCCTTCGAAGAGAACGTCAAGGACCCAGTGGGTCATCCCTGGAACACGCCTTCGGGCAAGATCGAGATCTACTCCGAAGCGCTCGCTAAGATCGCAGAGGATCGCGAGTTGGAAGGCCGCCTTACGGAAGGTCAGGTGATCTCGCCTATTCCGATCTTCGATCCAGGCGTGGAAGGTTATGGCGCCGTTACCGACGAATACCCGCTCTACATGTCGGGTTGGCACGACAAGGCGCGTACCCACTCTTCGTTCGGTTCGCTCGAAGTGCTCAAGGACTACAATCGCCATCGCCTGTGGATCAATCCACTCGATGCCGATCCGCGTGGCATTCACGACGGCGACAAGGTGCGCGTGAAGAGCCCGGCAGGTGAAGTTGAGATCGAAGCGCACGTCACGAGCCGTATCGTGCCGAGCGTCGTTGCTATGCCACAGGGCTTCTGGCACGATGCCGACATGAAGGGCAACAAGCTCGACAAGGGTGGCTGCATCAATACGCTTACCACCTATGTGCCTTCACCCTTGGCTCATGGCAATGGCCCTTCCAATTCCATCATCGCTGAAGTTACTAAGGCTTAGGGAGGTGCATCATGGTTCAGTATGGTTTTTATTATGACAACTCCCGTTGCACGGGATGTAAAACGTGCGTGATGGCCTGTAAAGACTACAAAGACAGCGCGCTCGATGTTGCCTACCGCAAGGTGTACGACCTTGAAGGCGGCACCTGGGAAAAGCAAGCAGACGATATCTACACCACCGATTGCTTGTTCTATCACCTTTCCATGGCGTGTAATCATTGCGATGATCCCGCCTGCGTGAGCGTTTGCCCCACCACGGCAATGCACAAGGAAGGCAAGCGTGGCTTGGTGCTCGTAGATGAGACCAAGTGCGTTGGCTGCGGCTATTGCGTCATGGCATGCCCTTACAACGCGCCTAAGGTCAGTCGCGAGCTTGGCTACTCGGTCAAATGCAATGGGTGTGAAGAGCGCCTCAATCAAGGTTTGCAGCCGATATGCGTCATGTCGTGTCCGTTGCGTGCGCTCGACTTTGGTCCGATCGACGAGCTACGCAAGAAGTATGGCGACACGGCAGAGATCCATCCGATGCCTTCGGCGTCTTACACGCACCCCAACATCACGATAAAGCCTTCGCCAGCAGCGCTCGATCCTGCGGCATCGAAGGCGCATGTTGCTAATCCTAAGGAGGTGCAGTAAGCATGGAACTCGCAGTACATGAATTCCCACTCACTTTTTTCACAACGCTAGCGCCTCTCGGTGCGGGTGCGTTCTTCATGCTCGCGCTTTCGTTCTGCTTCGCAGATTTTTCGAAAGACCAGCTCAAGAAGATCGATCGTTTGACCATCATTCCGCTCTTGGTGGCATTGGTGGGCCTTATCGCATCGTTCTTCCATTTGGCGAACCCGGGGCATGCGCTCAATATCGCGAGCACGGTCGGCTCAACGCCACTTGCTAATGAGATCACCGCATTTGGTATCTTCATGATCGTGGCGGCAGTGTACTGGATTGTCGCACTTGCTGGCGGCTTGAAGAACAACAGCGCCCGCAAGGGCTTTGCGCTAGTGGCAGGCATCCTTGGCCTTATCGCCGCGCTCTTCATCGGGCTTGCGTATGCGATTCCCACCATTCCTACGTGGAATAATTTCTGGACGCCGCTTTCGATCATCGGCTTCACGTTCTTCGGCGGCACGTTGCTCGGCCTGCTCATCACCACGCTGGCAGGCGCAGGTGATGCGTCTGTGAAGGGCAAAGCAGGTTCGATCCACTTCGCTATCTTCACGGTAGGCGCGGTGCTGAGCTTGGTAAGTGTGATCGCGCTGTGGATCATCGGTTCGACCGCATCCAACCTGGTGCTTCCTGTTGGTGAACTCGCCGGTAGTATGATCTGGGCATTCGTGCTCTTTATCATCCTTACGGTCATCGGCTACGGCATCGGTTTCGCCGCTATCAAGATCTCACCGCTTACGGTCTTCGTGATCGTCGGTGTCGTTTTGATTGCGGTTGCGATCTTCCTCGCACGCATGTGCTTCTACGCCTTGCAGATCGGCGTAGGATTGTAGGGAACCTCACCCAAGGAAAAAGGGCTTGGCCGCATGCGGTTGAGCCCTTTCTTTGTATCGGGCACAATAGGGACGGCCAGCGTATGCTGCGTTTGATGAAGCCAGGAGGCATGATGGATAAACTTGACGATAAATCGCGGGCGGAGATCGTGTTCGTGGGGGCGACCTTGGGCCCGCTTTTTCTGCATGATCCCGAACATGACGCGCAGGTTGTTGCGACCGGTCTTGAAGCGCTTGCATCGCTCGATGTTGAAGCAGCTGCGAAGGATTGGCCCTTCGTTTCCGCCGAAGATGCCGAACGCGCGCTTGCGCTCATGCATGAAGGCCTTGCGGAAGGCACGAAGAGCGATGCTCTCGTGTGGGAATACCGTCGTTTGTTCGTGGGTCCGCTGGCGAAGCCGGCACCGCCCTGGGGTTCGGTCTACACCGACAAGGATATGGTCGTGTTCGGTGCTTCCACCATGCAGCTGCGCGACTGGATGCGAAGAAATGGCATCGCGATCGAAAAAGGCGAGAGCGATGAGCCAGAGGATCATATCGGCACGATGCTCGTGTTGCTTGCCTGGCTCGCTGAAGAGCGCCCTGAACTCGTGGACGAATTCTTGTGCGACCATCTCTTGACCTGGTCCTCTCATTTTCTTGAGCAGCTCGAAGAGGCTGCTGAACAGCCCTTCTACGAAGGACTCGCAAACCTTACCCGCAAAAGCCTTGAAGGCTTGCAAGAAGAGCGCGAACTCGAGGTGGCCTATCCGCGCTTCTATCGCTAAGAAGGCCACATACCGTTTGCGCCCCTACGTGCTCTGAGCGCAAAAAGCCGACGAGGTTGCCTCGCCGGCTTTTCTTTTTTGCGGGATGTGGGTATCGCGTTGGAATAGGGTTCCTGCGCGCAGCTTAAGCGGTTTGACCTTCAGCGCGGGCAAGATCTTCAGGCGTGTTCACATTAAGGAAACAGTTTGCGTAGCAGAGAGGTTCGTTTTCTGCGTCGATGAAGCGAACATTCAGCGTATCGATCATATTTCTCATGCGTACTTTCTTTCGATCCCAACAAGCTTGGGCGGCCTCAAGACAACGTTCGCGCTCATAGACTGCGCAGAACGGCTCGATTCCTTGGGGGCTCATGGGCACTACGGCATCGAAGGGCATGAAAAGATCAGCGCGCTGCGACTGCTCGAGCAACTCTGCCTCATATTCGATCAGGTCCACCGAGACATTTACCAGATCACAAGCAATCACAGCAACGAGCGGATTGCTGGCTGCCTCAAGAGCAGTGATGAATCCGGGTAGCGCTCCACGTTTGTCGTATTTGTCAGGAACAAGTCGTAGTCCTGGGTAACGCACCTGTAGATAAGTGAGTTCTTCGGGTTCGTTAGTGGTTACGATCAGTTCACTCGCTAAAGGTGCAAGCCTACCGATCATGTGCTCGATGAGCGGTCTGCCGTGGAAGGGCACAAGCGCCTTCGATTGGCGCATGCGCCTTGACTCGCCGCCGCTCTGAATGACCACAGAATAGAGCGGCTTCGCATAGGTATCGATAAGCCAGGTGGATATCTGTGAGATATCGTAGAAATTGAACACAGGCAAATTTGCAGTAAGCGCTGCAGCTGCTACTTCAGCCATATCGGTTACTACTGCAGCGGGAAGTGCGCCTTCAGCATCATTTGTTGTTTTGCCGTTTAAGATGTATTCGTTGATACGCGCAATAAGTGCGGGAGCCGCCTCAACATCGCGAGGATTGTCAGAGCGGAGAAGTTCTACAGCGGGCAGTCCTGAGCGTTTGAACCCTTCGATCACGACTAGGTTCGACGCAGGTAGCATTCCGATCGCACGCACGCATTGCTCATAGGCATCCGTCGTTTTTTGCGTAGGCGTGCGAAGTAGAGCTTCGATGTTGGTCAGGTCTTCTTCGGACTCAGAATCGGATGGCATAAGATCTTCTACGACCGCAAAGCGTTTCGCGCTACTGATAGCGGTAGCAACGGCACCTGCTGCATGATGACGATAAGAATCCTTGCCAGGGATATCGATCTCGAAATCATCATGGCTATGATGTTTGATCGAGGACACGGAAATGCCGCGCGCAGTAAGCTCCGAAATAAGTGCTTCAACGAGCGTGGTCTTACCGGAGTTCTTGCGCCCGATGAAGGCGATGCAGTTATCGAGGCGAGTGTTTCTCATGCGCGTTCTTTTCTGTAGAAGTGGTTAGCGTAGCTAACGGCTAATTGTAGCGCAACTTCCCCTGCACACGGTTGCATGTCCCGCGCCTGTCTGCATCGCTGCGCGCTAAGCGTAGAGTTCGCGTTCCTCCACCAGCTGCGACTTGATGTGTCCGACGAGCTTCTCGAGCGCAGAGATAGCATGCGGACGAATATCAGCTCCAATCAGTACGTACATGAGCGATTCACCCACTTCAACGCGTCCTTCGTTGAGCCACGCTTGCACGTAATATACGCCTTCCCAACTAAGTGCTTCTTTGAGCGCCGCTTCAAGCCCTGCTTTGTCGTAGGAGAAGTCCACGGCGACCACGCGCGCATCGCGCTCAGGTGCCTCGGCAGGACGCGCAGCTTCTGCGCGAACAGCATGACGCGGGGTGGCGCGCACGATGCCGTTGTGCATCAAGAACATCCCAATATTAGGTGCCTGCTCGCTTTCTTTGGCCTGCGCAAGCCAAGCGTTCATATCGGGTTCTTCGATCGCCATAGTTCCTCCTTGTTTATTCGTAGCATATTCGTTCGTCTCATCATGGTAGCGCGCGGTGGCGGTAGAAGCGCCAGGCGGCTATTTTGTCGCCTAGGTGTAACGCGCCGCTCTGCCCCGTGCTCCGCACGAGCATAAAGCGCCCTTGAACCACTTCGCTCAGCGTGTATGAAACGCTTTCGATTATGATAGGGAAAGCGCGTAAACGAAGGCAGGCAGAAGGAAGCCTCCAGCGCACGAACGTGAAGAGAGGATTCTCCTATGACGGTAGTTTTGCAACCATCGCTTTCTCATTACGATTATCTTATCGTGGGGGCTGGCCTCACGAGTGCTGTGTTCGCGCATGAGGCGAAAGCTGCCGGAAAGACCTGCTTGGTCATCGATCGCCGCGATCATATCGGCGGTAATATCTACACCGAAGAGATCGATGGCATCAACGTGCATAAATATGGCGCGCACATCTTTCACACCTCGCTCAAGCCAGTGTGGGAATACGTGAATCAATTCGCCGAGTTCAACAACTACATCAATTCACCGGTCGCCGTCTACAAGGACGAACTCTACAACATGCCCTTCAACATGAACACCTTCTCGAAGATGTGGGGCATTCGTACGCCCGATGAAGCGCGCGAGAAGATTGAGCAGCAGAAGGCCGCTGAAGGGATCACCGATCCGCAGAACCTCGAAGAACAAGCGCTCTCGCTCGTCGGCCGCGATATCTTCGAGAAGCTTGTGAAGGGCTATACCGAAAAGCAGTGGGGTCGTGATTGCAAGGACCTACCCGCATCGATCATCACGCGCCTGCCAGTGCGTTTCACTTACGACAACAATTATTTCAACGACCGCTTCCAGGGCATTCCCATGGGCGGCTACACGGCTATGGTCGAGAAGATGTTCGGCGATACGGAGATTCTGCTGAACACAGAATTCCGCACGTTCATCGAAGAGCATCCTGGCATTGCCGATCGCATCATCTACTGCGGCCCGATCGATGAATATTTCGATTACAAGCTGGGCAATCTTGAGTATCGCTCGCTGCGTTTCGAGACTGAATCGGTCGATTCCGCGAACTGGCAGGGCAATGCGGTGGTGAACTATACCGAACGCGAGATTCCCTTCACGCGCATCATCGAGCACAAGCATTTCGAATTTGGCGATCAGCCAACCTCCATCATCACACACGAATATCCCGCCACCTGGGAGCCGGGCGATGAGCCCTACTATCCCATCAACGACGAGCGCAACACCGCGCTCTACGAGCAGTATCGCGAACTTGCCGAGAGCGAAGGCAACGTGGTGTTCGCGGGTCGCTTAGGTGGCTACAAGTACTACGACATGGACAAGGCCATCGACGCTGCATTCGACCTGGTCAAAGACGAACTCGGCATAGACCTTAGGTAGCGATATCGGCGAAGTTCAGCGGGATCGCTTCTGCGAGCGCATCCACGCTCGTGTCGATCTGACAACCGAGCCGCCCTCCCGAGAAGACGATGCGCTCGTGCTCTCGCGCCGACTGATTGATCGTGGTCGTGAACAGCTTCTTCATCCCCAAGGGGCTGCACCCACCGTGGATGTAGCCAGTAAGGGGAAGAAGCTCCTTCGAGGGGATCATGTGAACCGACTTCTCGCCAACACAAGCAGCAGCCTTCTTCAAATCGAGCTCTTCAGCAACCGGTACCATGAAGACATAATGGGTGCCTGATTTTCCCACAGTAACGAGCGTCTTGAACACGCGAGCAACTTCAAGACCCAGATGATCAGCAACTTCAACACCGTTCATCGCTTCAGCGCAATCCCAGATATGCGTATCGTATGCGGCACCGATCCGATCGAGCTCGCGCATCGCATTCGTTTTCTTTTCGTGCTTCTTAGCCATGGGCAGACTCTACTTTGCTAGCGCTTGTGCACCTGTTGGTTCGTGCTGCGCCGCGCGTGGCCTGATTGGTGCGGGTGATCTGCGCCTCCACGACGTGCTCCACTATCGTGTGTAGCGCCGTTGCGACCGTCAGCAAGATCGTTGCGCGCGTTCGTGTGAGCCGCCGAGCGTTCGGATGAATCTTGATCCGCGGTAGTACCCCTGCGTGTTTTTGAACGCGGATTGTAATGATGCAGCAGCACCGGCTGAAGAAGCTTGAGCTTGAATACGATGAAGCCAGTAACAACAGCCAAGATAACGAAGACGACATAGCGCGGGGGCCCGTCGATAGCGCTCACCACGATCGCGCCCGCCGAAAGCAGAGCGGTCCAGCCCCACATGATGTAGACGGTTGCCTTCTGCGAGTAACCCGCCTGCAGGAGACGATGGTGAATGTGCCCGCGATCAGCCGAGTCGATCGGTTGATGCGCGCGTTTGCGACGAATGATGGCGATGGCTGTGTCCAAAATAGGCACACCAGCTGCGATGATGGGCACCAACAGGGAAACGAAGAACGCTGAACGAGCAACTGCCATAAGAGAGACGATGCCGAGCGCGAAGCCCAAGAGCAGCGCGCCAGAATCCCCCATGAAGATACTCGCTGGGTGGATGTTCGACTTCAAGAAGCCAATGCACGCACCCACGATCACGAAGCTTGCCAGTGCAGCGCCAGGGCGCCAAGTGAGCACCGCCAGAATGCCGATAGTGGCTGCCGTGATGGCGGTAATGCCCGCTGCAAGTCCATCAAGACCATCGATGAGATTGATGATGTTCGCGAAGGCAACCAGATAGAAGACGGTAAGGGGATACGATAGCCACCCAAACTCAAAGTAGCCGTCGCTGATGAAATTGTGAATGCTCGAGAAGAGCAATCCTGAAAAGGCCACGACGCAAGCAGCAACGATCTGACCGAGCAACTTGGCCTTCGGTTTCAGATTGTAAATATCATCGACGATACCCACGCCGAACATGATGAGGATGCCAACCGCAACGCCGATCCAGTTGACCTTATTGCCGAGCCCTCCTTGCAGAGGTGTGGTCCAACCCCAGAAGTGCGCACCTACGAGCGCGAGCGCGAGAGCAGCAACCATGCCGCCGAAGATGGCAACACCACCCATACGGGGAATAGGCTGCATGTTCACACGGCGCGCGCTAGGATAGTCGATCGCATCGAGCGCAATAGCCAAACGACGCGCAAGAGGCGTGAGCGCAATGGTAACGCCGAGCGCAACCGCAAAAAGAATGATGCATTCTATCCAATTCAAGTTGGAGAAACGCTCCTTGTTCGCGTATCGATAGTCGAGGGCGCGAATTCAGCGCTTAAAAAAGACACGATCCGCAACCAACTATTATAAATCTTCGACAGATAAGCCATCCTGCTATAATGAATCTTCGCGGACTCCGTGCTGAAAACAGGTGTGAACAACAGCATATGGGCGCGCGGGGAGTTTATGAATACAGCACACGAACAGAATCTTTCTCCTGAAGCTCAAGGCGCTCTGCCTGGCGAACAGGTTGCTATTAGCATCATCATCCCTGTATACAACGTTGTTGCGTGGTTGCCACGTGCGGTTGACTCGCTTACCGCTCAAACCTTTTCCGACTTTGAGATCCTGTTGGTGGACGACGGTAGCACCGATGGCTCAGCCGAACTTGCCGATAAGCTGGCCTTATTGGATAGCCGCATTCGGGTCATCCATCAGAACAACGCCGGCGCTGCTGCAGCGCGCAATACCGCCATCGAAGTGGCGCGCGGAGAATTCCTCTACTTCATGGATGGCGATGACTGGTGTGAACCGGACATGCTCGCGCGCATGCATGCAGTTGCGCATGAAAACGAGCTCGACCTGCTGGTGACCGGGTTCTTCATCGACACCTATTACAGCGCCGAGAAGTTCTACCGTGAAGTGCGCAATGCTCCTGATCGTATCTTTACCTCGCAAGAGGAATTCCGAGAGCACGCTCATGAACTCTTCGATGCGCAATTGCTCTATGCACCTTGGAACAAGCTCTACCGCCGTAGTTACTTGAACGAGAAGAACATTCGTTTCCCTGAAACGTTCTGGGACGATCTCCCGTTCAATCTCGATGTGGTGCGCGACATCGAACGAGTAGGTACTCTAGACGGGCACTTCTACCATTTTCTGCGTGCGCGCGCCGAAAGCGAGAACACGCGCTACCGTGCTGATATGTACGAGAAGCGCGAAGAAGAGCATCGTTGGCTACAGGAGCTCTACGCGGCATGGGGCATCGATGCCCCTGCTATTCAGGAGTTTCTTGCGCGTCGCTATGCCGAGCGCTTAGTGGGCTGCGTGGAGAACATCACCAACAAGAATTGCACGCTCACTGCGCGCGAGAAGCGTGCCGAGATAGCCCGCATGATCTCGACCCCACAAGCGAAGGATGCGCTTGCGAAAGCGGTGCCGGGAAGCTTCATGATGAAGGTGCTTTACGTGCCGTATCGAGCGCAGAATGCAACGCTTACCCTGTGGGAAAGCCGCTTCATCTCCTTCGTGAAGCAGCATTCGACCAATCTCTTCGCCCGCCTGAAGGCGAACCGCTAAACATTATTTATTTCACAGTAAGGACCGGGGTAGTGGTAGCGCGAATCACGCCATAGCTCACGCTGCCGAGCAGACCGCGAATCGCCCCAAGGCCGCGCCTCCCCATCACGATAAGATCGCAGCTATGATCGGAAGCATAGTCGATGATGCCATCGACCGCAGAAGGATGCGCGATCACTTCGTAGGTAACTTGGCTGGGATCGAGTTCAGAAAGCGCATCGCCGATGGTGTTCACCATTTCGGCATGGATCTCAAGGAGCGTGTCGTCGAAAAGTTTCGAATAGGTCTTCTGCGTTACGTAGGAAGGGCTCACGACCGCCGCTGGATCGGAAGCGGCAACTTCAGGGAAGATGTTGATGGGCACCACGTTCACTACATGCACCTGCGTGTCGTGGCCTTTGGCAATCCCGCATGCCGCGTTGAGCGCGCTTTGGGCGTGATCGGATCCATCGAAGGGAACGATGATGCAGTGGTAAGCCATGATAACTCCTCAAACGAATAAGCACATGAATGCGGCGAATGTGTTCGCCTTGTTTCATTATAGGGAATGCGCGGAGTGGTTGGTCTGCGAATCACGGCGCTTTTGCCATATTGTGAAGATCGCCCAAAAGAGCAATGCGCCGAGCAGTGCAGCGATGGTGTCCACGAGCCAATCGGCGGGATCGCACGTGCGAGCAGGGACGAAGATCTGATGGAATTCATCGCTCGCTCCGTAGAGGCTTGCGATGATCGTGGAGAGCATGCATGCCTTTGGCAGGGCAAAGTGCAGGCGCAGGGCGTTCATGAGCGCGAGTCCCAACAGAAAGAACTCGGCGAAATGCCCCACGGGCGACACATCGACCGGATGGCCAAAGAGCGCATTCGCCGCTGAGCGAAGGGTTTCGAGCAGGAAGCTGATAATGCCAGAATCGTGATCGAGTGCATCGCCTGTTTTGGCGCTCATACAAAAGATGAGAACCGCAACTGCCGCAACGAAGGCCCAGCTCAATACCGTGAATCTTGTAGAAGGAGTGCGCTTCATCACTTGCCTCGCTTTGAAGAGGAAGAGCCTACGCGTTCGTTCGCAAGAGGCCTGTCCGAAGAAGACGCGTCGCTTTCGAACTCGTAGACAGCTGCCGTAGTTGAGGGTGTGCGTTCAGGGAAGAACACTTCGAGCATGTGGGCATCGCGTTTCACATAGAAGAAGAGCGAGCCCGCAACCATGAACACGAGTGAAACGATGAGCGCGAAGATAACAGCATCGAATTCGCTGAAGATGTTCACCTCGAAGATGCCGAGAAGAAAATAGGTGGCAAGACCCGACGCGAGACCAGCAACAGCCCCTACTTTATTCGCACGATGCCAGAACAATCCCAGCACCAAGATCCAGCAGCTGGCTACCTCGATGCCGCCGAACACGTACATGCTCATGCGCCAGATGAGGTCGGGCGTGAGAGCAACGATGAGCGCAACGACCGAGAGCAGGATCGAAGATGCCTGCGAAACGAAACGGACGCGATCGTGCTCGGGGGCTTTGCGCTGGCGAAGCGCAGAATTAGCGTAGATGCCCTGGATAATATTGACCGAAGAGCTGATCAGGAGGGTGGAAACGGTCGAGATCGCGGCAGCAATAGGACCGAGGATGATGATATCCACCGCCCAAGAGGGGAATGCTTGGGCGAGCATGAGCGGAATCACGTCATCGATGGTACCGCCATGTTCGTTTAACAGATCAGGGAAAACACCATATGAAAGCGCGCCAAGCGCAGTGAGTCCCACCAGCAAAAGCCCAACGATGAGGGTGCCGATCCAGAGCGCATGACGAAGGCTTTTTGTGTTTTTGTAGCTTAAACAACGAACTGCTACCTGGGGCATCGTGAATACAAGTAGTCCCAAGATGAGCCATTGCGTAACGAAGAGGCCAATAGGCATTTGCCCGCCCGCAAAGATATCGAACATCTCGGGCTTTTGCACGGCGATGGTTTGCATGATGTTCTCATATCCGCCGCCAGCATTCATGATGCCGAACCCCAGGAACAAGGCACTTACGATCATGACGATGCTGCAGATGGTATCGGCGATCGCTACACCACGAAAACCTCCGATGACGGTATAGATGGCAGTGGTTGCGGTGATAAGGATGAGACCAACGCTGTATTCATAGTCCGTTACTGCTACGAATATCTTTGCGGCTCCGACGAGCTGCGCAACGATAAGTGCAGTGAAGAAGACTACAAGCGAACAGGAAAGGATGAGTGTAAGAATGTTCGAGCGAAAACGCGCATTGATGATGTCGATAATAGAGACAGCATGGATGCGGCGTGCGATGAGTGCGAGCTTCTTGCCCACCACGCCGAAGAGCAAGATAAGAGAAACGACTTGCGCCCCCGCCAAATAGACCCATCCAAAGCCGTATTCCCAAGCTTGACCAGGCATACCTACGAAGGTAGTGATGGAGCCGAAGGTAGCGATCGTGGTCATAACGAGCACGATCGGACCGAGTCTACGACCGGCCACGAAGTATTCTCGTTCGAAGTTTTCTTCCGGCGTGTGTTTCCTAATAAGGAAGGCAACGATAAGGCAGGCAAAAAGAAAGACAAGAAGCGGGATCAGCGTTAACGAGGCCATCGCGCCTCTTTTTCGTTGCGGCGCTCGTCCGAGCGATGTGGGGTATTGCTGATGGGTTTTCGTGGGATGACCGAGGTCTTCTCGATGGTCTTGATAAGATCCTGATCGATCGTCATAGGGGTAACCTGCACAGGGGTTTCATCGCTGATCTGGTATTTTCTACCAAAGTCGTCTTCGTCGAGCGGGCAGTCTTCGATGACCTTCGTTGCCAGGATGACGCTTACGATCATCGCTACGATCCACGTACCCAAGCAGCCCATCACGATCCACAATGGCGTGGAGAATATCTCGATATCGACGCCGTATAAACCGAAGCCGAAGAGAAGCCAGCATACGATCACGATAGCCACACCCAAAAGCGTGACCTTCGCTTCTTTATTCGCTTGTCTCATGCGTTCACGATAGAGCATGGATGCAGCTTTCATTGGTAGGAGCGTCTGTCGAAAGCGATGCGCTTCTGCACGCAAGACACACTCATTTCAAGACGTTCCTAGGATGATCAGGAGTGTCCAGTGTAAGGTTTTGTAACGGTTTGAAAGCAATAAGCGGAATTTTGTAATGATTCCGTAGCTTTCTCTACAAAAAGCCCATTGAACAGGAATAATAGTTGCATCTTCTTGAGGGTGCCAAGGCCGTTGAGCCTGCTCAATATCCTATTGAACAGGCATGTTTTCAATGCGCTAAGATAAAGGGAAAGAAATGGGCATAGGGAGATATGATGACCGACACACCTACCAAGGCACCAAGAGAACACGTGAGTGCTCAGGTTGTCATTCCGGTCGTTATCATCATCTTGGGTTCGGCTCTGGGTAACCTTTCCCAAACTGCGATGAACGCGATGTTCGGCGGCATCGCGGCAGATTTCAAGGTCGACATGGCACTCGGTCAGTGGGTCACCACGCTCTACATGCTCGTGATCGGCATTACGGTTCCCGTGGTCACCTATCTCATGCGGCGCTTCGCGCTCAAAAGGCTCACCATCTTCTCTCTTTGCCTTTTTGCCTTCGGCTGCATCGTTGATGTGTTCGCGCCGTCGTTTGTCTTGCTGCTGGTAGGGCGCGCTCTTCAGGCGGTTTCTGCGGGCATTCTCATGCCGATGATGATGAGTATCATCATGACCTCATTTCCGCCGAACAAGCGCGCAACGGTCATGGGTGTTGCCGGCATCGCCATGGGCTTCGCGCCAAACATTGGTCCGACCATAGGCGGCTACCTCGTCACAGCTTCAGGCTGGCGCAGTTTGTTCGTTATCCTTGCCATCTGCATGATCGTGCTCATTATCTGCGCATGCGTCTTCATCGTGCGATCACCGCGCATCAAGCGCACAGCTTCACTCGATGTGGTTTCAGTCATTCTTTCAGCACTTGGATTCGGCTTCTTGTTGCTCGGCTTTTCGAACGCTTCAGATGCAGGTGCAGCACTGCTATCGATCTGGGTGCCGATTCTTATTGGCGTTATTGCGCTCGTTGCCTTCATCAGGCGACAAAAGCGCATCGACGATCCGCTCATCAACATGGATATATTCACGTCGAAGCAGTTCGTAGTGGGATTCTGGGCGTCGAACTTCCTCTATGCGAGCTTCATGGGCATCACGCTCATCGTGCCGTTGTTCATCGAGAACATATGGGGCGGAACGGCGCTTGAAGCAGGATTGGTGCTGCTGCCGGGTACCATCGCAGCGCTCTTCATCAATCCGCTTGCTGGCTATCTTACCGATCGCTTTCATGCGCGCCCGGTCATCGTGTTCTTTGGAGCTTGTCTTGCATTTGGTTCGGTAGCGATGGCGTTCATGGACGCTTCGACGCCGTTTTGGCTCATCTTGCTGCTGCAGGGAATCCGCGCGTGTGGCGTATCAGGCCTGGTGAGCCCTCTTACTTCGTGGAGCATGGAAGAGCTTGCCCCCAACAGGATGACCGACGCATCATCATTTTCCACGGCGATACGTCAAGCGATCGCTTCGATGGGAACGGCGCTCATGGTGTTTTCGATCACGTTGGGCGCTCAGGCATTTGGCTCGCTTCTGTTCGGATTCCAGCTGGCGCTCGGTCTCTCGGGCGTGTTTGCGCTCGCGCTGTTCGTTATAGCGCTCGTGCGCGTGCGCTAGCTAAGGGCGAACTCACACAACAACCTGCATCGTTTGCGCAAAAGAAAGATCATGCACAAGATCATGCCTTCTCAAGAATTGCTGCGATCGCAGCTTTGTCCACCTGCGGTAGGGGAACGAACCCTTCAGGTTCTTGTGAAAGCGGGATGAGCTGCTTTTGCAGCCAGAGAATGTCGTACCAACGACCGAACTTGTGTCCGCAGTTCGGGATGTGCGCACACTGAACGTAGCCCCTTCGTTCGTGGAAGATGCGGCTCGTGGAAGGGCACGTTTCGTCGGCTGGCTCGATGCACGTGACGCAAGCGTTCGCGTTGTACACATTCTGAAGGCGCAGGATTTCTTCAAGTGCATTGTAGAGCCTGGTTCCAAGACCAAAACCCTTCGCTTCGGGTGCAAGATAGACCGAAGTCTCGATCGAATGGAGATAGGCCTTGCGCGGCCTGAATGGCGAAGCGTAGGAATAGCCGATAACCGCGAAGGTTTCGTCATCACAGGTCTCAACTCGAGAAGTAGTGGACGCAGTGTTGGCATCAGTGCGCTCGATCTCTGCCACCAAGAACGGGCGTTCTTCCAAGATGGTGGTGATCTTCTGCTCCATTTCTTCAAGCGTGGGTGGCTCAAGATCGAAGGTGGTCGCGGTATCGCGCACATAGGGAGTATAGATAGCACAAACCGCCGCCGCATCAGCTGGGCAGGCCAGTCGAATTCTCGTTTCCCGCGCGGTGTTCCGTGCTATAGTAGTCATGCTTTAACGCTCCATAGTGCTAAAGTGGCATATCCGATGGGCGCATCGTGCGACCCTTCAGATATAAGTGTAGAAAATCTATAGCAAAGAGGTAAATATGAGCAAAGCGGTAAACATGAAAAAGCTATTACTGTGTTTTGTCGCGGCAGTGTTTGCGATCTGCCTGTCGGCCGGTCTCATGACAGGTTGCTCGTCTAACGCGAAGTCTTCGAGCGACGCTCCAGAGTATTTGGGCGAAGACGGCAAGTTCGTGGTCGGTTTCGACGAGACCTTCAAGCCCTTCGGTTATAAGGATGACAACGGCGAATACACCGGCTTCGACCTGGAGCTCGCCAAGGCAGTTGCCGAAAAGAACGGCTGGGAGATCGAGCTTACCCCCATCGATTGGGACACCAAGGATGCTCAGATCGATTCCGGTACGATCGACGTCATCTGGAATGGCTTCACCATCGAAGGCCGTGAGGACACCTATGAGTTCACCGATCCGTACTACCTGAACGACCAGGTTATTCTCGTTCGTGAAGGTTCCGACATCAAGGGCCTTTCCGATCTTGCGGGCAAGACAGTAGTTGCACAGGTCAACTCACCTGCTTACGACAACCTCGCTGAAGGTGGCGATTACTACGACACCATCGGTTCTACGCTCGGTGCGCTCGAAACTGCTCCTGAATATCAGACCGCGCTTATGCAGCTCGAAAGTGGCGCATGCGATGCGGTTGCGATCGACTATCCTACCGCACAGTCTCTGATCGCAGGTAAAGATGGCTACGTCATCCTCGACGAAGTAGTTTCTTCTGAGAACTATGGCGTTGGTGCAAAGAAGGGCAACACCGAACTGATCGAGAAGATCCAGTCTGCGCTCATCGAGCTCTACAACGATGGCACGGTTGAAGAGATCGTCTCTCACTATCCTGAAGAGATCTCTATCGACAAGTGGGTGCTCAAATAATCTTGCGCCCCTAGTGGCGGCACGCTGAATGTAAAGCCCTGGATGCCCCGATGCTCCTCGTAGCGAGACCATCGAAGTTCCAGGGCTTTTCTCTTTGCTCTTTGTTTTAACGGTCCGTTTTCGATAAGGTTCGCATATGGAATTCACCACAATGCTTGGAATGCTGGGCGAGGGTTTCCTTGTCACGCTGCAGCTCTTCTTCGTTACGCTGATCGGCGCACTTCCGCTTGGCGTGCTCGTGGCGCTGGGGCGCATGAGTCGTTTTCGCCCGATCTCGTATCTGTTTCGTCTCTACATCTCGATCATGCGCGGTACGCCGCTCATGCTGCAACTCATGTTCATCTTCTTTGCGCCGTATTACATCTTCGGCGTGCAGCTTTCGATGGATTGGAAGTTCGGTGCTTGCGCGGTCGCTTTCATTATGAACTATTCGGCTTATTTCGCCGAGATCTACCGCAGTGGCATCCAGTCCATTCCGCGTGGCCAGTATGAAGCTGCCGAAATCTTGGGTTACAGCAAGGCGCAAACGTTCTTGCGCATCATCTTCCCGCAGGTTTTCAAACGTATCGTGCCGGCGCTCGGCAATGAGGTGATCGTGCTCGTCAAAGATACGTCGCTGGCATTCACGATCGGTGTAGCGGAGATGTTCACTACGGCGCGTGCCATCGTTTCAGCGCAAGGCACGCTCACGGCTTTCGTGGTAGCGGCACTGTTCTATTGGGTGTTCACCTTCGTGGTCGAGTTCGCCATCTCGCGCATCGAAAAGCGCCTGGCCTACTATCACGATTAAGCGAAAAGGGGACATGGTATGACTGACACGAATCAAGCAACCCTGCAGACAACGGAACCGGCGAACGAGCAGGAAAAAGCGGTGCTTTCCGTTGAGAGCCTCGAGAAGAGCTTCGGCGATGCGATGGTGCTCAAGGATATCTCTTTTGAGGTGCACCCTGGTGAAGTGGTCTCGATCATCGGGCCTTCTGGTTCAGGAAAGTCTACGCTTCTGCGTTGTTGCACCTTGCTCGAGACGTTCGAGTCGGGCGCGCTGCGCTATGGTGATCTAACGGTTGCGGAAAACAACGCATCTGGCAAAACGGTCTATAGTGGCAAGGACGTTGCCAAAGAAGCACGCAAACGCTTCGGTCTCGTGTTCCAGAATTTCAATCTCTTCCCGCACTATTCGGTGCTGCGCAATGTGATGGAAGCGCCCGTTATCGTCGAGGGGAAAGATAAGGCGGAGACTGAAAAGCTTGCCCGTGCGCTTTTGAAGCAGATGGGTCTTGAAGGCCGTGAGGATGCGTATCCGTGCGAGCTTTCTGGCGGCCAGCAGCAGCGCGTGGCTATCGCACGCGCCCTTTGCCTTCAACCTGATATCCTCTTCTTCGACGAGCCCACTTCTGCGCTCGACCCCGAGCTCACGCAAGAGGTGTTGAAGGTCATCCGAGCGCTTGCCGAAGAGCATATGACCATGGTGATCGTGACGCACGAGATGGCATTCGCGCGCGATGTGTCCGACAAGATCATTTTCATGGATAAGGGCGTGATCGTCGAAGAGGGCACGCCTGATCAAGTGATCAATCACCCGCAGCACAACCGCACCAAGGCCTTCCTCTCCCGCTACGAATCCGACGCTGTGACCGACTAACATTCCCACTTTGCCAGCCACAGAGAGGAAATAGAAAACGACCCGGGGAATCCGGGCCGTTTCGATTTTACGGTATGTTCGCGAGCGCTTATGCCTGGTGCTTGAGCAGGCCGTAGCCGCCATTCGAACGACGATAGAGAATGTGTACTGCGCTGGTGTCGCGATCGATATAGGCGAAGAAGTCGTGACCCAGAAGATCGATCTCGATGAGCGCTTCCTCTTCCGTGAGCGGCAGGAGCTCCAGCTCCTTCACGCGTACGATCTCTTCGTCCTCACCGGAAAGCTCCTGCATGAGCGCATCATAGTCGACATCGGTCGCCTGCTTGTTGACCGGTTCGGCGTTCAGACGCTTGTTGAGCACGCGCGTCTTGTATTTGCGCAGCTGGCGAAGTACTTTAGCAGCTGCAACGTCGATGGCAGCGAAGAGGCTCTCTTCGTTCTCTTCGACGCGAATGATATGACCCTTAGCGTGCATGGTAACTTCGCAGGTGCACGGGGTGGGGTTCGCGGGGTTCTTTTCAACTTGCAGAACGACTTCTGCGGAAAGCGGTGCGATATCCATCGCTTTCATCGAATTGCCGATCTTTTCTTCCGCATAATCGCGCAGAGCGTCGGAGACATTCATGCGACGACCGGTGACGGTGATATCCATAGTCATTTTCCCTTCGTTACTAAAGAGCGCACGTTCAAATGCACTTTTACAACTAGCTAGTCTAACGCATCTTTTAAGGCTTGTGTAAACGATTATTGAAACCCAACCGAAAAGTTGACAGGTTGTTAGGTGGTTTACAATTGTGTGCACGGTAAATGAAAGAAGGACAAGATGGCAACCGATAAAGCTTCAGCACAGAACTCAGATGCGGCAGAGAAGCAGCAAACCGGTGCCTCTGTTCGGGAAAACGCCGATGCATCGCTAGCTGGCGAAGAAGGCGCACATACCGCGGGAGCTGCGTGTGCCGTGGAGAACTCCCAAGGAAATAAGACCCCATTCATCTCGGAAGTTTCCGGGCATCATCGTCGTTATTTGAAGTTGCTTGAATTCACGCACTCCACAACCAAAGCGGCTGGTTTTATGCTACTTGGTGCCATTCTCTCTCTTATTGTGGCGAATTCGCCTGCGTATGGCTCCTTCTTGGAATTTTGGCATACCGAGATAACGCTAGGGTTCGGCAGTGCGAACACTTCGATGTCGCTTGCGCACATCATCAACGACATCTTCATGTGCTTGTTCTTCTTGCTGGTGGGCCTCGAGATCAAATACGAGATGACCGTCGGCGAACTCACGAACATTCGCCAGGCTATCCTGCCGGTGGGAGCTGCCATCGGTGGCGTTGCGGTGCCGATCATCTTCTATGTGGCATTCAACCAGGGAAGCCCTGAAACGTTGGGTGGTTGGGGTGTCCCGACAGCGACTGATATCGCGTTCGCGCTCGGCATCTTAGCGCTGCTCGGGTCGCGCGTACCGGCGGGCGTGCGCGTGTTCCTCTCCACGCTTGCGGTAGCCGATGACATCATCGCGATCGTGGTCATCGCGGTCTTCTACGGACATGCTCCTTCGGTGCTGTGGCTTTTGGCTGCGCTCGTGGTGCTGGGCGCACTCACCGCGCTCAATCGCTTGCACTTCTATTCGCTCTGGCCCTATGTTCTGTTGGGCGTGGTGCTTTGGTATTGCGTGTTCATGTCGGGCGTGCATGCTACCATCGCCGGCGTGCTGCTCGCCTTCACGATCCCCTCGGGCTCGCGCGTTGACCTGCTCTCGTTCGGGCGCTGGTCGAACAAGCAGCTCAAAGAGATACGCGCGAACTTCCAACCCGATGCTCCCGTGCTCGGCCAGTCCGACTACCTGAAAGAAGTTTCGCACCTTGCGCGCGTGGCGAAAGAAGTGGTGCCCCCCGCAACGCGCTTGGAGCGCATGCTCTACCCCTGGGTCTATTTCGCGGTCTTGCCGCTGTTCGCTCTGACGAACGCTGATGTGGCGCTGGGTGGAACGAGCTTCGGTGCCATCGTGGCCGACCCCGTGTTCTTAGGCGTTTTTGCTGGCCTTATCTTGGGCAAGCCCATCGGTATCTTCCTCTTCAGTTTCTTGATCGTGAAGCTTAAGATCTCTTCGCTTCCTAATAATGTGAACTGGGCGCACATCTTTGGTGCAGCGTTGCTTGGTGGTGTCGGTTTTACCATGGCTATCTTCGTGGCAAATCTCGCGTATGCCGATCCTGGTCAGATTTTGGTGGCGAAGGTTGCGATTCTGTCTGCTTCGCTTCTTGCGGGTATTATCGGGTTTCTCTTCCTACTCTTCCAGGCGAATATCGCAATGCGCAAAGGTGTCACCTATGAAGAACCCATCCTTGATAACGCGAACCTGCAGGCCCATGCCGCCCATGAGGTGAAACGCCGCAAGCATGATAGGCACGAGGAAGCTTCGGCGGGCGAAAGCGGGCAAAAAGCTTCTGTGCGCACCGTGTCTCCTCATAGGGCAGTGCCAACGGATGAGGACAGGCAGGCAGCTTCGTCTCGCAAAGATGCGTGAGGCATGAGCAAGCTGAAGGATCACGCTTGTTGGTATCGGGCGATTTAGAGCGGCGTTATTTCTCGCAAGATGCGATCGCTTTTGTTGCGCGTATTACTCTTCTACATAGAGAAAGCGCACATTCTTCACAATTGCGTATATATGCGCGCAATAAGGCGTTGAGCATGGGATTTAGCGGCTTCACTTGTGCATGGTAAAGCGTGTGAAGGGCAGTTTATCAGGGCTTAAAGGTCTAAAGCTCTGTATAAATGTGCTGTTTTCTGTTAGTATCAACTACAGCTTACGCTGAGACACGAACCCTATGCCACTATTGGGAGGTTTTCAAACAGTATGAAGCATACAAATGTAGCACCGAAGCGTACGCTGCTCATTGCATTTATGGCGGTCGTTCTGGCCGTGGGGCTCACTTTGCCCGTTTCACTTGCATCCGCAGTGCCTTCCTCTTCTTCTAAACAGGCTGAGGCACAAGCAGCGCTCGACAAACTCAATGATATGCAGGCAACGCTCGATGCCGCTTCGAACAACTATTACGAAGCGGAAGAAGAGCGCAGTGCTGCTGAAGCAAAGGTTCAAGAAGCCGAAGCTCAGATCCAAGAGGAAACTGAGAAGATCAAGGGCTATCAGGAAGAGCTGGGAACGCGTGCGCGCAGCATGTATCGTACCGGTGGCAATACCTTCCTCGATGTTATCTTGGGCGCTTCCACCTTCGAAGAGTTCGCCACGAACTGGAACATGCTTAACACCATGAACGAAAATGATGCCGAGCTTGTTGCTAAGACCAAGGAGTCACGCGAAAAGGTAGAAGCTGCTAAGGTTGAATATGAACAGCAAGAGCAGGTAGCTGCGCAGAAGGCGAGCGAAGCCAAGGCTATTAAAGACGAAGCCGAAGCCACCACTGCACAGATGCAGGAAACCTACGATAATCTGAATGCTGAAGTTCAAGAGCTCATGCGCCAGGAAGAAGAAGCGCGCAGTGCTGCTAACGCAGCAGCAGCTCAGGAGGCTATTGCCAACAACAATGGCGGTGGTTCTCATAACGGCAATTCCGGAAGCAGCTCAAAGCCTCAAACGATAACGGGCAACGTTGTTGTTGATCGTGCATATGCTCAATTGGGTAAGCCATATAAGTGGGGAGCAGCTGGTCCTAATAGCTTTGACTGCTCTGGCTTGGTGGGTTACTGCCTTACGGGCAAAATGGGTAACCACTGGTGCACCACGGGCACTATTCAAGGGTGGACGCGCGTGAGCAATCCACAGCCAGGCGATATCTGTATCAACGACCATCATACTGGTATTTACATTGGCGGCGGCCAGATGATTCACGCTCCGCAAACGGGCGACGTGGTTAAGGTCAGCGGCGTTCATAAAGGCATGTGGTATGTCCGCTATTAAGTTGCTGTACTAAAATACGAAGCAAATCGAGAAACAGCCCGCAAGGGCTGTTTCTTTTTGTGGCTGGAGGTGCGGCAGTTTCACTCAGATGGATTCTTTGTACGTGAGCGATTTGCTTTATTGCCGTGCACTACTAGGCTGTGATACCATAGGCAACGCCGTTTACGGCACATCATATGTCGGGATGTGGCGCAGTTTGGTAGCGCGCTTCGTTCGGGACGAAGAAGTCGCAGGTTCAAATCCTGTCATCCCGACCAGAAATTCAAACGAGCCCTACGGGGCTCGTTTTCATTTCTCAAGGATGACAGCCTGCGTAGCTGGAAAGAGCAGAGCTCTTAGGATTTGAACCGTAAGGTTCACCGAAGTGCTATTTCAAGCACTTCAGCCATGCGGGTCAAGGCTTGCAACGCAACCACGCAGTGGCTCGGCCTTGACGCGCATGAATTTCTGTCCCCGACTAACTTCGATACAGGATCGGCAATAAAATTGTTGGACCTGTTTTATCCCCATCCATTGCGAGCGCTGATTCTCATTGTTTCCTTTTGCCCTATGCTATAATCCAAAATCGGTGTTTATCAGCCCTTACGTGGAAGTAACGCAAATAAGCTATTGTAGAGATAGTCTCGATTGGCTATATCCAAGGAGAAGACATGGAAGAGAACGAGAATAATACATTGAACAATGGCGGCGAGGAAGTTAAGAAAGACTTAACTCCTCCAGAAGGAGAGCCTGTGTCAAGCGTGGAGGCACCAGTTTCTGCATCGCTCGAAAAGGAAGCGACTATCGAGCAGGATGGGGGTGCGTCGAATCAATCAGAGCAAGTATCAAAAATCGATGTGAGCTCAAAGAGGGAAGCGGCGGTTGAGTCCTCGACATTTAAAGAAAAATTCAACAAGAATAAGAAAAGGAATATCGCGATTATTGCAGCAATTGCCGTGGTCGTTATTGCTCTGATTATTGTTGGATTGATTGTTGCTGGTGAAACAAAGGCGAAGCAAGAATACAACAACTACATCAACAAACTGCACGAAACTGTTGAAGACATGAGGGAAGGTGCGGTAAAAGCGGAAAGCCTAGGGACAACAGTTCACGATATCTGGCATTCGGCGATTTGGAAAGATGATGAAAAGTGGGATGCAGACATAGAGCCGTATCACTCAGACGATTTCAATGAGGCATTGAGCAATTTCTTTTATAGCACTGAGGGCATTAAACAGGTTGCTGAGGTAGAAGCGTATAAAGGGATAGTGGAAGACGACATGAAAGAACTGGCAAGCCCTCCTAAAGGATGTGAGCAGGCTTACGCCGCAGTGTCTAACGTTTTTGATGATTATGAAAAGTTCTGCGAATTAGCAACAGACCCTTCAGGCAATCTATCGAGCTATACATCTCAGTTCAATACGTATGACTCGGAATTAGCAGGATCGCTTCGAAGCGTGGATAGTAAGATTCCAGAGTTAAAGAATTGATGACATGCGCGAAGCGCACCGAGCGTAAGCCCGGAGGATTTGAACCGTAAGGTTCATTAATGCGCTACACAGCGCGTTAACCGCAAGAGTCAAGGCTGAAAAGCGAAGCGGCGTTCATGCAAATCAAGGCAAACCACTACGTGGTTGCTTCGCAAGCCTTGACTTGCATGGCTAATGCGCTGATTAGCACATTGGTGACGCGCATGAACTTCTGACACCCGACCAGAAATTCAAACGAGAGAGCGAATTGCTCTCTCGTTTTATTTCCTAGGGATGACATACGCGAAGCAGATGCAGGCTGCACTCCACCCCCACCTAACATGAACCGCTTAAAGGGATTGTACGAGCGCTGCATGTGTTTTTTGGTACAATTTCTGCGCGTATCACTAGGGTAGTTCATACCTTGGTTCATACTGAATAAACCGCGCTTCACCCTGTGTCGCGCTCAACGTACGTGCAATCCCTGCGGAGGTGCATACAACATGAAGATCGGACCTTTCGGCATCGTCGAGATCATCATCATCTTGGTGGTCATCCTTATCATCTTCGGCCCCAAGAATCTTCCCAAGCTCGGAACCGCTATCGGTAAGACGGTCAAGAACTTACGCGAAGGTCTCGGCGGCGGCAAGAAGAAGAAAGAAGCCGAAGAGGCTGCCAAGCAGGCTGAAGGCAAAGAGCCTGAAGAGCTTGAAGTAGTAGACAAGCCTGAGCCGGGTCAGAAGAAGGCCGATGTTGCTGCAGCCGAAGCAGAAGCCGAACAGAACACCACCACTTCCGATGCTGTTTTCGAAGAGACTGAACCGGAAAAGGACAAGGCTGAATAAACACTTACGAGAAACGCGCCAGATCAAGCGCGTTTCTTCTGCGCGGGCGCGAAGCTTGCATGAAACGACCGAACGAACGAATACAAGGGGAGTTCCATGGAAAAGGACTACATCTTAACCCAAGAAGGCAAAGCAAAGCTCGAAGAAGAGCTGCATTATCTCGAAACCGAAAAGCGCGCCGAGATCGGTGAGCGCATCCGTGTAGCCCGCGAATTCGGCGACATCTCGGAAAACTCCGAATATGATGATGCCAAGAACGAGCAGGCCATGATGGAAGGCCGCATCGCTGAGATCACTCGCATCTTGGGCGAAGCAACCGTGGTCGATGCTCCCACGAAATCTTCCAAGGTGCACATCGGCAGCAAGGTCACGGTCGACATGGGCGGCAACGAGCGCGTCTTCACCATCGTCGGTGCGGCAGAGAGCGATTCTACTGCTGGCAAGATCTCCAATGAGTCTCCCGTTGGCGCGGCGCTCCTCGGTACCAAGAAGGGCGACGAGATCGACCTGCAAGGTCCTACCGGCCGCGATATCCATATCAAGGTCTTGAAGATCGAGCAGTAAACATGCATACCTGCTGTACGCCAGGCGAGCTTCAACTACCATAAGAAACAGCTGTAATCGAGACGCTGGTACCTTTCGTACCAGCGTTTTTCCTAGAAAATGAAAGGCAATCGATGAGCGAGAACACCATTCAAAACGCAACACCTGAAACACCCGAAGACGATCCGATCCTGGTGCGCCATGCCAAGCGCGAAGCGCTCATTGCGGCGGGTGAAAACCCTTACGGTCATGCGTTTGCCTATTCACATCACATCGTCGACCTCGACGAAAAATACGCTGGTCTTGAAGATGGCGAGAACACCGAAGATCGCGTAGAGGTGGCTGGTCGCGTGATGGCCAAGCGCGATCAGGGCAAGATCATCTTCATGGAGCTGCGCGATTCGACTGGCTCGATCCAGCTGTTCTGTCGCATCAACGCGCTGGGCGAAGAAGCCTTTGCGGCTATGAAGGATCTGGATGTGGGCGACTGGATCGGCGTGTCCGGCCTTATGATGCGCACGCGTCGCGGCCAGCTTTCCGTGGCGGTCGATTCCTACGAGCTGCTCTCGAAATCGCTGCGTCCCCTGCCGGAGAAGTTCCACGGCTTGGCCGACAAGGAGCTGCGCTATCGCCAGCGTTATGTCGATCTTATCGTGAACCCCGAGGTACACGAGACTTTCGTGAAGCGCTCGAAGATCATCTCGGCTATCCGCCATTACATGGAAGAGCAGGGCTTCTACGAGGTCGAAACGCCCTTCCTGCATTCGATCATGGGCGGCGCGAACGCGAAGCCCTTCACCACGCATTTCAACGCGCTCGATCGCGATTACTTTCTGCGCATCGCAACCGAGCTTCCTTTGAAGCGCTTGCTCGTGGGCGGCTTTGAGAAGGTCTTCGAGATCGGTCGCCAGTTCCGCAACGAGGGCATGGACCCCTATCACAACCCCGAGTTCACCACGATGGAAGCCTACCAGGCCTTCTCCGATCTTGAGGGCATGATGGAGCTTACGCAAGGCTTCGTGCAAGCAGCAGCTATGGCGGCTTGCGGTACGCTCGATGTGGAGTATCAGGGCACGACCATCCATCTTGGTGGTGAATGGAGACGTGCGAGCATGGTCGAGCTCGTGAATGAGGTCACGGGCGAAAACATCAGCTTCGCCATGACGCGCGAGGAAACTGCCACGGTGGCAGACAAGCATGGTGTTCACGTCGAAGAAGGTTGGGGCACAGGCAAGATCATCGCCGAGCTCTTCGAGGAATGCGTCGAAGAGACGCTCATTCAGCCTATCTTCGTCACCGACCATCCGATCGAGGTTTCGCCGCTCGCAAAAAGGAAAATTGGTGAAGATGAAGTAGCTGACCGCTTCGAACTGTTTATTTCCGGTCATGAATATGCTAATGCTTTTAATGAACTAAATGATCCCGTTGATCAAGCGGAGCGATTCCGAGCGCAGCTTGCTGCTAAGGACATGGGTGACGATGAGGCAATGGGATTCGACGATGACTACGTGCGCGCTTTGGAATACGGAATGCCTCCCGCTGGCGGTGTGGGCATTGGAATAGATCGCCTTACCATGCTTCTTACGAATTCAGCAACGATCCGCGATGTATTACTGTTCCCCCATATGCGCGACGAAGCCAAGTAACAAAAGGAGGTGGCGCGTAAATGTCGTTCGACAAGTTCACTGACAAGGCGCGCAAAGTGCTGGTTTTGGCGCAGGAGGAAGCCCGCGGGCTTCATCAGCCCTACGTTGGCACTGAGCACGTGCTCTTGGTTTTACTCAAGGAAGAAGATGGTCTGGCAGCTCAGGCCCTGGAGCGCCTGGGGGTGCATTACGAGGCCACGGTGGCGGCCATCCGTCGTATCGTTACGATCGATGAATCCACCGATGTGTCCGGGCATTTGAGCTTCACGCCACGCGTTAAGCGGGTGTTGGAGAATTCTCTGCGTGAGGCCATGCAGATGGGGCAAAGCTATATTTCCACTGAGCATCTTCTGCTCGGTATCATCCGCGAAAACGAAGGCACCGCAATAGAGGTGCTCGAGCGCATGGGCGTTTCAGGAGATGACCTGCGTGCGGCGCTCAACGATCTGGTGGGGCAGTCTTCGGTCTTCGCCGGCCAGCAGTTCGATCCGCAGGCATCCTCTTCGGATAGCGTGCTGAAGGAATTCAGCGTGGACCTTACGAAGAAAGCAGCCGATGGGAAGCTCGACCCGGTTATCGGGCGCGCGGGCGAAATCGAGCGCATGATGCAGATCCTGTGCCGTCGCCAGAAGAACAACCCGCTGCTCTTGGGTGAGCCGGGTGTGGGCAAAACGGCAGTGGTCGAGGGGCTTGCGCAGCTCATCGTAGCTGATCAGGTGCCCGATATCTTGCGCAATAGGCGTTTGGTCACGCTGGATGTTTCGGCGCTCGTTGCCGGTTCGAAGTATCGCGGCGAATTCGAAGAGCGCTTGAAGAAGTGCATCAAGGAAGTCGAGCAGGCAGACGATATCATCCTGTTCATCGACGAGCTCCACACCATTATCGGTGCGGGTGCAGCCGAAGGCTCGATGGATGCGGCTGCTATCCTGAAGCCGCCCCTGTCGCGCGGCGAGATCCAGATCATCGGCGCTACCACGCTCGATGAATACCGCAAGCACTTGGAAAAGGATTCAGCGCTCGAGCGCAGGTTCCAAACGCTCGTTGTCAAAGAGCCTAATGAAGAGCAGGCCGTTCGCATTATGGAAGGCTTGCGCGATAAGTATGAAGAGCATCATCACGTGCACTTCTCTGATGAAGCGCTCCAGGCGGCAGTTTCGCTTTCCGATCGCTATATCCAAGATCGCTTCTTGCCCGATAAGGCCATCGACGTGATCGATGAAGCGGGCGCGCGCATGCGCATTCGCAACATGGTACTGCCCGACGAGATCCAGGAGCTTGATGACAAGCTTCGTGCGTTGCGCGCGGAAAAGGATGCCGCTATTGCCGATCAGGATTTCGAGCGTGCCGCCGAAGTGCGCGACCGCGAGGCCAAGGTGCGCGAAGAGCGCAAGAAGGCTCAGGTAGAGTGGGAAGATAAGACAGAGAAGATCGTCAACGAGATCGGTGTGGAAGATATCGCTGATGTGGTTTCGATGACCACCGGCGTGCCCGTTTCCAACCTCACCGAAGCCGAGACGGAGAAGCTTCTGCGCATGGAATCCGTGCTGCATGAGCGCGTGATCGGCCAGGAAGAGGCGGTAACGGCGCTTTCGAAGGCTATTCGTCGCAGCCGTTCCGGGCTCAAGGATCCGAAGCGCCCGGCAGGCTCGTTCATCTTCCTCGGCCCCTCAGGCGTGGGCAAGACCGAGCTCTCGAAAACGCTTGCAGAGTTCCTGTTCAATTCGCAGGATGCACTCATTTCCTTCGACATGTCGGAATACATGGAGAAGCACACGGTGTCGCGCCTGATCGGTTCGCCTCCGGGATACGTGGGTTACGACGAGGGTGGCCAGCTTACTACTGCGGTGCGTCAGCGCCCCTATTCGGTCGTGCTCTTCGACGAGATCGAGAAGGCGCATCCCGATGTGTTCAACATCTTGCTTCAGATCCTGGAGGAAGGTCGCTTGACCGATGCGCAAGGACGCATGGTCGACTTCCGCAATACGGTCATCATCATGACCTCGAATGTGGGCGCGCGTGAGATCACCACCACGGCACCGCTCGGGTTTTCTTCCAGCGGAGCAACGGGTCTCAACGATGATGAGATCAAGACCCGCGTCATGAGCGAGGTCAAGCGCTTGTTCCGTCCTGAGTTCTTGAACCGTATCGATGAGATCATCGTGTTCAAGTCGCTCACGGAAGACGAGATCGTCGAGATCGTGAACCTCATGGTGGCCGATCTTCGCGATCGTCTGATCGAGCAGAACATGACCATCAATATGTCCGATGCTGCGAATCGTTTGATCGCTAAGGAAGGGACCGACCTTTCCTTTGGTGCCCGTCCATTGCGTCGCGCGATCCAGCGCCTGCTTGAGGACCCGATCTCCGAGCAGATCCTGGAAGGTAAATGGACGAGTGGCTCGGTCATCGATGTTGATGTGGAGGACGAGAAGCTCGTGTTCAACCAGGGTACGGGTTCGATCCCGGCACCGCGTAAGCGTGATACCATCGCGCAAGAAGCGGAGCTCATCTTGAGCAACTACGATCTTGGGCGCGCAGGGCTCACTTACAGCGGCTCAGGTCGCGGAGGCTCGTCAGGAGATTCCGCCGCCGACTAATCCAGTCGTTCAAGAACGCTGACAAGAGGCTTGTCCTTACGGGCAAGCCTCTTTCTTTTCCCTATGAGACCGTTCATTTGCTAGGCAAGCAGCTGAGCCCATGGGGTACTTGAATTACTCTGAGTCCGCTAACTTCAATATAAATAGGTTGTCCGAAGGAGCGAAGCGCATGAGCTTGCCTGAATAGGCAAGCGAACAGCGAAAGCGGGTAATTACAAGTGCCCCATAGGCGTGCTGCTTGCCTTCGATATAGCAGAGAGCTTCAATGAAGAGCATTTATGCAGTAAAATCAATTTTGTTGAATTATTGCTGCATAAGGCAGCTTTCTTGATAAGAGGTTCTCTATGCCAGAGCAAACGATCGATCCCATCTTCGCCCCTTCGGCTCTCAACGGTATCTTGAGCAAGATGCGCGACGATGACACCTTTGGCTCCTTGCGCGAGCAGATGCAGTTGCAGGGCAAGGTGAATGAAGGCGCGCAGACCGCGGTCATCATTCTGGCGGGCGGTAGCGGCGAGCGATTCGGTCACGAAGGCGGCAAGCAGCTCGTTGAGATCGCAGGCAAGCCTATTCTCACGCGCTCAGCAGAAGTGTTCGACAGTGTGGGCGATGTGGGGCTTATCGTGGTCGTTTGCCCCGAAGAGCGCACGAGCGAATACCTCTTGAAGGCGATCGATCCCTTTCCGTTCGCTACCCCTATCGTCATGGCTCCTGCAGGCGCCACGCGTCAGGAGTCGGCGTTTGCTGGTTTGGAGCTCGTGCCAGATGACTTCGAGTACGTCATGCTGCACGACGGCGCGCGCCCACTCATTTCGCGCGAATTGGTCGACCATACGATCAGCGTGCTCAAAGGCAATATCGATTGTGATGGCGCAGTGGTCGGCCATCCTTCCATCGACACGCTCAAGATCGTCGAGAACGGCATCATCCAAGGAACGCCCGATCGTTCGGTGTTCTGGAATGCACAAACTCCGCAGATCTTCCGTGCCGGTATCTATCGTCGTGCGCACGCGGCGGCGCTTTCCGATGGCTTCGTGGGCACGGATGATTCATCGCTCATCGAACGTTTGGGCGGTCGCGTGATGGTGGTCGAAGGCAAGCGCGACAACATCAAGCTCACGGTGCCCGAAGACTATCTCATCATTTCAGCGGCGGTGCGCCAGGCGCTACGCGAAGGTGTCGAGTAGGTGTCGCTGATGAGTATGGAGACTCCCGACACGGTGAACATTCCCAACTCCAGCCCCGAGATGGCTGTGCTGCGCAAGCTGCGCGTAGGGCTCGGCATGGATGTTCACGCCTTTGCCCCCAACCGCAAGCTTATTTTGGGTGGAGTGGATATTCCGCATCACCAAGGCCTTGATGGTCACTCAGATGCCGATGTGCTGCTCCATGCAATAGCCGATGCTCTTTTGGGTGCTGCGCGCCTGGGGGATATCGGCAAGCATTTCCCCGACACCGATCCAGCCTATAAAGATGCCGATTCGCTCAAGTTGCTCGAGGCAGCTGCGGATCTGCTCCGTGAAGAAGGCTTCGAGATCCTCGATATCGATTGCGTCATCGCTGCGCAAGCACCGAAGCTTTCTCCGTATCGCGAGGCGATGCGCGAGAACATTGCGCGTGCATGCGGCATCGCAACGGAAAATATCGGCGTGAAAGCCACCACCACCGAACGTCTCGGCTTTGAAGGCCGCGAAGAAGGCATCTCGGCTGAGGCCGTTGCTCTTGTCTGTCGATGTTGTTAGGGCTGCTATGAAGCGAGACGGGCACATTGTGCAGGCTCGCCTCATAGCGTCGCGCCCTCGAACTAACTTTTGCAAAGACAATGATCGCAAAAGTGGATTTCTCGGAGCGCTTTGGCTCGATGTCGGCTCGTCCTACACAACCTGCCCATCTCGCTTACGAGTAATGCTCTTAACATCACCCGCACCATGCAAGCTAAACATGGTACTATTTCGCAAGACAAGAAGGATTGAATCCCATGAATATATTCTCAACAATGGCAGAAGACATTCGCACCGTTCAGGCAACCGACCCCGCGGCGCCTTCGAAGTTCCTCATATGGCTCACCTATCCCGGCCTTCAAGCACGCTGGGCGCACGTGATCAACCATTGGCTCTGGAAGAAGGGCCTGCGCGGACTGGCGCGCTATCTTTCGCAGTGCGCACGTTTTTGGACGGGTGTTGAGATTCACCCGGGCGCACAGATCGGTCGCCGTTTTTTCATCGACCATGCGATGGGCGTGATCATCGGCGAGACCACTATCATCGGCGATGATTGCGTGCTCTACCAGAATGTCACGCTGGGCGGCACTGGCAAGGAAACTGGCAAGCGCCACCCGACCCTTGGCAACAACGTGATGGTGGGCGTGGGCGCTGCGGTGCTCGGCTCGATAACCATAGGCGACAACTCGAAGATCGGTGGTGGTTCGGTGGTCGTAAAAGACGTACCGCCGAACTGTACCGTGGTAGGCGTTCCCGGGCATATTGTCGTGCGTGATGGTGTCTCAACATCGAAGAGCGCGGCGAAGGACAAGGAGATCGACCTGCAGAAAGCAGCGGCGGCGAAGATCCCGTCGTCTCCTGCTGAAGAGCCAAGCGTAAGTTCACCTGATGCTCAGCGAGAAGGAACGCTGCCTCCCATTCGCGCCGATCACAAGGATTACTTCCTCAACAACGGGGATTGTCAGGGCGAACGCCTCGAAGATCTGCCTGATCCTGTGGAACGCGCGATCCGCAATCTCTACAAGCGCGTCGATGAGCTCGAAGCCTTCGCGGTGAAACAACAAGCGCTCGACAAGCAGGCAGAGCGTGCGGCACAGCAAGAAGCCGATCAGATCGATCAAGACCAGTAGCGCTTCATACCGCGCTCGTCATCGAAGCTGACGATGAGCCCTGTTGAAGCCAATCATCACGACCAGTAGCACCGATACCATCAAGATAGGAATACCATGATCAAGATCTACGACACCAAAACGCGCACCAAGCGTGAGTTCGTTCCCGTGAACGAGGGCAAAGTGGGCATGTATGTGTGCGGCCCGACCGTATACAACTACATCCATATCGGCAATGCACGCACGTTCATCTCGTTCGACACGATCCGCCGCTATCTTACGTGGCGCGGGTTCGAAGTCACCTTCGTGCAGAATGTGACCGACGTGGACGACAAGATCATCAATAAGGCGCTCGAGGAAGGTCGAACGGCTGCCGAGGTCGCCGAAGAATACACCGACGCCTTTATCACCGACATGCATGCAGCCGGCGTGCAAGACCCCGATATTCGCCCGAAGGCCACCGAAGAGATCGACACGATGATCAAGCTCGTGCAACGCTTGATCGACAAAGGCCATGCGTATGAGGTTGATGGCGATGTGTACTTCGCCGTGCGCTCCTATTCGGCGTATGGCGAACTATCGAACCGCAATGTGGACGAGATGGAATCAGGTCATCGCGAACTGCGCGCCGATGGCCAAGGCCTGGAAGACCGCAAGCGCGATCCGCTCGATTTCGCACTCTGGAAGACGGCGAAGCCAGGCGAGCCGAGCTGGACTTCTCCGTGGGGCGAAGGCCGCCCTGGTTGGCACATCGAATGCTCGGCCATGTCCGAGAAGTATCTCCATCTGCCTTTCGACATCCATGGCGGCGGCGCGGATCTGTGCTTCCCACACCATGAGAACGAGCGCGCGCAGTCTGAAGCGGCGTTCGACACCACATTCGCGAACTACTGGATGCATGGAGGCATGCTCCAGATCAACTCCGAGAAGATGAGCAAATCGCTCGGCAACTTCTTGCTGTTGCGCGATATCTTGGAGACCACCGATCCAGCGGTGCTTCGTATGCTCATGCTGCAGACGCACTATCGCAGCCCGCTCGACTTCTCGGATGCGCGTCTGCAGGAATCGGCGGCGGCGCTCGAGCGCTTGGAGAATTTTGTCACGAACGCGCTTTGGCTCGCGCGTTCAGCACGGCAGTCGCAGGCGAAGGCAGGAGGGGGCCATACGCCCGATGCCTCTGATGCCCATGCGGGCTCGCTTGCAACTTCGATCGCGGTTGCAACGCTCATTGCGGACATGAAAGACTCGTTCACTGAAGCGATGGACGACGATTTCAATACCGCTGCCGCACTCGGCGCCATCTTCAGCTTCGTAAGCGATGCGAACACGCTCTTGAATGATGTCCAGCAAAGCGCTTCTGTTACAGAAGCGGATGTTCAAACGTTCGAGAAGGCTGCACAGGCAGTGGTCGAGCTCATGGATGTGCTCGGCATCTCGATCGAGATGAACGATGCAGCTGAAGTGGGTGCAACCGTGCTCGGTGATGAGGAGAGCGCCGCTGAGGTAATGGTGCTCGCGATGGAATTCGCCGGCTTCGCACCAGGCGATGGGGCAGATCCTGCAACGGTGAAAGCAGCGATGGCAGCGCTGCTCGATGCTCGTGCCAATGCGCGCGCTAACAAGAACTACGCGGTTGCCGATGCGATCCGTGACGGACTTGCCGAGCTCGGTTTCCGCATCGAAGATACGCCGCAAGGCGCTCGCATCGTAAAGGCTTAGAGGTAAGCCATAAGTGTTAGGGGTCGGGTAATTTGACACATCTAAGATGTGTCAAATTACCCGACCCCTAACACGCCCCCTAACACACACCCACAGGCCAGAGAAACAAAAAGCCGCTCACCCAACATGAGGCGAGCGGCTTTTCTTTAGGCAAGGCAGCGTTATTTAGCGACAGGTGCACGGGATGTCGTGCTTCACACGATCGTGCTCTTCGGCGCGCTTCGCGTCGTTGAAACGATCGAGGGTGCCAACCAGGTAGCCGGTGATGCGGCGGATGCGCTCGAACGGCTGAGCATGGTACCCATAGTGAATTGCGACATCTTCCGCTTCAACGGCAAGATCGATCCAGGCAAGATCCTTGCTCGGCTCAAGTTCGCGACCTCGAGCGATGTACTGTTCGATCTCTTCGTTAGTGACGCGGAAGTCGTCAGGCGAAGAATAAGAGATAGAAACCGAAACATTTTGCAGATGCTTATGTTCGGATGAAGCGGCAGGCTGGTGCGAGTGCTTCTGTGTTTCTTCTGCGGCTCCGTGGCTTTGATTTGCTTTAGCATCCCGTGTTGTGTTTTGTGCTGCGAATGCAGGTGCTTCAAGCGTGGTCATAATACCCCCTCCGTTATTCATAACCTTATTCGGTACTGCTGGTGCTCCTGTAATTGTTACTAAGTTAGTATCAATTACCTTACCTCTCTCATGCTACTCCATGCGCAATTTGGTGTAAACCGAAAAAACCAATATTTTGTGGCGAAATCCAATTTGTAACCTGGGAAAACACAACATCTTGTATACAGCCGAACTGGGGTTATGGAGATTCTAAAACGCTTTCCTTCCACCTTTAAACCCGAACCGTTCGTGATTTCGATGCGAAACCGCCCATTTTGCCCTAGCAAGTCGCGGCTGAAGATGGCACAATGAAAGTCCTTGAACGCCTCGATTTCTGTATTGCTCTCCGCGCGATCTTGTGGTGAAAAACCAGCTTCCGCGCACACGATAGAAGGATGTTGCTCATGGCTTTTGTCCACCTTCATAACCATACGGAATACTCGCTGCTCGATGGTGCCACCAAGGTCTATGACATGGTGAAGCGTGCGGCTGACCTGGGTATGCCGGCGGTGGCTATTACGGACCATGGTGTTATGTCGGGTGTACCGGAGTTGGCGGACGCATGCGACAAGGTAAAGGCAGAAACGGGCACGTGGGTAAAACCCATCTTCGGATGCGAGATCTATTTCACCACGGATTCTTCCTTAAAGAAGGAAGGCAAGCAGAAGCTCCATCATATGATCCTGCTCGCGAAGAACAACACGGGCTATCACAACATCGTGAAGCTCGTGAGCGAATCGCATGTGGACAATTTCTACTATCGCCCGCGCACGACCTTCGAGATGCTCGAGAAGTACTCCGAAGGCGTTATCGCTACGAGCGCCTGTATTGCGGGCATTATCCCGCGCTGTGTGGATGCGGGCAAGATCGACGAGGCCATCGAGTGGGCGAAGAAGCTCTCCGCGCTCTATGAGCCAGGCGATTTCTACATCGAACTGCAGGACCAGGGCATCACTTCCGATGCGGGCAAGACGCAACGCGAGCTCAACCAACAGCTTACGGAAATTGCGAACCACCTGGGGCTTAAGACCATTGCTACGAACGACTTCCATTATCTCGTTCAAGAAGATGCGCAGGCGCAGGACGTAATGCTGTGCATCGGCACCAACCAGACCATCAATCAGGAAAAGCGCTTCAAGTTCCCCAACGATCAGTTCTACATGAAGACCGAAGAGGAAATGCGCGCGGCGCTGAAAGATTTCCCCGAGGCTTGCGACAACACCATCGAAGTTGCTGAAAAATGCAACGTCGAACTCGAGCGCGATCCCATTTTGCCGAAGTTCCCACTGCCCGAAGGGGAGACCGAGGAATCATGGTTCCGCAAGCGCGTGCAGGAAGGCCTGGTCAAGCGCTACGGCGATCCTGTTCCCGAGCACGTGCAGAAGCAGGCCGATTACGAGATGCAGGTCATCATCGATCAGGGCTTCCCCGCGTACTTCCTGATCGTGCAGGAATATATCGAATGGGCGCGTAGCCAGGGCATCGGCGTTGGCCCGGGCCGTGGCTCGGCGGCAGGTGCGATCGTGGCATACGCCATGGGCATCGCCGACCTCGATCCGCTGCCTAACGGCCTCATGTTCGAACGCTTCCTTTCTCCCGAGCGTGTGGAGATGCCCGATATCGACGTCGACTTCGAGCAGGGCAGACGTGAAGAGGTTATCAACCACATCAAGGATGTGTACGGCGAAGACCACGTTTCGCAGGTGATCACCTTCGGCACGCTTCACGCGAAGAATGCCGTGCGCGATGCTGCGCGCGTGCTCGACTATCCTTACAGCACGGGCGACCGCATCTGCAAGATGATCGGCAACGAGCTTGGCATCACGATCGACCAAGCGCTCGAAACCAATCCCGATCTGGCAAAGGCCTACGAAGACGAGCCCGATGTGCACGCGGTGATCGATGCGGCGAAATCCATCGAAGGCCACGTGCGTGGCGAAGGCGTGCATGCCTGCGCGACCATCATTTGCCGCGACCCCATGGCCGATCACGTGCCCATGAAGCGCGACACCAAGGGCGGCGGCATCATCACCCAATACGACGGCCACTACACGCCCGACTTGGGCCTTCTCAAGATGGACTTCCTCGGTCTTCGTACGCTCGACGTGCTTTCGATCGCTTGTCGCAACATCGAAGAGCGCTACGGCACGAAGATCGTTCCTGAAGAGATCCCTACCGACGATGAAAAAGCCTTCGAGCTCATGCAATCGGGCAACATGGATGGCCTTTTCCAGGTGGAAGGCGCGCTCTATGTAAGTCTGTTCAAGCGCCTTCCTCCGAAGCAATTCTCGGATGTTGTTGCATCTATCGCGCTCAACCGCCCCGGTCCGCTCGAGTCAGGCATGGTCGAAGACTACATCAAGGCGGCGAAGAACCCCGAAGCGGTTCACTATTACGACGACCGTTTGCGCGGTATCTTGGAAGAGACCCATGGCACCATGGTCTACCAGGAGCAGATCATGCAGATCTCCATGGTCATGAGTGGTTTTTCGGCAGGCAAATCCGACAAGCTGCGTAAGGCGATGGGTAAGAAGAAGATCGACGTGATGCGTGGTCTTCAGGCCGACTGGGATTCAGGTGCGGTCGAGAACGGCTATTCTCTCGAAGTTGCCCAGCAGATCTGGCAAGATGCCGAAAAGTTCGCGAAGTATGCGTTCAACAAGTCACACTCCGCGGCATACGCCATCTTGGTCATGCGCACGGCTTACCTGAAGGCGCACTACCCGAACGAGTTCATGGCAGCGGTGCTCACCAGTTACATGGGCAGCAACGACAAGCTCATCCGCTACATTGCCAGTGCGAACCACAATGGTACGCCTGTGCTCCCGCCCGATATCAACTCTTCGAGCTTGGAATTCACGCCGGTTGATGGCGGCATTCGCTTCGGTCTTGCTGGCGTGCGTGGCGTGGGTGAGAAGGTGGTGCAGGCCATCATCGAGGAACGCGAGGCTAACGGTCCGTTCACTTCGCTTCACGATTTCGTAAACCGCGTGGATTCTTCATGCTATAACCGCAAGACGCTCGAAGCGCTCATCAAGTCCGGTGCGTTCGATTCGACCGGTTACACACGCAAGCAGCTCATGTACTTCGTGGACGAAACATCGCTGCTCGACGATGCGGCCAAGCGACAAAAGGACAAATCCGCTGGTCAGGTGAGCATGTTCGACATGTTCGCAGACGACCCGGATGCGGGCTTCGTCGAGGACATCCCCGATCCCGATGGGGTGGAATGGGATAAGCGCACGAAGCTCACCTTCGAAAAAGAGATCCTGAAGATGTATGTCTCCGATCATCCGTTAAGCCCGTATGAGAACTATCTTTCGCGCACAAATAAATACACGATGACGGAACTGAACGAACGTGATACCAGCATCAAGAACATCAAATGTGCTGGCATGGTGTCCGACGTGAACGTGAAGCGCACGAAACGTAATACCCTCATGGCCACCTTCAATCTGGAGGATCTAGCGGGCAGCATCGAGTGCATTTGCTTCGACTACGAGAAGGTCTCTGATGTACTCGAGGAAGATGCGGTGGTAACCGTGCGCGGCAAGTTCGAGGTGAGCGATCGCGCGAACCAGCTTATCGGCTACGAGATCGAAAAGCTCGAACTTACCGAAGAGCAGCAGAACGTGAAGCCGGTGTGCATGGAGCTGCAGGTGCTATCCAACGAGCTGAATGCGCTTTCTTCTTCGCGCCTGCTCGATATCTTGAAGACCCACCCGGGCAACGATCCGATCGTGCTCTTTGTGGCTCAGACTGACGGCAGCCGCATGCGTGCAGAGTTGCCGCTCACCATCAATGCGCGCGACCATATGCTCAAGGCAGACTTGCACGATCTGTTCGGGCGCGAGATTTGGAAAGCATCGTAGAGGCGCAGCATGGCAGGCGGGTACAACCACAGAACGGGACGGCGTTCATGAGGATCGCAGCGTGGTTTTCATACAACGGAGAGCCTTTTTCTGGCTTCGCGCGGCAGAATGGGCAGCTTACGGTTCAGGGGAATATCGAAGATGCCCTTGAGCTGCTGTTTCGTCGGCGCATCGATACTACGTGCGCTGGCAGAACCGATGCTGGCGTGCATGCGCTTTGCCAGGTGATCAGCTTCGATCTGCTTCCTGATGAATGGTTTCGCCGCAAACCTGATTCGCTCCTGAAATCGCTCAACGCGCTTACGCATGAGGAGATCTCGTTTCGTTCGGTGCGTCCTATGCCGGAGGATTTTTCGGCACGGTTTTCGGCCGTTATGCGCGAATATCGCTACTATATCTGTACCGATGTGGCCGCGCCTTTGCTCATGGAGAAGTTCTGCTGGCATCTGGGCAAGCCGCTCGATGTCGAGGCAATGAAGCAGGCTTCTACACACCTGCTGGGCGAGCACGATTTCAAGAGTTTTTGCATGGCGGTTTCGGCGAAAGATAAGCCCACGCATCGCTATGTTGCCGATATCTCGTTCAAGCAAGAGCAGATCTGGAATTCGAACTTCATCGTTATCACAGTCATTGGGAATGCATTCTTGCATTCTATGGTGCGCACGATGGTGGGCACGCTCGTGTTGGTTGGTCGCGGGAAACGCACGCCCGATTGGGTGGGCGAAGTGCTCGCAGCGCGCAATCGGCAGGCAGCAGGGCAGAACGCGCCCGCTGAAGGGCTTGTGCTCTGGCACGTGACCTACGACGAGCAGCACTTCTACTACGATCCACGCCCGAGTGGGTTGCGCGGTGAACTTGCTTCTGATCAGCATCTTTCTGATGCAATCGAAGATATTCCGTCGGTGCTAACACCCGAAGAGCCTGCTCCTAAGGCAGTCGAAGAAGCTCCTAAGGCTAGCATGGAGAAGGACAAGAAGTCTTCGAAGAAGGCCAAGAAGCGAACCAATGCAGCGGAATCATCACCTGCTGCGCGCTGGGCACGATGGCGCCAGGAAAAAGAGCAAGACCGCGAGATCGTGATCCCTCGTGGCCCGAATCTTGATGAATCCACAATGGGCGAAATTCCCTTCGTTGCTGCGCCCATCGAAGAAGAAACGCAGGCGACGCTCTTCGATTCAACGGTTGCTCCAGCGGATTCAGCAGTTTCATCTTCAACGAACGGCTCTGTTTTGACAGATGTCCTTGATGCTGATGCTCATGTTGCCTCAGATGCCGCTTCTGCTGTTGAGGTTCCCCCCCCATAACAGAGCGCAAGACGATCACAGTTCCCGAGGTGAAAGCGCAGCCAACTTCAGAACCGCTTCACTCATCATCGCCTGCAGCATCTGAATCTGTTCAGGGTTCGTCGTTCGTTGCGTCGAATGAACCACAATCTGCCCAACATGCTCCTTTCGACTTTTCGCAGGTATACGCAGGCGCACATGCCCCTCGACATGCGGCTTCAACAGAAGCTACTTCAGAGCCTCCCCAGGAACAGGGAACAGAACCACTGCCGGCAACGGTGCTCTCGTCGGCTGCTGCGCGCGCTCGTCGCCGTGCGCGTAATCTGCGCTAAAGACTCTGGCAGCGTTCTGTAAACCGCTCTTATACCCCCATGCACCCTACACCCCATTTCTGTGCAGATTTTGTGAGTCTTTTGCTATTCTTCGTAGCAATATAAAGCAACGAATCTTGCAATGACGCGAACCGATCTGGTGCGAATCGCACTGGATCAGCGAGCGAACGAACTGAAACCTGAATGGGGGACTTATGGCTCAACTTGCACATGCTGCTCGTGACACCTGGTCAAGCAAATGGGCATTCATCTTGGCTGCAGCTGCTTCTGCGGTCGGCTTGGGTAATCTGTGGCGCTTCCCGTATCTGGCGGCGAAGTATGGTGGCGGTATGTTCTTGCTCACCTACTTGGTGCTCGTGTTCACCTTTGGCCTGTCGCTTCTGCTTGTCGAGATCGCGCTCGGTCGTAAGACCCGCCAATCCACCATCGGTGCGTTCAAGCTGTTCGGCAAGAAGTATGCCTTCATTGGCATCCTGGCTTCGCTCGTTCCGTTCATCATCACGCCGTACTATTGCGTGATCGGTGGCTGGGTGGCGAAGTACGTCGGCGCTTATTTCTTCGATCCCGCAACCATGATCGGTGATGGCGGTACGTACTTCTCTAGCTTCATCACCAGCAGTTTTGAGTCGTATATCTGGCTCTTCATCTTCATGGCTATCGTATTCTTCGTTGTATCGCGTGGCATCAAGGGCGGCATCGAGAAGGCTAACCTGATCATGATGCCGGCACTTATCATCATGACCGTCATCCTGGTCGTCTATACGCTCTGCCAGCCAGGTGCGCTTGATGGCGCTGCTTATTATCTGGTGCCTGATTTCTCTGCGTTCTCGATAGAGCTTGTGGTTGCGGCACTGGGGCAGATGTTCTTCTCGCTGTCCATCGCGATGGGCATCATGGTCACCTATGGTTCCTACATGAAGCAGCGCGATTCGCTCACTTCGAGCGCGATTCGTGTTGCGGGCTTCGATATTGGCGTTTCGTTCTTGGCAGGTCTCATGATCGTGCCGGCGGCGTTCGTTGCGCTGGGCTCGCCTGAGGCGGTTACCGAAAATTCCGGCCCGGGTCTCATGTTCATCGTGTTGCCGCAGATGTTCGCATCGTTTGGCGATTTCGCACCCGTTATCGGCGTGTTGTTCTTCCTGCTCGTTATCTTCGCAGCGCTCACTTCGGCGATCTCGCTCATGGAGACCTGCGTTTCGATCATGCATGATGGTGCGAAATGTTCGCGCAAGAAGGCAACCGTGATCACGTTCGTGATCATCGGCGTTGCGGCAGTGTTCGTGAATCTGGGTTATAACGGTCTTTCATTCATCGAACCGCTGGGTGCAGGCACTTCGCTGCTCGATTTCTTCGACTTCGTTTCGAACACCATCATGATGCCGATCGTGGCATTCCTGACCTGTATCTTCGTTGGTTGGTGCATCAAGCCGAAGATCATCGAGGAAGAGATCATGGCCTCATCGAAGTTCCGTTGGCGTGCAGCGTGGCGCATCATGATCAAGTACATCGCGCCCATCCTGATCGCGATCGTGTTCATCTCGTTCCTCGCTCAATTCCTCGGCTTCATGACCATCTAGCCAACCTGCATATAGCGCAAAAGGGAGCGACCAGGGGAGTAACACTCTGGTCGCTCTGTATATAAATGCATTTGCGATTCGGGAGTTTTTCTGATGCCTAATTTCGAGTTGTCGTATTCGTTATTGACTAGAGGGCTGTAAGAACCGGAAATATATATTGACTTTTTTATTCTTAAAAAAGTATTATTGAAAATAAATAATACTAACTAATATTTCTAGGAGTGGATATGGATAGGGCGGAACTCTTAGATAAAATACGGCGAATAGACGAGAACGCTTTTTTCTCTGGAACAGTTGAGCAAGGCGTTCGTGCAAAAATGGTTATCATCGGCGCGAGTGCGCTATTGCTGTGCGAGCTTTCACAAAAGGGCGTCACCAAGGATGTTGACGTTCTTGAGGCAGAGCAGGTTATCAAGCGATTTATTTCGGAGGATCGAGACTTCAATAGTTATTGCTCTGCTTATGCGCAATGTTTGCCATACAACTTTGAAGACCGTCTCGTAAAGATCGAGATTGAGACATATGTGATCGATATCTATGTGCCTTCTATAGAGGATCTTGCAGTAATGAAGCTTTATCGCTGGGAGCAGCCCGATAAAAGCGATCTAACGGCTTCAGAGTTCCTCAACAAACTCAATTGGTCGTTACTTGAACACCTAGTCTATTCGCCAGACGAAGCTGCAGCTAGTCGAAGTACTGTTCCTGAAAACGATCGAGAGTTGCGCAATTTGCGCTTTAACTACAAGGAATACGAAGAGGGGTGGAGAAAATGAGCACATCGTTTCAAGGTTTTCTTACAAAGTATTGCAAGGAACTCACCTCCTCAAATACCACAAGTTTAAAGCAGCTTTTCAACCTGGCCGATTCAGAGTTTCCAAGAGCTTATGAACCACTTCTTTTGTTGGCGGTTTGCAGTGGGCGAGAAGCCTACTTGCTAAAACAAGCACAAGGTAGTTCAGTTTTCTCAGTTTATTCGAAGTTTCTTGAGAATTGGAAAAAGAGCGAGATGTCCCTTGAGGAGTATCTTTTAACTCTAGAGGAAAGAAATCGCTTTAGACGTCCTTTAACCGCGTGGGAAAATGAGAATAATCAGCTTGCAGCCGACCGTATAGTACTCGCAAATATATCAAAAGCTCTGGATAAGCTCCTGAAGGAAAAAAGCATGAGTCGCGCTCATGCTTGCAAGCTCGTAGATGTCAATAAGGGGAATTTTTACGCATTTCTGAAAGGAGATGCTTCGAAGTTCAGCAGAAAGACCGCTATGAGAATCTACCAACAAATTAGTGCCGTCTAATCAAGTGCATCACGCCCATCCTGATCGCGATCGTGTTCATCTCGTTCCTCGCCCAATTCCTTGGCTTCATGACCATTTAACCAAGCGAAAGAAGCCTTGTGGCTTGCGCAACATAGTGATGGCGATCGTTTGTAAGACAAACTTCACGATTGGCCTTGCGACAAATGCTTTGTTGATTTGAGCAAACCTCAAACCTCAAACGGCGACCTTCGGGTCGCCGTTCTTTTGGGGAAAAGCAAGCAGCTTGCTAATTATCAACCCTGACAATATGTCCGTTTATCTCGACATCAGTTAAGCTCGTTTTGTTGAAAAGCATTACCTGCTACTATATATTTGTTGTGGTCTGCTATCGTTTCTGGCTCAGAATGATGCATGTTTTAATGAGGTAGGCATTGTAAAAATGACGAATGAGGAAAACATCTTATTTCAGCGTGATTTAGAGGCCAGAAGATGCGTGCAGTATGATAGGGAAACAGCATGACACTCTCTGATTTTTTCAAGCTTATTCGTCATTACATAAAAATGGTTATTATAGTGCCTGTTGTTTGTGCATTTGTTGCTACAGCTGTCGTTGCAGCAATTCCACCAACCTATATTGCTAAAGCGACACTTTTGACGAATGGAGACATAGCTTTAGCAGGTGGTTATGCCCAAAACGAAGCATCGACCTTTTCTAAAAACGGCATAGAGGTTTCGTCAACTACCGATACGGCTTACAGAACGATTACGATCAAGGCTGAAGGAAGCGACTATGGAGGATGTATTGCTGCGGCGAATGCAACAGTCCTTGCTGCAGCAGAGGATTGTAGAGAGGCAAATGTACAGGCTTCAATCAGCACTAACGAAGCGATAAGCGCAGATAACGCCTCACCAAGTATATGGAGAACGACATTAATGGCTTTATTTGCGGGCCTTTTTGTCGCGATTTGTCTCATTGTATTGATCGATATACTGAAGACCCCCATCAAGTCAAAAAGTGATATTGAAGCAGCGGCAGATCTTCCTGTGATAGGCACGATTCCGAATCGTGATCGTGGAGAGCGTTTGCTCGCAAATATCCGATTTATATGCGATGAGCCGCCATCTACCATTGCAGTGGTGCCAGTAGGTCTTACAGGAAGTACGCTCACGTGTGCAGAACTGACAAGCGCACTGGAGCACTCTAAAGTTTCGGTAAGTCGAGTGCAGGGGAATGCTCACGCCGAAGGTTTTAATCATGTTAGCTTGCCAGGTATTGTTACGATCATCGAATGTGCGCCACTTAGCGAAGGGGTGGGTGCGGTTTATATTGCGAAAGAGGCCGACATAACTATTCTTTGTGCAACTGAATGGCGCGATTCACGTAAAGCGCTCGCAGCTATTGTTGAAGAGTTTCGTTTTGCGAAGATTAAGCTTGGTGGCGTTGTATTCCTTACTTCTCGCTATCCTGAAAAGAGCTTGTTTTAGGTGGAAAACATCGCGATGATAACTGCTGGAGGCGATCAAGAGCAGGCGGTAGTTTTGCGCCTGGGGACGAAGGAGTTCGAGACCTACTCTCGTTCTCTTGATAAGCGGTCGCTCGGATATCGCTTCGTTAAGCGTCTTTTCGACATCGTGTTCAGTGTTTTCGTCATTGCAGTTTGTATTCTCCTTTTGCCCTTGACCCTTCTTTTATTGGTGGTTATTGCAATTCAGACCAAAGCATCGCCGATTTATATTCAAAAGCGCGTTGGTAAGTATGGTCGTCCGATGAGGATCTTTAAACTGCGTTCTATGGTTGGCGACTCCGATAATGTTGAAAAGTATTTTGATGACGATCAGCTCGTTCAGTGGAGAAAAGAACGAAAAGTTGAAAACGATTCGCGTGTGGTACCTATTGGAAGGTTTATTCGGAAAACATCGATTGATGAATTTGCTAATGTCCTTAATGTGCTTGCGGGTGAGATGTCTGTTATCGGCCCTCGTCCCATTTCATATGAGGAAATGCGTTGGTATACGCCAGAGCAGCAAGCAGAGCTCCTTTCCATTCCGGGGGGAATAACAGGTCTTTGGCAGTCTACTTCGCGAAATAACTCAACTTTTGAATCAGGGGAGCGTCAAGCAATAGAGCTTGAGTACATCGAGACCGCATCGTTTAAGACTGATTGGCGTGTTTTCAAGGGAACTTTTCGTGCGATGCTTTCAGGAACGGGGCAATAGCCCAATCGTCATATTTCAGCTCAGTCAAAGCATTGATCAAGTAGGACCACTAAGGGTCCTTTAGGCTGTTGAAAGTAGCCACTATTTAGGAAATTAGTTATCATAGGGTTTGGTTTTCTTGCGCATTGCGAGAGAATCTGAAGACACGCTGGATGGGAGCTTTGTCTCAGCTTGATGGCATTATCAAAATAGGAAAGCAATCATAGGTTCTCAAACACACATAATACTATTGTCTGGCGGTTCGGGCTCTCGTTTGTGGCCGCTTTCCAACGAAAGCAGATCAAAGCAGTTTCTGAAGGTATTACGAAACTCAAGCAACATTCCTGAGTCGATGGTGCAACGCACCTTCAGGAAGATAAAAGAAGCTTTACCAGAGGCAAACCTTCTTGTTGCTACAGGAAATAGTCAAGTTTACTCTATCGAAAGCCAAATAGAAGGCGATTATGATTTAGTGGTTGAACCCGAGCGAAGAGATACGGCTCCCGCTATTATGCTTTCATGTGCAAAGCTCGCTTTTGACCTTGGAGCAGACCCAAACGATTCGGTCATTGTTCTTCCCATAGATACTTATGCAGATGATGGCTATTACAAAAGTCTTGCAAGGCTCGCTGAAGCAGTTGATGAAAGGCCAGACGGTCTTGTCCTCTTAGGAATCGAACCCACATATCCTTCTGAAAAGTACGGCTACATCGTGCCTGTTGACACAGTGGGAGACATCTACGAGGTGTCATGTTTTGCTGAAAAACCTTCAGAGGCAAAAGCTCAATCGCTTATTGAAAAGGGAGCCCTTTGGAATGGGGGCATTTTCGGATTCAAGCTTGGCTATGGCCTTGATATTCTACGTCGTTATACAAGCTCGAAAGATCTAGAAGAGATTATCGAGAATTATAGTGAATTTCCAAAGGTTTCTTTTGACTATGAGGTGGTCGAAAAGGCCGATTCGATCGCAGTCGTTCCATGTCAGGGAGAATGGAAGGATCTAGGTACTTGGAATACTCTTTCTGAAGAGATGGCAGAAGCCTATTCAGGACGTATCGTTTTTGATGCGGACACTTGTGAAAACCTTCATGCGATTAACGAAACAAATATCCCTTTAGTTGTATCTGGGGTCTCAAACGCAGTTGTGGTAGCTACACCTGATGGTATCCTGGTTTCTTCGAAAGAGCATTCGGCGAAGCTTAAGCCGTTGGTAGAGCAAGCTGCATATACACGCCCCATGTATGAAAAGAGACGGTGGGGCGAATATCGAGTTATCGATTCTGGTGTTTATAAAGATAACCAAAAAGCCATGACAAAAGAACTTGTCATACAACCAGGGAAACAGTTGACCTACCAACGTCATTTTAGGCGCGCAGAGGTTTGGACCGTAGTATCTGGCGAAGGAGAGATCGTACTTAATGGTGACGTGCAACCTCTCACTCCAGGCAGAGTGGTTAATATTCAGGCAGAACAACTTCATTCTGCTCGAGCTTTCACGGAGCTTCATGTTATAGAGGTTCAGTTGGGTGACGTTCTCGTCGAAGAAGACATAGAACGATTTGGAAATTACTGGAAATAGAGACCGATGCCAACTACTTTCAAAGATCTAAAAGTTGCGCTTGTACACGACTGGCTTGTAGGGCGTGGAGGAGGAGAGCGAGTACTCTATGATATTCACACGCTTTTTCCTGATGCTCCTATATACACTTTAGTTTACGATCAGGATAAAGCTCCTGAATGGTGCAAAGAGTGCGATATCCGAACTACTTATATCCAAAAATGGCCAGGTGCGAAGAGCCATCACAAGCTTCTTCTTTCATTTATGCCAAAAGCATGGGAGGCACTCGATCTGACCGAATATGACCTCGTGATCAGCTGTTGTGCATCTTGTTGCAAAGGAGTTATTACCAGGCCAGATGCATTGCATGTTTGCTATTCATTTTCGCCAACGCGTTACGTTTGGGATTTGTACTACGATTACCTTGAGAACACAAACGCGATCAAGCGTTTCTTCATGAAAAGGATGATCCATAAAGTGCGTCTCTGGGATTTTCAAGCCGCCCAAAGAGTCGATCATTTTGCTGCAGATTCAAATTTCGTTGGTAGTCGAATAAAAAAGTACTATCGAAGAGATTTCACCACGATCTATCCAGGTACTCGAATCAATGAATATCCAATCACTGAGATGCCCGACGATTATTATCTTGTGGTTGCTCGCTTCGTTAGATATAAGCGGGTTGACCTTGCTATCGAGGCATGTAACCAGCTTAAGAAAAAACTTGTTGTTATCGGTTCGGACGGAGAAGAAGAGGAGAGGCTCAAGAAACTTGCTGGAGACACGGTAGAGTTTCTCGGACGTGTGAGCGACGAAGAGATGGAGCGCTACTATTCTAGAGCGAAAGCTTTTTTGTTCCCAGGTATCGAGGATTATGGTATAACGCCCGTTGAAGCTATGTCGGCTGGTGTGCCAGTGTTGGCTTTCGGTAAAGGAGGCGCTCTTGAGACCGTGCAGGATGGCAAAACGGGACTTTATTTTCATGATCAGACGGTAAGCGGGCTTGTTCATTGTATTGAAGAGTTCGAGCGAAATGGTGTGGCGTATTCTCGTCAACAAATCCATGACTATAGCCTCAATTTCTCCGATGAGATATTCAAAGGCAACTTCACGAACTTCCTTAAAGATAAACTGATCGAATGCGGTCAAGGCCAGAAGATTAGTGAGAGGGATTATGATTAAACGAGCATTGATTACTGGGATCACAGGTCAAGATGGAAGTTATCTTGCCGAGTTTTTGCTTGATAAAGGATATGAGGTGCATGGGCTGGTCAGGCGTTCGAGTGTGCATGGTACAGAACGCATCGACCATCTTCTTGCAGACGACCTCATAACTTTGCATGACGGGGACCTATCCGATTCGACTTCGATCGTTCGGGTCGTTTCGTCCGTACAGCCCGATGAGATATACAATCTAGCAGCGCAGTCTCATGTAGGCGTAAGCTTCGATGCGGCGGAATACACGGGCGATGTTGATGCGCTAGGTGTTTTGCGCATACTTGAGGCGGTTCATATGCTCGGCCTTGATAAGACCTGCAAAATATATCAAGCTTCGACTTCTGAGCTCTATGGCAAGGTCGAAGAAGTGCCGCAGAATGAGGATACGCCTTTTCATCCTTTCAGTCCTTATGCGGTAGCTAAACAGTACGGCTTCTGGATGGTCAAAGAATATAGGGATGCATATGGCATGTTCGCGTGCAACGGCATTTTGTTTAACCATGAATCGGAGCGTCGTGGAGAGAATTTCGTTACACGCAAGATTACCAAGGCGGCCGCTCGTATTTCGCTTGGCCTCCAAGACCACTTGGAACTCGGTAATCTTGACTCTTTAAGAGACTGGGGTTATGCGAAAGACTATGTCGAATGTATGTGGATGATATTGCAACACGACGTTCCTGATGACTTCGTTATCGCTACGGGAGTGCAACACTCAGTTCGAGAATTTGTCGAATGGTCCTTTGCGCACGTTGGGATCGAACTCGATTGGGAAGGCGAAGGTGTTGACGAAAAGGGATATGACAGAGCAACAGGGAAAATGCTCGTGTGTGTCAATCCAGCTTTTTATCGCCCAACCGATGTGGTTGATCTATGGGGGGATCCTACGAAAGCGAAGACTGTTTTAGGATGGGATCCGCAAAAAACAACATGTGAAGAATTGTGTCGCATCATGGTCGAGCATGACCTTGAGCAAGCAAAACGAGAAGCAAAGTTCAACTCATGACAGAACGCCAACAAAAAGTCTTGATATTTGGGGCGGCAGGCTTCGTGGGAGGCTACCTTGCGCGAGAGTTTGCAAACAACGGCTACCTTGTATTTGGCTCAGACCTGCAGAAAGATTGCAGCGTTGAAGCCATCGAAGCGTATTATGCAGCCGATATCACAGACGAACAAGAGGTACTAAGAACTTGTATACAGGTTGATCCAGATATCATCATTGACCTTGCGGCGATCAGTTCGGTCGGATTGTCATGGAAACAGCCTAAAGCAACATTCGATGTGAATGTTGGCGGAGCAGTGAACGTTTTAGAAGCTGCTAGGAAGCAGGCAATGCCACCTAAGGTTCTGCTTGTGGGCTCGAGCGAAGAATATGCTCCTCTTGATCGCCCACTTAAAGAAAGTGATCCTGTTGATGCGACTAGCCCTTATGGTATATCGAAAATCGCTCAAGAGAGTCTTGCTGATCTTTATGGATCACGATATGGGCTTAAAATATATCAAACGCGATCGTTTAACCATACAGGCGTAGGTCAGACCACGAACTTCGTCCTCCCAAATTGGATCAGTCAAGTTGCTGAGATCGAGAGATCAGGGAGCCCTGGCGTACTCAAGGTTGGAAATCTGAATGTTTCAAGGGACTTCAGTGATGTGCGAGATGTCGTTCGGGCTTATCGGATGCTCGTTGAGAGCAATCACTATGGCGAGGTATTCAATATCGGTTCAGGAAAAGCGCTTTCTTTACGGGAGCTTCTTGAGATGATCGTTTCATTAAGCTCACAAGAGATAACCGTAGAGGTCGATCCAGGGCTTTTGCGACCAAGTGATACCCCTTATATTTGTTGCGATGGAAGCAAGATAGCTGATAAGCTGGGATTCATTCCAGAAATACCTCTTAGTGAAACATTTGAAAGCATTTTTCGAGAACTAGCCTAAGCTATGTTGCTGTATGAGTCTCGATAAGAAGTCTGCGAAACCGAATAGATAAAGGAATTAGTCAAGCAAATGAAGAGCAGCGAATTGAAAGATGTGCTAAAGCGTTCGGTGGTCGTTAGGTCATTATCATATTGCCCAAAGAAGATCTTGGATAAGATGAACAACCTTCGCTATAGAAGATCGGAATACGCGCAAGACATCAGGCAGTTCAAGAACAAACACCTAGGTGAAGCTTGTTTTGTTATTGGGAACGGACCAAGTTTGACTATTGAAGACTTAGAGCGATTGCAGGGGTGCCCGACCTTTGCGAGCAATCTTTTGTATAAACTATTCGATCAGACTTCTTTTCGACCAACCTATTATGTGAATGCTGACATTGGGTTTTTCCCAACATATTTTAATGAGCTCATTCAATATGAAGGCATCGATGCGTATTTTGTTGGAGACAAAGGAGCCAAGATAGTCGAGCTGCCCTCGAATGCTCATTGCTTTAATGTCCAGGGCCCTTTTACTCTCAAGAAGGGGAGTCTCAAGAACAATGATTTCAGTCTGGATGCATCGCATCATCTCGCGCTTTCGTACACCGTTACGTATTACAGCTTGCAGCTTGCGGTATATATGGGATTCAAGACGATCTATTTGATCGGCGTCGATCATCGATACGCAGGACACGTCGATGAAAAAGGGAAGTTGCATCAAGATAGCGGACAAGAGCGATCTTATGCGAAAGGCATTGCGGCTCCTTTAGGTGCAGGATGGAACTATGCCGATTCAACGACTTATTCATACTACGTAGCAAGGCAAGCCGCGGAAAAACAAGGGGTGCAGATCATCAATGCGACCCGTGGCGGTGATCTTGAGGTGTTCGATCGGATCGACACGGATGCTGCGATCGGGGCTGTTTCGTCTCAAATTGCTTCAGTCAAAAACGAATAAAAGGATATCGAGCCTTAAGATATGACCAGCAAGATTTCAAATGTTGACCTGTATCGCGTGTTCGCAGGAATACTCCTGGTCGTTGGTCTTATCCCATTCTTTCGTATTCCCTATTTTGTTCAAGCGATCGAAGACGGGGCTTCTTATAACGACTTCATTATTGTTGTAGTTACTCTCGGTGCGTTCTTGTCGATGGTTTATGTGGTGTTGACGCGGCAACGTGTTCCTGCGCCATTTGGCTGGATTCTACTATTTCAGTTTTGCGTGCTTCCTTTTTCGATCACTGATGGTTTCGATGCACAAGCGGTTTTTTCATATTACGTCCCTGCCGCTTATGCGACAGCCTATTGTTGGCTCATTTATTTGTTCATAAGAAAGGGTGATCCTCTTTGGATTTCTGCGCTGAACAAGGCGCTCTGGGTCCTCACATTGGCAAATTTTGTTGCAATTATCGTTTATCCAACAGGGATGTATCATTTTGGAGCGACGAATTTCGAGAGCTCGTACAGGAATTGGGTATTCGGTTATGACAATAGACATGCAGAGTTCTACATCTATGCCGTGATGCTCTCTATGCTTTGGTGTGTGAGAAGGACGGGAAAGCAAATATCGTTTTCAGTCGTATTGCTCTATTTGATCTGTCTTATTTCGACGATTCTTGTAAAAGCAGGCACATCAATGGTCGTCTTGATCGTTCTTGGCGTTTATATGGCTGTTCAGGGAAGAAAAGAGAATAATAGATTTTTTACCATTAGAGGGTATTTGATACTGTACGCGATCCTCCTCATCTCGCTTATCGTGGTAGTGTGTGGATACGTAGACCCTTTTGGTTTGAGAACCTTCTTGCTTGAAGACGTATTCGGCAAGGATGCAACATTCTCGGGTCGTAGTGGAATATGGACGAGTGCGCTATCGTGGATACAATCGTCTTTTCTGTTCGGGAATGGCATAGAGTCGAGCAGTGTTTTGATGGCGAAGCTGGGGCATGGAAGTGGTGCCCATAATGAAATTTTGGGAATTTGGTACTTGGGTGGCTTGGTCCACTTTCTCTTTTTCCTTGGCTTAGTATTGGCGGCGGCGAAGAAGCTTTATCAAGCAAGGAACATGCCCGTTGCAAAAATTATATCCATCGCTATTTTTTGCATTCTTCTTCTCGAACTGATGAGGGGATGCAACGAGCTTCTTTGGCTCTCGATGTATGTAATGGGCTATTACTGTCTTGAGATCAATGATGCGTTAACTAAGCAGCAGGACAAGAAACAAACAAAAGTGGATAGAGTTAGTTTAGCCACCGAGAGTGACAAGTAGTTATAACAATGGAGCAGAATCAAGTTTCCAAATCCTTTCTCTGGTCGTTTCTTGAGCAAGCGAGCGTTATCATCATTCAGTTTGTCGTGCAGATTGTTCTTGCACGATTGCTCGCGCCCGAAATATTTGGCGTTCTTGCGATTATCTTGGTGGTAGTGAATATCTTGAATGTCCTGGCACAAAGCGGCCTGGGAAGCGCATTGATTCAAGACAACGATGCTGATGAACAAGCTTTTTCTACTGCAGTATGGCTCAGTCTAGGGTTTGCCGCGTTGCTGTATCTCCTTGTTTATTTCCTGTCAGGTCCTATAGCTCTTTTTTATGGCATGGTCGACCTAGATCTTTATATACGTGTGCTATCGCTCTGCATTTTTTTTAATGCGTTCAACTCCATTCAGCGCTCGTATTTGCAAAAGACGATGAACTTCAGGTCCCTTTTTTTGATGAATCTTTTTGCCCTAATAGCATCGGGCATCGTAGGAATAGTCATGGCGTATAGTGGGGCAGGAATCTGGGCTCTGATTGCCCAGACGATCGTTCAGAGTGCTATAGCGTGCTTGGTAATGGCGATCCTGACCCCTCTGAAGATATCATTTACGTTTTCGATACATAAGGCGAAGAGCCTGTTTTCCTATGGATGGAAGATGTGTATGACGGGGGTTTTGGCAACAGCGTATAACAGCGTTTCCGAATTGATCATTGGCAAAACATGCACATCGGGAGATCTTGGTCTGTACAGTCAAGGCCGAAAATGGCCGATTGCTGCTATAGGTGCTATAACCAATGCGGTAGCAAATGTGCTCTTCCCGGCTTTGGCGAGACTGAAAGAAGATAGGGCCGCTTTTCAAAATGCCATCATCAGAGCGTTGCAAAGCGGTACGTATATCATCGCCCCCCTTTGTTTTTTGCTTGCTGTTATTGCGGAGCCTTTGATCGTCATTTTGCTCACAGATAAATGGATATCATGTGTTCCGGTCTTTCAAGTAACATGCGTATCCTATTGTGTGCTCATGCTTCAATTGGTGAATCTTCGTGCATATATGGCACTAGGAGATTCTGGCCTCTATATGAAACTACATATCATAAAACTCAGCATCGGAGTGATTCTGCTCGCTGCAGTTGCGCTAACTTTTCATGACATATACGTGATCGCATTTGTCAACGGAGCTTATACGGTATTCTCTATCATCTGTATAGATGCGAAGCCCGCAAAGCGCAAGATCGGCGTTGGGATACTCGAGCAACTTCGGCTTACCTTGCCTACCTTCTTAACGGCGGGGGTTTCGGCTCTTGTTGCCTATCCAGTAGGTTTGCTCTCGTTTTCATATGGTTTGGAGCTTGTTTTACAGGTTGTTTTATTCGCCATTGCTTATGTTGCGATCTCTAAAATATTAAAGATCGGTGCATTATCGGATATTATTCATATCATGCAAGGTCTTTTTCATCGAAAATAATGCCTAGACTGAATGTCGGTTTGGTTTGTATCCGTACAATAGGTGAATATGATCGAAAGACTAGCATGCTCACTGGAATTAAGGAGGAAGCGTGGCAGAGAAGATTCTTGTAACAGGAGCAGACGGTTTTATTGGCAGCCACCTAACCGAAGAACTGGTAAAACAAGGCTTTGACGTGAAGGCTTTCTCGCTTTATAACTCATTCAATACTTGGGGCTGGCTCGATACTCTTCCTCAAGACATTATGGAAAACGTTGAAGTGTTTACAGGAGATGTTCGAGATCCTAATGGTGTTCGTGAGGCAATGAAAGGAACGGATGCTGTTTTTCATCTGGCTGCCCTAATTGCTATTCCCTTTAGCTATCATTCTCCTGATGCATATGTAGATACGAACATCAAAGGCACGCTAAACGTTCTTCAGGCCGCAAAGCAACTCGACCTTGATAAAGTTCTGATCACTTCAACATCTGAAGTTTATGGGACTGCTCAATATGTACCGATTGACGAAAGCCATCCTTATCAAGGGCAGTCACCTTATTCGGCAACCAAGATCGGAGCGGATAGGCTCGCAGAGTCCTTTTACCGTTCATTTGGTTTACCTGTGGCTATCGTGCGTCCTTTTAATACCTATGGGCCCCGTCAGTCAGCTCGTGCAGTGATTCCCACTATCATTACGCAACTTCTTGCAGGCAAAGAGGAGATTAGACTCGGCTCCCTAACACCCACGCGAGATTTTAACTTCGTCAAAGACACCGCTCAAGGTTTCATAGAGATCTATCGATCGGATAAGACTGTGGGTGAAGAGATCAATATCGCCACGCAAAATGAGATATCCATTGGCGAACTCGCTGAAGAGCTGATCAGGCAGATCAATCCTCAGGCGAAGATAGTGTGTGATGAAGAACGACTTCGTCCTGAAAAAAGCGAGGTAAATAGGCTTCTTGGTAGCAACGAGAAGATCAAGATGCTTACGGATTGGGAGCCTCGTTTTACCTTCGAAGAAGGACTTGCGCAAACTATCGACTTCTTCAGGGATAATTTAGAGAAATACAAGGTAGACATCTATAATATCTAAGGTGCAGATTTTTGCATTTGCGTTTCAAGAGATCGGACAACTTCGTTTGATCCTTCTTTTGCGTGAATGAAACGGCTCGGGTTGCTCAGCGGTATTTCGATGAAGGGCCTCTGAGCCAAAGAGAGATCAGGAGTTGCTCCATGAGTGAAGGCTTCATTCCTTTATCTGTTCCTAACCTTAAGGGAAAAGAGCTCGAATACGTGACCGAAGCGGTAAGAAGTGAGTGGGTGTCTACTGCGGGCAGTTATGTCTCTGATTTTGAGGCTTCAATTGCAGATTATGTTGGCGCTCGGGGAGCGGTTGCGTGTCAGTCAGGAACTGCAGGGATTCATACCGCGCTCATTTTGGCTGGGGTAAAACCAGACGATCTCGTAATCGTGCCCACTCTTACCTTTATTGCAGCAGTCAATCCAGTGAAATATCTTAATGCCGATCCTGTCTTCATGGATTGTGATGACAGCCTTTGTATCGATCCGAGCAAAGTAAGGGCATTTTGCGCTCATGAATGCGAGATGCGAAATGGAGTGCTTTTTCATAAGGCTTCGAATAGGCGGGTGAGCGCTCTTGTTGTGGTCCATGTGTTCGGAAATATGGCTGATATGGGCGAACTCATGGAGACTGCTCACGAGTTCAATCTAATGCTTATCGAGGATGCTACTGAGGCGCTCGGTACCTATTACGAAGAAGGTCCATTCGCAGGCTCTTATGCGGGCACGATCGGTGATGTCGGAATCTATTCATTTAACGGAAACAAGATTATCACTACGGGTGGTGGGGGCATGATCGTTTCGCGGTCTGATGAATGTCTTACGCATGCTAAGCATCTTACGACCCAAGCGAAAAGCGATCCGCTTTACTACGAGCATGACGAAGTTGGATACAATTATCGTCTTACGAATCTTCAAGCAGCTTTGGGTCTTGCTCAGATGGAGCAGCTCAATAAGTTTATTGAGACCAAAAATGAGAACTATGAGCACTATAAGCATCTTCTTGAGAGCATCGAGGGTGTTTCCCTTCTCGGATTTAGAGAAGGAGTGAATTCGAACAAGTGGTTCTATTCTTTGTTATGCGAAGATCCTGCTATCGATCGTGATGCGCTTATTTCTTTTCTGCAGGCTCAGGATATTCAGACACGTCCGATTTGGGGACTCATTCATGAACAGGCACCCTATGAAGGCGCGATAACGTATCAAATAACAGAAGCACCCAAATATCGTTCTAAAGTGGTAAACCTTCCTTGCAGTACCAACTTGGAAAAGGAAGACATTGATCGAGTAGTTGCGGCCATCGAAGAGGCGATCGCTTAATGGAACTCGGGCAAATTATGATCAGTGAATATTTGGTTGGAGAGAACGACACCATTGCTGATGCGCTCAAGCGTATTGATGAAACAGGAAAACGCTGCGTATTTGTAGTAGATGATGTAGGTAAGCTTGTTGCGGCTTTGGCCGACGGCGATGTTCGCCGATATATTTTGTCCCATGGCACCTCGAAAGGTTTTGTCAAGGATGCTGCTAATTATGATCCTTTGATGGTGAAGCAGGGCGATGAAACAAAAGCAAAACAGCTTTTTGACACGTATTCACTAACAGCACTTCCTGTGGTCGATAGCGAGCAAAGGCCAGTTGGTTTAGTGGTTCGAGAAGAGACTACTCGAAGGAAACGCCGTGCGTTAGAAAAGCCGTTGCCAGTTGTTATGATGGCGGGAGGGATTGGGTCGCGGCTTATGCCCATCACTGCAGTTCTGCCTAAGCCTCTTGTGCCCGTCAATGAAAAACCTATCGCAGAGCATATCATTGACCGCTTCAACGATGGCGGATGCCAAGACTTCTTCTTGATTTTGAATTATAAAAAAGGAATGGTCAAAGCGTACTTTGATGATCTTGAGCGCGATTATGAGGTTTCATATATTGAAGAAGAGGAATTCCTCGGTACAGGAGGAGGATTGAAGCTTGTTGAAGGCCAGATCGACGACACCTTCTTCTTTACGAATTGTGATGTGCTAGTAGATGCAGACCTGCAGAGCATCTATGAAGAGCACAAGAAAACAGGGAACGCCATAACAATTGTGTGTTCTTTGAAGCATTACACCATTCCATATGGAACTATTGAAATCGCTGAAGGTGGCGAAATAAAGAAGATGACTGAAAAGCCAACTATCTCTTCGCTGGTGAACACAGGCTGCTATCTGGTGGAACCGAGTGTCCTGTCTCTTATTGGGGAAAATGAAGTAATCGGGTTTCCTGATGTTGCCCTGCGCGCTCAAAAGGCAGGAATGAAAGTTGGTGTGTTTCCAGTGAGTGAAGGATCATGGCTTGATATGGGTCAGCCTGATGAATTAGAACGAATGTCGATGGTTCTTAACGAGGAGTAACGTTTCATGGAAACGAGCGATATCAACCGAAATGACGACAGCGTGAAGATAATTGCAGAAGCGGGAATTAATCACAACGGAGATCTCGACCTTGCTATGCGCTTGGTTGATGCCGCAAAAGCTGCAGGTGCTGATGTAGTGAAATTTCAAACAGGAAATGCTTCAGCTTCGATCACCAAATATGCCAATACTGCTGATTATCAAAAAGACAGTACGGGCTCTGATCAGCAGCTGGCGATGATAGAGCAGCTTGAGCTCCCTTTTGCTGCTTACATAGACATCAAAGATTACTGCGACGAAGTGGGGATTGAATTCGCTACGACCTTTTTCGATAAAGATGCGGCATATTTTTCTCTGCAAAACCTCGACCTTAGGTTTTGCAAGGTTGCATCAGGGGAAATAACGAATCGGCCGCTTTTGGAGATAATCGGATCCTCTCATCTTCCTGTTATTCTCTCAACAGGCATGTGCACGCTCGAAGAGGTTGAGGATGCGATTGCGGTTTTGAGAGAGAATGGCTGTGGTGAGATCACTATCCTGCATTGCACCACAGAGTATCCTGCACCAAAAGATCAGATCAATCTCCGAGCGATGCCTGCAATGGGTGAGCATTTTGGTCTATCTTTTGGCTATTCTGATCATACTGAAGGAATCGAAGTTCCTGTTGCCGCAGTAGCAATGGGTGCGCGAGTGATTGAGAAGCATCTAACTTTGGACAAAACAATGGATGGTCCTGATCATAAGGCAAGTCTTGAACCCGATGAGTTTGCCCTTATGGTTGAAAAGATTCGCAATATTGAAAGAGCTCTTGGTTGCGCAGAAAAGACACCTGGAGACGCAGAGCAAAAGAATAGAGCGATCGCAAGAAAAAGCATAGTGGCAAAGCGAGACATCAAAGCAGGCGATCTATTCTCAGAAGACAACATCACGGTGAAACGACCAGGTACAGGTATCTCTGCGATGCGATGGCACGAGGTCTTAGGTACGCGTGCAATCAAAGATTTCGAGCAAGATGAGATGATCATTTTATGAGCATCATAGCAGTGCCAACGGCAACACGAGCAGAATATGGAAATCTGCGTCCATTCATTCAAGAATTGCGTGACAACGGGTTTGAGGTTAGGATCATCGCAACAGGTGCTCATCTTTCCCAGGCTTATGGTGAAACCTATCAAGAGATAGAAGAAGACGGATTTGCCATTGACTATCAGATTCCCATTTTGGTGGATTCAGATAATGCTTGTGGCGTTTCTAAAACCATGGCGCTTGCGATTTCGGGTTTTGCTGATTACTTTGCGAATCGAAGGCCAGATGGTCTTCTTGTTTTAGGGGATCGCTATGAGATGCTTGCAGTCGCATGCGCAGCTTTTAATGAGCGCATCCCGATCTTTCACCTTTATGGGGGAGAGACAACCGAAGGCGCTATAGATGAGGCGATACGTCACTGCATAACCAAAATGAGCTATCTTCATTTCACTGCGACCGAACCTTATAGAAAACGGGTCATCCAATTGGGAGAGGATCCATCAAGAGTGTTCACGATCGGTAATGCGAGCGCTGATAATAAAGATGTTCGGGATATTCTTTCAAAAAAAGAACTTTTTGCGAGTTTAGAAATTGATGTTCCTGACCATTATGCAGTAATGACCTATCATCCAGTCACGCTTGCAGACGGTGAGGTTCAAGAAGATATTAATGAGCTTTTGGCGGCACTTGAAAAGTTTTCGAATCTCACGTTCATTGCGACAAAAGCAAATGCAGATGCGGGCGGACGAGGAATCAATGAGGTTCTTGAGCAATATGCCGCTAAGCATAACAATTTCTTTCTTTTTGACTCGCTTGGATCAAAAAGGTACTTGTCTGCATTGGCCTATGCTGATGCGGTGGTCGGGAACTCTTCGAGCGGCATAACTGAAACAGTGCTCTTCAAAGTCCCTACCGTAAACATTGGCATCAGGCAACAAGGAAGAATTCGAGGAGCGAACGTGATTGACTGCGCTGCTCGTGAGAGCGATATTCACGACGCGCTCATGCACGCATGCTCAGATGAATTCCGTCAAACCATCAAGGATATGGATAATCCCTTCGGAGGCGCAGGAGCGGCGAAGAAAACTGTCGCAGCCATCTCAAGCGCGTTATCTCGGCCGATAAAGCTCCAGAAGAAATTCTATGATATTTCATTTGATTAAGCCAAAAGAGAGGATCATATATGAAGAAATTGGCTATATGGGGTGCCGGAGGTACAGGGATCCAGATCATCGAAATAGCCCAATGGCAAAATGAAGAGGAGCATCTCTGGGACGAGATCTTCTTTGTTGATAATTGGAAGCCAGAAGATGAAGAGATCTATGGTGCTCGAAACCTGCATTTTGGCACCGTGAAAGAGCTTTTTTCTCCTGATCAGGTTGAGTTTGTCATTGCTCTCGGTGAACCGCGTGATAGAAAGCTTCGATTTGAGGAGATACGTGCAGCGGGATATGGGTTTGGTAAGGTCATTGCGCCAACCGCTCGCGTTTCGCAAAGCGCAACGCTCGGAGAAGGGTTTGTTGCGCTCGATGGTGCTCTTGTCGAACCTCTATCAGTTGTTGGTGATGGTGTCATGGTTGGTGATTATGCAGCTGTTGGACATGGCAGCACGATTGGCAATTATTGCCATGTGGGGGCGACTTCAAACATCGGTGGGGACAACATTTTTGGTGACGAAGTATTTCTTGGGTTGCATTGCGCGACCAAGCAGGGCATCAAGATTGGAAACTATTCAGTCATTGGTATGGGTGGAATCGTTCTGAATGATGTTCCAGAGAATGTGGTCATGGCCGGTGTTCCCGCAAAGAAGATCAAAGACCGTGATGATGATATGCGGGTATTTTAATCGCTCGATCGCAAGGCGAAGGCAACCTAATGGAGAATAAGATGAGGATAGCAGTTGTCGGACTTGGATCGATGGGGCAACGAAGGATACGACTGCTGAAGAGCCGTTTCGATGTTTCTTCAGAAGATATAGTTGGTATCGATCTTGATGAAAAGAAGCGAAGCCAAGCTGCGCAAGAATATAGCATTTTTACTTCGGATGATATGGAGGGTTTACTGGCATCTCAAGACATTGATGCTGTTTTTGTCTGCACAGGACCTGCCTCTCATGGGAAGATAATCAATACTTGTTTAAAGAACGCGCTCCATGTGTTTTCCGAGATCAATCTTGTTGATACACTCTATGAAGAGAATATTGAGCTCGCGGAGCAACAAGAGAAGGTTCTTTTCTTATCTTCGACAGGAATGTACCGTCCAGAAGTCGCCTACATCAGAGAGGCGGCAAGCAGACATGAGATAGGTGCTTATTGCTATCACATTGGACAGTACTTACCAGATTGGCATCCATGGGAAGACTATAGAGACATGTTTCTGGCTCATCCAGAGACAAATGCTTGTAGAGAGATACTTGCAGTAGAGCTTCCGTGGCTTGTCGCCGCTTTTGGTAAGATCGTTTCTCAACGTTCACTGCATCATCGTTCAAGTATGCTCGACATCGATTATGACGACACTTTTTCGATTTTGCTCGAGCATGAAAGCGGAATCACGGGAACGCTAACAGTTGATGTGGTGAGCAGGAAAGCTGTCCGCAATTTTGAATGCTTTGGAGAAGGCGGTCATATTGTTTGGGATGGTAGTCCAACTGGTTTCATGAGCTTCGATCTAGACAAAAAAGAGCTGATGCCGATTGACTTGTATGGAAGTAGTTCGGCAGAGCAGCTGTCAGATTATGCTGCGTTTGTTGTCGAGGACGCTTATGCGAATGAGATAGAGGAATTCTTTGCTGTGATTAATGAAGGAAAGCAAGCGCGCTACTCGTTTGAACAGGATAAAAAGATTCTCGATATCGTATCTGAGATTGGGGCATAGCCTTGGAGTTCCTGATTGTTGGATATGGATCCATGGGACAACGTCATGCGCGAAACCTGCGCAAGATCTGTGTAAAGCGTGGGTTAAGCTGTTCAATCGACCTGTTGAGGACTTGTTCTGCCGATGTTCCTGAGGGGATTCGTGGGGTTTACACCAGCAAGGATCAATTTCCTGGAGCGTATGATGCTGTTTTTATTACTAATCCTACAGCAGCGCATTATGAGACGCTGGTCGATCTGATCGACCTTTCAGATGCATTCTTTATCGAGAAGCCAGTGTTTGATAGAACTGATTATGAGCTCGGTTTTCTTGATCGAGAAAAAAAGGTGTTCTATGTTGCTGCACCCATGCATTACAAGCCGACCATATCATGGTTGAAAGAACATTTTGATTTTTCAGAGGCGTTTTCTTTGCGTTCGATCAGTTCAAGTTATTTGCCTGACTGGAGACCAGGGGTTGACTATCGAAAGACCTATAGTGCACATAAAGATATGGGCGGGGGTGTTTCGATAGATCTGATTCATGAATGGGATTATCTCCAATATCTGATCGGCTTCCCTGAGCGAGCATATTCGATCATTGAGAAACGATCGGGCCTTGAGATCGATTCTGATGATGTTGCGTTATATATTGCAGACTATGGGGACAAGACGGCAGAGATTCACTTGGACTATTTCGGTAGAGTTCCTATACGAAAGATTGAGATATTCACTAAAGAAGATACAGTCGAATGCGACTTGCTCACCGACACAATATCGTTTTTGAAGTCAGGCGAGCAAATCATTCTTACTGAAGAGCGCGATGACACGCAGGCTCGAGAACTCGAAGCTTTTCTTGACATGATTCAAGGAAAGAGAGAGAACACGAACGACATCGAGCACGCGCTCAATACGCTTATTCTCGCGAAAGGATGCGAATAGATGAACCTGCTGTTTACGCTTTGTGCCCGCGCTGGATCAAAAGGGATAAAGGGAAAGAATGCTGGCGATCTTGCAGGTCTGCCTCTTGCGTATTATACGCTTGCGGTGATTGATCTGTATAAAGAGGCGCATCCTGATGATGATATAGATGTGGTGTTGAGCACCGATAGCGACGAGCTTATGGAGCTCGTCGAGGCATCAGGGATTGACCACCTGAACGTCGGGCGTCCTGAGGAACTTGCAGGAGATAAGGTCGCGAAGATCGATGCGATTCGTTATGCCTTTCAAGAGGCGGAATCTCAAACAGGAAAGCACTATGATGCGGTGATCGATCTCGATAATACTTCTCCACTGAGAACATTGGATGATCTGGAACGCGTGGTTGAGAAAAGATGTTCATCTATGGTCCCCGTCATCTTCACGGTGGTACCAGCTAGGAGAAATCCTTGGTTCAATATGGTCATTGAGCAAGACGGAGTTTGCAAGAAAGTGCTTGAGTCAGACTTCATCGCACGGCAGCAAGCACCTGAGGTTTTTGACATGAATGCGTCGATCTATGCTTATTCGCGTGAATTCATGCAAAGTGATACACCTCTATCGATCGAAGGTTGCGAATACGTGATCATGACCGATACGGGAGTATTGGATCTTGACCGCCCTGACGACCTTAAGCTGATGGAGGTCATAGCTGCTTATTTGTTCGATAACGATCAAGGCATGCATGCGGTAAGAGTGCGCGCTGAAGAGTTAACCCAGAAAAATGAAGTACAAAGCAAGAGCCTGCCCAAAAAGAATCAGATTGAAGATTATCTTACGAACCAACTTGCCTTTTTTGGTGGTGCAGACATATCTGATTATCTGGAGGCAGCTTACAAGCGAGCGCTATATTGTTTTAGCAGGAATACCAATAAGTATTTCAAAAAAGGTACGATTGATGTACATCATACGGGTCAGTATGCGATCCTGCTTTGCTATCTGGCGCGGGTAGCTTTTGAGGCGGGAGACCGAGAAACGGCTGATCGCGTGCATGCCCTCAACAAAGCCCTGCATGGATTCGACATCTTCTATGAGGTCGAGCTTCCAAACGTCTTCTTCATGGAGCATCCTGTAGGAACCGTTTTGGGAAGAGCAAAATACACCGATCGATTGTTCTTAGGGCAAAACGTAACGGTCGGAGGGAATAAAGGCTGTTACCCAACCATTGGTGAAAACGTCTGCTTGCATGCAGGATGTATGGTTGTTGGAGATTCCCATCTGGGTAATAACATCGAAGTATCTGCGCAGGCTTTTATTCGCGACGAAGTTATTCCTGATAATTGTTTGGTGTTTGGCAAGAGTCCTAATCTTGTCATTAAGCAGCGTTCTTATGAAGAGATGAAAAGTCGGCTGTATTTTTTCGAGTATGACGACTAATTGAGTATCAGACTTGGGTCCGAGAGATAAAGAGAACATCATGCTAACCAATAAATGCGTTGTAGGGAAACGCGTATTGATTGTTGCGCTGTCGACGATCATGGTTGGTATTTTATTCTGGCTGCTTATGGCTGCAGCCTATGCCATTCCGTCAACTCAGCTGACTACGAAAGCAAATCAATCTCGCGCTATACTCAAGCAAGAAGGTGTTTTATGGATGCAGAATGCAGCGCTTACTAGTGGTGCTCATTATGACAATTACACCACCTATCACATGCTCAACATCGCAGTGCAATCTGTAGACAATCCTTTTCTTGATGCGGTATCTTCTAGGCTTTATCAAGGGTCAGACCCCGATGATGGCCTCATGCATGCCATAGCGGGAGAAAGCAACGCAGCTTATCAGCGCTATTGGCATGGATATGTGACCTTTCTGCGACCGTTGCTTGTCTTTTTTGACATCAAGCAGATCAGACTGATATGTCAGACCACGTTTTTCGTGCTGCTCGTGGCAGTTGTTGCTCGCCTGACGATGCGAATGCGCATGGGGGGGGGTATTCTCAGCCTTATTCTTACGGGCAGTCATTGTATTTTAGGAGCGGCTCAAGCTGCAGAAACGCTTCCCTTCTTTTCGTCATTTGCAATTTCTCTCGTCGCCTCTTTAGTAGCTATTTCTCTTTCTCAAAGATCGTTCAATCGTGTATCTTCAGGTGTTTGGTCAGAGTCTTTCGTTTTGTTCTTGACTTTCGGAGCAACAGGGGCGCTCACGGTTTTCTTCGATTTTCTCGATAATCCAATTCTGTCTTTTTGTATCCCGGCTTGTATATATTTTTGCTGTATTAGAGAGAGGCTGACGCTTCGTCGCGTTATCGGCCTGTTTGCTGCTATAGGGCTTGGGTGGTGCTTTGGGTATGCCGCTCTTTGGGTTTTTAAATGGGCTGCAACAGCACTTGTGACAGGGGAAGATGTCTTTGGTCAGGCCTTTAATCAAGCATTTATTCTAACAGGCGGCATTGAGCGAGAAGGCATCGAAAGAGGTCCTTTGCAAGCGATAGCCGCGAATTTAAGACCGCTTGGTTTTATGCGAGCAGTTTTGTTTGCTTCTCTTATAGGTGCTCTTGTATGTATCTTGAGTTCGGTAATACGCTATTTTCGCACTAAAGACGATAAGCTTAAAACTCTTTTGCTGGTTTCTGTCGCATTGCTCTTGATTAGCTTCGTCCCTTATCTCTGGTATGCCGTTCTTTCGGATCATTCGATCATGCATGCTGGGCTTATGACCTATCGTGACCAGATAGGCGCTCTATTTCCTTGGCTTGCGATCATTGCGCTTACAGTGCTCTTGGCTTATCAAAAGCGAAAAGGAGCAAAAGAAATAGACGAGAGCAACAGGTCTTTTTTAGATTAACCTAAACCAGCGAATGCTATTGTTGTAACACGCGTTTCTTTGAGCACGTCTCTTCGGGTATGCTGAGTGGTAAAAGGCTCGATCGCGATGGACATAGGGGCAGGTTGATCAAGAGCATCGAACAAAAGCAGTATTTTCAGCGTCTTCTCGTTACAGGTGGTGCTGGTTTCATGGGGTCGAATTTTGTCCGTTGGGTGATGGCGAATCAGCCTGATGTTCGGGTGATCGTATTTGATAAGCTCACTTATGCGGGAAATCGTGCGAACCTAGCGGGACTTCTCGAGGAACGTTTGACATTCGTTCAGGGCGATATTTGCGATGCGCAGCTTGTTGATAGACTAGTTGGCGAAGTCGACGCGATCGTTCATTTTGCAGCAGAGTCTCACAACGATAATTCGATAGTCGACCCACTTCCTTTTCTTCGTTCCAACATAGAGGGCACCTTCATGCTTTTGGAAGCAGTGCGCAAGCATGGCGTGCGCTTTCATCACGTTTCAACTGATGAGGTATACGGGGATTTGCCCTTTTTCAACCATATGGCACAGCAAGCAATGCATTTGGAGGAAGCCTCTCAAATATCTGATGACAATAGTACTGGTGTTCTGTCCGGCAGCTTGGAAGGTTGTGTGATAAGCGGCCAACTGTATCCAGATAGATTCACTGAAGGGAGCCCGTATCGACCGAGCAGTCCTTATTCAGCGACGAAAGCAGCATCTGATCTGCTCGTGCGAGCATGGTGTCGAACATATGGGTTGCCAGTCACCATCTCAAATTGTTCGAACAATTATGGACCGCGCCAACATGTTGAGAAGTTCATCCCGCGCCAAATCACGAGAATTCTTTCAGGCAAGTGTCCTCAGCTCTATGGAGACGGGCTCAATGTGCGCGATTGGATTCATGTCGATGATCATTCGCGTGCAGTTTGGGAGATTCTTACGCGTGGGCGGCTGGGTGAGACCTATCTGATCGGGGCTGATTGCGAGCGGAGCAACATCGATGTGTTGCGCATGATTCTTGTTGCGATGGGGCGCGATGTTAACGATTTCGAATGGGTGGGGGATCGACCCGGGCACGATCGCAGATACGCGATCGATGCCACTAAACTCAAGCGTGAACTTGGTTGGCAGCCCGAACGTACCGATTTCGAGTCTGGCTTGCGCGAGACTATCGCTTGGTACGACCAGAATCGAGATTGGTGGGAAGGCACGAAGAGTGCCACCGAAGAAAAGTATGCCAAGCTCGGTCAATAGCTAACTACTAGGCGATCAGGCGCTTCGGTTTTGGCGATTATGGTCAATTTTCCTTATGGCGAATTCATTGGCAGCTAGTGGTAGATATTAGATTTTTTGTTTGACTGGGCGCATTGAAAGGAACGAGCATGTCTGATTAGGCTATTTCTGGGAATTTTACGTTCACGGAGACTTCTATCGAAGGCGTGAAGATCGTCGACGTAAAAGCCTATGGCGACGATCGCGGCTACTTCATGGAGACGTATAAGCGCCCTGATTTTATTGCCGGTGGGATTGACTGTGAGTTCGTGCAAGACAATCAATCGTCTTCGACGCGCGGCGTGCTGCGCGGGTTGCATTATCAGATCGAGCACCCGCAGGCGAAGCTCGTGCGTGTTGTTTCAGGCAAGGTCTTCGATGTTGCGGTTGATCTGCGCAAAGGTAGCCCGACGTATGGCAAGTGGGAGGGCGTAGTGCTTTCTGCTGAGAATAAGCGCCAGTTCTTCATCCCTCGTGGGTTCGCGCACGGCTTTCTCGTTTTATCCGATACTGCCGAGTTTTGCTACAAATGCGATGATGTCTACCACCCCAACGATGAAGGCGGCCTCATGTGGAACGACCCCACCATCGGGATCGAGTGGCCAGCGCTCGAGGGTGATGCCGAATTTGATCCGTCCAAGATCATCCTGAGCGAGAAGGATAAGATTCATCCAAGCCTTGGTGAGGTTTAGTTTTTAATACGTTTTACTATACGGCTCTTGCAGCTGTGTGTAATTCTGACTGTATGTACGCTAATCCCAATGCAGACTTCTTTCTAAAGTTCTCTTGAAATTGATAGGGTTGAGCAAGTTTAATATGCACATGCCGTTGAGCGTAAGGTTGTCATATGCTTTTAATAAGAGGTCTGAGCTCGAAAGAATATGCGCTTCCCGCTGATGATGGGTTAATAGGATGTCGGGATTTGGCAACTGCCGTTTTGGGCGAAGTCGGACCGACAGGATATGTTTTTTCTGGGTATTACGAGCGCTTGTTTTGCTCGAACCTATACGGCATTCAGGGGCATATTGAAAATCTGAAATTGCTTCCGCAAAACTGGAATATGCTTTTTCGACTGGCGCTCGATCCTATGGTGGCAGATAGCTATCTAACATTTTTCCATGTGGTAGAACCTGAGGTTACCGATAGATGGCTGAGAGAAAACTATAAGGAAGATTCCCATTTCATATTTTACGAACCGCAGATCGATCTTCCTGCGTATCCGTGCGTGTATGGCGATGGTTATTGTGGTTCATCCCTGATCTATCTTGATACCCCAGAGGAACTGAATGCTCGTGAAACAGGAATAAACAACATCGGTTTATTGGCTCTCATAGACGAGGAATTCGATGATCAAGTTGAGCAAGAAATCATCGGATCCTATTTGTGGAACTCGATGACAGCTTTTGCCCCTTTGTTCAATCGGATTAGAGATGAGAAATTCGACGAGCGCGAGAACGAGTTTAGACTAATGGCGCGCGGAAAGCGACATTTTGATCGTGATGAGATTCGGTTAGAGAACTTGCCGGATATAGTGCTGAAATGCGACGATGAATTCTTTAGGGCAGTCTACTTGTCTACGGGCGAATTAGTGTTATTAGATTCCTGTGATCAGCAGCAAAGCATTGAAGAGGTGGCATGGAAATATCGTTCGCCTATTCTTGTTGAATCTTTTAAACAAATCGACGTGCGTGACACGGCGCTTAGATGTGGCTATATTGGCGACCGCAACACATGTAGGAAATTTGTTAGAGACGAGCTTCGACGCATGCGAAAGGGGCATTTCTATCAATCAGTAGCCCCTAAAGCAGTTAAGCACTTAAGTAATTTTCTTGTGCCGGAAGACTCGCTTGACGAAAAAGATATATTGATCAGGATGCCTGACGAAGGATTCTATTCGTTTGTCGGTCCAGGCGTTAAGGTAGAAGCATGCCCAAATCCGATGGAAAGAGGCTTATTCGATCCAATTTCAGCATACACTTCAGCTTTGGAATTTGTGATTGGAACGGAATATCCGGATGAGTGTATGCCTCTACCGAGAGATGGCGCACATGAGTTTCTGCACAGTTCGCTCGGACCTTGGCTGCCCATGGAGCTTTATAGAGAGATTCCTGAAGAAAGCATTGAGAAGGAGCTGCAACTTATAAAACAGGGTCGAGTGGAACTGGGAATATTTACTGATTATCCGCCGTTTAGCTCTCTATTCGATGTGGACAGAGTTAGGGAGCGGCTTGATAGGAATATCACTCGATCTAACATGGAGACTTATCTTCAGAATCATCAAATTGTTTTGGATGATCCGGCTGTTCATCGAGCGTACGAAAAGAACATAGCCAATTTAATGAGAAATTTTGATACAGCTAAGCACCAAGGTTTCGAAGAGATCATCAAAACAATGCCAGCATGCTACAAAGAGCTAACAGGACTTTTGCGAGTAGCCGATTTTAAAGACGGATTATGCGTCGGTTCTCGTAAAGATTTCAATGGTTTTGTTGCAGTATTTCGAATCAATCCAGATGATCTAGCGTGTGATTGTGTGGAATCGAGCGATTGCGAGAAGAATTTATCGTTCTCTCTTAATCCGGTGATTCCTCAGCTGAAATTCGATTTATCAAAGTTTTCTTATGCGGTATCTCCGCAACTTGAATGGACAGATCAGATCCTCGGCGCAGCTCATAGTATTCAGAAGGCAGCGTTGGTTTTTTCGCACACTCTTTCCAAAGGAGTTTGGAGATTAAGTTGCACCTGTTGTTCAGACGGAGAGCAGAATGGGTCGGTATTCGTCAAATTAAGGCCTTATAAGATCATCTGCGGGGGAGAATTAGATGACGAAAAAAGGCAGCTGATCAGTAGCGAGCTAGGTGATTTGGTCGAAATCGAGTTCGAGTAAAGGTTTAACTTGTTTCGAGGCGATGAGCAATAGCCTGGGTATGATAGGTGGCGCTATGTCGTTGATGACTCGAAGTTGCGCCGCGAGCTTAGTTGACAACCTCTGCATACCGACTTCGCGGTCGGCTTGTATTAGGCTATTGCCTGGTACGCTAAGAGCCTCAATTGGTGGGAAGGCGTGCAGTTTAGATCAAGGGAAATGAACTATGTTTTCTTCCCTTATGATATGGCAATGAGGTATGCGGATAGGGTCTCAGGAAGCACGATCGCGTAAACCTCTAATACGATTCAGCTTAGTCGAGTTTCTTTTGCCGCCACCTGTGAATACTCTTTTAGGATTTATGAGCGGAATCGTTTTTTTAGGGAGACTATTACCTGCTTGTATAGTTGTCGTCAATGATTGATTCAGGATAAGATACTACAATGATGAGTTTCTTACTTATAAGCATTTAATATTTTCAAGTACCATATTATGGACATCGAAAGTTGTAAAGAACTGCATAATACTTAACAGGATTGTCGCACTAGAAATCGCACCAAAAACGAAATACTCTAGTGCGGCAGCACGATTGACTAGGAGTCGAGCCCACCAGTCAAATTGGCAAGAATGCACGGAGGGGGATTATCGTGCAGATAGCTCATATTTCTGATGCCGGCAAAATGGAGCCGATTAAGGACCATTTAGAGCTAGTTGCCAATAAGGCAGCCAAGTTCGCAAAGAGTTTTGACTCGGCTGACTGCGCTCATTTGGCAGGAATCCTGCATGATGTTGGGAAGTATTCGGCAGGATTCCAAAAGCACATTTTAGACAACGGTCCTCGCGTTGACCATTCCTCGGTAGGAGCAAGCCTGATCGCAAATGTTGGGCTAGACGCTAAGATTGGGTATCCGCTCGCTTACTGTATTGCTGGTCACCATGGTGGGTTACCGAATGGAGGCTCATCTGCTGATAACGAGGAAGAGCCAACTTTAAATGCGCGCATTAGACGGAAGCGATCGGCGTGCGATTCTGTTTTCCCCCTCTTTGCAGAAGACGGGCTGGAATTAAGAGCACCAGAGATCCCTGATTTTTTGTACCAAGGAAGCAAGGATGGCTTTTCTGTTTCATTCTGGACACGTATGTTGTTCTCTTGTCTTGTGGATGCTGACTTTTTGGCTACAGAAGAGTTCATGAATGGCTGCGAACGCAAAAGGGCTGGCTCGCATTCGCTTCAGGATCTGTGCATGACTCTTGAGGAGGGGTTAGCTTCATTTTATCCGCCTAAAACTCTTCTCAACATCAAGCGATGCGCCATTCTAGATCAATGTAAAGAGGCGGCAAACGGTGAAAAGGGATTCTATTCTCTTACTACCCCTACAGGCGGAGGAAAAACTCTAGCATCAATGCGTTTTGCACTTAACCACGCATCTCAGCCTGATCATATGATTGAGCGAGTTATTTATGCGATTCCCTATACGTCCATTATCGAGCAGACAGCACAGGTATTTCGTGATTATCTTGGTGTCGATAATGTCTTGGAGCATCATTCAGGATTTGATTTTGACGCAGATGAGCTAGGAACAGGCGCCTCTCCAGAAAAGATAAAAATAATGGAGCGGCTTCGACTTGCAAGTGAAAATTGGGATGCTCCTATTGTTGTTACAACGAACGTGCAATTCTTTGAATCTTTATATTCAGATAAGACCTCACGATGCCGTAAGCTACACAACTTAGCAAATAGTGTCATTGTATTGGATGAGGCACAGATGATACCGATAAGTCAGCTGCGTCCGTGTATTGAGGCGTTAAAAGAGCTAGTGGAGCATTATGGTTGCACAGTCTTATTTTGTACGGCAACTCAGCCTGCTTTGTCGAGCGTTTTTGGCGAGCTCGATATGGTTCACGAGATTTGTCCAGATGTGCCAGAGTTGTTTGATGCGTTGAATAGAGTGTCTTATTTGTACCAGGGGAAACTTGACGATGAAACTTTAGTTGATCAGCTACTTGCGCAAGACCAGGTTCTTTGCATTGTGGATAGCCGAAAACAAGTGCGCAACCTTTACGATCTACTGAAAGGTAAGACTGGTGATTCGGAGAGCGTGTTTCATCTAAGCACGCTTATGCATGCACATGACCGGTCCCGAACCATAGCTCGTATTAAGTATCGTTTGAAAAATCAGCTTCTTTGCAGGGTTGTCTCAACTTCGCTTGTAGAAGCAGGAGTTGATCTGAATTTCCCTTGTGTCTATCGGGGTATGAATGGCCTCGATAGTATTATCCAGGCTGGTGGGCGTTGCAATAGGGAAGGGGGAGAAAGCCCAGAAAACAGCCATGTGATGATATTCGAGCCGGATGCTTCCTATATCATTCCGCTTGAGATTCGCAATAGAGCATCGATCACGTTATCACTCTTTAACGCGCACGGATTTGATCAAAAAGGTTCTAATGAAAAAAACGAGCCATTGCCACTGCATCAGCCGCAGTATGTTGAGGAGTATTTCAATCGTCTATACAAGATGCGAAGAAACGGGATGGATAAGAAAGATGTTCTTCGGCAACTGTCGGAAAGCAGTGTTTATTCCATTCCGTTTCGTGATATTGGGCGCGACTTTCGTTTGATTGACGATGCTTCGTTTACAGTAGTGATTCCTTGTGAAGAGATAGAGCATGAGATAGAAGCTGTTCGCGAAGGAAACGCAAGTGCTCATACTATACGGAAGCTGTCTCGATTCTCGGTGAATATTTACGAACGAATGCGTGATGAACTGCTTTCGAGCGGTTTCATAGCGTGTCTATTTGACGACGTGTATGTGCTATTGATGGAAGAGAGATACTTGTCTGAACAGGGTCTTCTTTTAGATGAGGTACAGGGCGAAGGAATCATGTGGTAGGAGTGGTGTTGTAGAAACTAATGAGGGGCACCGAAGGCACCCCTCATTAGTAGTTGGCAGTTTGGCCCAACTGAAAAAGATTTTATTTCAATCCACGCATCTCTTTATGCGACTATCGTAGTCTATTTCATTCAGAAAAGAATTAACTAAAAATTATTTTGAAAAAAATTATTGACCTTAAAACTATATCTGGATAAGCTGATCAGTAGATGAGGTCCCTCGTTCTCCTTGGTTGCAAGGAATGCATGCTGCAAAGTCAATTCGGTAGAGGAGTTCATCTATCTAGAATATCAATAGGGCATATATGAAGAAAAAAGGAGGGTTTCATGAGGGGAAGTAAGAAGCAAAAGTCTATGAAAGAAAGGAGGTGGTTCCATGGCTTACGGCATTAAGGTGGAGGTGTGGGGAGACAGAGCGCTATTCACGCGCCCTGAGCTCTCGGTAGAGCGTATGACCTATGACGTTATCACGCCAAGCGCTGCACGCGGCATTCTAGAGTCAATCTATTGGCATCCAGGTATGCGCTATAAGATCGATCGTATTCATGTGCTGAATCCGATCAAATTCACGAGCGTCCGCCGTAACGAAGTTAAATCAAAAGCGCTTTCCTCTGCTGTACGCACGGCTATTACAAAAGATGGCCCACTGCCATACATCGACACGCATGAAGAAATCCAGCAACGTGCTTCGGTCATGTTGACCGATGTTCGGTATGTGATCGAGGCTCATTTCGATATGACGGAGCGGGCTACCAAGGAGGATAATCCTGGTAAGTTCAAGGACATCCTTATGCGTCGATTGCGTCGCGGGCAGTTTTACTCAGCGCCTTATTTCGGAACGAGAGAGTGTAGCTGTAATGTTCAGGAATGGAGCGGTGGGGATCCTCGCAAAGAAAGCTATTACGCCTCGAAAGAATGTCGCGACCTGGGACTCATGCTCTATGACATGGATTATTCTGACGTTGATGCGCATGGCATCGCACAAAACATCACTCCAATGTTTTATCGAGCGATCATGCGTCATGGTGTGATTGATGTTGCGGGAAGTGAGGTGTTCAGATAATGCTTAAAGCTCTTGTTGATTATTACGAATACCTCCGCGCTCAAAATAAGGAGGGAGTTGTTGCTCCAGGTTGGAGTCCTACGAAAGTTACCGCTTTTCTCGATCTTGACCAGGAAGGCAATCTTGTAAATGTCATCCCTGTTGAGGAAAAACGCGGAGTAGAACGTACGGTTCCAAGGCAAGTTGAGCGTTCTTCAGGCGTTGCTGCAAATCTGCTCTGTGACACTTCTTCATATCTTTTAGGAATAGATGCAAAAGGAAAGCCTGAACGCTCTGTGAAGTGTTTCGAATGTGCTCGAGAACTCCATACGAAGACATTGAGTTCATGTGAGAGCACTGCGGGAAAAGCGATACGTTCTTTTTTCGAAAAATGGGATCCAACAGAGGCTGCATCCAATCAGGTCGTACAAGAGCACGAAGAGCTTTTGCTTGCTGGGCGTAATCTTGCATTTTCGATTGAAGGGCATGAAGCACTTAACGATGAGGCAATCGTAGAGCTGGTAAATAAAAGAGCATCTTCCTTGGAAGATGCTGATTCTTCTGCCAGCCAAGTAAGCCTGATAAGTGGGGAGAAACTTCCCGTTGCACGCATTCATCCGAAGATCAAAGGTGTACGAGGAACGCAATCGAGCGGCGCAGTGCTCGTAGGATTCAATGCACCTTCGTTTACTTCATACGGACACGATGAAGATCAGGGGTTGAACGCTCCGATTGGCGAGTATGAGGCATTCGCTTATTCAACGGCGCTTAATTATCTCTTGTCAGATCCTGGTCATCATATACAAGTGGATGACACAACTATCGTATTTTGGACTCTTGAACAAGATGAGGAGCGTTCGGAAGACATCATCCAGATGGTCGAACCCGGAGCACTCCTTCAGCTTTCTTCTGCTTCTGCAGAAGAGCCAGATGAAACGCCGAATGCACAATCACGACAAGAAAAGGCTGATCAAAAGATCTCTTCCATCATGAAGGCAGTTGAGCAGGCAAAAAAAGTAGGCGATTCGAGCATAGATGCGCCATTTTTCGTAATGGGACTTGCACCAAATGCTGCCCGTGTTTCAGTTCGGTTCTTCCTGGTGAGCGCTTTTGGTGACCTTGTAACTAATATAAGCAGGCATTATGAGCGGATGCAGCTCGCACGGGGTCCGTTCGGAAGAACGTATCTTTCGCCTCAACGCATTATTTACGAGGTGGAGAACCCGAATTCGAGAACGAGTACAGCCGCAAGAAGACTGACGGGAGCATTGATCAGGGCAATCTTAACGGATACTGCGTATCCAAATGCGCTCTTTCAACATGCGATGGCGCGTTTGAAGGCAACGCAGGATAACGAAGAAAAGCACGTGAAGAAAGTGGATTATGGCAGAGCAGCTATTATTCGAGCTTTCTTGATCAAAAACTATGGAATCAGCGAAAAGGAGTTAACGGTGGATCTGAATACGGAAAGGGGCAGCGTTCCTTACAACTTAGGAAGATTATTTGCTGCGATGGAAAAAGTACAGGAGGAAGCAGCTTGGGTAGACGAGAGGAAACTCAATTCGACCATTGCCGATCGTTATTTCGATTCAGCATGCGCCACGCCAGGAATCGTGTTCCCTGTTATTGGCAAGCTAAACAATACCCATTTATGCAAGCTTCGTAAGAATGGACGTGGCGGTGCAAAAGCAAAGTTGATTGCCGATTTGAACATGAAGATACATGCAAGAACAGAGCATTATCCATCTCGTTTAACGCTGGAAGAACAAGGCGATTTTGTTATGGGCTATTGGTGTCAGCGCCAAGATTTCTTTACGACCAAAGATAAGACAGAAACAAAGACTGAGGAGAACTAGTATGAATAACCCTATCAAGAATAGATACGATTTCATCGTTTACTTCGATGTTGAGAACGGCAACCCTAATGGTGACCCAGACGCGGGCAATCTTCCACGTGTTGATCCGGAGCAGGGTTATGGCATCGTAACGGATGTTTGTTTGAAGCGGAAGATTCGTAACTATGTTGAGCTGGTGAAAGAAGATGAACCAGGGTTCGATATCTACATCAAGGAAGGTGTACCGCTGAACTCCAGCGACATGAGGGCGCTCGAATCAGTCGGTATCGACACGAGCAAGAGCGATACTGCTATCAAGGATGCGGTCAAAAAGATGAAGAAGGATGACCCGCAACTCGATTATCTGATTCGAAATTTCATGTGCAGTAACTACTTCGACATTCGAACCTTTGGTGCTGTCATGACTACATTCGTGAAGAACAACCTCAATTGTGGTCAGGTGCGAGGCCCTGTTCAATTGACTTTTGCGCGAAGTGTTGACCCAATTATTCCTCAGGAAGTAACCATTACTAGGGTCGCGATTACTACAGAAGCTGATGCAGAGAAAAAAGGCACTGAAATGGGTCGCAAACACATCGTTCCTTACGGCTTGTATCGCTGCGAAGGCTTCGTTTCTGCTGCCCTTGCCGAAAAGACCACAGGATTTTCTGAAGAGGACCTTGAGCTACTTTGGGAATCGATTATCAATATGTTTGAACATGATCATTCTGCGGCACGAGGAAAGATGGCGGTTCGGCAGCTCATCGTGTTCAAGCATGAAAACAAGTTAGGTAACGCGCCAGCGCATCAGCTCTTCGATGCGGTGTCTATAGAGAAGAAGAGTGGGGTGGATAGCCCGAGATCGTTTGACGATTATGAAGATATAGCCATCAATGCTGAAGCGATTCCTGAAGGCGTAACGTTGGAGTTTAAGATTTAGAGTTTTCGGAGTGTTCTGCGGCTGTAGAGCACTCTTTTTGTTGACTGAGTTGGCTCGTGATTTGTACTAGCTAGAATGGCCGGGATCAAAGAAGGCGAAAAACAGATATGTATTTAGAAGAGGATTTTCTTGCATTATCGGGCATTCAGCATTTCTCATTTTGTGAGAGACAGTGGGCTCTTATCCATATCGAGCAACAATGGAATGAAAATTTGCTGACTGTTCTGGGTGACCTTGTCCATAAGCGAGCGCATGATGAAGCGATTCGTGAGCGACGCGGTGATACTTTGATCGTGAGAGGCCTTGATGTTCGCTCTTTCAAGCTGGGACTGGTAGGAAAGTGCGATGTTGTTGAATTTAGAGAAGACGAAGATGGCTTTCCGTTGCAAGGTGAAGAAGGAGCATGGCGCGTGATTCCTGTCGAGTACAAGCGAGGCAAGAAAAAACAATACGATGCAGATAGAATGCAGCTTTGTGCTCAGGCAATTTGCCTTGAGGAGATGTTTTGCTGTGAGATTGAGGCTGGGTATCTTTATTATAACGAGACTCATTCTCGAGAAAGAGTGGAGTTTGATTCGGATTTGAGATCTGCAGTGCAGGATGCATCGGCAAAGATGCATGGATTGTTTTCACGGCGTTGTACGCCTGCGGCAGTGAAGAAACGAGCTTGTTGTTCTTGCTCATTAGAATCCTTATGTGTTCCGCAGATGGCAAGCAAGGAAAGCGTGGCGACATATTTTGATCGCAGGTTGGGAGATTTGCATGAGAAAGCTTCGTAATACTCTATATGTCTTTACAGAAGATGCTTATCTTGCTTTGGACGGTGAAAATGTTGTAGCCAAAACATCGGGAAAAGAAATAGGGCGAATACCGCTCCATACGCTAGAAGGCATCGTGAGCTTTTCTTATGCAGGGGCTAGTCCGAAATTGATGGGAGCTTGTGGCGATAGAGGAATATCGCTTTCATTCTATGATACAAAAGGTCGCTTTTTAGCACGCGCAGTCGGATTTCAACAGGGAAATGTACTCCTTCGACGCGAGCAATACAGGCTTGCAGATGATTCTGAGCGAGCGATTATGATTTCGCGACAATTCATAGCAGGAAAGATCTTCAATGCAAGATGGGTTCTTGAACGTTTATTGCGTGATCATGGCCTACGAATAGATTCAGAATCTGTTAAAGCCGCATCGATTAAGCTGCGTGAGTCGATTTGTGCAGTGCAGGCATGTGAGGATGAGAATCAATTACGAGGACTCGAAGGGGAGGCGGCTTCGACCTACTTTGGCGTTTTCGATGAGATGATATTGCGGGACAAAGATGAATTCGCCTTTAATGGGCGTAATCGTAGACCACCCTTAGATAGGGTGAACGCCATGCTTTCGTTGTTTTATAGTGTGCTCGCTTCAGAGTGTGCAGCTGCTCTTGAGGGAGTGGGCCTTGATCCATATGTGGGTATTCTCCATAAAGATCGGCCAGGAAGAAGATCACTAGCGCTTGATCTTATGGAGGAACTTCGGCCGCTTTTTGTTGATCGATTTATCGTATCTTCTGTCAATAACAGAGTCATTTCTCCTGATAATTTTGAGATAAGAGAGTCGGGCGAGGTCCGTTTATCTGAGATTGGTAGGAGGAACTTGTTTTCCGCATGGCAAGAGAGGAAGAAGACGAGCATTATTCATCCGTATCTTAAGGAGAAGATTCCATGGGGTCTAGTTCCTCATGTTCAGGCACTCCTTTTGGCCAGATTCATTCGAGGCGATCTTGATGGCTATCCTGCTTTTCTTTGGAAGTGAGCGCTATGTTGACAGTGATTACTTATGATGTGAATACCGAGGATGCTGTTGGACAGAAAAGATTGCGAAAAGTCGCGAAACATTGCGTGAATTATGGACAGCGAGTGCAAAACTCTGTTTTCGAGTGTGTTGCTGATGCGGCTACGATGGCAAAGATCAAAGCCGAGCTTCTTGAGATTGCTGATTTAGAAAAAGATAGTCTGCGTTTTTATCACTTGGGCAATAACTACGCAAAGAAGATCGAGCATTATGGAGCGAAAGCCTCGTATGAAGCCGAAGGTTTCTTGGAGTTATAGCAGTAAAGATGGGAAAGTTGCGTCGTTGATGTTTTCACAGAAAGGCAGTACGCAGCACTAGCGCCAAAGAGCAGTACGCTGGCATAATAGGGCTGACTGCAGACGCATTGGATTGAGTCTGAGGTTAAACCTTTGTGCGAGGCTTAGGCGATCATGGTTTTTCGATTGGGTTCGCACCAAATATGGTGGGAGATTGAGGATTAAGAGTGTCCTAAGATGCTCTTTTTTGCTTTCTGCTATGAGATTTGACTATATCTGGTAAAGATATAGTGAGCAACACAATATGTTGCAGTCGCTCCCCGCATGGGGAGCGTGGGTTGAAATGCGATACGGGCGGCTTCTTCGGCATCCGACGAGGTGTCGCTCCCCGCATGGGGAGCGTGGGTTGAAATCGATGTTGTGGCAGTTTTTGCGAATAGCGGTAAGGTCGCTCCCCGCATGGGGAGCGTGGGTTGAAATTTCTCCCCGATGATCCTGCCCTTAGGTCGTCCTCGTCGCTCCCCGCATGGGGAGCGTGGGTTGAAATATGACAAATCCTCTCTTATTTGAGCAACAAAAAAGTCGCTCCCCGCATGGGGAGCGTGGGTTGAAATGATCAAGAAGGAAGATTGTCTTGATCTTCCTGAGTCGCTCCCCGCATGGGGAGCGTGGGTTGAAATACGCAAGGCCCGTAGATGCGGATGACGAAATCGGAGTCGCTCCCCGCATGGGGAGCGTGGGTTGAAATGTTGACAGAGAGAGTCATTATTCGTCCTTGTCTAGTCGCTCCCCGCATGGGGAGCGTGGGTTGAAATCTCGCTCATGACCTCGCCCTCGAAGGCGATCACAGTCGCTCCCCGCATGGGGAGCGTGGGTTGAAATTGGACGGTGAGCGCCGCCCAGGGGCGCATCACCTGTCGCTCCCCGCATGGGGAGCGTGGGTTGAAATTTCGAGCGCGTACAACGACCAGCGCGCTGTGACCAGTCGCTCCCCGCATGGGGAGCGTGGGTTGAAATTACAAATAGCAACGCCCCCAAGAAGGGGGCGGAGCACGTCGCTCCCCGCATGGGGAGCGTGGGTTGAAATCCTTGTACATATCTTGGCAACTCTTGCCGAGCACGTCGCTTCCCGCATGGGGAGCGTGGGTTGAAATATCGGTACGGTAGTTGCTCCTACTGTCATGGCTGGTCGCTCCCCGCATGGGGAGCGTGAGTTGAAATACGCTTTTAGGTGAGGATAAGGACGTTACGGTTGGTCGCTCCCCGCATGGGGAGCGTGGGTTGAAATATAGCTACCCGGTGCCGCACCGCGCCCGAACACCGTCGCTCCTCGCATGGGAGGCGGGGATTGAAATGACGAGGACTTCGCAACGGGACTCACCGACCCTAGTCGCCTCCCGCATGGGAGGCGGGGATTGAAATGCTTAATGGTGAGGGCACGCCGCAGAAGGTCCTGCGTCGCCTCCCGCATGGGAAGCGAGGATTGAAATTGCCTGCTTGCGCCCGGCATTGATATTGAGCTGCGTCGCCTCCCGCATGGGGGACGGGGATTGAAATTACCCAGATGCACCATCAGAGCCTGTGAGCGCAGGTCGCTCCCCGCATGGGGAGCGTGGGCTGCGTTGTTTAACGCTGCGTTTAGCCTGCAAATTCTAGGAACTTCAAGATATGTTCAGCAACGCAGACGGTGTCGCCGTTCTGGTTTACGATCTCGACTTTTGCGACGGTTTTACCGGTTTCTTCGTCCACTGAGATGACTTCGTAATTGCAGGTGATCGTGTCGCCAAAATAGACAGGGCCCGTAAAGCGCACGTGATCATAGCCATAAGAAGCAACGGGACATTCCTCGTCGTAAGGTTGGTGGATGAGGGTTGATGCGGTGCTTGAAAGGGCAAAGGTCAGCACACCATGAGCAATGCGTGTGCCGTATTGCGTCCCCTTCATGTACTCTTCGTTCACGTGAAATGGGCTGAAATCACCGGTGATTCCAGCAAATTGGTAGACATCAGATTCGGCGATAGTCTTGGTGAACGTTTGCTTATCGCCAACCGACAAAGGCACTTTAACTGACATGATTCCCCCTTGTTCACGCAGTGTGTCAACAGCTATGCAATTCTTAACTTGCATTCTACCTTTGCAAAGGTAATTAGGTAAGAGGGGTTATAAGGCGAAAGCATTTGCTCGCATCGAGTGAACAGTGAACAGTGAGCAGCGAATTAGCGCTTCTTGAATATTTGGGTTCTGCCGGCATCGGGGCGAGAATCGCGACGGATTCTTCGCTGAATACTTGGGTCAGTGATGCGCTGCGTTAGGTTGGACTGCGGTTGAACGTCAGCCGAAGAGCTAGGCGCATGATCAGCTCCAAGATGCTGGGTAGGTGTAGCTCCGATTTGCTGCGTTTGTGCACCGCCCAATTGCTGGGTGGGTGCCGCTTCGGGCGCCTTGCCCGAAATATTCCGCATCGGTAAATTATCAGCCGCATGTATCTGACGCGTGGGTAGATTGCCCGGTGCGCCAGACGGCTGAGCTCCAAGATTCTGCGGTATAGTTCGGGTGGGAGCGTTGTTCGCTGAAGTTCCTGCAACAGGGTGCTGCTCGTCGTAGTTCACGCTCAGTAGACTGTCGAGAGCTGCTTGCTTGTCGGAGATCGCCTGGTCGGAAACTCGGTTTGCCTGCGATTGTCGCGCCGCTGCGCCGTCTGCACCAGGAGTAGCTTGGCGTGGGTCGATCGCACGCGTTTGGGCTTCCGCGGCATAGCTCGAGATGCCCGCCTGCGCATAAGCCTCGCGTGCTTGGCGCACGCGCTCAGCCAGCGGATCTTCGTCCTCAAGGCTTCCTGCTTGGCCATCTTGCCAATCGTTCGGTTGTTCATCTTGGAATGCAGCGGATGCATCGCTTCCTCGGTCTGTTCGCCTGCTGGTGTTCTGGCCAGCGCTTTTCTGGTCTCCACTTTCCGCTCCCTGCAGTTTCACAGGCGCAAGGCGCGTTCCCGAAACAACCTCGCTCAGGGATACATACGGATATCCACTGAAGGATCCGACCACGCGTGCAACGATGGTGAGCGCCCATACCACCACGACTAGGCCAACGATCTGGAAGAGCGTATTGTTGCTCACGCCTTCGATCTCTTCAGGGGCAAGGAGCACCAAAGCAACAGGAATCAGCAGGAAGAGCGCCGAAGCAAGGTAGCGCACCCAGTAGCCCCAGGCGGGAGCATTGCCCCCATCGGCTTTCACGATACGAATTCCCACCAGCGCCTTCCCGATAGTGCGTCCTTTGGAAGCCATCGGGATCACCGCGAAGAGCACCGCGCCAATACCGAGCGCGAGCAAGAGCGCACTCATCGGGTCGGCGAACAAACCGCCAATGAAGCGGAAAGCGAGTGTTTTCGCGCCAGCGCGCGAAGGATCCACGGCAAGGGCCTTCGCGATTTGCGCATCGGTCGGACTAAGTACGATCCATGCAAGCACGAAGAGCACGGCCAGCACGGTCAGATCGACCACCGCCGCCAAAGCACGCCGCGTGAGCGAAACGCGACTACTGCCGCGTTCGCGGGCTTGCTCGTTCACCTCGTCCATGCTCGGCAGCGCCCAGGCAAGGGGGATCATGAGCCAGAATCCCAGCATCGTGCCAGCGGTGTTCAAAATCAGGTCGTCCACGTCGAAGAGGCGGTAGGGGTGCGCGTAGAGTCCGAACAAACCAGTCAGCTGCGATGTTTCGAACAAGAGCGTGGTGGCCATACCGATCAAAAGTGCCATCCACCAGCGGCAGCGGAACAGGTAACAAAGATAAGCGCCTAGTGGCACCGTGAGCATGACATTGAAGATCGCCTCATATACTACGGGTGAGCGCAGTGCTGGCCCCCACGTGCTGCGATCGCTCAGACTGAAATCGGTGGTTTCGCGGATCTGCTCGATCACATGGAAGGGGTGAAGCTGAGGTGTCCGTGCGCTTTCAACCACTGCGCTGTGGTCCGCTGGTAACGGAAACACGATCAGCGAAACTGCGCACAAACAGTACAGGATGAATGTGAAGACCACGAAGGTCTTCCAGATTGAGATAGCGCCGAAGCGGCGGTACTGATAGAGCGCATAAGGTACCGCCAGCAGGAGTGCGACCAGCGGAAATGCTAGGAAACCGAGCTGTATGTCGTAGATGAAATTGCTCATTCGTAGGTTCAATCCTACTGGAAAGAGTGAGCGCACTGGACATTCGCGTTAAATCTTCACGTTTGTAAGGCAGCAGTAAGATTACGGTGCCGTTAACGGGATAAACTGCGCCAGAAGTGCTGAAAAGTTACACATTGAAGGCGACGATAAGGTCGCCGAGAACGCAGGAGACAGGGGGCGAGTGTTTGCTGAGGTGGGCAAGCGTTGACTATGGTTAGCCAATGTGGGTAAACATTGAGAACGTTGAGGGACTACTCGCAAGCTTCAGATTCTAGGGCGTCTGCTGGGTCGTTCACATCCTGATCATCGAGCGCACGCAAAGAGCTCGAAAGCAGCGAAAGCCCCATCGCAATGCAGAGCAACGCTCCGCACACCACGAACCAGCAGTTCACACCAAGTGCGTCCGCTGCAGGGCCCGCGACGAACAGTCCAACAGGCGATGCGAGAGCCGTCAAAGATCCGAAGATACCCATGACGCGTCCAAACGATTCCTGCGGAATGCGCTTCTGCATGAGCGGCAGGATGGGAGCGTTGAAGACCGCCGTGGCCGCGAAGATGAGCGCGATGATGCCCACGAAGGCGAAAAAGCCCGACTGTGGCAGAAGGCCTGCCGCAATGCAGCCTGTTCCTATGGCTGCGCCCGCAACAACCAGAACAGGCACGAGTCGTTTGCCGCCGCCCCACACCAGCATGAAGAGCGATCCGATAAGAAGCCCGATGCCCGCTGCGGCTTCAACGCCTGAGGCCGCGTAGCCATCGCCGCCGAACCAGTTGTAGGTCATGAGCGGGGAGAGCGTCCCCAGGGGTAAGAAGAGCAGCATCGCAACGACTACCAACAGCAGAAGAGGCTTGATGCCTGGCTCGCCCTTCAAGATCGAAAGCCCATGCGCAAGGTCCTTCGCAACGCTTCCTGAAGAAACGCCATGTCCCTGAGCGTAGGGGAGCTTGGCGAAAGCGAGGCACACGCAGGCCAGGGCGGCGCAGATCGCATCCATCACAAGCACCGCAACGAACCCGAGCATCGTATAGAGCGCGATGCCGAGCACGGGTCCCACGATAGCCGAAGCGCTCGTCAGGCTCTGGTCGAGTGTGTTGATGCGCACCATGTCGCGTTCGGGAACCAGTTCGGGCATGAGTGCCATCAGCGAGGTTCCGTGGAACGCTTGAGCGGCTGAGCGCACCGTGAGCAGAAGCAACAAGAGCCAGGTAGACAGCATGCCAGCCAGCATGAGCAGGGCGAGCACGAGCGAGAAGGCGCCCGCAATACCATCAGCGGCGATCATGACGTATTTGCGATTGAACCGATCGGCAACAACGCCGCCGAAAGGGGAGAGCAGGGCGGTGGGAAGGAGCGCTGCCACTCCCGCCGCGGCAAGCAGGAGCGCCGAGTTTTCGGTAGTGGTGATGTACCAGAGCGCGGCGAAGGTGGCTGCACAAGTCGCAAGGATGGAGGCGGCTTGGCCCGACCAGATGAGCGCGATGGTGCCCTTCCAGTTGCAGGGCAATAGGTGACCGTTTGCGTTGACCTCAGCGCTTGCGCCCGTGGCTTCGGCGGTTGGAGTAGCGGATGGCTCGGCCGTAGAATCCGCGGTTTGCTCGTTGGGTTGCGTTAGTTTGTCGCTCATGGCGGTTCTCCTGATTTGTGAATCGGTCATGCTCACGACTTCATGGTAAACTATGGGGTAACCACACGGTCAAGCGGTCGTTGCGAAAAAGATTTCGAGCAAAGGTTGAAAGATGCGCAAGGGACTAAACCTGAACGTGTTGAAAGGCGCCCGCGGGACTGAACCTGAACGCATTTGGGCCTTGCGTCTATCTTGCATGCGAGCGAAGCGCCTATGAACGAGGAGGATGTTATGCCTGATGATCTGCTCAAAGCGGGTGAATTCGCTCACCTTTGCGGCACTACGAAAGAGACGTTGCGCCATTACAAGGATATCGGGCTTTTGATGCCGGTTGCAAAGGCGGAGAACGGCTACCAACTCTATTCGCCGCTGCAGATCAGCGATTACCTGCTCATTTCGTCGTTGCAACAAGCGGGATGCAACTTGCAAGAGATCAAGGGCTATTTGAGCGAACCCGACTCCGAAGCGCTGGAGAACGTGATGGAGGATCGGATCAGTGCCATCGTCGAGCAGCGTCGAACGCTCCTGATGCAAAAGTCGCTCCTTGAGAATACGCTGGCACGGATGCGAGCGCGCAACGATTGGCGTCATGACCCCGCCGAATTCAAGCTCGAGACGTGTGAGACGGAATACTTCCTCGATAGCAATATATCCGATGCGTTCGTTTCGATTGCTGAGGCGAATTTGCCAACCCTCATCGATGAGCAGCTCGCTTTGCCCACAGAAAAGGCTACGGCGGTCCTTCAGGACGAAAGCGCTCACGCATCTGACCGCAAGCCGAAGCGCACGGTCTATTCCGCTCAAGATGGCGTGCAGGTAGATGAACAGGCTGAGCGCGTTGTTCGCCATATTCTCGATGTGTGGCGACTTGGCCAGAAGCAGGGCGATGTGAGCGAACTGCAGGGCAATTATCGTGTCGGTCGTGAAGCATTCCTGCAGGGAGAGCCTTGGAAGGACTTCCATCTGTGTGCGCGTGTGCGGCCACATAAGCGTCGCAAGGGGCTGGTGGAAAAACCTGCGGGAGCCTACTTCAAGTACTTGCGAACTATGAACTTCGCTGAGATCAAAGACGATTTAGAGCCTGCCATGGAACTTTTCGGTGTCTACGAGAAGATGCGCCGTGTGCTCGAGCGCGAAGGGTTCACGCCAACGAGCGATATCTTTGAGCGCGAACTGTCTCTCTACACGGGCAATACCGACGAGATCATCTATTCAGAACTGAGCGTTCGTATCGATCGCTAATCGGGAATTTCGTTGAATGCGTGAAGAAGCGGCAAGAAACGGTAAGAAACGCGCCCGTTTTACCTCGTTCTGTCCCATTTTCGAGGTCTTGACCATCAAACAAAAAGAAAGGTCAGAGCGATTTCCGCACTCTGACCTGCTCTTTTAATGGAGCCAACGGCCGGACTCGAACCGGCGACCTACGCATTACGAGTGCGTTGCTCTACCACCTGAGCCACGTTGGCTTGTGCTGGTGAAGCGCCTGCGGACAAGGCCGCGCACGCAACCACGAGCAGTAACGAAGTATACCGACAAACGGGCAAAAAAACAACTATCAGGTATCGAATGGTTCGCGCGCCCGAGCTGCAGGTCGTTTTCGCCTACCATGAAAGAGTTGTCGACCGCTATCGGGAATGAACGTGGTCGACTGAAAGCAACAAAGAAGCAAAGCGAAGCAATCGCCGAAAGGAACGACGGGCGAACTAGATGCCACGCGAACACTTCAAATCACGGCTAGGGTTCATCCTGATCAGCGCAGGTTGCGCGATCGGGCTGGGTAACGTATGGCGTTTTCCTTACGTGGTGGGCGAATACGGCGGTGCGGCGTTCGTGCTGCTCTATCTGGTCTTCCTCGCGATCCTTGGCATTCCGATCCTGGTCATGGAGCTTGCGGTCGGTCGCGCAAGCCAAAGATCGGTCGCGCAAGCGTTCGACCGCCTTGAACCATCGAAAACGAAGTGGCACTACTTCAAATGGGTGGCGCTGGCTGGCCAATACCTGCTCATGATGTTCTACACCACCGTGGCTGGCTGGATGCTCTCTTACATTCCGAAGATGGCAACGGCTAACCTAGCAACCATGGATGCGGCGGCCACGAACACGCTCTTTAGCACTATGCTCGCTAGCCCCAGTGAACTCGTATTCTGGATGTTCGTTGCCTGCGCAATAGCGCTTTTCGTGTGCCATCGCGGCCTGCAGAAGGGAGTGGAGCGCGTCACGAAAGTGCTGATGGTCTGCTTGCTCGCTCTTATTGCGGTGCTCGTGATCCGTTCGGTCACTTTGGAAGGTGCAGGCGCGGGCATCGCGTTCTACCTCAATCCCGATTTCTCGAAGATCTTTGCAAGCCCAGGTGCATTTTCTGATGCAGTATTTGCAGCGCTTGGCCAGGCATTCTTCACGCTTTCCATCGGTCTTGGATCGATGGAGATCTTCGGCAGCTATATCAACAAGAAGCATGCGCTTCCTGGCGAAGCGGTGCGCATCGCGGGGCTCGATACTTTCGTTGCGCTGGCAACGGGCTTCATCATCTTCCCGGCCTGTTTCGCGTTCGGCGTTGCGCCTGATTCGGGTCCTGGACTGGTATTTGTTACGCTTCCGGCGGTCTTCTCGCAGATGTGGATGGGTGGCCTATTCGCCACGCTCTTCTTCGTGTTCATGAGTTTTGCGGCTATCTCGACGCTCATTGCAGTCTTCGAGGCCATCATGAGCTTCTGGATGGATCAGTGGAAGTTCAGCCGCAATAAAGCGGTAGCGATCAATGCGATCCTTATCCCGCTACTCTCGTTGCCCTGTGCGCTTGGTTTCAACGTGTGGTCGGGTGCCGAGCTTCCCGGTATCGGCAACATCCAAGCCATCGAAGACTTCGTGGTGTCGAACAACCTGCTCATCGTTGGTTCGTTGGTGTTCACGCTCTTCTGCGTAAGCAAGCGCGGCTGGGGATGGAAGAGTTTCCTGCAGGAAGTGAACACGGGTGACGGCATGCATTTCCCCAAAACGCTCTATTACTGGGTGAAGTTCGGTATCCCCGTGCTCATCATCGTGGTGTTAGTATCTGGTTGGGCACCGCTCATCTCAAGTTGGCTGGGCGGGTAGTAGCGCCTGGTAAAATAGGTTTTTCATTCTAATCATATGATATGATGGTCAATCTCGTGCCTCATGTAATGAAGACTACTCTTGATTGGAGATTAGATGCAAAGCTCAAAACGATCATTTCGTTCGCGCTTCTTTTACGTCATTGTTGTGCTGTTTTCTTCATGGACACTACTATTCCTCTGTGCGTGCACTTCCCAGGACAACACAAGTGAAAACGATCTTCGAAACAAAGCATTCGGTAAGAAGTGTAGTGAATTGATTAAGACATATGGGCTTCCTTCGACCCAATCACAGATAAGTACAGAGTACGCAACTGGACTTTGCCTTGCTGATTTCATTGATTTTAACGGTGATGGGAAAGATGAGCTGATCGTTGCATACGCTGCTAGCAAACAACCAGGTTCTTATGATGTTCCTCCTGTTGAGGTAGAGATTTGGTCATTTGATGGTCAGGATTTGCAGCAGGTTTTTCAAGGAAATCCTTCTTTATGGGGCACCAATGGTTATTTTCCTTTTATTGATCTATACTCTCGTGCCGATGGAGAAGGTCTGGCTTTTTTAAGGCAAACATGCCATGGATCATCGCCAGTTATCTACTCATATGAACTTTTAGGTTATAAAGACGATGGTTCTTTCGGTGATATCGTTGAACCTGCTTTATCTTTCAAAGATTTTGAGTCGATTTTAGGCGAATCAAAATATCGTGCATATCTTTTTGATATAAGCAGCGGAGAACTAGAGCCTGGGATCTTACTGGACAAAGTGATTTCTGATACAAAAGAGACCCTTAAAGATCTGAATGTGGATATGTCCATATTAAAAAAGGAAGCTGATCAATCTGAAGATCAGGCAACAGAGGACGACATGATCGCCGATGCGATATATCTTGATCTAGATGCTGTTGAGAAAGACATGAACGAAAATCCAGCGCGAGCAAAACTGAATTGGGAAGGTAAGATCGTCAAATACTCCTCAACGATTACTCGAATTACGGAAGATTCGGTCTTTTTGGACACAGGCAAAAATTATGCTTTATGTGTATCATCGTTGCCGCTTGAGGAGATAGCGCAATTGAATAAAGGCGATCACGTAACAGTGGTTGGTGCGTACCTCCCGCATGTGGGGATCGATGGCTATTCGATCGTTCAGGACAATGTCGGCTAGGAATTTAATTTTCGGTCGGTTCGTTCCAATAAGGTTGAATTTTTAGGTTTGTTCCAGGTGATGTTGTATTCTGAAAGCGCTCGAACGGTATGTTGGTTTACCTTCCTCGGGCGCTTTTAATTACACATTGAACTTGAAGTGCATGACATCGCCGTCTTGTACGACGTAATCTTTTCCTTCCTGGCGAAGCTTGCCCGCGTCGCGACAGCCCTTCTCGCCATCGTAGGCAGAGTAATCTTCGAAGCTCGCAGTCTCGGCCTTGATGAACCCGCGTTCGAAATCCGTATGGATGGTGCCCGCAGCTTGCGGAGCCTTCGCGCCGATCGGGATGGTCCACGCGCGTACTTCCATCGGTCCGCTCGTGAAGAAGCTCTGCAGCCCCAGCAGGTGATATGCCTCGCGCACCAAGCGCGCCAAGCCAGATTCCTCAAGCCCCATGGCTTCCAGATACTCTGCTGCCTCAGCCGGATCGAGCTCTGCCAGATCCGCCTCCACCTTCGCGCTGATCGGCACAGGCGCCACACCGTCGATCTCAGCGAAATCAGAATTGAGCGCATCCTCGTCCACGTTGGCAATGTAGAGCATCGGCTTCATGGTCAGCAGATGCAAATCGTAGATAAGTTCGCGCTCCTCGTCAGTTAGATCGAGCTGCAGCGCACGCTTGCCTTCGTTCAGACCCTCTTCAACCTTCAGCACGGCATCAAGCTTCTTCGCAGCATCTTTCCCGCGCTTGGCATCCTTCTCAAGGCGTGGTTTCGCCTTCTCGATCGTAGCCAGATCGGCCAGCACAAGCTCGGTCTTGATGGTCTCGACATCGCTCGCAGGATCGACCTTGCCAGCCACATGCACCACATCAGGATCGCTGAAGAAGCGCACCACTTCACAGATAGCGTCGGTCTCACGAATGTTATGCAAGAACTGGTTGCCCAAGCCTTCGCCGTGTGAAGCGCCCTCAACCAAGCCCGCAATATCCACGAACTCGACCGTGGCCGGCACAATGCGATCGGGGTTATCGATCTCGGCCAGGCGGTCCATGCGCGCATCAGGCACGGGCACGATGCCCACGTTCGGCTCGATGGTGGCAAACGGATAATTCGCCGCCAAACCCCCTTTATTAGTAAGGGCGGTGAACAGCGTTGATTTGCCGACGTTGGGAAGTCCGACGATACCGATGGAAAGCGCCACGAGATTGCTCCTTCATGTTTCAGTGCTAAGCGCGCCCGAAGCGCGCGTGTGTAGGTGTGTTGGGTAATCATACCACCCGCGCCCGCCACGCGAAAACGCCGCGGGCACTTCACCTTCTTTTTCTTCATCAATCCGCTATTGATCACCCGCACTTCGCGCCAAGCAGCGTATACTTTTGAAGGTAGAAACAACGCGCGTTTTTGGAGGTTTAGCGTGGGCGGATATTTCGGTGCAGTTTCGCACAGAGACGTGAGTTTGGACGTGTTCTTCGGAGTTGATTACCACTCCCACCTGGGAACGAAGCGCGCGGGTATGATCATCTTCAGCAAGGAACGCGGCTTCCAGCGCCAGATTCACAACGTGGAGAACACTCCGTTCCGCACCAAATTCGAGAAAGACCTTGCAACCTTCGAAGGCACCAGCGGCATCGGCTGCATTTCCGACAGCGACCCGCAACCGCTGCTCGTTCGCTCGCACCTAGGTGTGTTCGCGCTTACTACCTGCGGTGTGATCAACAACGCCGATGCGCTCATCGAAGAATATTTCGCCGACCATGGCAACCAATTCATGGCCATGAGTTCGGGTAAGGTGAACGAGACCGAACTGGTCGCAGCGCTCATCAACCAGGAAGACGATTTCGTTTCCGGCATCAAGCATGTGCAGGAAAAGGTCGAAGGCTCCATGACGCTGCTGCTCATGACCGAAGAGGGCAACATCATCGCCGCGCGCGATAGACTCGGTCGTTTGCCAGTGCTCATCGGCAAGAACCACGAAGGCTATTGCGCTTCATTCGAGTCGTTCGCTTACCAGAAGATCGATTACGAAACGGTCTACGAGCTGGGCCCTGCCGAGATCGTGAACATCACGGCCGATGGTTACGAAACGCTCGCGCCAGCCGGCGAAGAGATGAAGATCTGCGCCTTCCTCTGGACTTACTATGGCTATCCTACCTCCACCTATGAAGGCATGAACGTCGAGGTCATGCGCTATCGCAACGGTGCGGTCATGGCGCGCGACGAAGCCGAGCAAGTGGGTATCCCCGAACTCGACTACGTGGCAGGAATCCCCGATTCGGGCACGCCGCACGCTATCGGCTATTCCACCGAGAGCAAGACGGCATTCGGCCGCCCGTTCATCAAGTACACGCCCACCTGGCAGCGTTCGTTCATGCCAGAGAATCAGGACGTGCGCAACAAAGTGGCGAAGCTCAAGCAGATCTCGGTGCCCGAGCTCATCAAAGACAAGGAGCTCCTGTTCGTGGACGATTCCATCGTGCGCGGTACGCAGTTGCGCGAAACGGTCGAGTTCCTCTATGGCTCTGGCGCGAAGGCGGTGCACATGCGTTCGGCCTGCCCGCCCATCATGTTCAACTGTAAGTACCTGAACTTCTCGAGCAGCAAGTCCGAGATGGATCTGATCGCGCGCCGCGTGGTGCAGCAGCTTGAAGGCGATGAAGGCCAGCAGCACCTTGAAGAGTACGCCGATGCGTCAACCGAGCGTGGAAAATGCCTGCTCAAGACCATCTGCGAAGATATGGGCTTCGACTCGCTGCGCTATCAATCGCTCGAGGGCATGATCGAGGCGATCGGCATCGATCCGTCGAAGATCTGCACCTACTGTTGGAACGGCAAAGAGTAGTCCACTCCAGTTTGTTCGGGCGCGCTCATTGCGGCGCGTTTGTCCCAGCGGCTCGCTCTCGTGTTCACTCCAGCGTGCTCGCTCCGGCGCCCTTCCCACTGCGTTCGCTTCATCCAGTGAATCTATAGTGCATGGCGATCGATGCCATGCACTTCTTGTCTTACGGCCTCGTGGTGTCGTAGTAAACTACTAATGAAGAGGTTGAAGTGAAAGGAACCCATCCTATGGAATATAGAGAGATCGGCAAAACAGGCTGCAAGGTAAGCCCGCTCGGCTTCGGCATGATGCGCCTTCCGCTGAAAGAAGGCGGCCAGGCAGGCAACGCTACGAACATCGAAGAAGTGGATGTCGAAAAGACCATCGAAATGGTGCATTACGCCATCGATCACGGCATCAACTACATCGATACCGCGTTCAACTATGTGGGCGGCAACTCCGAGAAGATCGTGGGTCAGGCGCTGGCGGGTGGCTACCGCGACAAGGTCTATCTGGCCACCAAGTCTCCCACCTGGATGTATAAGACTGAAAACGATTTCGATAGCTTGCTCGCAAAGCAACTTGAGCGCCTGCAGACCGACCATATCGATTTCTACCTGCTCCATTCCTTGAACGGCGGCAGTTGGAAGCGCTGCAAGAAGGTCGGTGCTGTTGAGAGCATGATCAAGGCGAAGGAAGACGGCCGCGTGAAGCACATCGGCTTCTCCTTCCACGACGATTTCGAGCTCTTCGAAGAGGTGCTCGATGCGGCCGATTGGGATTTCTGCCAGATCCAGCTGAACTACTACGATCAGGAATTCCAGGCGGGGCTCAAGGGCTTGCAGCTTGCAGCCGAGCGCGGTCTTGGTGTGGTCATCATGGAGCCGCTGCGTGGTGGTTTCTTGGTCGATCTTCCGCCGAAGGTGCAGGAAGTGCTCGATAAGGCAACCGACAAATCCCCGGTCGAGCTGGCCTTCGATTGGCTCTGGAACATGCCCGAGGTAAGTACGGTGCTCTCTGGCATGAGCAGCATGGAAATGCTCCAAGAAGATATCGCGTTCGCGGAAAAGGCCAAGCCCGGCATGCTTTCCGCTGAAGACACGGCCGTTATCGAACAGCTCCGCGAAAGCTTCAACCAGTTCTCGGTCGTTCCGTGTACGGGTTGTAACTACTGCGTGGAATACTGCCCTGAGAAGATCGTCATCCCGTATAACTTCACGGCATACAACATGCGCTTCCTCTATGACAACATGGATATGGCGCGCGAATATTATCAGGTAGAGGTGCCGAAATTCGGCCGCACCGCCGAAAACTGCACGAGCTGCGGTTCCTGCGAAGAGATCTGTCCGCAGCACATCGCTATCAGTTCCTGGATGCCGAAGATCGACATGCTGCTGGGCGAAGACTAATCGTGCAACAGCTCGATCTCGAACAGATCGCACCGCTCGTGCCCGAAGCGCTGGGGCGTTTCTTCCACGAGCATCCACGAGTCGCGCTTGCCTATTCGGGCGGGTGCGATTCGGTCTTTCTGCTCGCCTGCGGTCTGGCGAGTGGAGCCGAAGTGCGCCCCTTCACGGTGAACACGGCGTTCCAGTATGCCTTCGAAGCGGATGATGCGTGTCTGGCAGCTGATCAGCTGGGCAGTGAGACGAACCTGCTCACGCTTGACATCTTCGCACATCCTGAAGTTACCGCCAATCCGCCCGATCGGTGCTACCACTGCAAGAAGGTCATCTTCATTACCATCAAAGAAGCGGCAGCCCGCGAAGGTATCGAAGTGCTCATCGACGGCACGAACGCCTCCGATGATCCTGCGCGTCGCCCGGGGTTTCGCGCGATCGAAGAGTTAGGTGTGCGTTCGCCCCTGCGCGAAGCGAACCTCACGAAGGATGCGATCCGAGACCTTTCACGCAAGATGGGGTTGGTCACCGCAGACAAGCCGAACTATTCCTGCCTCGCAACACGCGTTGAGGCAAATTGCCCGATAACGCCCGAACTCCTTGCATCCTTTGTGCAGGAAGACTGGTGCGAGCGCGAAACCAGCGTCTAACATGGTAACCTTGAGAAGTGCAAGAACGCGGGGTGCAAAACACCGCGTATGCTTCGCACGATGATCATCAAATGCAGAAGGTGAAAGGAGAGGGAATCATGACTGCAGAAGATATCCGCAGTGTGCTCGAAGAGCTTGCGGCGGGGAATACTACGGTCGATGCTGCATTGCTTGCGCTGCGCAAAGAGCCCTTCTCCGATTTGGGCTACGCCAAGGTCGACCACCATCGTGAGATGCGCCAAGGCGCTGCTGAAGTGATCTATGGTGCTTCGAAGACCTACGAACAGATAAAGGGCATCAGCCAGTCGCTGCTCGACAATGGCCAAATCTGCATCCTTATCACACGCGTTTCTGCCGAAAGCGCTGCACTGTTGGCAGCAGATTTTGCGGAAGTGGGCTTTACCTATCATGAGATTCCTCAGCTTGCGATCGTGGGTACGCTGCCCAAGCCTACAGGCAACGGCACGATCGTGGTCGCGGCAGCAGGCACGAGCGATCTGGCGGTAAGCGAAGAGGCGGCGCTCACGGCTGAAGCGCTCGGCAACAAGGTGGTGCGTCTCTACGATGTGGGAGTTTCGGGTATTCACCGGCTGCTCGCGCATCTTGATGAGCTCATGGAGGCCCAGGTGGTCATTGCGGTTGCCGGCATGGAGGGCGCGCTCGCGAGCGTGATCGGGGGCATGGTGTCCTGCCCGGTGCTCGCGGTTCCCACCAGCGTTGGGTATGGAGCTTCCTTCGGCGGCGTTGCTGCACTGCTCGCAATGCTGAACTCCTGTGCGAGTGGGGTGAGCGTGGTGAACATCGACAATGGTTTCGGTGCTGGATTCCAAGCACACCTCATCAATCACCTGCAGGCAAAAAACCCAAACAAGCCCGAACGCTAAAAGGCGCACGACCACACGATCACACGACCGCAACCAACAGCTTTCGACCCAACAAACCACTCAAGCATATTCAGCGGAAAGAAGCGAACGCATATGGAACTTCATCTCGATCTTACGAAAAGCGCAACGCGCGCAACCCTGCTCGATGAACTGCTCGCACTTATGAGCCCTGAGCAGCGCACGCGTTACGATTACATCTTGAATCACACGACCATTCCCGATAAGCATCATCATTCGATCGGCGAGATCAACGCCTCGATCGATGCGATGACCATCGACGACGCGCTCAAAGAGAACGTGCGCGGCGTCTATGCGATCCTGGCCGAGGCCGAAGCCAGCGTTCATGGCTGCGCCGTCGAAGAGACGCACTTCCACGAAGTGGGCAACGCATCAGGCATTCGCAACGCGCTCGCTATCTGCACGGCATTCTACGTGCTCGCGCCCACGCGCATCACCGCAACACCAGTGCAAACAGGGCAGGGCACGGTGCAGTGCGCGCATGGGCTCATGGATATTCCTGCGCCTGCAACGGTGGCTATTCTCGAGGGCATCCCGCGTGCAACACCAGCGCTCGAAGGCGAGTTGTGTACGCCAACTTCGGCGGCCATCATCAAACACTACGTGCAGGAGTTCGTGGTCTAGAGCGTGCTTATTCTCGATCGATATCAACCAACCTATGAAGCCGGCTCGGGTGGATTCGCCACGGTCGTAGTGGCGTGGGATACGCGTCTCGATCGCGAGGTGGCCATCAAGTGCTTGCCGCTCGAAGATGCAGCAACGCGCACGCTTTCGGTCGAGCAGATCAACGTAGGGCTGAACAACCTGCAAAACCCGTATGCCAACAGCGAATCGATCAGCATCATGCTCGATTCTGATTTTGCCCAGCAAAGTTCGATCCCTGGGCTTGAAGAGGCGCGTACAGCAGCGCTTCTGAACGATCCCAACATCGCTTCGATCTACGATTTCGAGATCCAAGGCAATATGGCCTACATCATCATGGAGCTCGTTGATGGCATCTCTCTCACTGACCTCATGAAATACTTCCCGGAAACGCTCGATGCGGACATGGTGGCAGCCGTGTTCAAGGCGGTTTCGCACGCGATCGAGGTCGCACACAAGAATCATGTGCTGCACTTGGATGTGAAGCCCGATAATGTGCTCATTAACACGCAGGGGCAGATCAAGGTTGTCGATTTTGGCCTTGCACGCCTGGCTGATGGCTTCGGTTTCGGTGTGGCCACGGGAGGCACGATCGGCTACATGCCTCCTGAGCAGATGGAGCGCGAAGAGCTCGACGAACGCTGCGACCAATGGGCGCTAGCGAGCCTCACCTATGAGATGCTCGCGCGCGGCGAAAACCCCTTCCGCGCTTCTTCGATCGATGAAGCGCTCGATAAGATCTACGATGCAGAGATCGTGATTCCCTCGCTGCTCATGGAGGGCATTGGCGAAGACCTGGACGATGCGATCTTCCGCGCGCTCGACCCCGATAAGGAAGGGCGCTATCCTTCGGTCCATTCGTTCGCCCGTGATGCGAAACCGGCGCTTGGCAATCCCAAGCAGGGCGTGAAGAAGATCGGCGCTATTGTGAGCGAAGCGATCGGCGCGAACACGGATGATGCGCCTTTCACGGAAGATCTCGATGAAGAAGATCGCGCGCTTGAAAATGAGGAAGAACAAGCAGCCTACCCGCTCAATGGGCGCTGGGCTCGTCACAAGGAAAAACAGGCTGCGCGCCAGGCGGCGAAGCAGTCGCGCACAGCGCCAGCGTTCTTTGCCGCAGCAGACGATGCCTACGACGAAGGATTCAGCGAAGGCACCCCTATCAAAAGTCGCTATTCGCTCGTGCTGCGCATCTTGGCACTCTTGGGGTGCGTGCTCATCAGCTCGGTCGCCTTTTCTAATTTCAGCTTGTTGCCCGGGTGGGAATCACCTGCATTGTGGGGCGCGCTTCTGATCGTGGCAGTTGCGGCTTTCGCGATCCCGCATTTGGGGGCGCTCATCGCGTTTGCGCTTTTGGGGTTCGCGCTCGTGAACAATAACGCGATCCTTGTGGGCAGTCTCGTGGTAGTGGCTACTTTTATATGGTGGTTCTTCATCGGGCGTAACGGAAGCCCTCAGGCAGATGCGATCCTGCTCTCCACCTGCGCTTCCTCTATCAGCTTGGGTTCGCTCGCGCCGTTCATCTGTGGCTATTTCTTACGGCCAGCTCAGGCATTTCTCTCGGCGCTCTTTGCGGCATTCCTTTCGCTCGTGCTCGCTGGGTTGGGTTCGGTTTCCATCACCTCGTGGGACATCTTCCAATTTGGCACCATCCACATGTGGACTGAAGTGAACAACAACATCCTCACCACCATGCAAAGCCCTATGACGTGGGCGATCATCGGCTCATGGCTTGTCAGTGGTCCGCTTGTCTCGCTGTTCTTCTCGCGCGGCACTACCGGCTCGAGCCTTATCGGCGTAGCGTGCGCCACGGCTATCGTTTGCGTGCTTCCCGCGCTCGTCTCGAACTTCCTGCTCTCCCACGTGCCCGATCCCATCTATCTGCTGCTTGCGATCGCAGCTGGCTTCATCATGGCAGCTCTTGCCGTACTCTTTCCTCCACGCCACGAGTCCGGGCGATAGAAGCACCCCGGTAAAATGCGCCTGTGCGCAGCGCGACCAGCAACGCCGGGCACCTCATTCGCTCATGCTCCATCACGCAGCTTTACACATCTAAGTATGTGTATCTGTTATTGCCCTGTATCTTTTTGCGCACGCTTGAGTCGATATAATAGGAGCAAACAAAGCGCACCGAGAGGAGTTTCTATGCGTATTGATATGTCGAACGGAGCCATCGAAACGATCCCGAACGAAAAGGTGCTTGCCTCGATCGGCGACCACATCGATAACCCCATTCCCGATCCACCCACGCCCAAGCTGGCTGCAACGGTCATGCTCGTGCGTGATTCCAAGCCTGGTCAAACGAAATATCGCATCGACGATGGCGTGTTCCCGCCCGATTTCCCGAACAACCAGAACGTCGAAGTGTTCATGCTACGTCGCGTGAACACGATGGACTTCTTACCCGATGCGGTAGTGTTTCCTGGCGGTCGTGTGGACGAACGCGATTCGAACCCCGATCTGCCTTGGTGCGGTCCCAGCCCGAAGGACTGGGCTGAGCTCTTGGGTGTCTCCGAAGATGATGCGCGTCGTATCGTGGTCGCAGCAGCTCGCGAAGTGTTCGAGGAGTGCGGCGTCCTGCTCGCTGGCCCCGATGCAACTTCTACGGTGACCGATCTTTCCGACCCGAGCTGGGACGCGAACCGCGAGGCGCTCGTCGCGCACGAGATCGCCTTTGCCGACCTGCTCGTCGAGCGCAACTTGATCCTGCGTACCGACTTGCTCGGTCTGATTGCGAACTTCTGCACGCCCACCTTCGAACCGAAGCGCTACGATACCTTCTTCTTCTCAGCGCTTATGCCCGAAGGCCAGCACGCTGACGATAACACCTCTGAAGCGCAGATCGCCGATTGGGTCACCCCGTCCTATGCGGTTCGCGAGGCCGATGAGAACCGCTGGCTCATCGTTGCACCCACGCTCTTCAACCTCACGCGCATAGCCGAAGCTCCTTCAGCCGAAGAGTTCGTTTCGAACCGTCGCAAGGTGAAGAAGATCATGTTCAAGCCGCTGCGCAAAGAAGACGGCACGATCGTACTGCATGCAGACTTGGGCTAAGAGCATCAGGGGAGCATGTTTGGCATTCATTCGAAAAGGAGTTCATATGGGGTTCATCATCGACGAAACGCCCTATGCGGGCGGTAAGGAAAGCGAGCGCGTGTTCTGCGTGTGCGCCAACAATCCTTCACCCATGACCTATACGGGTACGAATACGTGGGTGCTTGCCGAAGCCGCTTCGCCCGAATGCATCGTGATCGATCCTGCTCCTGCGGGAGAGCATGTGCAGAACGTGCTCAATGCCTGTATCGAACAGGGGCTGCGTGTGGGTGCGGTCGTGTGCACGCACATGCATGCCGATCATACGGAAGGTGCTGAAGAGCTGGCGGATATTTCAGGCGCACGCGTGTATGCGCCCTTCGATGGCACGTTGCTTCCTGGCGAATTTTGCCCGATTGAAAACGGTCCGGCGCTGCGTGTGGTGCCGCTGCCAGGCCACTCGAGCGATTCGGTGGGGCTCGTGTATCCTGCGGATCGCTCGATGTTCACAGGTGACGTGGTCTTCAAGCATGGCCCCACGGTGGTCTACTATCCCGATGGCAACTTGGGCGACTATATGGCTTCGCTCGATGTGCTCGAGCGCATCGTGAAAGAAGAGGGGATTCGCGTGTTCTATCCAGGGCACGGCTATCCCATCACCGATCCGTTGCAAGCCATCGATGCCACGCGTCAACATCGGCTCGAACGCTTGCAGCAGATCAAGGACGCGCTTGCTACAGGCGTTGCGCGCGATGCTGATGCTCTGGTGGACGCGGTGTATGTCGATATCGATCCAGCGCTGCGCGAAGCGGCGCTCCGTAGCGTCCAAGCCCAGCTCGTCTACTTGGACGAAGAGTAAATAGTACAAAGCACTGCACAAAGCATCGCAAGAGTGTGCGCACGAAAAAAGGACTGCAGAAAACACTGCAGTCCTTTTTGAGTAGCAAGCGAGGATCTTCGAAGCGTCCCTCTCTTACTGTGTTCTTATGCGCTAGTACAAATACCCGAGCTTCTTCGCCTCGTGCGTGAGTTCATCGCGGAAATCGGGGTGAGCGATGCTGATCAAACGGCGGCAACGCTCAGGAATGTCGCAGTACATCAAGTTCACGCAGCCATATTCGGTCACGAAATACTGAACATCGGTACGCAGCGAAGTGACCACGCTGCCAGCCATGAGCGTAGGAGCGATCTTCGAGACCACGCCGTTCTTCGTCTTCGTGGTGGAGGTCATGGCGATGATAGCCTTGCCGTTCTTCGCGAGCGTCGCGCCACGGATGAAGTCGACCTGTCCGCCGGTGCCGGAATACTGGCGCGTTCCGATGCTCTCAGCGCAAACCTGGCCGGTCAGATCGACCGAAACAGCAGAATTCACGGAAACCATGTTGTCATTCAAGCGGATGAAATCGGGGTTGTTAACGTGGGAATAGGGCGTGAAGAACATGCCCGGGTTGTGATCGATGAAGTCGTAGAGGTACTGCTGGCCAGAGGCGAAGCCCGCAACGGAAACGCCGGGCAGGTAGTTCTTGCGGCTGTTGTCGATAACGCCGAGCTCCTGCAGCTCTGCCATGGCATCGTTGAACATCTCGGAATGCACGCCCAAATGCTTGCGCGCCTTCAGGCCTTCAGCGATGGCATTTGCGATCGAGCCGAATCCGAGCTGAATGCACGAGCCATCTTCGATGAGCTCGCAGACGATATCGCCCACGATCTTCTCTTCGGGCTTTGGCTCTGCGATCGGCATCTGCGTCATGGGCTGATCGATCTCAACGAAGGCATCGATCTGTGAAACATGCAGGTTACGCTCAAGGCCATTCACCCACGGCACGCTCGGGTTGATCTGCGCGATAACGTGCTTTGCCGTGCGAATGCCTTCGGGGCGACAACCAACGTGGCCGATATTGCAGTAGCCATGCTTGTCGGGAGGCGTCATAGCGATGAACGCTACATCGATCCCGTCATTTTCAACAAGGTTCTTCGTACGATGAAGGTGTAGGGGCACATAGGCAGTATGACCAGCTGAGATGCCGTTACGCTCGTTGCCACCGGTGAAATAGTTGTGGTAATGGAATTCGTCGAAGCCAACGGTCAATTCATCGAGGTGCAAATCCTCGCTCGTGATGCCGCCATACATCGAGATGCCATGCAACGCCCCGTCCTGAATGCGCTTGAGCATCGGGCGGATAAGGCCACCGGCCACTTCGAAGGTTCCTACGAAAACGGACGTGCCATCGCCTACGAAGCGATCAAGCATCGTCTCAACATCCATACTGCGATCCTTATAGATCTGCTGCCACTCCATATAAGCCCCCTTGGGTTCAAAAAACATGTTCACATAAGCATACAACCTCTTATGCGCCGCGGTGCAGAGCGATTTATCGTAAATGAAAATAGGTTAGTGCGGATTTGGATTGGTTTTGTGTTGATGGGGGCTTACATTACAGGTAAAATTTTGCCCAGTGTTCTCATGAACACGTTCTAACCTCACAAAAAAGGAAGAGGGACTATGATTACCGATCTTAAGATCAACGAAGAGAACAAAAAGCGCTATTACGAGCAAGGTTATTGGACCGAAAAGACGGTCAACGATATTTGGAACGATCGTGTTGCGGCTTACCCCGATCGTGAATATATCTCCGACGACATGGGTGTGCGCCTTACCTACGCCGAAATCGACGATAAGGCTGCGCGTCTTGCTTCATGGCTGCGTGAACAGGGCATTCAGAACGGTGATGTGGTCACCTTCCAGATGCCGCCGTGGTCTGAATTCGCTATTCTCTACGTTGCTTGCCTGAAGGTCGGCGCGGTCATCCACCCGCTCGCGGTCACCTTCAACGGCGAAGACCTCGTCTACGCCATGAACCTTGTTGAATCCAAGGCGTTCATTGCTCCCACCTTCCATCACAAGACCAATTTCGAAGATCAGATCTTCTCCGTGGTCGAGCGCATTCCTTCTCTTCCGATCAATGCGATCGCCGTTCACGACAAAACGGTCGATGCAAAATCTGCCACCACGCTCAAAGAGATCTTCGAGAAATACGAACCTTATACGGGCGAAGCAGGCAGCAAGTCCGATGAAGTGGTGCTCATCCTTTCCACTTCCGGTACCACCGGTCGTCCGAAGGCGGTGCTCATCACGCACAACGCGCTGCTCTTCTCCGAGCGCGCATTCTCGACGGGCCTCGGCCTTACGAAAGACGATGTCATGTTCATGCCGGCTCCGCTCAATCATGCAACGGGCTTCAATCATGGCCTCATCACGCCGCTACTGCTCGGCGGTCGTGTCGTAGTCGCGCATCACTTCAACCCCGAAGAGGCGATCAACCAGATGAACCGCGAAGGCGTTACCTGGTCGATGGGCGCTACGCCGTTCATCTACGACATGCTGAACACAGCAGATTCAACCGATCTCGATTTCGAATCGCTCAAGCTCTACATTTGCGGCGGCGCTCCCGTTCCGGGCTCCATGGTCGAGCGCGCTGCGTCTCATGATGTGGTCCTCTGCGAATGCTATGGTTCCACCGAAAGTTGTCCGCACCTCTTCGTTCCGCCGGCAAAGGCGCTCGAATGGGATGGCGCTTGGTCAGGCGTTGCTCCTGAGGGCATCGAGGTCAAGGTTGTCGATGAGTTTGGCAACGAAGTTCCTCACGGCGAACAGGGCGAAGAACTTTCGCGTGGTCCGCACATGTTCGCAGGGTATCTGAAGAACCCTGAAGCAACGGCTTCGGAGCTTTCCGACGACGGCTGGTTCTCTTCAGGCGACCTTTGCTATATGGATGATGAACACCGCATCCGCATTAACGGCCGCAAGAAGGAGATCCTCATTCGTGGCGGCATCAACATCTCTGCCAACGAAGTCGACGAGAACCTCATGGGTTGCCCGGGCGTTGGCGATCATGCCACCATCGGTTTGCCCGACGATCGCTTGGGCGAGCGCATCTGCACCTTCATCGTGCTCGAAGATCCACATGCAGAGCGCCCCACGCTCGATTCCATCGCTGATTACCTTACCGCTAAGGGTATCGCGAAGCGTCTGTGGCCAGAGCACATCGAGTTCATCGATGAGATTCCTCATACGGAAAGCGGCAAGGTGAAGCGTCACCAGCTCGCCGACGAACTGGACAAGCGCCTCAAAGCCGCAAAGTAGTTTTTGCGCAACAGAGCAGCTGAATGCAAACGGGCAGGGATTATTCCTGCCCGTTTTTATTGTCTAGTAACTGATTTTGCTCGATCAGCACCGAGCGCGAGACACGAGGTTCCCCGCTTCCCTGTTCGCGAATCAGCGCATGCTGATTCGCTCATGCGTCGCTGCTTTGCTCGGGTTTATTAAAAATGAATTAAGTCGGCAAAGAGTCACCTCGTTGCCTCACCCTCTCCGCTGATCGAGCCAGATGTTTCCGGCTAGGCAAGCAGCTGAGCCCATGGGGTACTTAAATTACTCTGAGTCCACAAACTTAAATAAGTAATAGGCTGTCCGAAGGAGCGAAGCGCATGAGCTTGCCTGAATAGGCAAGCGAACAGCGAGAGCGGGTAATTACAAGTGCCCCTTGGGCGTGCTGCTTGCCTTGATAGGCGCAGCTTACTTGATCAATCGAGCTGCCATGAAATCGTTAGCGTTCAGCTCAACGGTGTCGTCGAGTACTTCGAGCTTCACTGGCTGGTCGAACTTGCGTGAGAGCGCAGTTGCGATGAGCCAATCGGCAACTTCGGGGTTCTTCCCTAAAAGCGGCCCATGCAAGTAAGACCCGATCACGTTCTTGTAACGTACGCCATCGGCGCCAGAGGTATCGTTGTTGCCGTGCCCAGTCGTTGAAACTACCTGACCGAATGGCTCAAGACCTTCGCCGAGATGCGTGCGTCCCGCGTGATTCTCGTAGCCGATCACGGGGTGCGAGGCGATAGGGGAGACGAGCGCGATATTCTCGATCAAGCGATCGAAGCCTTTGTTCGCGCGCTTGGTCTCAGCATCAATGATCGAAAGCCCTTCAACGATCTCATCGCCCATCAGCCAGTTCTTGCCTAGAATTTGATACCCACCGCAGATGGCGAGCAACACGCCATCATCTTCGACGTAGGTGGCAAGCTGCTCTTTGTTCTTCAAGATCTCCTGCGAGGCAAGATGCTGTTCACGGTCGGGGCCACCGCCCATAAATACGATATCGGCTTCCGAAATGTCGAACTCGTCGCCGTAGTGAATCTGCTCGAGCTGAGCAGGGATTCCACGCCAAGCGCAACGTTGCATGAGCACCTTCAGGTTGCCCCCATCGCCGTAGAGGTTGAGCAGGTCGGGGAAGAGATGCACGATGCGCAGCGGCTCCTGTTGGATAGGCGGGATCGTGTTCGCCATGACCGCAGGGGTAACGCTGAGTTTGCCTTCGCGTGGGGTCGCGACCTCAGCGCTATCGGCGCGCTCCATCAATGCGGCGCGGACCGCAGGCAACGCCGTGTAGTTCGCGATCGCGTACATATTCCAATCGGCGGGCATGTCGAGCGCGGTGTCGACCATATCGTTCACGCTGTTGATGAGTCGTGCCTGGATACCGGCATATTTCAGGCGCAGTTGCAGATCGTTCTTGCGCGTGCCGCCAGCATAGACCACGAGCTCCGGCTGGCTTGCGAGCTCTTCGAAATCGCAGTCCCAGATCCATGAGATATCGTGCCCATCCGCTTCATTGTCGTTGATGAAGAACGCTACCACTTTCTTGCCTGGGTCAGCGGTGATGATCTTCAAGTTCTGATTGAACCCGGTGGGGTTCTTCGCAAGGTTCAGAAGCAGTGGACGCCCCTCGATTGCAAGGTGTTGCAAGCGCCCATTTTGCGGATCGAAAGCGCTCACGCTCTCCTGAATGGTTTCGTTGTCGATGCCGAGTTCGTGCGCGCAGGTCCATACCGCAAGCGTGTTGTAGACCATGTAGGGACCGGACTGTGCGAGGCGCATGGTGGCCTGCGTAGAATCGATCGTATCGGTGATCGCGTAGGTGATGCCGCCATCGAAGGTCACATTATGCGCATGAACATCCAATTTGGGACGCGCAAAGCCGCAGTTTTCGCAGTGATAGGTACCGAGCTGCCCGTACTGGCGATAATCGTAGGTGAACATACCTGAACAACGCTGGCACATCTGCGCATCGGCAACGGTGTTCTGCGCGAGATGCATGTCTTCGCTCACACCGAAGGCGATCGTCTTGTTCTCGACCTTCTCAGCGATGATCGCGCACAGAGGATCGTCGGCGTTATAGATGAGCGTGGATTCGGGCGAATGCTCAAGCCCTGAGATGATGGCATCCTGTACGCGGTCGATCTCGCCACAGCGGTCGAGCTGGTCGCGGAAGAGGTTCAACAACACCACATAGGTGGCTTTCACCTGCGGCAAGATGCGCGCAAGCCAAAGCTCGTCGGATTCGAACACGCCCCAGTCTGCCGGCTCGGTCTGCAAGAGTGTAGCCGCCACGCCATAAGCCATGTTCGCACCCGTGCGATTGCACGCGACGGTCTTGCCGCTTGCTTCGATCACATCGGCGATCATGTTGGTTACGGTGGTCTTTCCGTTCGTGCCCACTACCACGATCGAACCCTCCGCGATCTTGCTCATCTCTTCGGAGATGATATCGGGGTCGATCTTGAGCGCGATCTTGCCCGGCATGTTCGCTGCCGGACGATGGGCAAGGGTCTTCAGCCCCCAGGTGGAAAGCGACGATGCCAAGCGGGCACCTGTCTTACGAAAGCTCATGCTCGCTCCTCACTCTTAGTACGAATCATTCTACACGATGGTCTTGCTTGAGCGCATTTGTGCAAGCAGGTATCATCGAACGAACAGTTTGAGCGTGCTGATGCAGCGGCTCCTCATTGCCCTACCGGATCGAAAGGACGAAGCAATGCCCAGCTTGAAGAATGCGATCGAGAACTTGACCAAGGAACAGCTCGTTGAGCTTTTAAGGATGGCCTCGAAGAACCTGGTCGCCATGGATGGCACCTGGTTCCAAATTCTTGAAGAGCGCGAGGGCATGGATTACGCCATGGAAATCGATATTGCTGTGTGGGAGCGCTATCCCATTTCCGAGGCAAGGCGCCTGAAGAAGTTCCTCAATCTTGCTGAATATCCCGGGCTTGAAGGTCTTGCGCAGGCACTTCCGCTCTACTACAACACGATCGCGAACGAGACGAGCATGCACTGGGAAGACGATGCGCTCATCTTCCGAACCGATGTGTGCCGCGTTCAATCGGCCCGCTCGCGCAAGGGCATGGAATTCCATCCCTGTAAGCCAGCTGGCATCAACGAATACACCACGTTCGCCCAGACGATCGACCCGCGCATCGAGGTAGAGTGCCTGAGTTGTTACCCCGAAATCACGGATCCGACATGCGGTTGCTCATGGCGTTTTACCCTGCCGAGCGACTCTGCAGACAAGGTCGATCAAGGCAAGTAGCCACTATGAAACCGGCACAAAAAGGCTTCTATTTTGTACGAGAAACCTTACAAAATTCATGGGCTCAACACATTTTTGGAGAAAAAACGCTAAATACGCGGAGTTCTTGTTTTGTTACCCGATAAACGATTGCGTAACAAATAGAGTTTGAGCATTATATACTCATGATGAAATCGCGAAAAAAGACTGGGCGCCATGCCGTCCGCAGTGCCGAAAACTCGTCATACAGCGGGAAATCTTTCACATCGCCTTATGATGCGAGTGCCTATTCTCGGCACGGTAATGTAGAACAGTATCACGATGCCTCTCGTAAGCAGAAGAAGCATCATAAACGCAAAGTTGGTATGACGGTTGCTGCCATCTTCCTGGTAGTCGTACTTGCGGGTGTCGGTGTTGCGTTTGCTTTCATTTCCAATATCGACCGTAATCTGCAAGACGGTCTTGACGAGGACCTTCTCGCCTCGCTCACCGCATCCGATTCTCCCAGCGAACCGTTCTACATGTTGTTGATCGGCGTTGATAAATCAGAAGAGCGCGAAGAGAGCGACATTTACGGCGGTGCGTATCGCACCGACTCCATGATCCTTACCCGTGTCGATCCGCGTAATACCAAGATAACCATGGTTTCGATCTATCGCGACACGATGGTCGAACTGCCAGGTTATGGCAAACAGAAGATCAATGCGGCGTATGCTTTCGGTGGTCCCTCACTCGCGGTCAAAACAGTATCGAAGTTGGCGGGTGTGCCGATCCATCATTACGCCGAAATCGATTTCAATGGCTTTGAAGATGTAGTCAATGCGCTTGGCGGTGTTGAAGTCGATGTGCCCATGGCTATCGATGACCCCCTTGCTGGCGAGCCGCTTGAGGCAGGTCCGCAAACGCTTAATGGTTCACAAGCGCTCGTGCTCTGTCGTTCGCGTCACGCCTATGATAAGTACGGTGATGGCGATCTCATGCGTGCAGCGAACCAGCGCATGGTCATCTCGGCTATCTTGAAGAAGATCATGTCTTCCGACGTGGCAACCATGACTAACACGGTCAACACGCTTGCCAACTACATCACCACCGACTTCTCGGTCTCGAGTATCCTTGGTTTTGCGAACACCTTCAAAGATATCAACGTTGATGAAGATATCTATTCGGCTATGGAGCCCACTACGCCACTGTATGAAAACGACATTTGGTGGGCTGTTCTTGATGAAGAGCCTTGGCGCGAGATGATGAAGCGCGTTGATGCAGGTCTTCCACCTACGGAAGAAGGTTTGGTCGACCCTAATACCGGTGTTACGCTTGCCGTCATTGGTGACGGTGGCAAGAACGCATCTGCAACGAATGGCTCCAATGCATCAAGCTTAAGCCTTTCGGGTGTTGAAATTGCAGTTCGTAATGGCGCGGGTATAAATGGCGTTGCCGCAGAAGCTGCCGAAAAGCTTTCAGCCAAGGGCGCAATAACTGATACGGGCAATGCGGATGATTCCAAGTATAAGAATACGCTCATCATCTACAACGATGAATCTGACAAAGCTCAAGCACAGGCGATTGCTGATGCGCTCGGGGTTGGTCAGCTCAAGAAGAACACAGGCGGCACCTATTCATTCAAGACCGATTTCCTTGTGGTGATCGGCGCTGACTGGGAATAGCCTCCACCCATCATCGTTCGTCACCTTTATTTGTGGTAGGGTTCGCGCTTGATGATCTTGAAGGCGCGATAGACCTGTTCGAGCAGAACCACGCGCGCCAAGTTGTGCGGAAGAGTGATCGGTCCGAAGCTCATGCGCAAAGAAGCGCGCTCTTTCACCGCATTCGTAAGACCGTCGGATCCTCCGATCACGAACACCAGATGTGATACCCCTTCAACGGTGTAGCGTTCGATCCGGCTCGCAAGTGCTTCGCTGGAGGTCTCTTTCCCTTGGATGTCGAGCACGATGATGGTCGCATTTTCGGGCAGCGCTTCCAAAACGAGCGTGCTTTCTTGCTCGCGGTTCGAATCAGGGATCTCTCGTACGGTAAGGTTACAGTAGCCACCAAGGCGCTTGCTATATTCAGCGCACGCATCGCGCCAGAAGCGCTCCTTCAGTTTGCCGACTGCGATAACAGTGATTTTTAGCATGGAGAATCCCCTTCATGAATCGTTAACTCCATCTGATTGTTTATACTACGTTCTATACGTTTCCATGAGCGCGCGGGGGAATAAAGCGCCCAAGAATCGCGGAACGTAAAAAGATTCAACGAATCATCCAATCGATAGCGCACAAAGGGGAGGGTTATGCGTCATATGATCGACAAACTCTTCCGTGCGACCCTCGATCATCCTAAAGGGGTATTAGCGGCGGCACTTTTGTTATGCGTTGCCTGCGCGCTGTGTATCCCGCTGGTGAAGATCAACTACCAGTTCTCGGACTACTTGCCCGAAGATTCTCCTTCCACTGGTTCGCTCCAAACGCTCGAAGATGCTTTCGGCGCGAACCTACCCAACAGCTACATCTATGCCCAAGGGATCGATCTCATGCAAGCCGATGCGCTTGCCGCTGAATTCGCGGCGATCGACGGCGTGGATGACCTCATTTGGCTCGGCGATGTGGTGGATATCCGCCGACCGCTCGAAACCTACGATGCCGATATCGTGAAGGCATGGAAGAGCGATGAGGGCTATCTCTACCAGGTCGCACTCGACTCAACGAAGTCGGTCGCGGCGCTTGATGCGATCAAGGAAGCGGCTCAAGCAGGAGGGGCGAACGCGGTCGCACTTTCAGGTGACGAAGTGAACACGGCGGTCGCGCAGGGTTCGTCGGACTTCGAGATCCAGCTCATCCTGGTCATGGCGGTCATCGTGATCCTGGGGCTTTTGCTCCTAACGAGTGAAGCCTGGTTCGAGCCGGTACTCTTCCTTTCGGTCATCGGCATCTCGATCGTGTACAACCTCGGCACCAATATCATCTTCGGCGAGATCTCGTTCATCACGCAGATGTGCGCGGCTATCCTGCAACTTGCGGTCTCCATGGACTACGGCATCGTCATGCTGCACGAATACCGCCACTTCAAGCAAGAGGGTCGCTCGTCCTACGATGCCGCACTCGCGGGCATGCACAAGGCTTCGGGTGTCATCGCTTCGTCGGCTGCGACCACGTTCTTCGGATTCCTCTCCCTCTGCGCGATGGCGTTTCTCATCGGCGCGGATATGGGCGTGGTGCTGGCGAAAGGCATCGTGTTCAGCTTCCTTTCGGTGCTGTTCCTCCTGCCCGTTATGGTCCTGCTTTCCGAAAAGCTGCTGCAGCGAACAGCGCATCGCAAGTTCTTGCCCTCGTTCGACAAGTTCGCGAAGTGGTGCATGCGCTTGAGCATTCCGTTCACCCTTATCGCGGCGCTCATCGTGGTGCCGGCGTTCTTGGGATCGCGCAATACCGAATATGTGTATGGGGCGAGCGGGTTCGTGGAGCCGGGCAGTCAGCTCTACGAGGATACCGAGCTCATCGAAGAGACTTTCAACGCTTCTGGTCAGTGCGCGGTGCTCGTTCCCGAAGGCCAGTGGGGCAAAGAGAAGGAGCTGGTCGCTGCGCTCGATACGTTGCCGCACGTGAGCTCGATCACATCGTACGTGACCACGGTCTCGGAACGCATCCCTACCGATATGGTGCCTCCTGCAAGCCTCGAATCGCTCATTTCGGGTGGTTATTCGCGCATCATCATCGCGACCGATTTGCGCGGCGAAAGCCCCGAAGCGTTCGAACTCGTGCAGCGTATTCGCGATCTATGTCAGCTCTACTATCCCGATGAAGCGAAGCTCATTGGTTCCACGGTAACGAGCTACGATATGTCGCTCATCGTGAACGACGATTCTGCGCGCGTGCTGTTCGCTTCGATCATCGCTATCGGACTCGTGCTCTTGCTCATGTTCCGCAGCCTGTCGATCCCGCTCATCTTGTTGCTCACGATCGAGAGCTCCATCTGGATCAACCTAGCCATTCCCTATTTTGCGGGCGAGACGATCCAATACATCGGCTACCTCATCATCAGCGCGATCATGCTGGGAGCAACGGTCGATTACACGATCATCCTCACGCGTTCTTACCTCGACAAACGCCGTGTGCAACCGAAGCGCCAGGCCATCACCGAAGCGATCTCGCGCAGTGCGATCACGATCCTTACCTCAGCGACTATCCTTACGCTGTGCGGTGCGTTCATCGGTCTCATCTCGAGCAACGGGGTCATCGCGAGCCTCGGAACGCTCATCGGGCGGGGTGCCTTTATCGCAGCGCTCAACACGTTTCTGCTCCTACCGATGCTCTTCATGATCTTCGATCGCGTTATCGAAAAGACAACGCTTGGAACGCATTTCTATAAACAGCCTTACAAACAGCCACTCGAAGAGAAAGCGGGCAGGTGAGAGCCATGACGCTACGAAGAACGGCATTAGCAATGGCGCTTTGCGTGCTATTGATCATCGCAACCGCCATCACCGAGATCGCTCCTGCGAATCTTGGGTATGCCGCAGAAGAACAGCAGACCAATGCGGCCGAGACAGAGAGCGCGACCAACACCACGCTCGCTGCGCCGCCTTCAACCCTGCTCGAGGGTACGTGCGAAAAGCAAGAGGTCGTGTATGCGAGCATGACGGCCGCAGGTGCGGTGAAGAGCCTCTATGTGGTGAACGAACTGTTCTCCGAAGAGCCCATCATGGTGAAGGACTTCGGCACCTACAGCGAAGTGGTGAACCTGACCGATGGCACGAACATCGCGCGCGAGTCCGATAGCGTGCTGTGTACCGTGGAGAGCGAATCGTTCGCCTACCAGGGCAATCTCACCTCGACCGATCTGCCTTGGCGCGTGAGCATCACCTATGAGCTCGATGGTAAGGTGTGCTCGCCCGAAGAAGTTGCCGGCAAGTCGGGCGAGCTGAAGATAACCATCGAGGCTACCCAGAATCTAGCGATCGATCCGCTCTACTTCGACAATTATCTGTTACAGATCACCTGCACGCTCCCGATGGACCACGTCTCGAACATTGCCACAGACGAGGGCTCCATTGCGCTCAATGGTTCTAACACCGCAGTCACGTTCAGTGGCATGCCAGGCAAGACAGGCTCCTATGCGCTCACGGCCCATGTCGAAGACTTCGAGATGGAGGGGGTGAGCATCGCTGCTATCCCGTTCTCAATGGCGATCGAAGCACCCGATTCGAGTGCGCTCATCGCGCAATTCGATGAGCTCATCGAGGGAACGGGCAAGCTCGATACTGGCGCGGAAGGCCTCGAAGAGGGCACAACCGCACTCGCAGCGGGAACCCGTAAGCTCGAGAGCGGAACGACTCAGTTGCAAGGGGGCGCTCAAGAGCTCTCCGCGGGCGTTGCTGCCTATGTGGCAGGGATTGCGCAGATAAGCGATGGCCTTGCGCAGGCGGCTGCTGGATCGAAGACTTTCGCCAAACAGCTTGAGGGGCTGAGCCAAGCGAGCGCTGCTATAGTGCACTCGCTCGACCAGACGCAAACGCAGATGCAGCAGCTGGTGAACGCTATTCAAGCAAGCCCCACGATGTCACAAGCTGAAAAGGATGCGATCGTTGCCCAGCTTTCAGGCATGTCTGGACAGTTCAGCCAGCTGAAAGACTATGCCGCGGGAGTTGAAGGGCTTGCAGATGGGTATGCGCCGCTCGACAGTTCGCTCATCAAGCTTTCAGGTGGCCTTAGTGAGCTTGCCCAGCAGGGCGATGAGCTTACGAGTGGTTCTGCCGCGCTCGATGCGGGTGTGAGCGAACTTGCAGGTTCGAGCGGAAGTCTCGCGCAGGGAGCTGACAAGCTGAGTGAAGGAGCCTCGGCGCTAGCTGAAGGAACGTCCACGCTCCATGAGGAAAGCGCGATCATCCCCGACAAGGTCCAAGCCGAGATCGATGCCATGATGGCCGAGTACGACAAGAGCGATTTCACTCCGAAGAGCTTTGCGGATGCGCGCAATACCAACGTGAACCTCGTCCAGTTCGTCATGACCACCGAAGCGATCGCGCTGCCTGAGCCTGAGCCTGAAGAAGTGCAAGAAACCGACGAATCGTTACTATCGCGTTTCTTCGCTTTATTTTCGTAGTCCTACCTATTACTATGGGGTAGATGCGGATAAGTTAACCCCATATAACTAGCATATCGAGCGAGGCACGAAAGAAAGGGCTCCCATGTCGCTTCCAGCACCAAAGCATGATGTCGAACCTGATAATCTCACTACTATGGAACTAGGCGAATGCCTGCCGATGACCGCCGAGGTCATCGATGGTCATCTTCATATCGGTGGCGTGGACATGGTGAAAGTTGCCGAAGAATTCGGCACGGCGCTCTACGTGTACGACCAGGCAGACCTTGAGAACCGCATGGAAACCTATCGCGATGCGTTCGCTTCGCGCTATCCCAATTCCGATGTCATCTATGCTTCGAAGGCGTTCTTGAACAAGGCGGTCTGCCGCCTCGTGAACGCGCATGGCCTCTGCCTCGATGTGTCGGGCGGCGGCGAGCTGGCGCTGGCACAGGCCGTTGATTTCCCGATGGAGCGCGTGTTCGTGCATGGCAACAACAAGACTCCCCAAGAGCTGCGCGAAGCCATTGCGGCAGGCGTAGGGCGCATCGTGGTCGATTCGCGCATCGAAGCACGTCGCGTCTCCGAGATCGCAGGCGAACTGGGCAAGACACAAGACATCTACATGCGCATTACGCCAGGTGTCGAGGCTGACACGCACGAATACATCCGCACGGGCTGCGAAGACTCGAAGTTCGGTTTCACTATGCGCGAAGATTTCGCGTTCAACTGCGTAGCCGACATCCTTGAGCTTCCGAACGTGAATCTTGTAGGCTTCCACATGCACATTGGCTCGCAGATCTTCGCACTGCATTCGTTCGACGAAGCCATCAAGGTCATCGTCGAATTCGCGGCGCGCGTTAAGGGCCACTACGGCATCGAAGTGGGCGAGATCGATGTGGGCGGCGGTCTGGGCATCGCCTATACCACCGAAGAGAACCCCTCGTCGATCGATGAATTCGCTGAAGTGGTCACCACGGCCATGAAGAAGTATTGCGCCGAGTTCTCTTTCGCTGAGCCACGTCTGCTCTGCGAGCCGGGCCGTTCGATGGTGGCTGTGCCAGGCGTTACGCTCTACACGGTGGGCATTCTGAAGACGCTTCCCGGCATCCGCAAGTACGTGGCCATCGACGGCGGCATGTCCGACAATATTCGCACGGCGCTCTATCATGCAGACTACGAGCCGGTGGTTGCGAACAAGGCCGATCAACCGCGCACGGAGATCGTGACCATCTGCGGCAAGCACTGCGAAAGCGGCGATGCGGTCGTGCTCGATCGCCCGCTGCAGCATCCCGATCTGGACGATGTCATTTGCGTGTTCGGCACCGGTGCCTACTGCCATTCCATGGCGAGCAATTACAACGGCCAGCCGCGTCCAGGCATCGTGTTCGTGAAGGATGGGCAAGCCACGCTCGTCACGCGTCGCGAGACCTATGCCGACCTCATGGCGTGCGACGTGGATTAAGCGCCAAAGCGCCGCAAGACAATCGAAAACGCTATCTTATCGAGCGGCCCGCGATCTGGCCGCTCGATGTGTCTTCAAGTAGGTATAATCACGGGATACACGATTTTGAATGGAGTGGATCACATGGCAGTTAAAGTCGGCTTGGTTGGAACCGGTACCGTTGGTGGCGGCTGCATCGATATTCTGCACAACCACAAGGAAGATTTCCTGCGTCATTATGGCATCGATATCGAGCTCGTGCGCGTTTGTTCGCGTGAACCTGAACAGGCTGAAGCGCATGGCGTGGCTGATATCTTCACGCTCGACTTTAACGACATCATCAACGACCCCGAGATCGATATCGTCATCGAGCTCATCGGTGGTACGGGCATTGCCAAGCAGGTCATCCTTGATGCACTCAATGCGGGTAAGAATGTGGTTACCGCGAACAAGGCGGTCATGGCAACTTCAGGCGAAGAGATCATGGCACTCGCGGAAGAAAAGGGCGTTGAGCTAGCGTTCGAGGCAAGCGTTGGCGGCGGTATCCCTATCATCGGTCCGCTGAAGCACTCGCTGATCGCCAACGAGATCTCTGCCGTCATGGGTATCGTGAATGGCACGACGAACTACATGCTCACGCGCATGGGTGAAGACGGCTTGAGCTACGATGAAGCACTCGCTGAAGCCCAGGCAAAAGGCTTTGCAGAAGCCGATCCCACAGCCGATGTCGATGGTCACGATGCAGCAGCGAAGATCGCTATCCTTGCTTCGATCGCTTTCAATTCGCGTGTGGTCATGGACGATGTCTACACCGAAGGCATCCGCCGCATTTCGCCGGTCGACCTGGCCATGGCGGACACCATGGGCTATGCCGTGAAGCTCGTTGCGCATGCTCATCGCACCGATCACGGTATCGACGTGCGTGTTCACCCCACTATGATTCCGCTCGATCATCAGCTTGCAAAGGTCAATGGCGTTTACAACGCGATCTACGTGATCGGCGATGCCGTAGGCGAGACCATGTTCTTCGGTGAAGGCGCGGGCGCTGGTCCTGCGGCGAGCGCGATCATGGGCGATGTGCTCGAAGTGGCGCGTCATCTGCAGCTTGGTGTGAAGCCGATCGTTGGCTGCACGTGCACGGATAACATCCCGGTCATTTCCGTTGAAGAGCTGCAAACGAAGTACTATCTGCGCTTCCTCGTGGAAGACCGTGCAGGCGTTTTGGCAGCATGTGCAGACATCTTCGCGAAGTACGATGTCTCGCTCCAGTCGGTTCAGCAGCGTGGTACGAAAGCGCGCGATGCGGTCAACCTCGTGTTCGTCACGCATACGGCTCACGAAGACAGCGTTGCCAAGGTCATCGACGAGATCCTTGCGCTCCCCAATGCGGTCATCGGCGGCTATCCTTCCGTCATCCGCGTCCAAGATTAAGGTGACAAACTACCCGGTCGTTCGTCACCTAAGAGTGATGAACGTCGCAGTATGAAAAAGCTCCCCAGCTGGGGAGCTTTTGTTTTGCTTGCTGCAGATGACAAACTACCCGGTCTTTTTTGTCATCTTGTCTCAAACCCTTCGGCATTCCTTGCTCTTTATCAAGGTGTCGAACGACCGGGTAGTTTGTCATCTCCTAGACTGCTTCGAGCGCCTGAGTAAGATCGGCGATCAGATCCTCTGCACTTTCGATGCCGCAGGAGAGCCTGATCAGATCAGGGCTGATGCCCGCTGCTTCCAATTCTTCATCGCTCATCTGGCGATGCGTGGCGTTCGCGGGATGCAGCACGCAGGTGCGTGCATCGGCAACATGCGTGGCGATCTGCGCCAGCTTGAGCGCCGACATGAAGCGCTCGGCTGCTTCGCGCCCGCCAGCAACACCGAAGCTCACTACGCCACACGTTCCATTCGGCAGGTACTTCTGAGCGAGCTCATAGCTCTCATCGCCGGGTAGGTCGGCATAGCGCACCCACGAGATCTTTGGATGATCCTTCAAGAACTGCGCGACCGCCAGTCCGTTCGCCGTGTGCTGCGCCATGCGCAGATGCAGGCTTTCCAGGCCCATATTCAACAGGAACGCGTTCTGCGGCGATTGGATCGAGCCGAAATCGCGCATGAGCTGTGAGGTCGCCTTCGTGATGTAGGCACCCGCTTGGCCGAATTGCTTGGTGTAGATAACGCCGTGATAGCTCTCATCCGGCGTGGTCAGCCCGGGGAATTTATCAGCGTGCGCATCCCAGTCGAAGTTGCCCGAATCAACGATGCAGCCGCCAACGGCAGCGCCATGGCCATCCATGTATTTCGTGGTGGAATGCGTAACGATGTCGGCGCCCCAGTCGATGGGACGGCAGTTGATGGGCGTAGGGAAGGTGTTGTCTACGATGAGCGGTACCCCATGATCGTGCGCCGCCTTCGCAAAGCGCTCGATATCGAGCACCGTGAGCGCGGGGTTAGCCACCGTTTCGCCGAAGACCGCTTTGGTGTTCGGCTTGAACGCGGCCTCAAGTTCCTCATCAGAGCAGGTGGGGGATACGAACGTGAACTCGATGCCCATGCGCGCCATAGTGTGCGCGAACAGGTTGTAGGTGCCGCCGTAGATGGAGGTGGAGCACACCACATGATCGCCGCAGCCAGCGATGTTGAAGATCGCGAAGAAGTTCGCGGCCTGACCCGAAGAGGTGAGCATGGCAGCGCTGCCACCTTCAAGCTCGCAGATCTTCGCGGCCACAAAATCATTCGTGGGGTTCTGCAGACGTGTGTAGAAGTAACCGGATTCCTCCAGGTCGAAGAGCTTGCCCATGAACTCGCTCGAATCGTATTTCCACGTGGTGCTTTGATAGATAGGGATCTGGCGCGGCTCCGCGTTGCCGGGATGATAGCCGCCTTGAACGCAAGTGGTTTCGATTTGAGTAGACATGCAAGCTCCTTGTTCTTTAATTTGGGTAAGGTCGTTCAGGCCAGGCTGCACGACCGTATGCCTTTGCAGCTCATGGTATCATCTGCATTTTTCTCTCCGCTGTTCAGCGGGGTACGTTTCGTTCTTCGGGGCATCGCTTTTCGTGATAGCCAGCACTAAGAACAACCGATAGCCTTGCGCTTCATGATTCGCACGGCGAGCAAAAATGCCCTTTCAAAAGCTGTTATGATGAACACCGAAGAAAGGACGTTAGCTATGCCGATTAGAATTCCTGATGCGCTGCCTGCAACAAGCGTGCTTGAAGGTGAGAATATCTTCGTGATGACCGAGCATCGCGCTATCCATCAGGATATTCGCCCTCTGCGCGTGCTCATCTTGAACTTGATGCCCACCAAGATCGAAACGGAAACACAGATCTTGCGTAAGCTTTCCAATACGCCACTGCAGGTTGAGGTCGATCTTCTGCAAACGGTCAGCCATCGCGCCACGCATGTGCCAGCCGAGCATCTGGAATCGTTCTATGTGGGCCTCGACGACATTCGCCACAAGCGTTACGACGGCATGATCATCACCGGTGCGCCGGTCGAACTCTACGATTTCGAAACGGTCGACTATTGGCCCGAGCTGTGTGAGATCTTCGAGTGGGCGAAGACGCACGTGTTCTCCACGTTCTATATCTGCTGGGGAGCGCAGGCGGGCATCTATTACCACTTCGGCATCGACAAGCACATCCTCGACAGCAAGATGTCGGGCATCTTCGCGCACCAGATCGTGAAGCCCTCAAGCCCGCTCGTGCGTGGCATCGATGACATCCTTCACGCACCGCATTCGCGCAACACTGAAGTTCATGTGGAAGACATCGAAGCGCATCCTAGTCTTGAGGTTATCGCCGTGTCGGATGAAGCGGGCGTGTTCATCGCCAAGAGCACCGACAGTCGCCACTTCTTCGTGTTCGGTCACCCCGAATACGATACGGACACCCTTGCCGAAGAGTACTTCCGCGATGTGAAGAAGGGCATCGACCCCGAAGTTCCCAAGCATTATTTCCCGAACGATGACCCTACGCAAAAGCCGCTCTCGAATTGGCGCGCGGCCGCGCAGCTGCTCTACACGAACTGGCTGAATTACTACGTCTATCAGGCAACACCCTACGATATCGACAACACCGATCTCGAGTGAGTCAAGGGGACGGTTCTTCTGACTCACAGAGCTAGTTGACTCATTGGTAGAACCTCAACTGAATCGATCGAGCAGTTTCGCCCTGTATCCGCTGCGGACGGTTCGTGATGTTGCGCCATGCCTGAGCGCCGGCTGTCCAGCGCAGCTCTAAGACAAGCCAAGGCAAGGCGAACGCACGCCCTGATATTGTTATAGTTGACATATAACGATTAGCGCCCTAAAATGTGCTATGTTGAATATAACAATTCTGAAGGAGGGCGTACCCATGATCATCACGATCGATGAAACAGCATCTGAACCGCTCTACAAGCAGATACACGATCAGGTTATCGCGGGCATCGCAACAGGCCAGCTTGAACCAGGCATGTCGTTGCCTTCTGTGCGCTCGCTCGCCAGCGATCTGGGCATCAACTTGCATACGGTGAACAAAGCCTATGCGATCTTGAGGGACGAAGGCTATGTTCAAATGCGCGGGCGTGCTGGTGCGGTCATCAGCGAACCGAGTGATGCAGGGCGTGCCGAGAAGAACCGCGAGACGCTCTCAGCCATAGAGGATGATCTATTCAAGTTAGCGCTCACCTATCGTGCCTGCGGGGGAGCGCGCGGTGAATTCGTTGAAAGCGCAGCCGCGCAAGCAGCTCGTGCATACGCTACGATCTCGGATGTGCCCGAGAGCGCAAGTACGAAACGCTCCATGAAGAAGCATCCAGCGCGTTCGTCAGCGAAAAAGGGCGCGGTCGAAGGCCCTTCAGCACAAGGCGCGTGAACATCATGCAAGCCATCGATCCGATCATGCTCGCTCTTTTGGGGTTCGTTCTGCTCTTCGTTCCCATCACCGGTGGTCTCATGGCGGCTACCCCTTACCTTATGCCGAAGCGCGAATGCTTCGCGGTGACCATCCCCGATGCAGCATCGAACGATCCAGAGATCAAGCACCTCAAGCGCTCCTATTTCACCATCGTGATCGTGGCGACCTTGGCGTTCACGGCACTATGCATCGTTTGCATCTGCCTCGATCCTGAGCGTGCGTTCCTGCCTGCACTCGTCGTCTCTGTGCTCATCATATGCCTCGGTAGCTACGCTCTCATGCTCCACTTTCGTCAAAAGACGATCGCACTCAAACGTGCGCGGGGCTGGGAAGCGCAAACAGCCAAGCGCGTAGGCTTCGTTGCCGAAGAGCCAGCGCCCAAGCCGCTCTCTCAAAAATGGGATCTCTTCTTCTTGATTCCGATCACCATCACCGGACTCGTGTGCATGGTGGGCTATCCGCTCATGCCAGAGCATCTTGCTACGAACATCGATCTTTCGGGGCAGGTGGCCCATTGGATGGACAAGACACCCCTTACGGCTGCCGTTCCGTTCTTGATCGTTGTGTTCCTGGATGGGTGCTTCGCCTTTTCGCATTGGAGCATCCTGCGTTCGAAGAAAGGCATCGATGCATCTCGCCCTGCCGCAAGTGCCTGGGCGTATGGAGCATTTGCGCGCGCGCAGAGCATGATGCTCGTAGGCTTAGGGACGATGCTCTCGTTCCTCGGTCCGATCATGGCGCTTTCGTTCATGGGCGTTATCACCATGCAACAAGCGCTCCTTCCCATCGTGATCATGATCGCGATCGTGCTGGTGGTGGTTCTTGCGATCTCGATGATCTACGGGCAAAATGGCGCGCGTCTCTTGCGCCGCATGGAGGAGCCCACGTCGATGCCTGTGGACGATGACCGCTATTGGAAGCTGGGTATCTTCTACTGGAATCACGATGATGCCAGCCTCTTTGTGCCCGAGCGCTTCGGCATAGGGTGGACCATCAACCTGGGAAGACCAGCTGCCTGGGCTATCATCGTCAGCTTTGTGCTTGTCGTGGTTGCTTTCATCATCTTCTCGCTTTGCTTGTGAATGAGTCAGTGAGTCAAAGGGACGGTTCTCCTGACTCACATCATTATGCATAAATCGATCCGTGAGTCAGGAGAATCGCCCCCCATGACTCATTGACTTACCTTCAGAAAGCAGCAACAACAGCGAAGGCTTCAGGCGCCTTCGCTTCCGATATCTCTGCAAATCGACCTTTCAGGCCCATCTCGTGCATGAATTGATTGACTTCACGAACGAAAAAAGCTTATTATGCAAAGGTTCGCTTTCAAAAGCCCCGTGTGGCTGTGCGGTCTGAAGCTTTTGGCACGGTAGTCCAGAACCAAGCCAGAAGAAAGCGAAGGGGTAGGATCCTTCGCGCATTTCAGGCAAAGCAAGCAACTTTTGAAAACAAACATTGTTACTTTTTTGGAGGAACACAGTGAAGACCTATTATGCAAAGCCGAATGAAGTTGCTCGCGAGTGGCTTCTCATCGACGCGCAAGACCAGGTTCTCGGTCGTGTCGCATCGAAGGCGGCTCACATCCTGCGCGGTAAGCATAAGCCGACCTATACCCCTCACGTGGACACCGGCGATTTCGTGGTTATCATCAACGCCGACAAGATCCGTGTGACCGGTAAGAAGCTCACCGATAAGGAATACTACCGTCACAGCGGTTATCCGGGAGGACTCAAGTGCGAGACCTTCGAAGAGGCCATGGAAAAGCACCCAGAGCGCGTGATCGAACATGCAGTTAAGGGCATGCTCCCCAAGAACACGCTCGGTCGTGCAATGGCTAAGAAGCTCAAGGTCTATGCCGGCGCAGAGCATCCGCACATGGCACAGCAGCCCCGCGAGATCAAGATGGAGGATAACTAATGGCAGGTGAAGCTATCTATTACGGCACGGGTCGTCGTAAGAACGCAGTTGCTCGCGTGCGCATCGTCCCGGGCACCGGTAAGGTTACCGTCAATGGCCGCGATGGTCTCGACTTCTTCGGTCGCCAGGCTCTCGTTGATTATGCAAAGACTCCCTTCGGCGTAACCGATACCATGAATCAGTTCGACGTTATCGCTCGCTGCAATGGCGGCGGCACGTCTGGTCAGGCAGGTGCTCTGCGCATGGGCATCGCTCGCGCTCTTCTCGAGGCTGGCGATTATCGCGCAGAACTGAAGCGCGCAGGTTACCTCACGCGTGATGCTCGTATGGTCGAGCGTAAGAAGTACGGTCTGAAGAAAGCTCGTAAGCGTCCGCAGTTCTCAAAGCGCTAAGCTTTTTGCTCCAGACCCGATCATATCGATCGCAAACAAGAACCGCTTCCCTCGGAGGCGGTTCTTTTTTTTGTAGAAACGTTTACGGTTGTCCTATAGGTTGTGTGCTTGTCTGCGCATTTTTGTGCGAATCAGGCATAATAAGCAGACAGACACAATCGCCCGCATCGTGAGGTATATATGTCCGAAGAGAACAAACAGAGCGAACACCCCGCAGCGAACGCCCCGCAAGAGAGCGGCACGCCGCTGCCTCCACCTACTCCTGGCGCCCAGCCCGTAGTGCCGAGCGCTCCGCAGCAGCCGGCAACGCAGCAGCCACCCGTGCAGCAGCCTGCACCGCAGCAAGCTCCTGCTCAGCAGCCGAACGCCGCGCATCCTCAGGCGCAAGGTGACCCGCAACAAGCACCGCAGCCTCCCGAGCAGTCAGCTCAGCAGCCCAACCAAAACCAGCAACAGCCAACCTTCCGCGAGAACGGAGCCTTCTCCTTCTTCGCCACGCCCTCCGATCCCGACGATGACCCCACGCCCATGAGCGTTGGCTTCAAGATCGGCTGGTTCGTGCTCGGTCTTATCGGTGGTATGCTCGGCCTGTTCATGGCATGGCTTTCCACGTCGACGCTCTCCGCAAAGCGTCGACGCCAGGCGCTCATCTGGACCTGGGCAGGCTTCGCAGTTCAGGCAGTCGCCTTCTTCATCATCGTTTTGAACGGTGGCACGTTCCCTGGCATGCCTACTGGAGGCACTGCAGCCCAAGGCGGTAGTGCAGCAGGGACAGGCTCAACGTCTGCATTTGGATAGTCTGCGCATTCGGGAGTTCTTTCTTCCGCTGCTGGTATAATGTGCAAAATGCGATGCAGCAAAGCGTGCGATCCCTTTGGGGTCTTCGGCATTCATGCCTGCTCGCATCGTTCATTGCTCGTGAAACATCTACGTGAGGAGAACGTATGTCGAACGTTTCAGAGATCTTCGGAACCCTGGTCTTCAATGACCACGTCATGAAGGAGCGTCTCCCATCAGAGACGTACAAGAACCTCGCGAAAACGATCAAAGAGGGAAAGCCGCTCGATATCGAGGTGGCGAACGTGGTCGCGCACGCCATGAAGGAATGGGCGATCGAAAACGGTGCCACGCATTATTCGCACTGGTTCCAGCCGCTTTCGGGCATCACCTCCGAAAAGCACGACAGCTTCTTGAACCCCGTGGGCGATGGCACGGCCATCATGACCTTCTCGGGCAAAGAGCTCATCCAGGGAGAGCCCGATGCCTCGAGCTTCCCTAACGGCGGCTTGCGTGCCACTTTCGAAGCACGTGGCTATACTGCGTGGGATCCCACGAGCCCGGCCTTCATCAAGGATGAGGTGCTTTGCATCCCCACCGCATTCTGCTCCTACACCGGCGAAGCACTCGACAAGAAGACGCCGCTTTTGCGTTCCATGCGCGCGATCGACACACAAGCACAGCGCGTGCTGCGTTTCTTCGGCGAAGACGGCCACCAGGTCATCGCTACGGTCGGCTCTGAGCAGGAGTATTTCCTCATCGCTGAAAAGGATTACGAACGCCGCCACGACCTGATCATGACCGGCCGTACGCTCTTCGGCGCACCGCCGAGCAAAGGCCAGGAGCTCGATGAACACTACTTCGGTGCCATCCGCCCCACGGTCAATGAATTCATGAAAGAGCTCGACGATGATCTGTGGAAGCTCGGCGTTACAGCCAAGACTAAGCACAACGAAGTCGCGCCCGCGCAGCACGAGCTTGCGCCCATCTTCACCAACGCCAACCGCGCCATCGACGAGAACTTGCTCACCATGGAGAAGATGCGCCTCGATGCATCGCACTATGGCCTCACGTGCCTTCAGCACGAAAAGCCCTTCGAAGGCATCAACGGCTCAGGCAAGCACAACAACTGGTCGCTTTCCTACGACAACGTGAACTTGCTCGATCCCGGCGATGATCCCATCGACAACCTGCGTTTTCTCGTGTTCCTTGCCTGCGTGATCGAAGCGGTCGACGAATACCAGGAGCTCTTGCGCATGTCGGTTGCTTCTGCAGGCAATGATCACCGTCTTGGTGCCGATGAAGCGCCTCCAGCCATCGTTTCGATCTTCCTGGGCGATGAGCTCGATGCCATCGTGGATGCGCTCATCAAGGGCGATGAGTATCATTCAGCTGAGGCCATTTCTATGGATCTGGGCGTTGCGGTTCTGCCGCAATTCCTCAAAGACAACACCGACCGCAATCGCACGAGCCCCTTTGCATTCACGGGCAACAAGTTCGAGTTCCGCATGCCGGGTTCTGCCGTGAATCTTTCGGATTGCAACATGATCCTGAACACGGCGGTCGCAAAGAGCCTCAAGGATTTCGCGGATGCTTGTGAAGGTCTTGAGGGCGCTGAGTTCGAGAAGAAAGCGATCAGCTATGTTCGCCAGCTTCTTACCGATCACAAACGCATCATCTTCAACGGCAACGGCTATTCGGAAGAGTGGCAAGAAGAAGCAGCGCGCCGCGGGTTGGCGAACCATCGCAACACCGCCGAAGCGCTTCCGTGCTTCGTCTCGCAGAAATCGATCGATCTCTTCGCTGAGTTCGGTATCTTGTCCGAATCGGAAGTGCACAGCCGCTATGAGGTGAAGCTCGACAAATACACGAAGCTCTTGAACATCGAGGCACGCGTGATGATCCGCATGGCGCGTCGCACGTATTTGCCTGCCATCAGCAAATATATGCGCGATCTGGCAGAGACCATCACCTCGGTGAAGGCAGCGATTGCTTCATCCGATATGGAAGAGCACGAAAAGCTCCTTTCCTACCTGGTGAAGGGAACGAATGCGGTTGCGGCTTGCACGCGCACGCTCATCGCTGAGCACGATAGCGCGGAAGCCATCGAAGACCTCCAGGAACAGGCATATGCGTATGCCGAAAAGGTCATTCCCGCCATGGATGCTCTGCGCGCCGAGATCGATGCGCTCGAGTGCGTGGTCGAGAACGACTACTGGCCCGTGCCCACTTACAACGACATCCTTTTTTACAATTAGCTTCAACCACTCCAGCGAAATGGAGTAGAATAACGGAAGGCCATGGTGCTGCCATGGTCTTTCTGTTTTTACTGCATGCCGGCGCTGCGAAGCGTGCGGCAAAACGTATCGAACACTTTGAAGAAGGGGAGCGCTATGGCGGATCTGACCGAAGTCGACTATATCTGGAAAAATGGCGAGATCGTCCCATGGGCGGAGGCAACCACGCACGTGCTCACGCATGCGCTTCACTACGGTTCTGGCGTGTTCGAGGGCATCCGTTGCTATCACAATACCGACACCGATGAAGCGGTCGTGTTCCGCTTGGAAGATCACATGAAGCGCCTGCATAACAGCGCGAAGATCGCATACATGGAATTGCCGTATTCGGTCGAGGAGCTTTGCCAGGCAACGGTCGACATCATCAAAGCGAACAAGCTGAAGTCTTGCTACATCCGCCCGCTCGCGTACTACGGCTATGGCCAGATGGGTGTCGATCCCACTGGAGCGCCAGTCGATGTCATTATCGCAGTGTGGCCGTGGGATGCCTACCTTGGTGAAGAAGCGCTCGAAAACGGCGTATCCGTGGGCATTTCGTCTTGGCGCCAGCGTTCGTTCAACGCCATCCCGCCAGCAGTGAAATCTACGGCTTCTTACATGAATTCGATCCTTGCGAAGCTCGAGGCGAAGGAGCATGGCTACGCAGAGGCGATCATGCTCAACGAAGTGGGCCATGTGTGCGAAGGTACGGGCGAGAATCTCTTCATCGTGCGCGATGGCATCCTCATGACGCCTCCGCTGGGTGATGGCTTGCTCGAAGGTATCACGCGCGACACTGTCTTGAATATCGCTGTTGATATGGATATTCCCGCACTTGAGGAAACGCTCAACCGCTCCGATCTTTATGTTGCCGATGAGATGTTCATGACCGGCTCAGCCGCTGAACTCACGCCCATTGGAAGCGTGGACAATCGCGTTATCGGCAAGCCCGGTCCCATCACCAAGGCACTTCAGGAGCGCTACTTCGATGTCGCTTATGGCAAAGTGCCCGAGTATGAAGAGTGGATCACGCGCATCGCTGAGTAATCATCTATCCTGATAGCAAACAGAAGAGCCCTGTTCAATGGGCTCTTTTTGTCGAGTAGTCTTGAGAGAAGAGAGAGTATGTCCGAACTACGCACCCGAGAAGTTGAAGATCTGTTGAATGTGCTTGCGGGGCTGAACGAGCCCGATGATGTCTTCGCGCTCTTAGAAGATCTCTTCACGATTCGTGAGATCAAGGACACCTCCCAGCGTTTGGAAGTGGCGCGTCTTTTGCGTGAAGGCGAATCGTATGCTTCGATCGAGAAGACAACGGGAGCTTCGGCAACCACTATCGCGCGCGTCTCGAAAGCGCTCAACTATGGCACGGGTGGCTATCAGCTGGCACTTGAGGTGTTGAAGGCGAGCGAGCAGTAACGTCTGGCTTGTTGAAGGATCGGGTTTTGAAGCACGTCCAGCAGCATAGGCATATCTCCGCTACGGTCAGTGGATCGTTGTCGCAAAACGGAGTGCAAGCGCTTAAGGCTCCGCAGGGGTATCGCGTTTTGCGAACGGTGGCGTTTGCGGCGTTTCTCTGCGCTGCGCTCATTGCTTGTGTGCTCATGAGCGGTTGTGCGCAGAGCGATCAAAGAAGAGAGCAAGCGCGCGCTTATGAGAGCGAGCTTATGGATAAGGGCACGCTCAAAGTGCTCGTTTCTTCCGAGTATCCCCCGTTCAGCGATGGTGGGGCAGAAGCGATGTGGGGCTACGATATCGCTGTTGCAGAGGAGCTTGCCAATCGATTGGGGCTTGCACTCGAGCTGGTGCCCACCTCGCGCGACACGATCATCGAGACGTTGGCCTGCGAACCATCTGCCACGGCAAGTGAAGAAGAGAAGCCCGACCCCGAAGGCGATATCGCGCTTGCTGCGCTTGCTATTACGGGAGAGCGGGACGAGAAGGTCGACTTCAGCAGCTGGTATTACGTGGGCAATCAGGCGGTCGTTACGATGAAGGAGGCAGAGCAGCCTTCATCCGCATCCTCTGCGCGCGCTTCGACAGACACTGCATTGCCGCGCTTCGTGAAGCCCTCTACTGCTCAAACAACAGGGAAAGAAAAAGCACCCGTAACCTTCGAAAACACGGCTGAGTTCGATCCCGAGATCACGCGTATCGCGGTGGTGAAGGGGAGCACCTGCATGCAGACTGCGCGTGAGCTCACGAACGAAAAGCTGATCATCGAGTATTCGACCGCACGCAAATGCCTTCAGGCACTTAAAGCTAAAGAAGTTCAAGCAGTAGTGCTCGATCTTCCTGTTGCTGAATATTTGATCGACCACGAGTTCTCGGACATGCGCATCATCGAACGCATCATGACGGGGGAGGCCTACGGCATTGCACTGCCAACGGAATCCATCAACCTGAAAGACGCGGTCAATGAAGCGCTTGCAGCTATGGAAGAGGATGGCACGCTTACGCGCCTCCAGGAGGAATATATCGGCAGCTCATACTAGATGACAAACTACCCGGTCGTTCGTCACCTATCTGCATCAGCGGAGAGGGCAAGGCAGCGAGGTGACTCTTTGCCGACTAAATTCGCTATTTAATAAAGCCCGAGCAAAGCAGCGACGCATGAGCGCGTCTGTGAAGCAGATGCGCGAACAGGGAAGCGGGGAACCTCGTGTCTTACTCTCTCCACTGGTGCGGATAGATGGAGGACTTCGCTGCTGGTAGTGTAAAGGAATAAGGTGGGGAATATGAACGAAGAGCTTGAAGAAGTACGGCGTATCATTAGCGAAGCAGAGCCGAAGAGCGTGGTGTTCTTCGGCGGGGCAGGGGTTTCAACAGAAAGCGGCATCCCTGATTTCCGTAGCGCCAAAGGCATCTTTAATGAGGCGTACCCTTATCCTCCTGAGGTCATTGTAGGTCATTCGTTCTTCGAAGCGCACCCCGATGTCTTTTACGATTTTTACAGAGCAAAGATGGTGCATGAAGATGCCAAACCGAATCAGGCGCACAAGAAGCTCGCCGAACTTGAGCAGCAAGGCATCCTTCGTAGTGTGATCACGCAGAATGTTGACGGCTTGCATCAGGCGGCAGGGTCGAAGTGTGTACATGAGCTTCATGGGAGCATTCATCGCAACTATTGCATGAAGTGCGGTAAGCGCTATGGGCTTGATGCGATCATGAAAGCCGACGGTGTGCCATATTGTGAATGTGGGGGAATCATCAGACCAGATGTGGTGCTCTACGAAGAAGCGCTCGATCAACAGGTCATACAGGCAGCCGTCGAAGACATCGCACAAGCAGAGACGCTCATCATCGCGGGCACCTCGCGGGTGGTTTATCCAGCTGCGGGTCTCGTTGAATTCTTCAACGGCAAGAACCTTATCGTGATCAATCGCGATCCGAGCGCACTCGATAAAACCGCGGATCACTGTCTTACTATGAACGTGGGCGAAGCATTCGATTTCTAAGTTTCAACCCTTTTGCGCATTGCAGTTATATCTCGTTTTCATAATCCGCCAAATGGGGTATTGCTTTTTTGCAGCACCACTATCGGTGCTTGTTTCCCGTATAAGCTAAATAAGCGAGCCTTCTAGTGGAGAAATGGGTTCGAGTTCAAAACTTGCATTCTTATTAGCTGCAAGAGTTATTAAATAGTCTTGCAGCATCAAATCAGTCTGACTTGCAAGATCGATTCTGCCGCCAAATATGCACCAATAATAGATCATGCCTGTGATGATCACGCCAATGCGCAAAAGCGCCATATTGATATCAACATCACTACGGATTTCTCCTGATGCTTTTCCTTCTATCAGGTATTCTCTTACACGATCCAACATCATTTCATTTTTCGGATCACGCTCTAAGAAATTAAAAGCTTGATTCGTGTTGGCAGCGTAAAGGCCGGTAATGAACTCCAGTCCAGTTTCAAGCACGCATTTGATGTAAAAACGGTAGATGAGGATTATCTTTTCGAGCGAGGAATGCTGTGAAGCATCATTCTCCACCTGCTGCTTGTACTCAGTGAAAACATTCTGCAGATAATAGAACACTAAATCATCTTTGCTATCGAAAAGATTGTAAAAACTTCCGGTTGATACGCCTGCTTCATCGCAGATGTTACGTACGGTCAAATACTTCATGCCATATTGATTTACAAGCTCGATGGCTGCTTCCAGTAGCTTTTCGCGTGTTGCTTGAGCCCGTTCTTCTCGCGATGAAACATATTTTTTCTTGGTAGTCACAAGGTCCTTCTTCTATCGGTCTTTCCAAAGCTTACCTAAGGTTTTGAGCTTTATGCAATGAAATAAGAGAACGGCTGTTCCTGGTGGTAGGTGTTGACCTTATCTAGCTTTAATGCTTATATAATAGCAAAATAGAACATGTTCTAAAACATGTTCTAAAATGGGGCAAGCGAAAGGGGAAAGATGAAAGGACCGCTTTCTGGCTATAAGATCATTGAGTTTGCAACGTATGTTGCTGCACCGTCTGGTGTGCGAATCCTAGCTGATTGGGGAGCTGAGGTCATAAAGATAGAGGGTCCTTCAGGTGATGACTATCGCACGAATTGGAACGTGTATTGCATGCCTGGAGAAAGTGATCTTTACAATCCCTGTTTCGATTTGGTTGGCGTGAATAAACGTTTCATGGTTGTCGATCTACGTACTGATGAAGGTCGAGAGATTCTTTACAAATTGCTTGAAGATGCGCAGGCTTTTGTGACAAGTGCACGAGATAAAGCGCTCAAAAAGCTTGGCTGTGATTGGGAGACGCTGCATGCGAAGTTTCCTCGGTTGGTTTATGGACATGTGCGTGGGTACGGTGAAAACGGCGCGTTACGCGATATGCCTGGATATGATTACACTGCCTATCATGCCCGCTCAGGGGTAGGTGGATCGCTTTATGAGAAGGGCGGTTCGCCTATGATCGGTGGTCCTGGTTTTGGTGATTTGCAAACAGGTCTCGCGTTAGCAGGTGGCATTGCTGCAGCGCTTGTTGGCGCTGAACGTACAGGTGTGGGTGATCGTGTGGTCGTCAGCCTGAATGCTGTGGGCGTATACGTGATGAGCCTTGCGCATACTGCGGCGCAATATGGTGGCTATATTCTCCCCACATCAAGACGAAGCACTTCAAATCCATTCAATTCGACCTACAAGACAAAAGATAACAAATGGATCCAGTTCTGTGTGGCGGCTCCTGAACTTGGTTACAACCACTTTATGGAGACGATCGGGCGTGGCGATCTGAAAGATGATCCGCGGTATTGCAAGATGGCGTACATGCGTGAACATCACCATGAGGAATTTATAGACATCATCGAAGAAGCACTTGCTCAAAAGACTATGGCTGAGTGGGAGAAAATCCTTACTGAAGCGGATATCGCATTCGGACCTCTGTATGAATCAGCTGATGTTTTGAAAGATTCTGAAATCTGGGATAACGAATACGCTCAGCGCGTGACCTATCCTACGGGCGATGAAGCCATCCTTATACATCCTCCTGCACGGCTTGATTCTATTGGAACGGCACCGCTTGTTACTAGTCGTGGTATAGGCGCGGATACCGAAGCGATTTTGCGCGAACACGGTTATGCCGAAGACCAGATACGCGTATGGGAAGAGAGCGGCGTAGTGGTTCAGCACGCTTAGAAACGTAGGTGAGGTGAATCTTATGTATACCCTCGGGATCGACATTGGCTCTACAGCGACAAAAGCGGTAGTGCTTAAAAATGGTAAGGATATCTACGCAAGCGCGATTATCAGCTTTGGCGCAGGCACCTCTGGAACCGATCAAGCGCTTGAGAAGCTTTTCGAAGATGGCAACCTTGCTTGGGATGAAATCGACTATACGGTTGCAACAGGCTATGGACGATTGCACTTTGACGAAGCAGACAAGCAGATCAGCGAACTCAGCTGTCATGCGTGCGGTATGCACTTCATGATTCCTGAAGCACGCACCATTATTGACATTGGCGGTCAAGATGTGAAAGCGCTCAGATTGAATGAGCGCGGTGGCTTGGACAACTTCATCATGAATGAGAAATGCGCTGCAGGCACAGGTCGATTTCTTGATGTAATGGCGGGCGTGCTCGAGACCACAACTGATCAGCTGGGCACGCTTGATGCTCAAGCGGATTCTAAGGTCGAGATCAGCTCGACATGCACGGTCTTTGCAGAGTCGGAGGTCATATCGCATTTGGCCAACAAGGAAAAGATCCCGAACATTATTGCGGGCATCCATGACTCGGTTGCGAAACGAACGGCAGGTCTGGCACGCAGGCTTGGCGTTGAAGAGACGGTGGTCATGAGTGGAGGAGTTGCCCAGAACGCGGGCGTGGTTCGTGCGCTCGAGGAAGAATTGGGTGTCAATATCCAGATTCCACCTCATGCTCAATTGATTGGCGCATTGGGCGCAGCGCTTCATGGCGCAAAGGTATTCGAGAAGAAGATTCGAAACGAAGCACTTGAGCAGGATAAATATGCTACGGCACTCGAGGAGGCGCGGAAAATGCAATTTGACAAGGATTGCACCACCTGTGATCAGACGCGAATCGTATAGAAAAAACAAGCTATCAAAGTAAGCAGAGCAGACCAAGAAACAAGCGGAATAGAACTTAAGGAAGGGAAGTAGCATGGGTGATAAGAAGACCAGCAAACAGCTGCTACAAGAATTTACTGCAAAGACGTATGACGAGATACGCGAGGCAAAAGAGAATGGTGAGTTGATCGGTTGGTCAACTTCAAACTTCCCAAAAGAGATCTGTCAGACGTTCGACCTTAAGATCATGTACCCCGAAAACCATAGTGCTGCGGTGGCAGCGAAAAAGGGCGCAATTCCCTTTTGCGAAAAGGCAGAAGGACTTGGTTATTCAATGGACTTGTGCTCGTATTAATCTCGGCTTTGTTGAGCGTGAGGAAGACTTTGGTTTCGGGCTTGATGTGCCAGCACCTGATTTTCTCTGTGTTAGCAACAACATCTGCACAACGGTTATCAAGTGGTACGAGAATCTCTCGCACAATCTTGACATTCCTTTTCTGCTCCTCGATATTCCATATAATACGGACGGGTATTACACTGCCAACAAGACCAGCTACATCAAAGCACAGTTGCAATACATCATCGATGAGTTTGAGCGCATTACAGGTAAGAAGTTCGATTACGAGAAATTTCATGAGATTCTGCGTATTTCGAGCATAAATGGTGCTTTGTTTACCAAGGCGCTCGATTTGATCGGAAAGAACAAGCCTTCGCCTGTGAGTGGTTTTGATGGCTACAACTTCATGGCGTTAATGGTTGTTGCGAAGGGGCGCCCCGAAACAACTGAGATCCTCAAAGCTTATATCGCAGAGCTTGAGGAGCGACTTGCTACCGGCAATTATGCCTTCGAAGGTGAAGAAAAATACCGCCTGATGTATGACGGATTAGCATGCTGGCCTTATCTGCGGCACAACTCAGAAACACTTGCGAGTATGGGTGTTAATACGGTTGGTTCGATCTATTGCAATATATTCGGCACATCGTTTAATGATCTGGATGAATATTGTCAAGGGTACGCGAGCACGAATAACTCTCAAGGTATCGATCTAGCATTGCAGCGTCGGCGCGCTATGATCGACGAATATCATTGTGATGGTACGCTCTGTAGCGTCACGCGCAGCTGCAAGCCATGGGTAGGAATCACGTTTGAGATATCACGTCAGCTCGAAAAGGAAAAGGGCATACCTTTTGCAACCTTCGATGGCGACCAGGCAGATCCGCGTGTCTTCTCGAAGGCGCAATACGAGACGCGCGTTCAAGGGCTGACTGAAGTAATGGATGAACGCATAGCGCAGCGTGAATAAGAAAAGACGACGTACCCAAACTAAGGATGAAGCATAAGTAGATCGTGCTTGAATAACGGGCGATCATACTTACCCTGCCGTTAAAGGAAAGAGAGATATCGATGGGCCGCATACAAGAAATACTCGCACAGTTCGAAGAGGCTTCAGAGCACCCGTATCGAACGATCGATGCATGCAATGCTGACAAGAAGAAGGTAATTGGGCTGGCTCCCTACTTTGCGCCTTATGAATTGGTGCATGCAGCCGGGATGTATCCAGTAGAGTTGTGGGGAGGCAATATCGATGCAAGCGAAGCGCATCGCTATTACCCGGCGTTTTACTGCTCGATCCTATTATCGCTACTCGAGTACGGACTGAAAGGAGATTATGATTTTCTTTCAGGCATCATCATTCCCACCACCTGTGATGGCCTACGCAACCTTGAAGAGAATTGGAAGTATGCCAAGCCCGATATGCCTGTCATTGCACTTACTCAGCCAGTGAATCGCAAGACGCAGGCTGCTGAAGACTATTATGCGAACGAGCTTCATCGGGTTCAACATGAGCTTGAGGAGATAGCGGGTCATCTGATTACGGATGCGCAGCTCTTCAATAGTATTCAGCTCTACAACAAGCAAAAAGAGCTCATGCGTCGTTTCCCTGAGGTGGCATGCGACCATCTTGATATCTTCACGCCTAAGGTGCGGCATTATGTCTACAAAGCTGCCCGAGTAATGCCAGTTGAGCTACATACTCGTTTGGTGGCAGAGTTGCTTGATGAACTCGATGATGTTCCTGTCTATGATTTTGATGGACCGCGCCTGATTGCTACCAGCATATTGATGGATTCAACTGAGCTGCTCGATACGCTTGAGCAAGAGGGTATTGCGATCGTAGGTGATGATATCGTTGGTGATTCGAAGCGTTTTGAAACCGATGCGCCTGCTCATGTGGACCCCTTTGTTTCGCTCGCGCGTATTTGGCCCCATATTGAAGGATGCTCGGTACTCTACGATCCAAAGAAGCTACGAGGCCCGATGTTGATCGACCTCTACAATCAACGTAAAGCGGATGGCATTCTTATTAGCATCATTAAATTCTGCGAAGAAGAAGAGTTTGATTATCCCGTTCTAAAGAAAGATTTTGAAGCAGAGGGAATTCCTGTGCTTTATCTTGAGACCGAGAATCAGGGTCGCATTGACGAACAAGCAGCAACACGTATACAGGCGTTCGTAGAGATGCTCGATTAGGCCGAGTAAATGTTCCTATATTGAGCTTTTGATGTATGAAAATTGAATTTGCGTATAAAAAATCCCTGAAGTTGATTTCCTAACCTCAGGGATTTTGTTTGAAATCGCTTTACCTTCAACCTAGTTAATTCGGCATTAAAGCGAATGCTTCGAATTCAGTCGGCGCAAACTTGGAGGCGCTTGCGGCTCTTGTATCGATTAGTACTCGATGAACTTTGCTGCAGGGGTGAAGCAGATCGGGCACTTCTCGAAGTCTTTGCCGCGGTGGATGTAACCGCAAACGGGGCAGAGATAGAAGTGCTCGTCGGTGGGCGTATCGATGTTGTTGTATGCCCACATATAATTTTCAGCGTGATAGCCTTCAGCGAGCTTTGCGCGCGTGAAGATCATGACAGCAGCGTTGTTGCCTTCTTCCTGAGCCTTCTTGATGAACGCAGGATACATGTCGGAGGTCTCATAGATTTCGCCCTGAGCAGAAGAGATGAGGTTCAGGTCTGCAGGAGCATCGGTGCCTGCGGTAACTTCCGGACGAGGCCAATCAGGATCTTCAGCCGTAACTGCGTTGTACTCCATAGCAATGTGGATCTGCTCAGCTGCAGAGGTTGCACGCCAGAGAGCTGCGAGCTGGGAATAGCCTGCTTTTTCTGCTGCGTCAGCATAAACGCTGTAGTGTGCAGAAGCGCCAGTTTCGCCACCAACAGCTGCCTTCAGGTTCTCGAGCGTGGTGCCTACGGGCGTTTCGCTGCCTGCTGCAACGTTGAAGTTGGTCGAGTTATCCGGCGTTGGGATTTCATCGCGCACTTGTTGTGCCATGTTCATCACTCCTCTTCGATCGCGCGTGCGATCATCGATTCAAACAAGTCGAAGAACGTATGCAGCCCTTCTGTGCTCTTCTCGCTCACAGGCAGAGCGCGTTCGTCCTTGATGTAGAATTCTACTCCATGAAACAATAAAAAGGTTGATTGCTAACAAATGGTTAACTATTTTTTTGATGCGAAAACGCTATCGATCGATGCGTCTTGGCGCAAGAAGAGCACGATCGTTGAAGATGCGCAGGGAAACGAATAAGCTTGTTTGCGAGCTAAAACGAAAGGACGATCATGGAACGCGAAAACGCATGGAAATCCTATACCGATCAGGATAAAACTGAACTTACCGAACTTTGCGAAGGCTATAAGAGCTTCCTTTCGCAATGCAAGACCGAACGACTCGCCACCAAGCGCGCTATCGAGCTCGCAAGCGAAGCGGGCTATGTTCCCCTCGCAGAGGCGATCGCTGAAAAACGTGCGCTGAAACCAGGCGATAAGGTTTGGATCGACAATTACGGCAAGGCGATCATGCTCGTGCAGATCGGAACGAACGATATCGAAGCAGGCGTGAACATCTTGGGTGCGCATATCGATTCCCCGCGTCTCGACCTGAAGCAGAATCCGCTCTATGAAGCTTCCGATTTCGTGCTGCTCGATACGCACTATTACGGCGGCATCAAGAACTATCAGTGGGTCGCGCTGCCGCTCGCGCTTAAGGGCGTGGTGGCCAAGAAGGACGGCACCGTGGTCGATATCTCGTTGGGCGACGATCCATCCGATCCAGTCTTCTGCGTGACCGACCTGCTGCCGCATTTAGGCGCAGAGCAGATGAAGAAGAATGGCAGGGAAGTGGTGGAAGGTGAAAGCCTTGATGTGCTCTTTGGAAGCGAACCGCTCGTCGTTGAGGCCGCAGAAGAAGATGAGGGCGAGTCTGCTAAGAAAGACCTTTCCTACGAAGAGCAGATCGCGAGCACTGCGCAAAAGGAAGCGGTTCGCGCGCATATCATGCAGTTGCTCTTTGAGCGCTATGGTATCGAAGAGGAAGATTTCCTTTCTGCTGAGATTGAGGTGGTCCCCGCGGGCGACGCGCGCGATTGCGGACTCGATCGCTCGATGGTGATCGGTTATGGTCAGGACGACCGCGTCTGCGCGTACACGAGCCTGGTGGCTCAGCTTGCCATCGAAGACCCTGCTCGCACAGCGGTATGCATCCTCGTAGACAAGGAGGAGATCGGCAGCGTTGGTGCAACGGGCATGACCTCGGCGTTCTTCGAGAACACCATGGCAGAGATCCTCAATTTGATGGGCAAGCAGGGCGATCTGGCGCTGCGTCGCTGCCTGGCGAATTCCTCGATGCTCTCTTCCGATGTGAGCGCAGCTTTCGATCCTTCGTATGCCTCGGTCTTCGAGCCGAAGAACTCCGCCTATTGCGGACGCGGTCTCGTGTTCAACAAGTACACGGGCTCAGGTGGCAAGTCGGGCTCCAACGATGCGAACGCCGAATACATGGCAGCACTCCGTAAGATCATGGATGATGCAGGCGTGAAGTATCAAACCGCCGAACTGGGTCGTGTGAATGCGGGCGGCGGCGGAACCATCGCCTACATCCCTGCGAAATACGGCATGAACGTCATCGATTCCGGTGTGGCAGTGCTCTCCATGCACTCACCTTGGGAAGTCACGTCGAAAGCGGATATCTACGAAGCTTACAAGGGCTACAAAGCATTCCTGAACGCTTAAACGATTTCGTATCAGCAAGCTGGATAACGCCTGCTTCACCAACGGCATCGGTACAATCGATGCATGACGAGCAGTGCTAACAAGAACCCGAACATGACCTCAGGCGTTTCGATAAGCGAGATGCATGGGCATGCGCCGGCCGCGGCGAAAGATACGTGGATATTCAATGCCGAAGCCACCTCCACGCTGCTCATTGCGGCATGGTATATCTTCGGTGTGTATATCACGCTCGGGATCATTCCCAAAAATGCCTTTTACGAATGGGGTGCGCATTGGGTCATTTCGTTCCTACTGGGCGTGTTTTATCTTGGGGCAGGTTATCTCTATCAGCGTCATCAGTGCGTTACCAACTTGAAGAGCTCGGCTGAATATCTCAAACGCGAGGCCATCGTCTTGCTCACACCGTTCATTGCCTTCTTGGTGTTCACGTTGCTTGCTACAAGTGTGGTTTCGTTGCAGCCAGGACTGGTTGAAAGCGGACTTGCAGCAGGGGAGCCAGGTTTCACGCTTCCAAACTTGGTGTATGCGCTTTTCATTCATCCAGTGGGGCCGGTCGGATACTTCATCATATTGCTCGGCATCTACGTGATCACGCATACACCGCAAACCAAGCGTGGCATGTGGACATTGCTTGCATGTGCTTTGGTGGCGAAAATGGTCGCTATCGTCCTTACTGATCTTGGCTTGGCTGCGCATGTACCGTATTACCTGCTTGGCATCATGGATAACTGGATTTGGTTCGCACTCGGTATTGCGCTATGCGCCTTCGATACGCCGAAGCTTCTCAGGCAACCTGCACTCGCCGCAGGCCTAACAGCCGCGTTCTTCGTTCTCGCTGCGCTTTTGCTCACGTTCAACATGGCTGAAGCGGCGCTTCTAAGCTTGCTCACGTTGCTGGGATTGCTCGCGCTCTATTCGCTTTCGGCCGCTCGGTTCTTGCGAGGAAATCAAATACGGTTCTATGGGTTCGTTACGCGCTACACCATGGCGATCTGGCTCATGCACCAGATCCTGAGCGTGCTCGTATTCTGCGGTCTCTACGCGCTTGGCTTCCACGCGGGTGGTGTGTTCGAAACTGTTTGGGTTCCCGTGAATGCGATCGCCTGCTTGATCGCCTGTTATCCGCTACCCGTGTTCGTGATGTGGATGCTCTCTCACATCGGCAAGCTGGGCTTCATCGTCTACCCCAGCCGCTATCTGCCCGCTTCGTTCGGCAAGTGATGTTTGCGGTACTTGATCTATATCAGTGCTGAGCGCTGCGTGCTAGAGGAAAAAGCAGCCAGATGATCGTTGGCGTGGTTCTCGTTAACCTCTATGGCTCAGCGCGTTGAAGACCGATTCATCAAAGGTGCTGACAGGGTAGATCAAAGAGACGATGCCTACCCGTTATCCCTCTTTAATCTCGCTTACTGAACTGGGGCGGATGGTGCCTGCCAACGGCTTTTCACCAGGTCTTCCGATGGGCCCGACAAGCTCATGAGCTACGTAGGGCTCTTCTAGATAGTCCATTTCCTCATCAGTAAGCTTGATATCTACGGCCGCCAGCGCATCGTCAACGCGCGCAGGCTTGGAGAACCCGAGCGTAGGACTTTCAACGCCTTTGTTCAGGTGCCAAGCGATGGCGATCTGCGCCATGGGTACGCCGCGCTTTTTCGAAAGTTCAGCAACGCGCGCGATGATGGGCAGATCCAGGCTCTTCGCCCTGTTGTATTTGTCTGCCATGGTAAGGTCCGTTCGGCTGCGAAGAGAATCGGAATCCCATGTCTTGCGAACCAGATGCCCCGAGGCCAGTGGGCTGTAAGGGGTAATCGCCATGTCGAATTGGCGGCACACGGGGATCATCTCGCGTTCATCCTCACGGTAGAGCAGGTTGTAGTGACACTGCATGTTGGTGAATTGCGTCCAGCCATTCGCTTCGGCAGCCACCTGCAGGTTGTGGAGCTGGTAGGCGAACATCTCGCTAGCCCCCAACGCGCGTACTTTTCCCGCTTTAACGAGCACATCGAGTGCCTCTAAGGTCTCTTCGATAGGAGTGTTGTAATCGAAGCGGTGGATCATGTACACATCAAGATAATCGGTCCCCAAACGCGATAGCGTGCCATCGATCTCGCGTGCGATGGCAGCGGCAGAAAGACCGCCCTCGTTGAAGAATACCTTGCTTTGTAGCACCACTTCATCACGCAGAATGCCAAGATTCTTGAGTGCTCGTCCGATGTATTCTTCGCTCGTTCCATGGGAATAGCAGTTGGCGGTGTCGATATAGTTGATGCCACCTTCAAAGGCGTGCTTGATCACCTTTTCAGTATCTTCTGGGCTAATGGTCCATTCGTGGTTGGATGTGTCAGGTTCACCGAAGCTCATGCCGCCAATGCAGATGCGAGAAACCTCGATATCCGAATGTCCGAGCGGTACGTATTCCATGGCATTCCCTTCTCCAAAACGTCTCTCTCCTTATATTTTTGAACTTGAACTAAGCTTTAAGTCAATAACGGAAGAGATGTTTGGAGACCGAGGTACCTTTGCCATCGTCGAAGAGGGCATGGTGAACGCTTCCAGATAGGCCATCGACTATATCTTCGAGAGTACTTCCAATCGAGGGAGCATTTCTTCCCGAAGTTCATCTGCAATATAGGGCGCCGATTTGAAGCCTTGTTCGTTCAGCAAGTTTCCTTCGGCATTGAGCGCTGCAGTAGCTTGTTGCTGGAACTCCTTAACCATATTACGTATCAGACGCATATTGATTCCTATTCGTTCAGCCATGATGTGAAAGTCTTCAGAGGTGACTTCTCGTATATCCAGATGGTTTCCTATTGCCATGCCCATAGTAGAAGAGAAGCGAGCAAAATAGGTGGTGCTCACCAGATCGTAGGCAGGAGCCATTTGGAATGACTTCCAGTCAAGAGAATAAAGAATGGAGATATTCTTCAGATGGTTGTCACAATTACCAATAAGATAGTTGAACAACAAAAGGCGCGTGAGATTGGCAATATCCTGTGCGGGATTTGCTGAGCTATTTCGGAAGAAATCAGCAAGCACGGTTACGGTGTTGGGCTCAAGTTGGCGGTACTTTGCTTCCGGCATGATGCCAAATGCCTGCGTAATATCTTCCTGATGCTGGCGGAGAGGCGCCACCTGACCATTGATAACTTCCGATGCACTGCCTAAGCGATCATAGCGTTCTACGCAAATGATCGGACGTGAGGGGTTGAGCAGTGCTGTCTTGGCTGATGGAACCCCACATGCAGCAGCGCAGGTGAGGGATAGATGCTCAACGATCATAAGATCGTGAAGGTCTTCTCGTGCGAACTTGATGATGTAATTGGAAGGAGCACCGCCGACTGGTTGATACCAGCCATCACCAAGAGGAGCTTTAGGATCGTGGAAGAGTCCGCATTTGTTTTGGGTGCCAGCCAGTGAAAGACGAGCTAATTCGATGGAGACATCTATCGAACGAGGTTTTCCCGCCATTGCTGTTAGATCCTGCACGGTGATGGGTTCATAAGATCGTTCGGTTTGATAAGCATAGGGGTTGATGACGATATCTCCTAGGCAATCGAGGCCGCAACTACCCAACATGGTGAAGTAATCGCCGTTAAGGATGCCCATGGAGCGGCACAAGTTCTCGAGTGCTTCTCCCTCGGGCAAAAGACCTTTGAAGTAGGGCAAAAGTTCCTCTTCGGAAAAGGGTTTTTCTCGTAGAGGAAGAGACAGCGAAACGGCAGCAGCATCGGTGCGGGCAAGGTATTCCTGGTTGTAGCAAAAGGTGGTTTCACCGTTTTCGCGCACAAGATTTCCTAAGGCAACGAGTCCGTCAGGGTAATCGCGATAGATAGTAAGATTCATGGCTATTCACCTCGTTTCGCAAGATAGACATCTAAGCCTAAGGTGATCAAAACGGTGAGGGCTTTCGCGAGCTCGGCCGTAGGTTTACCGTTTTCCAGATTAGAGATGAACGTAAGGCTAACGCCGCATAGGTCGGCAAGATCGGTTTGGGTTAAGCCTTGTCGCTTTCGCTCGGTGCGAATGGCAGCTCCAATTTCGTTGCTGGTGCGAATCGGGTTCATGCTGTTCCTTCAGAATTATTGCGTACGCCACAATTATGGCATAGTTTTGCGAAATTGCTGCGTACGCCGAAAAAGAACACATTTCAGTAGCCGAGTTGGGCAAAGGAAGAAAAGCCCAAAGAGGCTCAAAGGAGCTCATCTATCGATAACGAAACCGCTTATTTCGGTTGTAGCTTTACAGGGTTATTTCAGCAGTTCAGCAACTTTGCCCAGCAGCGGTTCGAAGCTGATGCCACGGCTCATGAAGTTTGGCTGCTCGAGCGTGACGATCATCGCATCGTGCACGAACTTGCCTGCGAAATCCACAGCCGTATCCAGACTCTTTTCAGCCATGATAGCCGCGGTCACACAGGAGCAGAACAGGTCGCCCGTGCCGTGCAACATGACCGGAAGCTTCTCTACTACGAACTCTGTGAGGGGAGTATTGCGGCCCGCGACATAGTTGCGCAAGAAGCCGTCTTCGCGATCAACACCCTTGATGATCACGTTTTTCGCACCGCGATTGCGCAGCATGTTGATCATGCTCTCGACTTCTTCAACAGAAACGTTCTGGCCTGTGTACTCAGTGCCGAGGATGACCGAGGCTTCGGTCAGATTCGGCGTGAGGATGTCTGCGCCATCGGCCAGGGTTGCCATGGCATCGCAGAGTTCTTTGGTGTAAGTAGGATAGATCTTGCCGTGGTCTGCCATAACGGGATCGACCACGCGAAGCGCGTTGGGGAACAGCGCATACAAACGCTGAATGCTATCGACCTGCTCAGGCGCGCCCAAAAAGCCAGAATAGATGGCATCCAGGAAAATATCTACTTTCTCCCAAGCATCGATATAGGGCTTCATCATGTCGGTCGTGTCGAGCATGTGCCATACGGGGAAGGCAGTGTGTGAAGAGAAGAGGCCGGTAGGAAGCGGGCACACATCACATCCTGCGGCGGAGATAACGGGAATGGCCACACCCAGTGAGCATTTTCCGTATCCGCACAGATCATGCACCGCGCCTACGCGTGGGATGTAATCTGGGTTTTCGGAATGATCGTAGAGTGGCATGCTTTGCAGTCCCATGAGGTGCTTCTTTCTATTCGTGCCCGCATGAACGGACGTTTCTGTATCAAAACAAAACGAGTGCGCTATTCGCCTTCATTCTCATTCTCTTCGTCGCGGTCTTCCGGGCGTTCACCACGATCGCGAAACACCCTGCGCGTTTTACGTTCGCTGATCACCGCTGCGATGATGCTGATAACGATTCCAGCACCGACCAAACATCCGATCCCGGCATACGTTTCAAAGATGAAATGGTAGATCTCAGCCAGATCCATGATGCCCCTTTATACTTTGTTTCCTTATCGACAGGACCCCTCGCGTTTCTCGAATGTTCAAGACGCCTTGAAAAGAGAGAAGGGCTGTTAGGTGGTATCCTGTTTGGTTGTAAAGTATACTCAATCTGAATATCTCAACAATACCAAAGACGCGCTGATGAAGTTCTGCGTTGAACTATTGTTTACGAAAGGGAAATCATGCTCGACATCCGATTCGTCCGCGAAAACATCGATCTTGTGAACAAGGCCATGGAAAGCCGCAATTTCACGTGGGATTCGAAGCGCTTCTTGCAGCTCGACGAAGATCGCCGCAGCGCGATCGCGCAGGAGGAAGCGTTGCTTTCGCAGCGCAACACCATTTCGAAGAGCATCGGAGCGCTCATGGGCGAAGGCAAGAAGGAAGAGGCAGAAGCAGCCAAAGCAGAGGTCGCGAAGCTCAAAGAGAAGATCGCCTACTACGCCGACTTGCACGAGCAGGCCGAGTCTGCGCTCAACGAGCTTATCCTCGCGATCCCGAACATCCCTTCCGAAACCACGCCGATCGGCAAAGACGAAGACGATAACCCCGAGGTACGTCGTTGGGGCACGCCGCCCGCGTTCGATTTCGAATTCAAGGCGCACTGGGATCTGGGCGTGGATCTGGGCATCATCGATTTCGAGCGCGCGGTAAAGCTCGCCGAATCGCGCTTCGTGCTGCTGGGCGGACTTGGTGCTCGTCTCGAGCGCGCGCTCATCAGCTTCATGGCTGACACGCACGTTTCTCGTGGCTACAAGGAATGGTGGTGTCCGGTCATGGCGAACGCTAAGACGCTCACGGGCACCGGTCAGCTTCCGAAGTTCGAGGAAGATCTGTTCAAGACCACGGAAGGCCTCTATCTTATTCCCACCGCCGAAGTGCAGCTCACGAACATCCACTCCGATGAGGTGCTCAGCGCCGATCAGCTGCCGCTCAAATATTGCGCCTTCACGCCGTGCTTCCGCGAAGAGGCGGGCAGCGCCGGTCGCGATACGCGCGGACTCATTCGCTTGCACCAGTTCGACAAGGTCGAGATGGTCAAGTATGCCAAGCCCGAAGAATCCTACGACGACCTCGAAGCGATGGTCGCCGACGCGGAGAATATCCTCCAGCTGCTTGGCTTGCCGTATCGCGTGATCAGTCTCTGCACGGGCGATCTGGGCTTCTCGGCTGCGAAGACCTACGATCTGGAAGTGTGGCTGCCTTCATATGATGCCTACAAGGAGATCTCTTCGTGCTCGAACTGTGAAGACTTCCAGGCACGTCGCGCGAATATCAAGTACAAGGACCCCGAGAACTTCAAAGGCAACCGTCTCGTGCATACGCTGAACGGTTCCGGTCTTGCGGTTGGTCGTACCATGGCTGCGATCATTGAGAATTATCAGCAAGCCGACGGCTCGATCAAGGTTCCTGATGTGCTCGTTCCCTATATGGGTGGCATCGAATACATCAAGCCTGAATAAGCAGTTATAAGCAGTCGAACCATGCCTGGCAAGCGCGCGCGAAATACGAATAAGCCTCGCGGAAAGCATGCTGCTCATGCAGCGCCTCCTGCGCCGAAGCGCACTTCAGCGCCCGCGCCTAACACGCCGCGTCCTGCTCAAACGCCTCATGCTCCGCAGAAGCCACGACCAGCCGTGCCTCATGCTCCTACGGCAAACCAGGCTGTGCATCCAGGAGCAAGTGCATCGCCGACTGCGAAGGTACCACACACTCCAGCTGCGAGACCGCAGGGTGAACAGATTCCCGTAAGCCGGGAGATGCCTTCCGCGCATCCGCAAGCGCAAAAAACTTCCAAGGCGAAGAAGGCGAAAAGAGCCAAGAAGAAGCGCGTTCCACGTGCGTTCAAGATCGTTATCACGATCATTCTTGTGGTGGTGCTCGCAGGCGGCGGCTTCCTTGTTTGGGACTACCTGTTCCGCTACGACGACAAGCAAGATTTCCAAGGTCAGTGGAAGATCGAGGGAACGAACGCTTCGATCGTGATCACCGATTCCGAGATCAAGCTCACCGATAGCGTGAGTTTTGGCTACGAGCTCGACACGTTCGCGAAGACCATCAAATACACCTACGTGAACTACGCCAACGAGGGGTCGTACGTGTTCTCGCCTGAACGTGATGTGCTCACGATCACCGATGTGGATCCTGAAGCGAATCAGGGCGAAGGAAACCAATCGATGCGCCTGTTGAAGGTCTCGAATCAATCGACGGGCGAACCAGAAACCGCCAACAATAACGACACGAGCGATGCGCAGACCAACGGCGTCGGCGTGATCGATGGCACGGAGAGCCCAACGCAAGCCGAGCGCAATGAACAAGCTGCTGGTTCTGCCCAAGGCGGAGACTAGCCCGTGGCAGAGAAGATCGCGCTCGAGCGGCTGAGCGTACTGCCCGATCGGATCGAAGCGGAGGTGCGCGTTCTCGATCCTGCTTATCGCACCACCTCACCCGAGCTTATTGCTCAGGTGCTCGTTCAGTTCCCTACGATTCCCTTTCATACTTGCCGAAATGAAGCGGGGCCTACCTTTAGTGCGGTCATGGAGAACACGTCGCTTCCGCACTTGCTCGAGCATCTGGTGATCGACATCCAAACACGGGCGCATGCCGAGCGAGAAGATGAAGCAACCGACCCGGTGTTCACGGGCACGACCCAATGGAGCGCGACCATGCGCGATGTGGCTATCGTGCGCGTTTCTTTCTACGACGATCTGATCGCGCTCGGGGCTTTCAAACAGGCGCTCCACTTCATTAATCAAGAGCTCGCATAGCTTACGTGCAAAACGACAATCAACGCGACGTTAACAAACCTATGCGTGTCATGTTTTTTGATTCTCGCCTGATGCGAAGTGTCTATAATAGAACGCAGCCCGCTTTCGGAAAGAGACCACAGGGTATCGCCCCGCAAGCGTGTTCCTAAGAAGAAGTAAGTTCATGTATAAAGGGGGAAACACTATGGGAAGATTCGCAACATTTCTCGTTGGCGGCTTGGTCGGTGCAGGTATTGCCCTTCTCACAACGCCCCGCACGGGTGAAGAGAATCGTGCGCTCATCAACGACACGCTCAACGAAAACTATCCAGATGCAATGAAGGCAGCACGAGCAACCACCAATCAGCTCGTCGATGCTGCTGCAACTACTTCGACCAAGGTCATCAACACCGTGGTCGACAAAGGTGCTGAAGTAAAAAAAGGATTAACTAGTCGCGTAGAGCAGACGGCTCCTGCAGTCGTTGAGAAGAACGACGAACTGCGCGACAAGATCGATGCAGCACGTGAGCGCATCGCTGCGCAGGTTGCGAAGAATGCTGAAGCGGTTCACGACACGGCAGTCGATGCAGTGCCCGTAGCGATGGATGCTGCTAAGAATGCAAAAACAGCGGTCAAGGAAGCAGCTGAAAATGCAACGGACGCAGCAAAAGACATCGCGCAGAGCGCTGCTGATGCTGCGAAGAGCACCGCAAAGACCGCGGCAAGCGCAGCAAAAGATGTGGCAGAAACCGCCAAGAAAACGGCTAAGTCTGCAGCAGATGCAGCAAAGAAGGCCACCAAGAAATAACGGGATTCACGCGATCAACGCTAACGATCCACTAACGATAAGGCGCTCTTAGGAGTGCCTTATCGCGCATTGAGGGGTTATGGGAGACATTCATACAACGCAACAATTGATGGGAGTGCGTGTCGAACACGCGAAGAAACCGGGCAAACGGCTCGGGCGCGTTCGCCATTTCATCTTTCATCCCACTAAGCGCAAGATCGTGGGCTTTGCAGTGAAACGACCCGATGCTGCGCTCATGTTCCACCGGAGCGATATTTTCGTGGCGCTCGACGGTTATAGCGTGGTCGATGGCGTGGTCATGATCAACGACGACAGCCAATCGACCGGCCGTGCTGCTTGCAAACGCCTGGGCATCTCATGGGACGATTGCGTTATCTGGCAAGGTCTGCCGCTCATGACGGAGAACGAAGAGCGCCTGGGTTACGTGGGCAGCGTTTCCTTCGATGCCGAAACGGGCGATGTCGTATCACTCCAGGTCGATAAGGGAGCTTCGGTCGAGTTTCTGCTCGGTAGATCGGAATTGCCGGCCAGCCTGATCGAAGGCTTCAAGATCGGCATCGGCGACAATCTCTCCAAGGCTTCGGAAGATGAGACCTTCCGTGGCGCGATCGTTGTCTCTCCTGAAGCGCTCAAGCTTGAACGGGAAGGCGGCGTGGCGGAAAAAGCCGGCGCTGGTGCGGCAGTTGCAGCGCATAAGGTCTCTCAAGCAAAAGACAAGGTGAAGCCCAAAGCCGAAGAAGCAGCTCAAAAAGCCGAAGAGTTGGTGAACAAAGGGGCATACAACCTCGGAGTCCAACTCTCTAAAACGCGGGGCATGTTCTCGAACTTCAAAGACGAATACAAAAAGGCGCTCGAAGGGAAGAGCGATGAAGGCGAATAGCGACATCGCTCCTGAAATCCCTGAAGCGGATTTCAACGAGGCAAAAGTCGCATTTGAGGAATCGCTTGGTTCGAACTTCGGTACGGCGTCCATCCTTGAAGAGGAAGAAGAAGCCCCTACTCTTACGAGCGCGAACCCATCGCGCATGAGCAAGGTCCTTTTCACGATGCGCCAGATCTCGCAGAGCGATCATCGTACTGCGGGCATCCTTGCACTCACGTTGGGTGCATTCGGCATGCATAAGTTCTACCTTGGCTACCATGAACAGGGATTCTTGTTGTTGCTCGCTACGATCATCCTCGCAACGCTCTCATCTGGCATCGGTATTCTGGCCATTTGGATGGTCGCTGGTGCCGAAGGGATCATCTATCTTTCCAAGTCGCCGCAAGAATTCGAACAAATTTATGTAGAGGGTACGCATAACTGGTTCTAGCAGTGCAAGTTCCCTGCTCTTTTCGTTATAATAGGCTGCGATCATTCGATCAAGTTGCACGCAGGTGCAATGCTTAAATAAGGAGGAGAATATGCCCACCATTACTCGCGATCAGGTAAGGGTCCCTGCAGATGTAATGCCTGAAGCACGTGAAAACTACATTGAGAACTATATGAAAGCAACGCGCGGCACGGGCCGTTTGATGTTGTTTGCTTGCGATCAGAAGATCGAGCACTTGAACAAAGACTTCTACGGCGAAGGCATCGATCCGTCGGATCTCGAGCCCGAGCATCTTTTTGAGATCGGCAGCAAGGGCACTATCGGTATCCTGGCTGGTCAGCGTGGTCTTATCGCTCAGTATGCGAACGATTATCCCGAGATCAACTATCTCGTGAAGATGAATTCCAAGACCAACCTCGTGAAGGGCGCTCAGGACGATCCATATTCTCCGCAGCTCTACGATCTGGAAGCGGTGCTCGCCATGAAAGATGCGGGCGTTAACATCGTTGGCATCGGCTACACCATCTATCTTGGCTCCGAATACGAATCAACCATGATGGCTGAAGCAGGCGAACTCATCGCCGAGGCTCATGCTCAGGGTCTCATCGTGGTGCTCTGGATCTATCCGCGCGGCAAGGCAGTGCCCGACGAGAAGGATCCCGATCTTATCGCAGGCGCAGCAGGCGTTGCGCTTTGCTTGGGCGCAGACTTCGTGAAGGTCAATCCGCCGAAGGCAACCGATGGCCAGACTTCTGCTGAAGGCCTCAAGATCGCTTCGACCGCTGCTGGTCGCACGGGCCTGGTTTGCGCAGGCGGTTCTAAGGAAGATGCTTCGGTCTTCCTGTCCGACCTTTACGATCAGATCCACATTGGTGGCGCATGCGGCAACGCAACGGGTCGTAATATCCATATGCGTTCGACCGAAGAAGCAGTTCGCCTTACCAAGGCTATCTCTGCTATCACGCTGGGTGATTACAGCGTCGAAGATGCGCTTGCAGTCTTCAATGGCGAAAAGGATTTCACCATCTAAGCTGCTGAAATATGCAGTGAGCGTTTCTTGAGTAAGGGCATTTGCTCTCAGGCGCTCGAGCCGGACTTGTTCGGTGAATACAATCTAAACGGGAGGTGCTTGTTATGAGCTCCTCCCGTTTTTCGTTCTGGGCCATACTATCTAGCTCAGCCGGCAGAGAATGGTCACTCTTGAGAAAAGGGCCCCTGCCTTGTTTTTGACCGCTTCAGTCTACGGAGCATCCCTCCTGGGTAAGGGGAGGGCGAGGGCGACGAGTGAACAATACAGAGAGGTGCAGGAAGGAACCATGCGCGCATGGATATTTCAGTATCTCTTTTTCAGATCGTAATGGGATTGGCGGTTTATCTTGTCATTGCTGCAGTGCTCATTGCGGTATCGGTCATTGATTTTCGAACGCGCCGCATCCCGAATGAATATGTGCTTGCCCTTTTGGCCTTGCGTCTTGTCGTTGCTGCCTTCGATGCTTTGTGGGGAAGCGCCTCCGCGGCGTTTGTGTCACTTGCCACTTCAGGTGTCGTTTCGATAGGGGTAACGTTCGCGCTGGTCGTGCTGAAGCGGATTTTTGAGAAGCGCACTCAGCAAGAAAGCTTAGGGTGGGGAGATGTGAAGCTGCTGGCGGTAGGCTGTTTATTCCTCGATCTCCAGCAAGCTTTCACGGCGCTCTTCATCGCTTCGCTGGTAGGGGTGGTGTTGGGCGTGTGCTTTCGCATCTTCGCAAAGGATCGCACCTTTCCCTTCGGTCCTGCACTCTGCTTGGGCATCATGATGGGCCTGTTCGTATGAATGAAGCGCATCGGGGCGTTCTTGCAAGCCCGCTGTATTTCTCAGTGTTCCATCGATGTTCTTTCATTTATCAGGGAAAACTTGTTAGTAAGAAGGCCCTTGCAACAAAAAAGCTCCCCAGAAGGGAGCTTGATTCTTAGCTGGTGCCCGAGGCGAGATTTGAACTCGCACGTCTTTCGACAACGGTTTTTGAGACCGCCGCGTCTGCCATTCCGCCACTCGGGCAAGCGAAGATTCATTATAGCGGATTCGCTCTCTTGCATAAAGCGCCGCTCAGCAAAATGGCGTTATAGAAGGGTGAATAGTGGGCTGCGCGCTCATACGTAAAGAGCTCGTGCAAAACAGAGCGGGATGGTGCTGCGAACAAGCAAGACTAAGGGTGGCTCTATTCTGTTCATCCACGGACAATCTGCGCGCCTTGTTGCGCCGGGCAAAGCGCTTTCTGCCATAATAGCCAGTGAATGATAATCGCGATTCGAACGCAAGGGGATAACGATGTATAACGAAACGATGTACGAGCGCGGCAATGCTCCGTCGGCAATTCGTGAGCTGTTTGCCTACGGCATGGAACGAAAAGCCCAGATCGGCGAAGATAAGGTGTTCGACTTCAGCATCGGTAACCCTTCAGTTCCAGCTCCCGATTCGGTCGCAGAGACTATTCGCGAATTGGCAGATATGGCGCCTGCTCAACTGCACGCTTATTCCGCGGCGCAAGGTCTCGAATCAACGCGCGCGGCGATCGCTGAGAACCTGAACAAGCGTTTCGGCACCCACTACACAGCCGATAACCTCTACCTCACCATGGGCGCAGCAGCGTGCCTCTCGGCTTGCTTCACGGCGCTCATCAAGCCGGGCGATGAGATCATCGTCATCGCGCCCTATTTCCCCGAATACCGCATTTGGATCGAATTTGCGGGTGGTGTGTGCGTTGAGGTCCCGGCGCGCGAAGACAACTTCCAGATCGATCTCGATGCGCTCGAGCAGGCGATCACGGAGAAGACGAAGGCGGTGGTCATCAACACGCCGAACAATCCGGTCGGCACCGTCTATACGCGTGAAACGCTCGAAGGTCTCGCAGACGTGCTCGTCCAAGCTGAGCAGAGGTTCGGTCACGATATCTATCTCATCTCCGATGAGCCTTATCGCGAGCTTACCTATGGCGTTGAAGTGCCGTGGGTGCCTGCGATCTACCCCAACACGCTGGTGTGCTATTCCTGGTCGAAGTCGCTTTCACTGCCGGGCGATCGCATCGGCTATGTGCTCGTTCCGAACGAGGTCCATGATTCCCGCGAAGTCTATTTGGCGGTATGTGGCGCTGGTCGTTCACTTGGCTACATTTGCGCGCCGGTCTTCTTCCAGCGCGTTATCGAGCGCTGCGTAGATGAGCCCACGAATGTGGAGGCCTATGCGGTGAATCGCGAGATTCTCACTCATGCGCTCGACGAGCTTGGCTACGAATACATCGAGCCCGATGGTGCGTTCTATTTGTGGATCAAGGCGCTCGAACCTGATGCGCAGGCGTTCTCGAACAAGGCAAAGGAACACGAATTGCTGCTCGTTCCTTCGGACAGCTTCGGCGTAGACGGCTGGGTACGAGCAGGCTATTGCATCGACAAGAGCACGATCGAGCATTCGATCCCGGCATTCGCTGCATTGAAAGCTGATTACGAATAATGGCATTTGAAGGCGCAATCCTTGATTTTGACGGAACGCTTGTCGATTCGATCGATGCGTGGCACGATCTCGAGGGCGTGCTTGCCCGTGAAGCGCAGGCAACCGTCACGCTTGAAGATCGCAAGCAGCTTATTCCGATGTCGCTCGATGAGATCGCACAGTGGTTCCATGGGCGTTTCGGCCTAGGGAAGGATGCCCGTGCGGTACGAAAGCTCATGGACGAGTACATGGTCGATGCTCTTTCGCATTCGAACACTCTTCCGGGGGTCGAAGCCTTTCTTGAGAGCTGCAAACGCGCAGAGGTGAAGCTGACCGTAGCATCGTCAAGCCCTCAGCTGTATCTGCAAACAGCCCTTAAAGCACTAGGCCTGCTGCCATATTTCGAAGCGGTGCTTTCGGTCGAGGACTTGGGTACTACAAAACGCCAGCCAGGCATTTTCGAAGAAGCACGCCGGATCATGGCAACACCAAAAGAAGCTACTTGGGGCTTTGACGATTCGTTTTACGCGCTTCAGGTACTTCATAACGCAGGGTATCCCACCGTCGGGATCTTCGATCCGCACGAAGGTTACACCTTTGAAGAGTGGCAACAAGAAGCCGATATCGTCGTGCGAGGATTCAACGAGCTATCGCTCGCAACGTTGGAAGCATATCCAGTCAAGAACGAGCAGAAGAACTAGGCTCTAGGGAGTCCGAGCTTCTCCAGTATTGTGATCGCTTTCGAACGGATCTCGTCGAGGCTTTGTGGCGTAGCGAGCATGCTGGGGATGATCGTGCGCGCAGTCATATGCCCGATAGCTTCTGGATCGTGATCCTTCACTTCGTAATCGCATGAAACCAGGATGAGATTGCCGCGCAACTTCGCGTGATAATGGTGCTGGATGCCTTCGGTGATCGAGAGGATGGTTACGACCTGCTCATCCACGAGGCAATCATTGAACACTCCCTCTTCGATGCCGCGCGAGATCGTGCGCTCGAAGGCCTGGTAGAATTCGCGATATCTGGTAAGGAATCCCTCGAAACGATCGCGATGGTCATAGACAAGCCCTTCGAACTCGATGAAGTCGAAGGGAAGATTGCACTTGCGCACCACGTCGTAGGAGATGAGCATATAGAGCTGAACGACACGATCGTCGATGTCGTTCATGATGTGGTCGAGCGCTGAGAGCGATCGATTGGGGTCGCATACCTGTTCAAGGATAGCCTCTTTTGAGGGGAACCAGTAATAGATCGATGACTGATCCATGCCTACTTCGTGGGCGATCTCTGAAACCGATGTCTTGTGATAGCCTTTTTCGCGGAAGAGTCGGTTTGCTACCGTAATGATCTGCTCACGCTGGTTTTGCTTCGCGCTCGATCGCGTATTCGATCTCTTTTTGGTCTTTGCGGTCGTATTCGTACGTGATTGAGTCCCTGATTTCACTGAAGTTTTCGAGTTCGGGGTAGCGGCAGGATGAATGATGTGTGCATGGGAAGCATCGATCTTGGGAGCTGTTTTTTGTGCGTTTCGAGTCTTCGCCATGAAAGCAACCTCCCAACGATGCAAGCCTGAATGTGTCTTTTTTGATTATACCTCTACGAACGCGCTAGACGAAATTTGGCGTTATCATAGAATCAATAAGATATGGGTGCGCAACAGTGCCGCCATTCGATCAGTAGACCTATACGGAAAGAAGGCTTCAGGATGGACAAAAAAGTCTACGAATTGCTCAACGACCAGATCAACAAGGAACTCTATTCAGCCTACCTCTACATGGATTTCGCGAACTACTATGAAGAAGAGGGGCTTACCGGCTTTGCTAATTGGTACATGATCCAGGCTCAGGAAGAGCGCGATCATGCGCTGAAGTTCCGCAGTTACTTGCATGAGAACGGCGAAAAGGTGGTGCTCGAAGCTATTGCTCAGCCCGATAAGAAGTTCACCGATCATGTTGCTCCGCTTGAGGCAGGCCTTGAGCATGAGAAGTACGTAACGTCGCTCATCAACGACATCTACAGCGCGGCGTTTGCAGTGAACGATTATCGTACGATGAAGTTCCTCGATTGGTTCATCGAAGAGCAGGGTGAAGAGGAAGATACGGCTGAAACCATGCTCACGCGCATGAAGCTCTTCGGCAACGACGCCAAAGCGCTCTACGATCTCGATCAGGAATGCGCTGCACGTGTCTACACCGCACCCGCTGCATAAGGTGACAAACTACCCGGTCGTTCGACACCTTATGAACAAAAAGGTAACGAACGAAAGCATCCGCTACATCAACGCAAGCAGCAGTGTCTTACGGGGCGCTGCTGCTTGTTCTATTTCAGCGATGCCCGATCAGCGAAGAGGGTGAGGCAACGAGGTGACTCTTTGCCGACTAAATTCATTTTTAATAAAACCCGAGCAAAGCAGCGACGCACGAAAGAACCTGCAGAATGCAGGTTCTTGAGCAGGGAAGCGGGGAATCTCGTGTCTCGCGCTCGGCGCTGATCGAGCTCGATCAAAAGATGTCGAACGACCGGGTAGTTTGTCATCTTCCTATCGATAGCTGTCGGTTCCCAAAAGCCCGTTCATGATGCTCGAAACGATCGAGATAACGATGCTCGCAACGAATCCCGACCCGAAGGTCGCGATGATGAAATCGATGCCGAACAGCCCGTTCGCCAACCATGAAGCAAGATAGAGTAGCGCGGTATTGATGATGATATAGAAGATACCGAGCGTAATGACCGTTATAGGAAGCCCGAACAGCTGCAATATGGGTTTGATGGTCATGTTCAGCAGCGCGATGATGAGCGCGATGATGAGCACGCTTGCCCACGTGGACACCGTTCCGCCTACTTCGATACCGGGAACGAGCCACACCGCGACCGCGACGGCAATGAAGATGCCGATCACACGAAGTACGAAATTCATGGCCTTCACCTACTTTCTTCTGTCATTCTTATGAGAACGCTTTCCTAGCTTATGCGAGAAGGCGAAACTATAATCATGAAGTGCTCAAATGAAACAAAATTGTAAGAGGACGTTCAGGTGATCGAGACTATTGAACATACGATCGGCAAGCATGCGCTTTTCGATGCCGCTTCGCCGGCGCTTCTGATGGTATCGGGCGGCTCGGATTCAACGGCGCTTACCTACATCATGGCCGACCTCCATGCGCGCGGGCTGGTCGGTCCACTTGCGTGCTTGCACGTGAATCACAAACTGCGCGGGCGCGATGCCGAAGACGACCAGGTCTTCGTTGCTGCGCTTGCTGAAGCGCTCGATATCCCGTTCTTCTGCTGCGAGGTCGATGTTGCTCTGCTTGCCCGAGAAACAGGGGGCAACGTTGAGGCCATCGGGCGCCAAGAGCGCTACATTGCTGCGCGCGAAGCCCTCGAGAGCCTCTGCATGCACGCGGCGGTGCCCATCGCCGAAGGGCGCATCATCACGGCACACACGCAAGATGATCGCGTGGAGAACTTCTATATGCGCTCGATAAAAGGCACGGGGCCGGGCGGCTTTCGCTCCATGCTCTATCGCAATGGGCCGGTGGTGCGTCCGCTGCTGGATGTTTCACGTGCTGGCCTGCGCTGCTATCTTGAAGAGCGTGCGGCTCGTGGTGAAGTGGTCGTACGTGATGAACAGGGCGCACTTTGGCGTGAGGATGCGACGAACGCGCATACCGACCGTTTTCGTTCCTACGTGCGTCACAAGATCGTTCCTGCAGCGAAGGCGCAGAACCCCCAACTGCTCGACACGCTCTGCCGCACGATGAACCTCATTGCCGATGAAGACGACTTCATGGAATCGCTCGCCGAAGACGCTCTTGTGAACAATGCTGAACAGGCAGAAGGCTATACGCTGCTGCTTCCAAGCTTCGGCATGCTCGCGTTCCCGCTCAAGCGGCGCGCAATTCGCTCAGTGCTCGAGTCGCTCATCGGTTCCGAAGGGCGCATCGAGAGCACGTCCATCGAAGCCGTGCTCCAAGCCTTCGACGAAGACGGCAGCCCGCAAAGCGGCTATGTCGTGAACATCCAGGGCGATCTTGCCGTGAGCGCGAACAAACAAGGTGTGCTCATCGAACCCATGGCCCGCTTCCGCACGCGCCGCAAGCGCGTTTAACCGAGACTTTTCAATCAACGCTTCCTTAAGGAGAACCCATGGATCAACAGCCGGTCATTCCCATCAACATCATCTTGGCGTCGAATTCGCCGCGTCGAAAGCAGCTGCTTCAAGATGCAGGCGTCCAGTTCCGTGTGTTCACCCCCACTGAACCGGTCGACGAAACGCTCGATGCCGATTTGCTCGCGCAGCCTGAAGAGGCCGTGAAGAAGCTTGCCGAGCGAAAAGCAGGTGCAGCCGTTCAAGAGGTGCTCGCGCAGAATCCGGTGGGGTTGGGCTTTGTGATCGGTGCCGACACGATGGTCGTGCTCGATGGCGAGATCTTCGGCAAGCCCTATTCGGCTGATCATGCACGCGAGATGCTGCGTAAGCTCTCCGGCAAGACGCACCAGGTCATCACGGGCGTTTCGGTGTGGATGATGCTCTTGAACGAGACCGAAGAAAACGGGGGAGACGGCAACGTTTCGATCGGTTTCCGGACCTTCACGGAAACGAGTGAGGTCACCTTCAAAGAGCTCACCGAAGAAGACATCAACGCGTATGTGGCAACCGGTGAAACCATCGACAAAGCGGGCGCCTACGGCATTCAGGGCAAGGGCGCGGCGCTCGTTGAAGGCTATGAGGGCGACTACAACAACATCGTCGGGCTGCCTGTTGATAAGCTGCTCGAGAATTTCCCCGATCTTTTGCGCAGGGAAGTGCCGGTCGAGATAACGCAAAAAGAGGCGTAAACGCGCGAAAAAACGGGCTGCATGAGGCGTTCACGGGCGCAGACGATGTAGATTTATTGCAAATTTTTCGCAAATGGAATGTGCACACCTGCAAGCGGACGAATCGCGCGGCGCTTTTGCTAAACTAGAACACTAAAAGCCGCAGATGCGGTTTGAAAGCTATGCCATGAAAGAGGAGCGGTGGAAGAATTACATCCCGATCTTGAGCGCGTTCTGTTCTCTGAGAGCGACATTCGTGCGCGGGTACATGAAATGGGAGCGGCCATCACGCGCGATTATGCAGGAAAAGACCTTGTGGTCATCTCGATCCTGCGCGGTGCGGCGATCTTCATGGCCGATTTGGTTCGCCAGATCGATCTTCCGCTCGAAATGGATTTCATGGCAGTTTCTTCGTACGGAAAAGAGGCTGAAAGCTCGGGTATCGTGCGTATCCAGAAAGATCTTTCGACCGACATCATGGGCCGCGATGTGCTCATCGCCGAAGATGTGATCGATACGGGTCTCACGCTGCGCTATCTGATCAAGAATCTTCAGTCGCGCAAGCCCGCATCGCTTTCCATTGCGGCGCTTCTCCGTAAGGACATTCCAGAACAGGCCGATCTTCCCTGTCACTACCTGGGGTTCGCTTGTCCGGATGAATTCGTGGTCGGCTATGGGCTCGACTACGCGGAAAAATATCGCAACCTTCCCTATGTGGGAGCGCTCAAGCGGAGCGCGATCGCAAAGAAGGCCTGATCGTAAACGACTGAACCACTGAATGACCAACCGACCAACGCATAAGGAACATTGATACGTTATGGCACAAGATCCAAACGCAAAGAACAACAAACCGTCGAACAAGCAGCCTAACAAGCAGCCACGCCAGATCAACATCATCACGATCGTGGTGTTCGCGCTCGTGGCTATCTTCTTCTTCTCGATGCTCACGCGCATGCCACAAGGCTCTTCGGACGGCATCACGCAAACCGACTCGCTGGTAACGTCTGAATTCACGCAGGCGGTCGACCAGGGGCGTGTTGAATCGGTCGTCTATGATGCGGGCGCTGAGACCATTTCGGGTGTCTACTATCCCGCACAAACGGCAGGCGTAACGGCGGCGAATGCGTTCAATACGGGCATCGAGGCGCTCAATTCCCAGTTGGGCACGATCGTGAATGGCGGCTCGCGCCTTGAGACCATCGAGCCGAGCATCCTGCAAGTCAAGACGCTCGGATCGAAGCACAACTTCACCTGTACCTGGGTCGGTCAGGACACGTTGGGCCAGCTCATGGCAGCGCATCCCGAGATCAAGTACAGCATTACCCTGCCTTCCCCGTGGGGTTCGATCCTGCTCTCGCTGCTTCCGATCCTGATCATCGCTGGTTTGCTGTTCTTCTTCTTCTCGCAGATGAACAAGGCGAACAACTCGCAGATGTCGTTCGGCAAGGCGAAGGCGAAGAAGTCGGTCGAGGAGCATCCCGACGTGCACTTCTCCGATGTCGCTGGTGTTGATGAAGCGGTCGAGGAGATGCAGGAGATCAAGGATTTCCTCGACAACCCTGCGAAGTATCAGGCTATGGGTGCGAAGATCCCGCGTGGTTGCTTGCTCGTAGGTCCTCCGGGCACGGGCAAGACCTTGCTCGCGCGCGCCGTTGCAGGCGAAGCGGGCGTGCCGTTCTTCAGCATCTCCGGCTCCGACTTCGTTGAGATGTTCGTAGGTGTGGGCGCTTCGCGTGTGCGCGATTTGTTCAAGCAGGCGAAAGAAGCTGCTCCAGCCATCATCTTCATCGACGAGATCGACGCGGTCGGTCGTCAGCGTGGCGCAGGTCTTGGCGGCGGTCACGATGAGCGCGAACAGACCTTGAACCAGTTGCTCGTTGAGATGGACGGTTTCGAGGCGAACGATTCGGTCGTGCTCATTGCGGCAACGAACCGCGCCGACGTGCTCGACCCCGCATTGCTGCGCCCCGGTCGTTTCGACCGTCAGATCGTGGTCGATGTTCCCGATGTGAAGGGCCGTGAGAAGATCCTCAAGGTCCACGCGGAGAACAAGCCGCTTGCAAAGGACGTCAACCTGCCGCGTTTGGCCAAGATCACCCCGGGCTTCACCGGTGCCGATCTTGCGAACTTGCTCAATGAAGCGGCTATCCTTTCGGCGCGTCGCAACAAGCACATCATCTCCGAGCAAGAGGTCACCGAAAGCATGGAGCGCGTGATCGCTGGTCCCGAGCGCAAAGGCAGGGTGCTCGACGAAAATACGCGCAAGACCATCTCCTACCACGAATCTGGCCATGCGCTCGTGGGACACCTGCTTCCCCACGCCGATCCAGTTCACAAGATCTCGATCATCTCGCGTGGTCGCGCGCTGGGTTACACCCTTTCCATTCCAGATGAGGACAAGGTACTCAATTCGCGTAACGAAATGCGCGATGAGCTGGCCGTGTTCTTGGGTGGTCGTGTGGCGGAAGAGATCTTCTGCGAAGACATCACCACCGGCGCTTCGAACGACCTTGAACGCGCAACGAAGATGGCACGTTCGATGGTCACGAACTACGGCATGAGCTCCGATCTGGGCGTTCAGGTATTCGGCCAGCCCAACCACGAAGTGTTCTTGGGCCGCGACTACGGCAATACGCAAGACTACTCGGAGGAAACAGCGCGTCGTATCGACGAAGAGGTGGCGCGCATCATGCGTGAAGCTCACGATCGCGCTTACGAGATCCTGTCCTCGCACAAGGAGCAGATGGACCTTATGTCTGCGGTCTTGCTCGAGCGCGAGACGGTCGATGGAGAAGCCTGTACGGCACTTCTCGATAACAAGTGGGCAGATTACCTGAAGCTCGAGGCGAGCGGCGCAGTGGAGAAAGCTGCCAACACGCTCGCATCGAAAGAGCCGGAGCAAGAAGCTCCAGCTCCTGCTGCGCCGCAACCCACCCCTGCACAGCCAGCTGCTCCCAGCGCTCCTGCGTCTCCTGCATCCAATGAGATGCAGACAAGCGCACAGAATGGGGCAGCTGCCCCGCAAGCTCCGGCAGCACCGCAAGAGCCTGCTGCACCAACCGCTCCTTCTGCACCGGCCACGCCCGTTGCACCTTCGGAGCCGAGCGCTTCGGATGCCAACAAGGGCTTCCTTGATAGTCTTGAGCAGAAGATCAAAGATATGCAAGATGGTCAGGATGCAGAAGACAAGCACGACGATAGCGCAGGCAAGCCGCGCGAATAGCCAAAGGATGTTCATTCATGATCTGGAAATGCAGCCAGTACAGTTTTGATGCCAAGATGCCCATTATCATGGGCATCTTGAATCTTACGCCCGATTCTTTCTCCGATGGTGGCTCGTATCCAACGCCTGAAGACGCGATCGCACGCGGACTTCAGATGGTCGAGGAAGGCGCGCTCATTATCGATGTCGGGGGAGAATCAACGCGTCCCGGCGCCACGCCCGTAACAGAAGAAGAGGAGTGCGCCCGCGTGCTCGATGTGGTGAAAGCGCTGGCTAGTAAAGGTATTTGCGTGAGCATCGATACGCGTCATGCTCCTGTTGCGCGTGCGGCGCTCGAAGCAGGTGCTTCGATCATCAACGACGTGAGCGGCTTCCGCGATCCTGCCATGGTCGACCTGGCCGCTTCGTGCGATGCGGGGCTTGTGGTCATGCATATGGGCGGCGATGATCCTCGAACGATGCAAAATGAACCCGTCTATGAAGACGTGGTTGCTGAAGTGCGCGATTACTTAAAAGCGCAGGCAGATAATTTGATCGCGCATGGTGTTGCACGCGAGCGCATCTGCCTCGATCCTGGTCCTGGTTTCGGCAAGACGGCGAAGCAAACGATCGAGCTCATGAGGAACTTCCACGAGTTCAACCGCCTGGGCTTTCCGACCATGGTCGCGGTTTCGCGCAAGAGCTACATTGGCGAAGCGTACCACATCGAAGACCCAAAAGGGCGTGATAGTGCTTCAGCAGCTGAAGCACTCATGGCCTGCGAGCTGGGCGCATCGGTCATCCGTACGCACAACGTGGCGCTCACTGCTCAAGCGCTCGAAGAGAACCTGCGCCCCTATGTGCTCATCGGTATGGGCTGCAACGTGGCGCTCGTGGCAGACGAAGGCGAGGAGCGCGAAGGTAAGATCGCGATGATCAACAAGGCCATCGGCGACATGTGCATGCTGCCCGACACGCAGATCATCGATATTTCAAGCTACTACGAAAGCGAACCGGCCTATTTCGAGGATCAGGATCTTTTCGTGAACACGGTCGTGCTCATGCGCACCGGCTTGCCTCCGCAAGAACTGCTCACCTACCTCCAAGCGATCGAGAACAGCTTAGGTCGTGTGCGCACGCAGAAGAACGGCCCGCGCACGTGCGATCTCGATATCCTCGACTATCAAGGCTACGTTTCCGATCTTGAGGTGCTCACCTTGCCGCATCCGCTCTTGCTCGAGCGCGATTTCGTGGTGAAGCCGCTCTTGGAACTTCTGCCTCATCATGAGCTTGCCAATGGCGTGCCGGTCACGTCCGATAATGTGAAGTACGGCAAAGCTTGGAAGTGCGAGCAATGAACGACGCATCACGTTCGCAGGATGCTGCGTACCCGCAAGATACAGGCTGTCCACAAGATGCGAACCCCCTGAAGGACGCAGCATTCCTGCAGGCCATAGCGCATCTGCAAGAAGCAGCTCGCCCGCAGAAAGGGGAGGAGCAGCAAGCTTCCGCCGAAGTGAAGACGTACGGTGGTGGGTTTTGGCGCGTCACGTTCTTCGATGAAGTTGATTCGACCAACAACTGTGTCAAAGAAGCTATTTCTAAAGGAGCTCCTGAAGGAATCTGCTTCGTGGCCAACAGGCAAACAGCAGCGTATGGAAGGCAAGGAAGATCGTGGAAGAGCCCTGAAGGCGGCTTGTATTTCTCGTTCGTTCTCGATCCTTTGAGCGAGCATCTTCAGCCAAAGGTGGACCAGAACGCTCTTCCAACGCTGAGCCTTCTTCTTTCGCTGGCGGTGCAGGAAACGCTCGCTTCCTTCGCGCAGACCGACAAGATCAAGATCAAATGGCCCAACGATATCCTGGTCGTATCCGATGAGGGAAGTGCCAAGTTGGTAGGCATCTCGCTCGAGATGATAGGCGGTAAGCTCTGTTGCGGCATCGGCATCAATATCACCTCGCCTAGTGGCTCTGCTGAAGATGCTAAAGCAGCAGGTTCGACCGAAGAGTTAGGCGTTCCCGCAGCATATCTTGAAAGCTTCGATGCCCTATCGGGCGTTACGTTCGATCAGATAAGCGGTCAGCTTCTTCCCGCATTGCTCGGGTGCATCCAAGGGTTTTACGAATTATGGCGCGAAGAGGGGATAGAGCCGTTCATGGATGGCTACAACAGTCTCCTCTATAACAAAGGCGAGCAGGTCGAGCTCGAAACGATCGATGGGGATCTGCTCTACGCTGGCGAAGTCATCGGCGCATCATCTTCTGGCGAACTTCTCCTCCGCACTGAACAAGGCCGCGTCATCGCCGCCAATTCCGGCGAAGTCCACACCCGCCATTCCCTTACATGAACAGGGCTTTGATGCCGATCGCGATCAGGACGATGCCGCCGATGATCGTGGCCTTGTTCCCCAACTTCATGCCGAAATGCCGCCCGAGGATCAGCGCAACGATGCAGCATAGTGCGGTGGTCAAGCCGATCAGGGTCGCTGCCGATGCGATGTTGAGCGAAAGCGCTGCGAAACTGACACCCACAGCAAGCGCATCGATGCTCGTGGCAATAGCTTGGAAGAACAAGACGGGAATCGTGAGTTTCGCCTGCTTATCGAAGACTTCTTCGGGCTCTTCATGGAATGCATCCCAGAGCATCTTGCCGCCGATGAACCCGAGGATAACGAACGTGATGATGCCCGCATAGGTTTCGATGAAGGGCCCCACCAACGAACCAGCATAGAACCCGATCACGGGCATGAGCCCCTGAAAGACACCGAAGAAGACGGGCATCAAGAGACGGTGGGCTTTATCGGTTCCGCGATAGACGAAGGCGTTGGACACCGTTACCGCAAAAGCGTCCATGGAAAGGGCAAGTCCCAAAATGAGAAGTTCGATCGTGCTCATGGTCTTGTTTTGCCACAATTCAGCATGCACGATCTCTTTATGACCGCTCAAATCAATAGGTCGTCCGAAAGTATCGATTTTGGGTGCCATATGTATAGATTTATAGATATAATTCATGAGTAACTGATAGATTCCAGTGTCTCGGTTATGGATCAGCCCGCGAGCTTGTTCCTCGCTGCCACCATGGATCGAGTTTGGTACGAACCGCCGCTGGCAAGAGTCGAACAAGGTATGCAGTAAACTCAAAAGCAAGAGAGAAGGATAGTATGTCTGCAGAAGTCATGGTGAGGCAACAATCGAGAAGCCGTTCGATCGTCTATTGTGCGGCAGCTATTGCCTGCATGGCAGTTACTGCATGGGTCATCGTACCGATCGGTCCTGTGCCGCTTTCCCTTTCTCCGCTTGCTATCTTCTTCACGCTGTTTGCGCTCAAACCGAGGGATGCCTTCATCGCGATCTGCGGCTACGTTGCGCTCGGCGCTATCGGCCTTCCGGTCTTCACGGGGTTCCGTGGCGGGATAGGTGCTCTCTTCGGCCCAACGGGTGGCTTCATCATGGGTTTTGTGGTGGGCGCGTGCATCGTTTTGCCCCTCAGCCATCTGCTGTCTAAGCGCGCTGCTTTCGCTTCCGACGAGCGTGCAACGTTTCTCGGCGGCCAGGTAAAAAGAGGATTCTTGCTCCGCAGTCTCATAGTGGGCGTTTGTTTTGCGGCTATTTATTATGTATTTGGTTGGCTGTGGCTCATGTGGGTCGGCCAGCTTACGGCAGAAGCTGCATTCGTGGCGGCTGTCGCTCCTTTTGTCGTCCCTGATCTTTTGAAGATGCTGCTTGCGGTATTCCTCGCACAAGCAGTTGGAGCAGCGCAGAGCAGGCTCTAGGTTCGGATCTGCGCGAGGAGCAAATGAATGGGAAGGCATCCGTAACATTTGGGGTTGTTGCGGATGTAGATGATGCAGTGTGCGCTCGTGCTCGACGGGCGAAGGAAAAGGACAGAAATGAATCTTTCTCAGCTTTATTACTTCAGAAAGCTCGCTGAGCTTGAACATTACGGAAAGGCTTCCGAAGAGCTTTTCATCACGCAGCCTTCTCTTTCAAATTCGATCGGCAATTTGGAGAAAGAACTTGGCGTACCGCTATTCGAGCGTGTTGGTCGCAATGTGCGCCTTACTTCCTATGGTGCGGAATTCAACGAGCACGTGTGCGTTGCGCTCAGCGAGATCGACAAAGCGATCGATCTTATGAAGCTCTATTCTAGTGGGCTTTCGGGACAGATCCGCATCGGTGCGGTCATCTCGATCCAGCGAAACTTCCTTCCTCTTCTGCTGAGCTCCTTCCGCAAGGAATTCGGCGATAACATCGATTTCGACATCCATCAGGAAACCACCTACGATTGCCTGAAGGGCTTGCTCGATGGCAAGCTTGATGTTGCGTTCTGTGGCATGGTGCTCGATGAGCGCGATATCGTTTACGAGCCGATCATCACGCAGAATTTGATCGTAGGTGTTTCGGAGACCCATGAGCTTGCTTCTCGCGAAAGCGTTTCCCTTGAAGAGCTCAAAGACTATAACTTGGTTTCGTATCGCAAGGAATCATTCGCTTCGACGTTGCTCGAGGGGCTATTCCGCCGCGTTGGCCTTTCGCCCAAGCAGTCGTTCAATGACGAGATCAGTGCTGCAGCCTTTGTGGTTTCCGAATCCGATACGGTAGCCATCATGCTCGAGACGCTCGACGATATCAAAACGCGTGGATTCGTAGGCATCCCTATCTCCGATATCCAAACTCCGTTTCACACGATCTACATGGCGTATAAAGAGAAGGCATTCCGCAGTTGCGTGACCGACCAGCTCATCGAGTTCGCACGCAATTTTGCGAAGTTCCCCTCCGGCAAGATCGGTGACCTGCGCGATTATTATCGCCGTGAGCAGATCGAATGCGGCACGTTCGAATAGCAATTCCTATTCACTAATAAACCATGTTCCAAACCTATAGGTCTTAGTCTATGGGTTGAATGATTTACTGGTCAAAATCTACAATTTGGGTAGCAAAATTGCCCCACAGATATTGCTGCATCTATGGATATTGCCCAAATCAATATGCTTACATCTATATTATTCTTGGATTCTATCAATTCGACAGATGCGCCTATTGGACGCGTTCATTAATGAAGTTGATAATTGATACAGACTTGATAACTAAGTCGGAGGGATTAATTCAGGGGTCTTATTCTTCTCATGCAACTACCGCGATCGTGGTCAAACGAACGGCCAATTCAGTAATAGGCGGTAGTGCATGGGTAGGGCAAGGAGCCTGGAATAAAAGAAAAGGAAGGTAAACATGGCAAATTGGTTCGCAACAGCTCCAGAGGAGCAACTTAAGGGCAAGACCGCGATCATCATGGGTGGTGGCTCTGGTATCGGTAAAGCAACCGCAGAACAGTTCGCAGCTGCTGGCGCAAACATCATGGTTTGCGGCGTTCCTGAGCAGATCTGCCTCGATACTGCTGAAGAGCTTCGCGCAGCAGGCGGTAAGGCCGTTGGCATGGTATGCGATGGTACCGATGCCAATCAAGTACAGGCAATGATCGATAAGACCGTTGCAGAATTCGGCGATATCGACATTCTCATTTCCACCGCAGGCATCTCCTTGCCTCGTATGAACGCAATGGACGCAACTGAAGCTGATTGGGACAAGATCTTTGCTGTTAATGCTAAGGCGAACTTCTTCCTCGCAACCGCTGTTGCTCGTTTCATGAAGGAAAAAGGTCACGGCGGCAAGATGGTACTCATCTCTTCCCAGCGTGGCATCTCTGCTATGGAGAACATTGCTCTCTACAGCATCACCAAGGCAGCTGTTATGGGTATGGTTCGCTCACTTGCAGTTGACTTCGCACCGTATGGCATCACCGTCAACGGCATTGCTCCGGGCTACGTTATGACCCCGATGGTCGAAAAGGTCTTCGCAGACAATCCTGCTCAGAAAGACTATGTATATGGTCGCACCCCAAGCAAGGTCAAGATGGGCTCGCTCGAGGAAATGGCAAACGCTATCTACTTCCTCTGCTCACCGGTAACCGAGTACACCACCGGTCAGACGCTCATTCTCGATGGTGGCTGGTCCATCCAGTAAATGTTTTGTTCGTGCAGCTGCCCTTTGGTGGCTGCACCTTTTTCTTCCGTTTCATTTCATACCTATCGAAAGGGGTTGTACATGGAAGGTACAATGAATGCAGTTCACTGCGTTGGTCGCGAAGAGCCATGGCAGTATGTTGAGGATGCTCCGATTCCTCAGATCAAAGACGACGAAGTACTTCTTGAGATCAAGGCTTGCGGCATTTGCGGCACCGATCACTCTCTGCATCGCGGTCAGGAAGCTCTCTTCAATTCTTATGACATCCATTTCCCGGCAGTTTTCGGTCACGAATTCTCCGGCGTCATCGCTGAAGTAGGCAAGAACGCTCCGAGCAACCTCAAGGTTGGCATGCGCGTAACCGCAAACCCGGTTCTGTTCGATAACACCTGCTCCTACTGCGATAAGGGCATGGTCAACATCTGCGACAATCGTCCGTTCTACGGTACCGACCTGCCAGGTGCATTCGCAAAATACATGCCCATGCGTGCAACTAATGTTATCCCGCTGCCTGACGACGTTTCGTTCGTTCAGGGCGCACTGCTCGAGCCCCTGGGCGTTGCTCTCAACGCTGTTGAGCGCGTGCATCCCGAGCCGGGCGACACCGCGCTTGTCATGGGCCCTGGCCCCATCGGCCTTCTCATGATCGCAGTCCTCAAGCAGGCTTATGGTATCCAGAAGGTTATCTGCTCCGGTCTCGCTATGGACACCAAGCGTCTTCAGGTTGCAGAGCAGCTCGGCGCTATCACCATCAACGGCTCTGAAGAAGACGTTATCGCTCGCGTGAAAGAGCTCACCAACGGCAAAGGCCCCGAGATCATTCTCGACGCAGCTGGTCACTACACCGTTGTTGAGCAGGCAGTTGAGATGGTTGCTAAGAACGGCAAGATCGGCATCACCGGTCTGCCCGCTCAGGCTTCCAGCATTCACATGAACCCGATCGCTATGCGTCAGATCAGCATCATCGGTTCTCGTGCTTACGAGCGCAAGCATTGGCGTCAGGGCCTGGCACTTCTTGCTAACGGCCTCGACATCGCGCCTATCGCAAGCCACGTTCTTCCTTTGAAGGACTTCGAAAAGGGCATGGAGCTCATCGATGCTGGCGAAGGTCTCCGTGTTATCCTCGAGCCGTAATTCAGCTGGCTTGAAATAGCACTACTCTCCCGTATAAGGGGAATTGGAAAGCCCCGGTTTTCTGCCGGGGCTTTCTTTCAATAGGTTATTTATTCTTTAGATTGGAGAAATACATGGCAGGTTTGGAAGGCGTAATCGTCGTTGATCTCACCCAGTATGCAGCTGGTCCTGCAGCAAGCCGTCTGCTCGGTGAATTGGGCGCAACGGTCATCAAGGTCGAGCCATTCACGGGCGACGAACAGCGTACTCAGGGTGCAGCTTGGGGTATGCATTACAAGAGCGAATTCGACGATGTCGCATATGACTGCGGTTCGTTCAACAAAGAATGGACAGCGATCGACTGCAAGAGCCCAGAAGGCAAGGAAGCAATGATGCGCCTTCTGGAAAAAGCAGACATCTTCGTTACTTCGCTGCGTGACGGTGCACTTCAGCGCCTCGGTTTCGACTATGAGACCTTGCATGCGAAATTCCCGAAGCTCGTTTGGGCACAGAACCGTGGCTATGGCCAGTTCGGTCCTATGAAGGATGCTAAGGGCTTCGACGCAACTTCATTTGCCGCACGTTCTGGCTTCGTTGCTTCGATCCCGCAGAACAACGAGCACTATGAGCCCGGCAACTCGCCGATCGCATTTGGCGACTGGAACACCGGCTGCGCTCTTTGCGCGGGCATCTTGGGCGCTTACGCAGGCGCGCTGCGCACGGGCGAAGGTGACAAGGTCACCACGAGCCTCTATCACGTTGGTACCTGGGGCATGACCTGCTCGCTCATCACGGCACAGCAGGGCGATCCGCATCCGAAGGACCGCATGAAGGCGAAGTGCCCGACCAACAACTCCTATCCTTCTCGCGATGGTGTTTGGTTCCTCATGTGCTTCGGCAACTACAACAAGTACTGCCAGCTCGTGTTCGAAACGCTCGAGATGGATCCGAAGTACTTCACTGATCCCGAGCTCAACACGCTCGAGGCTCTCGCGAACAATGGCCGCTATGAAGAGGTTGTTGCAGCGATCCAGGACGCTACCAAGAAGTTCGACTTCGTTGAGCTTGAGAAGCGCTTCCGTGAGAACGATATTCCGTTCGAGAAGATCCAGACGGTCGCTGACGTTCTGAACGACGAAGAGGCATTCGCTAATGACCAGCTCCGTCGCATCAAGTATGTCAAGCAGGGCCCGACCTCAGAATTCACCGAAGGCGAAGAGTACATCGTTACCACGCCTCCGTTCCGTCTGGATTCTATTGGCGATCCGGTGCTCTATCGCAGCCGCCCGATCGGTTATGACACGCGTAAGATCTTGAAGAACATCGCTGGTTATACCGATGCAGAGATCGATAAGCTCGCAGCTGACGGCGCAGTCATGGAATACGATGGCGATCCGCTGCCTCCTGAGGTGCTGGAGCCTAGCTTCGGTCCGAACTCGAAGAAGACTAAATAAAGGTGGTTTAACTAATGGCAAAGAATACTCCATTTTCTGATATTACCGTTCTCGACTTCTCTCGTTACCTTCCTGGTGGCTATGCAACGCAGGTCCTCGCAGACCTCGGCGCAACGGTCATCAAGGTCGAAGACACGGGCCTGGGCGACTTCATGCGCCACGACTATCCGACCAAGGGCGGCGGAATCTCTTACTACATCACCGCGCTCGGCCGCAACAAGAAGTCCGTTTCTTTGAATCTGAAGAACGAAGAGGTTGTTGACTGGTTCTTGAAGATGGCACAGGAAGCAGACATCATCGTCGAAAGCTTCCGTCCTGGTGTTACCGCTAAACTCGGCATCGACTACGAATCAATCAAGAAGCTCAACCCGGGCATCATCTACTGTTCGATCTCGGGCTATGGCGCTAATGATCCTCGTTCGAAGAAGGCTCAGCATGACCTGAACATGCAGGCAACGAGCGGTTATCTGTCTGTCAACCATGGTTCTACTTCGCCGCTGCATCTCTGTGACCTGTCTTCAGGCATGGTTGCGGGCCAGGCGCTGCTCGCTGCGCTCTATGCGCGCACGGTTACGGGCGAAGGCGCTTACATCGACATCTCGATGTTCGATTGCTTCGTTTGGTGGAACTCGCTGCTCGATAGCCGTTGGTGCTTCAACGATGGCGAATGCAAGCGTGACGACCTCGAGTATCCGTCAACCGCTTACAACGTCTATGAGACCAAGGATGGCGGCAAGCTTGCTCTTGGCATGGTCGAGCCTAAGTTCTGGGAGCCGTTCTGCGATGCGATCGGTCACCCCGAGATCAAGCCGACTGGTTTGATGCGTCGTTGGGAAGCTCCTGAGGCATTCGAGATCGTCGAAGAGACCATCAAGGGCCGTACCACCCAGGAATGGCTCGATTGGCTCGAGGATAAGGACTTCTGCATCGCTAAGGTCAATTCCAAGACTGAAGCGGTCGAGCAGATCACGCGCGAGAACCCTGAGGCTCTCGCATGGGTTGAATTCCCCAATGTTGGTCGCGTGCTGCAGACTGGTCTGCCTCACCACATCTCAACCATTCCGGTCGAGATCTCTGAATTCACTGAGGTTTCGCCGCTTGGTGCAGATACCGAAGTCTACCTGAAAGAGGTCGGCGCAGATGATGCGACGATCGCACGCCTTAAGGAAGAGGGCGGCATTCGATTGGGTGACGATATTGAGCCTGAAGAGGATCGAGCTCCAGTTAAGCCTGCATAAGGCCACGATCCAACCTTTGGGAAATCTTTCCTTCCTAGAAGAGCGCCGGCGTAATGCCGGCGTTCTTTTATATGTGCAGGACATCATTTATCCTCTTGCGGTGACTGAGGTGTGCCTATTCGTCGCTGTCGGGATTGGCTGAGCAAAAAATGGCAAGAGTGCTAGCGGGTCGTGCGCTTCTCTGTCTGAATAGAACTCAACAAAACCCCATGTCATGTAGGGTAAATCCTGCTTATTTACTCCAAACTGCCACGTAATGCAAGAGCATTTTCATCATTTGAAGTTACAAGTTACTGACAAAGGTAACGACATTTTCGCAGTGTTGTCCACCTCGTTGTTTGACCTCGATCGTTGCCATATTCTGGCTATGGGTTTTCTTGAAAAACCATCAACTATCTGGGCAAATGTTTTGATCTGTGTCAAAGGTGGATATTCAGCGCATTGGTCAGATACTTGATATCGATTGGCAAAGGAAAGAAGGAGGGGAAAATGTTATTCGATGTCTATGGAGCGAATGCGGGTTTTCAGTGGCTCGGTTTGTTCATGGTGCTTGGCGCACTCATCTTGCTCAATGAGTTCGCGAGACGCACCAAGGCAGGCGGCATCTTCATGTTCATTGGAGTATGTGCGGCGATGACCGTCTATTGCGTAGTGGTCGAGATAGGAGCCGCCATGGGGGCTGAGTGGGCGCTCAATAACCCAACATATCAAACGATGGGTGGTTGGTTCCACTACGCTAAGGTCTATGCGGCAACCGCAGGCTGTATCGGCTTCATGATGCTGAAGTACAGCTGGGGCAAGATCGGCCGCTCACATTGGTTCAAGGCGTTCCCGTTCGTTATCGTTGCGATCAATATCCTCATTGCAGTCGCAAGCGATTTCGAGAGTGCGATCGTGGCATGGGATTCCAGCTTCGTAACTGATGAGGGCGTGCTTCTGAACGGTGGCATCCATAACGTGCTGAATGGCTGCGCCGGTTTGCTGAACATTCTGTGCATGACCGGCTGGTTCGGCATCTACATCTCAAAGAAACGCCAGGATATGCTGTGGCCTGATATGACGTGGGTCTTCATCATCGCTTATGACCTCTGGAACTTCTGCTACACCTACAACTGCCTGCCGACTCACTCTTGGTATTGCGGCATCGCGCTTCTGCTCGCGCCTACCATTGCAGGCCTCTGGTGGAACAAAGGCGGATGGATCCAGAACCGCGCGTTCACGCTTTCGATGTGGTGCATGTTCTGCCAGGTTTGCCCGATGTTCGCGAACGATTCGATCTTCGCAGTTCAGTCGGTGAACAATCCGGCAGTGAACACGGTGGTGGCTTCGATCGCGCTCATCGCTAATATCGCAGCGCTTTCTTACATCATCTACCGTTCGAAGAAGCTCAAGGTCAATCCTTACAAGCAGGAAGTGTTCGTGGGCACCAAGGACTTCCGCGAGGCAATGGCTCGCCGTGCTTCCACCGATTACCTGCTGGCTACTGAGCCGAAGAGCGCAACTGCTGCAGAGATCGCTGAGATGGTCGCGTATAACGAGCTCCCTGTTGAGGGTAAGCCAGGCTTCGTCTATGTGGCTGTCGATAAGAACGGCCAAGAGGCAACCGAGACGATCAAGCGGGAATAGCCGCGCATCTAAAACGCAACGCACAATTACCTGCGATTCGTGTCCCAAAAGCCTCGTCCGACCTGTTCGGGCGGGGCTTTTTGGTGACAAACTACCCGGTCGTTCGTCATCTTTTTCATTCGTCATCAACTCGATCAGTGGAGAGCGCTAGACACGAGGTTCCCCGCTTCCCTGCTCAAGAACCTGCATCTTGCAGGTTCTTTCGTGCGTCGCTGCTTTGCTCGGGTTTTATTAATAACGAATTTAGTCGGCAAAGAGTCACCTCGCTGCCTCACCCTCTCCGCTGATCGAGCTAGATGTTTCCGACCAAGCAAGCAGCTGAGCCCATGGGGTACTTAAATTACTCTGAGTCCGCATTCTTAATTCGTAATAGGTTGTCCGAAGGAGCGAAGCGCATGAGCTTGTCTCGAAGAGCAAGCGAACAGCGAAAGCGGGTAATTACAAGTGCCCCTTGGGCGTGCTGCTTGCGTGAGATAGAAGGACGCTCTATCGATCGATAACGGAGGGGAAGGCTATGAGGAACACGGCACCACCTTCGGGATCGTTGAACGCAGTGATGTTGCCATCGTTGCCTTCGACGATGGCTTGCACGATCGAAAGACCGAGGCCTGATCCGCCCTTCACACGCGAGCGCGAGAAGTCGGTGCGGTAGAAGCGCTTGAATAGAAGCGATGGGTTGATGTCGCCGAAGCCCACGCCGTTATCCTTCACGGCGATGATGGATTTATCATCGACGCCGGAAAGCATGATCTTCACGCTGCCTCCTTCGGGCACGTGCTTGCAGGCGTTATCGGTGAGGTTGATGATCGCCTGCTTCAGGCGCGCAGGGTCGATGAGGATATCGGGCGCTTCGCCATCGATGGAGAATTCGATATCTTTCTTTTGGAAGTTCGCGCTCAAGATCTCGCCAACTTCCTCAGCGATCTGGCGGATGTTCACGCGCTCTATGGTGGTGGGGGAGTCTTCTTGGATATGACGCAACGAGATGAGATCGTTCACGAGGTTGTTCAAGCGTTCCGCCTCAGAAAGCGTGATCTGCAAGAAGTGCTGGCGCATGGAGAGCGGCATGTCGGGATCCATCATAAGCTCAGCATTACCGCTGATCGCCGTTAGGGGTGTGCGGAATTCATGAGCCACGTCCGAGATGAATTCACCTTCACGGTGACGCAATATCGCGATCTCGTCCTTGTGGGATTCCGCGGTGTCGATCAGATCCTCGATATCATGCGAGAGCTCTTCGCTCTCATAGATACCATGGTTGATCTTGAACGAGATATTGTAATCGCCTTCATGGTAGCGCTTGAGGCTCTGGGCAAGTTCGCGGAAGGGCTTGCTCGTGAAATGGGCGATAGCAAGACTCAAGAAGAAGGCGATACAGCTGACGGGGATGATAAGGAGCAAGATCCACTCTGAGGCATGGAAGAAGTGAATGCCGCAGATGCAGATGATCGAGCAGCTTAGGGCAGAAAGAAGAGTCGTCGTGAATGCGACGTGCGTTGCGAGCCTCATCGAAGCTTCGCCAGGCTATTTTTTGAAGCGATAACCGTAACCACGTACGGTTTCGACGACTTGCGGATTGTAGCCAGCAGCTTCGATCTTGTCGCGAAGACGCTTGATGTGCGTATCGACCGTCTTCGTTTCCGTGATGAACTCCCAGCCCCAGGCTTCGCGCAGCAGGTCTTCACGGGAGACGACCTTGCCGGCGTTATGCATGAGGCAGCTCATGAGCTCGAACTCGCGCGGCGTAAGATCGATCGGGCCATGTTCGCCTGTGGCGGTGTGTGCGTCGTCGTCAAGCGCGATGCCGCTTGCGCTGACCTCAGCGCTGGTGGAATTGGTAGCCTGCGAACGACGGAGCAGCGCACGTGTGCGTGCGATAAGCTCGCGGATGCCGAAAGGTTTAGCCAGATAGTCGTCTGCGCCCAGCTCAAGGCCGATGATCTTGTTCACTTCGCCATCGCGCGCGCTCAAGAACAGGATAGGCGTGTCATAAGAGGCGCGAATACGACGGCAGAGTTCATAGCCATCGATGCCCGGAAGCATGATGTCGAGAATATAGAGATCGTAGGGTTTCTGCTCGATGAGCGTGAGTGCTTGTTCACCGTCGCCAGCAGTATCGACCGTGTAGTTTTCCTTCTGCAGAGCATAGCTAACGAATTCGGTGATAGATGGTTCGTCGTCAACGACAAGAATGCGCGCAGGAGTATGATCCATAGCTAATCCCTCTCAATATCTGTTAAAACTTTTATCAAGCGCGTGCTGATAAAGTGATTTCCCCTTATGCAATATGGTAGCATTCGTTTTACGATTTACTGTACATAATCGCCGAGCGTTTTTAAAAAATAGTAGGCCTGGGAAGGTACTTCGCGATGCTTTTAGTGGTTGATATCGGCAATACCCACACCGTTTTGGGAATCTATGATCAAGATCGTTTGATCCATATGTGGCGCCTTGCCACTAACGTTGAATACACGAGCGATGAACTGCGCATCAAGCTTCGTGCGCTGCTCAGTGCCGAAGAGATCGATGCTGGCGTGATCAAGGGCGCCATCCTCTGTTCGGTGGTGCCAGCGCTCACGCACAATTGGGAAAAGGCGTGCGAACGCTCCTTCGGGGTTGCACCTCAGGTGGTTTCGGCGCGCAGTTGCGCTCACTTGCTGAACATCGACAAGACTTCGTTCGTCGAACTTGGCGCCGATCGCGTGGCTGATGCGGTCGCAGCGAAGGCCATCTTCGGCGCACCGGTCGTGGTCGTTGATTTCGGCACCGCAACGAACATGGAGGTCATCGACAAGGATGGCGTGTTCGTAGGCGGCGTTATCGCTCCCGGCGTGGAATCTTCGATGCGCTCGCTCATGTCGCGCGCGGCGCTTTTGCGTGCGGTCGAATTGGAGGACCCGGGCGTGGCGATCGGCCGCGATTCATCCGAGGCCATCCAGATCGGCGTGGTGAGCGGCGAAGCGGCCCGCGTCGATGGGCTGGTCGAGCGCATTCAAGCAGAGCTTGGCTATAAGACCAAAGTGGTGGCAACGGGCGGTCTCGCGCACCGTATCGCACCGCTTTCGCATACGATCACCGAAGTGGATGTGGAGCTAACCTTACAGGGGCTTCGCCTGATCTATAACGAGTTGAAAAAGTGCGATAATCAGCGCTAGAGCCTAAAGAGAAAGAGGGGACCCGACGTGCTAACCGATATTGAAATCGCCCAGGCGGCTCAGCCGCTCGACATTTCCGCCGTTGCAGAGAAAGCGGGTGTGGCGAGCGAATACCTCGAGTGCTATGGACGCACGAAGGCGAAGGTCGACTACAATCTCCTTCGCGATAAGGACTATCAGCCGGGCAAGCTCATTCTGGTCACGGCGATCAATCCCACGCCAGCTGGCGAAGGTAAGACCACCACAACGGTAGGTCTTGCCGATGCACTTTCCAAGATGGGCAAGAATACCGTGGTCGCGCTGCGCGAGCCCTCGCTCGGGCCCGTCTTCGGCGTGAAGGGTGGCGCTGCAGGTGGCGGATATGCCCAGGTCATTCCCATGGAAGACATCAACCTGCACTTCACGGGCGATTTTCATGCTATCGGCGCTGCGAACAACCTGCTCGCAGCTATGCTCGATAACCATATTCAGCAAGGCAACGAACTCGGTATCGACGTGCGCCGCATCACGTGGAAGCGCGTGGTGGACATGAACGATCGCCAGCTGCGCAACATCGTGTGCGGTCTTGGCGGCCCGAAGGCAGGTATGCCGCGTGAAGACGGCTTCGATATCACGGTCGCATCCGAGGTCATGGCCATTTTCTGTCTTGCGACTTCCATCACCGATCTGAAGGAACGTTTGGGCAAGATCGTGGTGGCCTACACCTACGATGATGAGCCGGTCACGGCGCACGATCTCGGTGCAGAAGGTGCTATGGCGGCGCTGCTGAAAGATGCGCTCAAGCCCAATCTCGTACAAACTCTCGAAGGCACGCCTGCCTTCGTGCATGGCGGTCCCTTCGCGAACATCGCGCATGGCTGCAATTCCATCATGGCAACGCGCATGGCGCTCGCCCTCGGCGATTATTGCGTGACCGAAGCGGGCTTCGGTGCCGATCTCGGTGCAGAGAAGTTCCTCGACATCAAGTGCCGTTTAGCTGGCATCGAGCCTGATGCGGTGGTCGTGGTAGCAACGGTGCGCGCGCTCAAGAATCATGGAGGCGTGGCCAAGGCGGATCTGAACGAAGAGAATCTCGAGGCCTTGAAGGCTGGTTTGCCGAACTTACTGCAGCATGTGGACAACATCCGCAACGTCTATAACCTCCCGTGTGTGGTAGCGATCAACGAATTCCCGACCGACACGCAAGCCGAGATCGATCTCGTGCGTTCAAGCTGCGAGGAGCTTGGCGTGAACGTGGCGCTTTCTCAGGTGTGGGCGAAAGGCGGCGAAGGCGGTCTTGAGCTCGCCGAAGAGGTCGTGCGCCTGTGCGATGAAACGAGCAAACTCACCTTTGCTTATGACGATGGCCTGGGTCTGGCTGAAAAGATCGAAGCGATCGCAAAGCGCGTCTATCATGCCGATGGCGTGGACTTCACGCCTGCAGCTGCGCAGGAGATCGCTAAGCTTGAAAGCCTCGGTTTCGGCGAGTATCCGGTCTGCATGGCGAAGACGCAGTACAGCTTTTCCGATGATCCAGCCAAGCTCGGAGCGCCGAAGGATTTCCGCATCATGGTGCGCCAGGTGAAGGTTTCTGCTGGTGCAGGCTTCGTGGTCGCTCTTACGGGTGATGTGCTCACGATGCCGGGCTTGCCGAAAGAGCCTGCGGCACTGCGTATCGATGTGGACGAGACCGGCAAGATCAGCGGCCTGTTCTAAGCCGGCTTCTATGATCGACCGTACTTTTATCGACGAACTGGCGAGCAAAGCTCCCACGCCAGGCGGCGGGGGAGCGAGCGCCTATTGCGGTGCGCTTGCAGCAGCACTCTCTTCTATGGTGTGCAACCTTACGCTAGGCAAGGCTGCCTACAGCGCTGTTCAGGACGAAGTTCAAGACTGTTGCGACCAGCTGAGCGCGCTTATCGACCATCTGATCGAGCTTGTTGAAGAAGATGCGAATGCCTTCGCTCCGCTTGCAGCGGCGTATGGCATGCCGCGTGAAACGCCTGAAGAACAGCAGGCAAAAGAAGAGGCATTGCAAACGGCGCTCATCGCTGCGTGTGATGTGCCACTTTCCATCATGCAAACCTGCACGCACGTGATCGAGCTTGCAGAAGTGCTCGTGGAAAAAGGCTCGCGCATGGCGCTTTCCGATACCGGTGCCAGCCTACTCTTCGCTAAGGCGGCATTGCAGGGAGCATCGCTCAATGTGGTGATCAACTGCGCTTCTATGACCGATCGTGATCGCGCGAGCATGTATCAAGAAGAGATGCGCAACCTGCTCAACGCATACACTATGCGTGCCGATCGCGCCTACGAAACCGTGGTAAAGGAGCTTGAACGATGATCCCTCATATTCTCGGTTCGAAACCCGTGGTTGAAGCCATGGAGGCTGATCTTAAGCCGCGCGTAGAACTGCTGCGCCAGCAAGGCATCGTTCCTAAGCTCGCGATCGTGCGCGTTGGCGCGAACCCTGACGATCTTAGCTACGAGCGCATGGCCATCAAGCGTGCCGAGTCGCTCGATATTGCAGTGCAGGGGTTCGACTACCCCGAAAATGTTGACCCTGAACTGGTAGCGGGGGATATCAGATACATCAACGAAGACGCAAGCATCCACGGCTGCCTGATGTTTCGTCCGCTTCCCGAATACATGGACGAGCAGGCGCTTTGCAACATGCTCGTTCCTCATAAGGATGTCGATGGCATCTCGGTCGCGGCGCTTGGCGGCATCTTCATCGACGACCCCGATGCCCTGCCGCCCGCAACGGCAGAGGCCTGCATCAAGGTGCTCGATCATTACGCTATTCCGCTTCAGGGCAAGCGCGTTGTGGTGGTGGGGCGTTCACTCGTGATCGGCAAGCCGGTTTCGATGATCCTTCTGCGTCATAATGCCAGCGTGACCATCTGCCATTCGAAAACGCTCGATCTAGCCGAAGTCACGCGTCAGGCGGATATCGTCATCTGCGCAACGGGGCGCGCTCGTGCGTTCGGTGCGGAATATTTCACGGAAGGCCAGATCGTGCTCGACGTCGGCATCAACTTCGATGCCGAAGGCCACATGTGCGGCGATGTCGATTTCGAGGCGGTCGAGCCGATCGTTGCAGCTATCACGCCAGTTCCTGGCGGAATCGGGTCGGTCACTACCTCTTGTACCATGGAGCATACGGTTCGTTCTGCTGAGCGCAGCGCGCGCTAAGGAGTGCGTGTGGAGCTAACGGATCGCAAGATCACTTCCTTAAATGTTGAAGAGACGCAGCGAATAGCAGCTGCCCTTGCCAAGGTGGTTGCTCCCGGCACAGTGATCGCGCTCGAAGGCGATCTCGGCGCAGGGAAAACGCACTTCACCCAAGGGCTTGCGCGCGGACTTGGCGTTGGCGAAGCGGTCACGTCGCCCACGTTCAACGTGATGAGCGTCTATGATCAAGGCCGATTGCCGCTCTATCACTTCGATCTGTATCGCTTGGAAGACGCGCTCGAGCTTGAAGACATCGCATTCTATGATTATGTCGAAGCCGATGGGGTGAGCTGCATCGAATGGGCTGCGAAGTTCCCCGAGGAGATTCCTGCCCAAGCGCTGTGGATCTCGATCACCACGCGCGAGGACAACGTGCGTTCGATCGAAGTGCGCACGGCAAGCGGAGAGACGCAAGTGCTCATCGACGCTTGGTTCGCGCGCATTCAAGCAGCCAAGCACACAGAGTGAAGCGAGAAGGATACGCAGTGTCCCAAAAGAACTACATACTTGCCTTCGATACGGCCAACGAGATCATCGCTGTTGGCGTGGGGAAACTCGAGCGCGAAACCGCCACGATAAAGGTGCTCGCATCGTGCGAGACGCCTGCATTCCGCGCTTCGAACACGAAGCTCATCGCGAAGATCGATGCCGCGCTCGAAGACGCAGGGGTGGCCAAGAGCGAGCTTGCGTGTGTGGCTTGCGGCCGTGGCCCAGGCTCGTTCACGGGTGTGCGCATCTGCACGGCAACCGCCAAAGGGATCGCGCTCGGTTTGGACCTGCCGCTCTTCGGCGTCTCCACGCTCGATGCCCAAGCGTGGGATCAATGGGCGAAGGGCGCGCGTGGCGAGGTGGTCGTTCTTGGTGATGCGATGCGCAAAGAAGTCTATCCTGTGCGCTATGTGCTGAACGACGAAGGTCCCGTGCGTCAAAATGCCGATTTCGTCATCAAGGCCGAGGCGGCGAAGAAGTGGCTGGCAGCTTCTGCAGAACGTCAGACCATCACGGGCGATGCGCTCGGCAAGTTCGCTGAGCTGTTCGCGCCCTTCGGCGCGCTTGCGCCTGAGAGCGACTGGCATCCCACGGGCGCTGGTTTGCTGCGCTGTGTTGAGGCTGCTTGGCGCGATGGCACATTCGATCCCAATGATCGAGCGTTAGGCAATCCACTCGCGCTGTTGCCTGTCTATACGCGCCTTTCCGATGCAGAAGAACACGAACGCGTCAAGCTGGCGAAGATGCCAGAAGGCACCGAGCGTGTGCAGGAGTTGCGCGTAGGGGTGACAGACCCCAAAGAAGGGTGTTATGCGAGTAGCCCCGTAGAGCCAGGTCGTGAAGACGACAAAGGAAGCTCCGTGCTTCCCGCGGGCTTCGAAGTGCGCTTCGTTCCGCTCGATGCTTCTTGGGTGGGCGAAGTGGAAGCGCTCGAGGCGCGCGTGATGGGAAGCGACGCGTGGAATGCAGCTCAGATCATCGACGATCTGCCACGCAGCGATCGCACCTGGTGGGCGGCGTTCCTTACGTCAGATGCCGCAAAACGAACCGTCGAACATGGAAGCGATACACTCATCGGCTATGCGGGCGGATGGATCGTTGATGGCGGAGTGCAGATCCTGAAAGTCGCGACCGATCCTCGCTATAGGCGCTTGGGAATCGCCCGCTCGCTCATTGAGCAGATCGCACTCGATGCGCGTGACCTGGGCGCACATGAGATGTCGCTTGAAGTGCGCATCACGAACACAGGAGCGCATCGTTTCTATGAAGAGCTGGGCTTGAAGAACATCGGTGTGCGTCCGCGCTATTATTCTGACCGCGAAGATGCCGTGATCTACGAAGGCCCGTTGCCACTACCTCACCATGATGTGGCAGGCATGGATCTTATGATCAACGACATCGCTCGTGCGCATGAGGGCGTGCTCTCTTCCGAAACGCTCATCTTCGCGATCGAGACCTCATGCGATGAAACAGCGGCCGCCATCATCAACGGCGAAGGCGAGATCATCGCCGATGTAGTGGCTTCCCAGATCGACTTCCATGCGCGTTTCGGCGGCGTGGTGCCCGAGATCGCAAGTCGTAAGCATATCGAGGCCATCGCAGGTGTGGCGTTTGAATGTCTGGAACAAGCGCGCGAAACGCTCCAAAACCCGAACCTAACCTGGAAGGATCTTTCAGCGGTTGCGGCAACGTATGCTCCTGGCTTGGTAGGCGCGCTCGTGGTGGGTCTTGCGTTTGCTAAAGGGCTAGCCTGGAGCTGCGATCTGCCGCTGGTGGGGGTCAACCACCTGGAAGGACACATCTACGCGAACAAGCTTGCCTGCCCTGAGATCGAACCGCCCATGGTGGTGTCGCTCGTTTCGGGCGGTCATACGATGCTCGTGGAAGTGAAGGACTGGGGCGAATACGAAACGCTCGGTCAAACGCTTGACGATGCGGTAGGGGAGGCGTTCGACAAGGTGGCGAAGGCGCTTGGGCTCGGATACCCCGGCGGGCCACTCATCTCGAAGCTTGCGGAGAAGGGCGATCCACGTGCGATCAAGTTCCCACGTGCGATGCTCCATTCGGGTGATTACACCTTCTCGCTCTCTGGCCTCAAAACAGCGGTGCTCACCTATCTGCAAAAGGAGCAGCAAGCGGACAGAGAGTGGAATATGCCTGATATCGCGGCAAGCTTCCAGCAGGCGGTCATCGACGTGCAGATTGCCAAAGCACGCACGGCACTTGAGCAAACTGGCGCGCGCGAGTTCTGCTTGGGTGGTGGGGTCGCTGCGAATCCGAAGCTGCGCGAAGCCTACGAAGCTCTCTGCGATGAACTGGGTGTTCGCTTGACCATGCCTCCGCTCAAGGCATGCACCGACAATGCCTCGATGATCGCGCTCGTTGCACTCGAGCGCTACCAAGCGGATAAGTTCTTCGACTTCGATTGTGACGTGGCAGCGCACGTTTCGCTCGATGATTCTTACTAACCTGTTCACCTAAGAGCTATTCAGCCCGTAATCGCGCCGCTCCTAAAACCTTCGATTGCTTTCTTTGTGCGGATAGCTACGATAGATTGCACGCAAGAAAGCGGGCCGATCTTAGGCTCGAGAACATGAAGGGTGATTGAGGGCGCGGTGCAAATGGGTGCGGCAAAGCTCGAGACAAGCGGACATTCGATCGATACGGCAACGGGCCAGAATGCTCCTGCTGAACTTTCGTCTGATCGTGTGAAGAAGATCTTCACTGATATCGCGTGGGATTACGAGCGCTTCAACCGCCTTTCAAGCTTCGGCCAATACATCTCCTGGCTCGAAACGCTCATCGACAAATCGCCCATCACGCCCGAAACGCAGTTGCTCGATATTGCGGGCGGCACCGGTGATGTGAGCTTCATGGCATGCAATCGCAAGAAGCCAGCGAAGATCGTGCTTTCCGACTACACCCCTGCCATGCTCGATGTGGCAAAAGAGCGTCTCGAAGAAGGGGAGAACCGCGGCGTTCCGGTTGAGCTTGCGGTCGTGGACGGGCAAGACATCCCTTATGAAGACGAGAGCTTTGACATCATCACCATGTCCTACGGCATTCGTAATATGCCCAAGCGCGAACAAGCGCTCTCCGAGATGTATCGCGTGCTGAAGCCGGGCGGTGCGCTCTGCGTGCTCGAATTCTCCACCCCTCCCAATCCGCTCATGCGCCTTGGGTATCGGTTCTATTTGCGCTTCGGCATCCCGCTGTGGGGAAAGATCTGCACGGGCGATGCATCCGGGTTCATCTATCTTGCCAAATCCATCAAGGCTTTTCCGGATCAGGAAGGCTTTGCGCAGATGCTGCGTGATGCGGGCTTCACCGATATCGAATGGACGAACGTGACCTTCGGCGTCGCCGCTGTCCACATCGCCCACAAGAACTAATCCCTCACCAACCGACTGAGATTAGTCAAAATGCTTGTCCGATCAGCGGAGAGGGTGAGGCAACGAGGTGACTCTTTGCCGACTAAATTCATTTTTAATAAAACCCGAGCAAAGCAGCGACGCACGAAAGAACCTGCAGAATGCAGGTTCTTGAGCAGGGAAGCGGGGAACCTCGTGTCTCACCCTCTCCACTGGTCGAGTTGATGTCGAACGACCGGGTAGTTTGTCATCTTTTTCCGTCGAGCTTGCTAGTAATGCATATAGAGTGTGCATGGCAGCGAATGCACCTGTTTACGTGATAAGATATCGCGTGAGCTAGTATCTCAGGAGGAAGCCATGCTGCTGTGTGCACAACATGTTTTACCCGTCTCGTCTGCGCCGATCGAAAACGGCGCTGTTCTGGTCAAAGACGGAAAGATCGCCGACATTGGCAAAGCAGACATGCTGCGCATTCGCTATGCGGAAGAAGAGGTGCGCGATTTCGGCACCGCCGCTATCTGCCCTGGCTTGATCAACCTTTATGCGCGTCTTGAAGATGCTATTTTTCGTGGTCTCATGAGCGACGTCCCCTACGCAGCCTGGATGAAGGAGATCTCCGATCTTCGCAGGCGCCTTTCGGCCGAAGAGTCGTATGAGTCCGCTTACCTTGGCGCGCTCGAGTCGCTTGCAAGCGGCATCACCACGGTGGGCGACATCTCCACAACGGGTGCTGCAGCAAAAGCGGCCGACAAAGTCGGTCTTCGCGCGGTGGTATACCGTGAGATCTCGGCGATCGATAAGAACCTCGTTAACTATTCGCTCAAGAAAGGTGTGAGCGATCTGGAAAAATGGTCATCGAAGCTCGAGTCCGATCGCGTTTCGTTCGGCCTGGCTCCAGCCCCGGTGTTCCAGTGCCATCCACTCATCTATAAGATGGTTTCGCAGTACGCACTCGAGCACAACCTTCCTGTTGCCATGCGCTTGGCTGGCAGCCGCGAAGAGTATCGCTTCGTCAAGAATGGTCGCGCGATCGAGAGCGACATACGCTTCGAGCTCTCAGGCTTCATGGAGCTTCCGCCCTGGTTGCCTACGGGCGTTACTCCAGTGAACTATGTGTTGAACTGGGATGGCTTCGAGGCGGAAAACGTCATGGTCATCTATGGTGTATGCGTTACCCCTGAAGACATCAGCAAGCTGAAAGAATACGACGTTGCCATCGCTGCAACACCGAGTTTGAATGCGCAGCTTGGCATGGGTGTTGCGCCGGTCGATGAATACTTGCGTGCGGGCTTGCGCGTTGGGCTTGCCACTGGTGCTCCTGGCTCGCTCGACTTCCTCGACCTGTTCACGGAAATGCGCGTCGAGCTGCTCATCCAGCGCGCGCTGAACAACCGCGATTTCATCAGCGCTCAAACGTTGCTTGAGATGGGAACGCTCTCGGCAGCGAAAGTGCTCGGTATCGAAGACAAGGTGGGCTCGCTCGAGGTGGGCAAACAGGCAGACATCATCGCGATCGACTTCGCCGGTGCGCATCAAACTTCAGCGAACGACCCGATCTTCACGCTGTTAAGCTCAGCTTCTAACAGCGATATCATGATGACCATGGTCGACGGCGATGTTCTTTTCGAGCGTGGTCAATGGCATGTCGACAGCACCGATGTTGCACGCAATATCGGACGTGTCCTAAGTATTCGCAACGCGCTCAGACCTGACCAGGATTAACCCTCGCGCACTAAAGAGACCAATCCCATCCTCTTCGCTGCGATTGGCTACATCACACCGAATCGAGCCTACGCGCAGCCATGCGGTAGGGTAAAGTGAGCGTGATCGTAGGAAAGTGATGTATCGAAATGGCTGGAAAAAAGCAGAAGATAAGCGCTAAACAGGCTGAAGAGCGTCGTCAGGCCGCACTTGAACGCGCACGTCGTCAAAAAGAAGCGCAGGCACGCAAAGAGTTTTTGAAGCGTGTCGGCATCATCATCGTATGCGTCATCTTGGTTCTCGCTCTTTCGATCCCAACGGTTGGATTAATGTTCCTCGGCGGCAACTCGTAAGAGCGCCGGCGATTTTGGTAAAAGATAAGAGGCCTCGTCTTGTTTGGTATCGGTGGATTTGAGTTTTTCCTCATACTCCTCTTTGGCTTTCTGATCTTCGGGCCCGATAAGCTGCCGGAGATCGCCAAGACTATCGGCATGGCCGTCAACAAATTCAAAAAAGCAAAAGATGAGATGGATGGCGTTATCCGCGAAGAGGTGTTCGACCCCAATGCGGAAGAGCCCTTCAAGAATCCGGCACGTGCTATCGACCGTGCGCACGGCAAGGTGAAAGAAAAGGTCGCACGTAGCGAACATGAAGAGACGTTCGCCGAACGTAAAGCGCGCTACGACCGTGAACGCGCGGAGATGAAGAAGCGCGCTGAAGTCGATGCGAAAAAGCAGGCAGACATCGATGCGAACCGTCAGAAGATGAAAGCTGAAGCCGCTAAGAAGGCAGAAGAGCAAGCGAAGAAGCCTTCGGCCGATGAACTCTACGGCAATGTGCCGCTGAACAAAGAATTTGTGCGCGAGCAGAAGCCTGCTTCCGCCTCAATCAAGGCGGTGCAGCCCAAACCAACCCAATCTCAAGCAGCCCAGTCTGAACAAGAGGCCGGCTCCGCCCCTTCCTCTTCTGCGGGAGGTGAAGCTTAGCATGCCTATCGGACCAGCGCGCATGTCGCTCATGGAGCATCTTGGCGAACTGCGCATGCGTCTCGTGCGCATCGTGGTGGTGCTGCTCGTTTCGTGCCTCATCTTCTATCTGGCAACGCCAACTATCGCGCAGTTCATGCTTATGCCGGTTGCACAGTATCTTCCAGCTAACGAAGACGGACAGGTGCTTTTGAATGTGTTCGGTGCGTTCGACGCATTTGGTCTGCGTTTCCAGATCGCATTTTGGGCTTCGCTTGTGGCCACGGCTCCGTTTATCCTCTGGCAGATCTTGGCATTTTTCCTGCCTGCGCTCAAACCGAAAGAGCGCAAATGGTTCGTGCCAACCTTCATTGCAGGTGTGGGGCTGTTCATTCTCGGCACGATCTTCTGCTACCTCATCATCTTGCCACCGGCGTTCGAATGGCTCACCGATCAGGCATCAGGGTTCGCGACCATCATGCCCGAGGCAAGCAGGTGGGTCGATATCATCATCAAGTTCGAGATCGGCTTCGGTTTCGGCTTCGAGCTGCCCCTGATCGTGTTCTATTTGGTCATGTTCAATATCATCTCCTACGATAAGCTGCGCAAGAGCTGGCGATACGTTTATATCGGCCTGCTCATATTCGCAGCCATGGTCACGCCGGATGCTTCGCCGGTAACGATGGGTCTCATGTTCGCCGCGCTCGTTTTGCTCTATGAAGCAAGTCTGCTCGTGGCTCGCATTGCGTTGCGTAAGCGCGCAAAGACCAAAGCGGAACGTGCCGAGATCGAGGCAAAAGAAGCAGAAGAAGCGCGTGAGGAATTGCGTCAGCTTAAGCGAGATTTCGACGAGCATCTTTGGGGAAGCGAAGATGAGCTTGCCCCCGCAAAGAAACCCGCGAAAGCAACGGCTGAGGCAGCCAGCCCTGCGTCGAGCCAGCCTGTCAGCGCATCAGATAAGTCGAGCAAAGGCGAATAATGCACGAACTGGGCATTATGACAGGAGTTATGGAGTCGGTCGAGAGCGTTGCGCGCGAGGCAGGAGCCGAACGCGTGCTCAAGGTCTCGCTTCAGGTGGGTGTCATGACCGAAGCTATCGAAGACGCGCTCCAGTTCGCATTCGAGGCTTTGGCAGAGAATAACGATTATTTCGAAGGTGCCACGCTTGAGGTGCAGATGATCCAACCGAAGAGTATCTGTACGCAGTGCGGTCACGAATTCACACACGATCGCTTTCACATGCTCTGCCCAGAATGCGGCAGTCCCTTCTTGCAGTTGCTCGAAGGCAAGGAGCTGCAGATTTCTTCCATCGAAGTTGACTTACCCGATGAAGAAGACGATACTACCAACCCTGCTCAGGAAAATGAGAGCAGCGAAGTCGACCAAGCGGTCGATTCAGAACACGAAAAGGAGTAACGCTATGCAGATCGATCTCCATAAACCGATTCTTGATAAGAACGACCGTCTTGCGGATGAAAACCGCGAGTTATTCCGCGAGAAGAAGGTATTCGTGCTGGATCTGCTTGCTTCTCCCGGTTCAGGCAAGACCTCTACGATCTTGGCCACCATCGAAGCGCTGCGCGATGAATTCAACATCGCGGTCATCGAAGGCGACATCGCTTCTTCAGTCGATTCCGAGAAGATCAAGAGTCAGGGAATCGCTGCGGTGCAGATCAACACCGGTGGCGCGTGCCATTTGGAAAGTGCGATGATCCGTCGTGCGGTGGATGTGCTCGATCTGGATAACCTCGATCTCATCATCATCGAGAACGTGGGCAATTTGGTGTGTCCGACCGATTTCGACCTGGGCGAGAGCATGAAGGCCATGATCCTTTCAGTCCCAGAAGGCGATGATAAACCGCTCAAGTACCCAGGTGTGTTCCAGGCAGCATCCGCTATCGTGCTCAACAAGATCGATACGGCTCCTGTCTTCAATTTCGATGAAGAGCTCTTTTACGAACACATTAAAAATCTGAATCCTACGGCTCCCATCTTCCCGATGTCTGCTACAAATGGTAAAGGCGTAGATGCGTGGGCGGAGTGGCTCGCCGATCAGATTCGCTCACTCTAAAACGCACGGGAACTCAGCTCGAACACGCTCGGATGCGTAAGTCCTTGAAGGCACGCTGCTTGTGAGAGTACGAACCGAGCGAACCCAAAACGAGCGTTCTTGAATACCGATCGAGGGAAGAGGCCATCATGGATCTGGAGCAGAAGTACACCTTAAGCGTGCAGGCGCTGAAAGATTATGCGCAGCAGGCGGGATTCAACGAGGTAGTGCTTGGCCTTTCTGGCGGCATCGATTCGGCGCTCGTGGCGGTCATGTGCGTCGACGCGTTTGGTGCTGACCGCGTTCATGCCTATATGTTGCCCGGTCCTTATTCGACTGATCATTCGCTCACCGATGCTGAAGAGCTCGGCGCGAATCTTGGTATCAAGACCGAAGCTATCTCGATCGTCGGCCCCTACGAAGCATTCGTAGCGGCACTTGAACCGGCAGCAGGCGGTAAGCTTTCTGGCCTTGCTTCTGAGAACACGCAGGCACGTTGTCGTATGGTGTGCTTGATGGCGCTTTCCAACACCTACGGCTGGATGATGGTGAATACGGGCAACAAGAGCGAAGCAGCCATGGGCTTCTCGACGCTCTACGGCGATACATCAGGTGCGTTCGCTCCCATCGGGGGCCTGTACAAGACCGATGTGTTCGCGCTTTCTCGCTGGGTGAACGAGCGTGCGGCTGCAGAAGGCAAGGTCCCGCCCATTCCTGAGCACATCATCACGAAGCCGCCCAGCGCAGAGCTTTCACCAGACGCTGAAGACGAGAAGGCGCTCGGCATCGATTACGCCACGCTCGACCAGATCCTGATCGCTCACTTCGAGCAGGGCAAGCCTGCCGAAGAGATCGTTGCAGCAGGCTTCGATCCTGAAGAAGTGGCCTACGCGATCCGTCGCACGAACTCCTACGCGTTCAAGCGCGCCGTCGAACCCCCTTTCCCAGAGGCAAAGTTCTACGATTAGCATTAAGACTTATGCATAAGTTGTGCGTAGAATGACGGTTTTGTGAATCTGAGTCACCGTTACGTATATTTTCTCAATGCTTTCTTGAAATCACGATAAAAGTTGTTAGTATAGTCTGTGTTAGCACTCTTCAAGTGAGAGTGCTAATTCGTATCTGGCGCTGTTTACGCTTGTGCGAAGCGAACTAACTCGGGCAGTCAGCCAGCAAACGAGGGTAACAAGGCATTCAAAGGCGAATGCGTTAAAGGAAAGGAAGTACGTATATGAATTTGAAGCCGCTTGGTGATCGCATCATCGTTAAGCAGGACGAAGCTCAGGAAACCACGGCAGGTGGCCTCTACATCGCTCCTGATTCTAAGGAGAAGCCGCAGACCGGTGTCGTTCTCGCTGTTGGCGAAGGCCGCATCAACAACAAGGGCCAGCACCTTCCTATGCCCGTGAAAGAGGGCGATCGCGTTCTCTATGGCAAGTATGGCGGAACCGAAGTAGATGTTGATGGTGAAGCAGTGCTCATCCTTCGCGCCGATGATATCTACGCGGTCTACACCGATTAAGCACCTCATTCATAAACGTTTTGTGACTTAGATTCACGTATCAATTCGAAAGGAATTCAACTAATGGCAAAAGAGATTTTGTTCGATGCAGATGCCCGCAGCGGTATGGCTGCTGGCGTTAAGAAGCTTTCCGATGCAGTCAAGGTGACGCTTGGTCCTAAGGGCCGTTATGTTGCGCTCGAGCGCTCTTTCGGCGCTCCGCTCGTCACCAACGACGGCGTTACGGTAGCGCGCGAGATCGACCTTGAGGATCCCGTGGAGAACATGGGCGCTCAGCTCGTTCGTGAAGCAGCCGTGAAGACCAACGATGTTGCAGGCGATGGCACCACCACCGCAACCCTGCTTGCCGATGTGATCGTGGCAGAGGGTCTGCGTAATGTGACCGCTGGAGCTGATGCGCTTGGCATTCGTCGTGGTATCGAAATGGCAACCGAGGCAGTGGTCGATGCGATCAAGGCTTCAGCGCAGGAAGTTACCACCGAAGATCAGGTGGCGAACGTTGGTACCATTTCCGCAGGTGACGAGGTTATCGGCAAGAAGATCGCAGAGGCTATGGAAGCCGTTGGCAAAGATGGCGCGATCTCCGTTGAAGAGTCCCAGACCTTTGGCATCGACATCGATATCGTGCAAGGTATGCAGTATGATCGCGGTTACATTTCACCTTACATGGCAACCGATACCGAGCGCATGGAAGCAGTGCTCGCAGATCCCTTCATCCTGCTCACCGATCTTAAGGTTTCCTCTATCCAGGATCTTATCCCGCTGCTCGAGCAGGTTATGAAATCGGGCCGTCCGCTCCTCATCGTTGCTGAAGATGTTGAGGGCGAAGCGCTTGGTACGCTGCTTTTGAACAAGCTGCGTGGCACCTTGAACGTGGTTGCGATCAAGGCTCCGGGCTTTGGTGATCGTCGTTCGCGCATCCTCGAGGACATTGCAGTCGTCACGGGTGGCAAAGTTGTTTCCAAGGACTTCGGCATGACGCTTGCTGATGTGAAGCTCGAGGACCTGGGCACTGCGAAGACCGTCAAGGTCACCAAGGACACCACGGTCATCATCGACGGCGCGGGCGATAAGGCTGCAGTCGATGCTCGTATCGCTTCGATGCGCGCTGAACTTGAGCGCCTTGAGTCTGAGTTCGATCGCGAAAAGCTCCAGGAGCGCCTGGCTAAGCTCTCCGGCGGCGTTGCAGTGCTGAAGGTTGGCGCTGCTACCGAATCTGAGCTCAAGGAGAAGAAGAGCCGCATCGAGGACGCACTGCAGGCAACCCGTGCAGCCGTTGAAGAGGGCATCGTTGCTGGTGGCGGCGTTGCGCTCGTGAATGCGATCCCCGCACTCGACAAGCTTTCCGTCTCCGATAACGACGAGAAGGTTGGCGTTGATATCATCCGCAAAGCGCTCGAAGCTCCGATGCGCGCGATCGCATCCAACGCAGGCTACGAAGGCTCTGTGGTGGTCGAGAAGGTGAAGGGCCTGCCGGCAGGCGAAGGCGTGAACTTCGCGAACGGCGAAACAGGCAACATGATCGCCATGGGCGTGAACGATCCGGTGAAGGTCACCCGTACGGCGCTTCAGTCTGCAGCATCTGTGGCGGCGCTCATCCTCATCACTGAGGCAACTGTCAATGAGATTCCTGCTGAAGGTCCCGACCTGTCCGCACTGGCCGGTGCCGGCATGGGCGGCGGGATGGGCATGATGTAATCCCTCCTTCGGATAATCCGCACACTTGAGAAAAGCTCTCCTTCGGGAGAGCTTTTCTTGTTTATCGAGTTGTATTGGCGGCTGAGTATGCTCACACATTTGAGCAACAATTCATTATGAATGAGAAATGAATGCAAAAAGCATGCTATACTTGGGGCGAAAAAAGAGGGTGATGAAGATGCCAGCGTTACAGATCAAAGACTGTCCAACAGAAGTGTATGAAGAGCTTCGTCGTTGCGCTTCTCGTGAGAACAGGAGCATCTCTCAGCAGGCGCTCACGATTCTTGAGGATTACTTGGGGTTCAGGGATTTCGCTCCGCACGATCGATCAAGATCTCGAAACAGGTGTAGCGAAAAACCGAACTATATCGAGAAGCGCCAGCGCCTTTTCGAACGGATGAAGAAGCGTCGTGCCATTCCGGTTTCAGAGGAAGCACCTTCCTCTGCAGACCTTCTAGCTGAGATTCGTGAGGAGGAGGCACGATGATAGTTCTTGATTCAAGTGCTGCATGCGATATAGCGCGACAGACAGAAGAAGGCTTAGCATTTTGTTCTCTAATGCTTGCAGACGAGCAAGTGATCAGCTGTGATCTGCTTCGCGCTGAGGCTGTAAGTGTGTTTCGTAAACTCTGCAGAAGAGGGGTTATGAATCGAGAAGAAGCGCAGGAGTGTTTTGTTGATTCTGTTGCTTATGTAGATAAATACTATTCAATCCAGGAGCTTCAAGATGAAGTGCTTTCTGAGAGCATTCGATTGGATCATTCCTCCTACGATATGTTCTATTTTGTGCTGGCACGCCGTTTCGGTGCAACGCTGTTCACGCTCGATCGCAAACTCATTCGGCTCTGCGAAGAACAGGGTGTTCAATGCGTTGCCATTTTAGAGAATGGTGAATTTTAATGATGGTTAAGGCAGAAGCGTAGCAATGATCATTCATGTTGAAACCTTAGAAGATAAGCGGCTTGAGGCTTATGTTGGCCTTACTGAAGTTCAGCTGCGCAATCGATTGGAGCCAGAGAAGGGCATCTTCATCGCCGAATCCGAGAAGGTCATAGCCCGCGCGCTCGATGCGGGCTATGAGCCGCTCTCGCTTCTGATTCCTGAACATCGCTTGCAGCGCAGTGCGCGCTTGATCGACCGTATCGAAACGCAGTATGCCTTGGAAGAGAAGGCAGGTGCGGGTGGTAGCACGAATGACGAGAGTATTCCTATCTTCGTTGCGCCCTCAAATGAGATAGAGAAGCTCACGGGTTTCGAGCTTACGCGCGGGGTGCTCTGTGCCATGAAGCGCAAACCCCTGCCAAGTCTTGCTGATCTGTTGGCAGATGCCCATCGTGTTGCCGTGCTCGAAGACATCACGAACCATACGAATGTGGGTGCGGTCTTCCGTAATGCGGCTGCGCTTGGCTTCGATGCGCTCATCGTCTCGCCGGGCTGTTGCGACCCGCTCTATCGCCGCGCGATCCGCGTTTCTATGGGAACAGTCTTTCAAGTTCCGTGGACACGCTTTCCCGGCACGGTGGAAGGCTGGCGCGAATCGGGTGTAGCGGCGCTGAAACACGAAGGCTTCACCACTGTGGCGCTTGCGTTACATGATGAATCAGTCTTTTTGGATGATGCGCGTTTGCAGTGTCCTGAAAAACTTGCGGTGTTGCTTGGAACCGAAGGCGAAGGATTGCAGCAGCGTACGATCGAGATGGCAGATCTTGTAGCGAAGATCCCGATGCGGGAAGGTGTCGACTCGCTCAATGTCGCGGCTGCATCGGCTGTAGCATTCTGGGAGCTGCGCATGCGCTAAGGCGCTCGATCGAGGTTCGAGCATCTTCGTCCGCATCTGAGCAGCTAGCGAGGAGTATACGTAAAACCCCGTGCCATTAGGAGCGTTCAAGCATCGAAACGAGTGCTTTTGCGGTATCCTGATTATCCGTATGAAAGATGAGACTACACACGAAGATAACGAAAGAGGATCGATGATTTCAGCAGAAGAACAGTTCCGTGTGATCGCTTCTGGCGCAGCTCAGATTATTCCTGAAAAAGCCCTGATGGAAAAGCTTGAGCGCAATAAGCCGCTCAATATCAAGTTGGGCGTCGACCCAACAGCTCCCGATCTACATCTTGGTCATGCTGTTCCGCTACGCAAGCTGCGCGCATTCCAGGATCTGGGCCATCAGGTCACGCTTATCATCGGTGATGGCACGGCGCTCATTGGCGATCCTTCAGGTCGCAATGTTACGCGTCCGCCGCTCACGCGCGAGCAGGTTGAGCAGAACGCAAAGACCTATATCGAGCAGGCGTACAAGATTCTCGATCCTGAAAAAACCACATTGCGTTTCAATTCTGAATGGCTGCTTGCACTCGATCTTGAGGGCCTGTTGAAGATCACGTCCAATTTCACGGTCGCACGCATCCTTGAGCGTGACGATTTCACGAAGCGCTACAACAACAATCAGCCGATCAGCTTGCACGAGTTTCTCTATCCCACTATGCAGGCCTACGATTCGGTCTGCATCGATGCCGATGTTGAACTGGGCGGCACCGACCAGCTGTTCAACCTGCTTGCTGGTCGTGAGCTCATGGAGAAGATGGACAAGGAACCACAAGTTTGCCTCACCTTGCCGCTGCTCGAAGGCACCGATGGCGTTCAGAAGATGTCGAAGAGCTACGGTAATTACATTGGCCTTACCGATGAACCGAACGATATGTTCGGCAAGGTCATGTCCATTCCTGATGAATTGATGGTGAAATACTATCGTCTCGCTTCCACGAAATCGGTCGACGAGATCGATGCGATCGAAGCAGGCCTTGCGGATGGTTCGCTCCATCCGAACAAGGTGAAGCGCGAGCTCGCGCAGAATATTGTGGCAGCCTATTACGATGAAGCAGCAGCTAAGGAAGCGGAGGCTGCGTTCGATCGCGTGTTCAAACAGCACGATGTACCCGAAGATATTCCTGAGTTTGCTGCTGACCTTACGCCAAACGATGAAGGGCTTGTGTACGTTGCGAAGCTTATCAGCGATGCTGGTATGGCGAACTCGGTAGGCGAAGCACGCCGCTTGATCGATGGTGGTGGCGTGAAGGTGAATGGTGAAGCACTGGCACCAAAAGCGTACAACGTTGAGCCGAGCATGCTCAAGGGTGCGGTCATCCAAGTAGGAAAGCGCAAGTTCGTTCGCCTTGTCTAACAGGCTGGTTCGTGCATTTTAGGTTTGCGCGATGGAGAGTTAAAAAGCGCAAGCGTGGAACTTCAGCGATTCAATACGTTCTTTTTGCTGGGCTTTCAGGTGCGCGTGATTGAGTATGATAAGGTTAGCGCGAAGGAATCGCATCGCTGCATTCAGCTACATGATTGCATGCGAAAAGGGGAGGGGTAAACCATGAAATACCGTGCAACTATCGTTTCTCCCCAAGGCGCTGCGCCTGCTTCAAGCTCGATCGAGTTTGAGAGCGAGTATCGCGCTGGCTCCAAGCAGAATATCCAAGACGCACGCTACAAGATGCTCGAACTGCATGGTTCTGAGGCAGTCAGCTGGACGGTAAAAGACATCGAGCGCGTTCCGGAAGCTGAGCAAGGCGCGATCCAAGAGCAACTCATGCTCGATTTTCGTGAACCGACTGAAGAGCCTAAGCGCAAACGTCGTAGTGTGAAGCGCGGTATCGCGTAGCTCGTTCGAAGCTTGTGCGTGATTCATCACATGGAACAAAAGAAAGCAAACGCCAGATCAAAGGGCAGATCGAAAAACAATGTAGCTAATCGATCTACGCGTAAGAAAAGATCTGCTTCTGTGAGAAAACCTGATTTGAAATCAAATATCGCGAAATGCGATAAAGCGCTGAAAGCTGGGCAGTTTTGCCCTGTTGATGAGCGGTGTGGTGCCTGCCAACTGCTGGCAATCCCTTATGCCGATCAACTTACTTCGAAGCAAGCTGAGATCGAGGAGCTCTTTGCGGACGCGCTTGCAGAAGATGGCGCAACCATTCAGTCGATTCTTGGTATGGATGAGCCGTTCCACTATCGCAGCAAGGTTATTTCGCCTTATGCACCAGGGAAACGTACGGCTTCAAAAGCGCATGCTAAAGATACGAAGCATTCGCAGGAACAAAGAGCGGGCAAGCGAAATGTCAAGAACCGAAGCGAGCAACGTGAGATCCTCTGTGGCATGTATGCACAGGGTACGCATCGCATCATTCCCACCGATGAATGCTTGATCGAAAACCAGGTGGCTAAGAAGATCATTCAAGCGATTCGCCTGGTGATGATGCGCTATGGGATCGAGCCCTACAACGAAGACACGAGCAAAGGTTTCTTGCGTCACGCGATCGTGCGAGTTGGGCACCGATCGAATGAGGTGCTCGTAACGCTCGTAACCAATGCCGAAGATTTTCCAGGCGCGAAGAATTTTGCGCGTGAACTCGTAAAACGCTGTCCTGAAATAACCACGATCATTCAGAATGTGAATACGCGCGCAACGAACGTTATCTTGGGAGAAGGAAAGGAACGCACGCTCTATGGACCGGGCTTCATTCTTGATCGCCTGTGTGGATTGAGCTTTCGTATTTCATCTCATTCGTTCTACCAGGTGAACGCGGTACAAACAGAAGCGCTCTACGAGGCAGCGATTGAATTGGCGCACCTGCAAGGCGCAGAGCGTATTCTCGATGCCTATTGCGGTACGGGCACGATCGGGCTGGTGGCTGCGCGAGCGCTTCAAGAGAAGACTCCTGCAGCAGCGAAGGACGGTGCCTTGGTTGTCGGCGTAGACAAGGTGGAGTCTGCGATCGTGGATGCACGTAACAACGCGAAGCATAATGGCATAGAGAATGCATCGTTCATAGCTGAGGATGCGGGAGTATTCATGAATGAGATGGCAGGAAGAGATGAAGTGCTCGACGTGCTCTTCATGGATCCGCCGCGATCAGGCGCCAGCCTCGAATTCCTGCAAGCAACTGCCTACTTGCATCCGCGCCGCATCGTCTACATTTCCTGTAATCCGAAAACGCAGGCGCGCGATGTTGCCTACTTGCGTGAGCGGGGTTATCGGCTCGAAGCCATCCAGCCCGTCGACATGTTCCCCCACACTACCCACATCGAAAACATCTGCGCTTTAGTTGCAGCAGATTAACGAAGTTCGTCTGCCGATTAGCGCCGAGCGAGCGATGCTTATCTGCACCAGTGGAGAGGGTAAGACACGAGGTTCCCCGCTTCCCTGTTCGCGAATCAGCTCATGCTGATTCGCTCATGCGTCGCTGCTTCGCTCGGGTTTTATTAAAACGAATTTAGTCGGCGAAGAGTCACCTCGTTGCCTTGCCCTCTCCGCTGATGCAGATAAGAGGCCAGTCTTTCGGGGCTGGTCCTGCCCTAAGGGGTGCAGCCTGCGAGGTGTTTGGCGATTCTGAGTCCGCATACTTGATTAGTATGAGGCTGTCCGAAGGAGCGAAGCGCATGAGCTTGCCGGTTTACACGGCAAGCGAACAGCGAAAGCGGATCGGCCCAAACGCCTCACAGGCGAGAGCCCCTTAGGGTGGCAATGAGTGGAGTGAGGAGTCTTGTGGCTTACGCTCGGCGTTGATCGAGACGTGCTAATTGATAGGCGTGCAGACAACGAGGGTGCGTTCATTGCTGAATTCGTGGTACGAGCAAGTGCAGAAGGAGATGGCGAACGGAGGGTCGGTGCTGTCGTCGAGTACGACGCAGGCTTTTGAGCGCTCATCTTCGTACCAGGCACGAAAGGCCTCTTCATCAGTGAAGCGCGTATGCTTTTCGACCTCATCCCCATTGATGATACGCACGTAGACAACCTTCAACCGCTGCTTCCCGGCGGGTGTTTGCAGACAGACGATAGCATGTTCGCGCGCGAAAGCTTCATCGGAGTATTTTGCGAAATCGCTGAACATCGAGCCGTTGTCCATGTGATGACCATAGATGATCGCATTCAAAACAGAGCCAGAGCCATTATCGCTCGTGTCCAAATAGGGCACGCCAAACACGCTGTAATTCCGATAGATATCATGGTGGAGGTAGAAGGAAGGATCGTCCTTCATTCCGCGCAAGATAGGATAGTTGATCGCTGTTCCAGGAACATTCACCCATGCGATAAGGTCAGGATTGATAGCGCGCCAGTGCTGCCAATCAACCTCAACGAAGTCATCATAGGTATCTCCCGTATCGTCAAGAGCATCGTGTTCGAATGAGATGCCATTCGGATTGGGAGAGATGTTCGCGTTCGCTTGCATGAAGAACAAGCTGCTGAGCAAGCCAAGGGCAACGAGTACGAGCGCGATGCCTGCTGCCATCAGTTTGTTGGATCGTCGTTGCAGTCTCATGAGTCGATGAAGGAACGAAAGATGCGACGGCGTTGTTCGCGGGCGCGCTTGCGTTTGTGCGCACCGATGATGAGTATTGCATTGCCGCCGACAAGGAGCACGAATGCTACGCACATGACGTCGAGCGTGGCAGCGCCGGTCTTGGCGAATGAGGCCTTTGGTGTGGACGGACCATCGTTGCTCGTAGCGCCTGTTTGCTGAGGAGCTTCAGCCCTATGTTCGCGAGTTTCACCCTGTTGCTCTGCATCAATCGCATCGTTTTGTTCTGGCTCGGGTTGAGGCTCGGTAGGTACCAAGGCATCGCTGGCATCTCCGCTTGTGTCAGTATCATCGGGCGGTTCTGCTTCAGTGGGAGGCTGATTCCCTTCCGGGGTGGTATTTGCTGGTGGATCTTGCCTATTTTCGTTCGATTCGTCTTGCGGTGGCGTTCCGGGGTCATCGGGCTCTTCTGGCTCGTCTGGCTCGTCTGGTTCTTCTGGCTCATCATCTTTCCATTGAGCGTAAAGAACGACCGTGCTGTTGTCTTCCGTGCGGAGGTTTTTCACCAGCTGTTCGTCTTCATAACTGATTCCTGTTCCATCGGGCGCAGTATTCCATGAAATCCAGTGCGCGCCTTCCTTTTCGAACGTGTTGGGATGAAGCGTTTCGGCGATGTTGTAAGCGAGCGATTGCGCCTCCATGGTTCCTGTGCCACCATTTTCTTCGAACACAACGAGACACCGATTTGCTATCCAAGTGGCATAGAGCGTAACAATTTCATTTGCCCGATCAGCTAGATTCAGTACGAATTCTTCATTGTCATACCAGATGTCGGGGACGAAAGGGCTGTTATTCCACTTGAACCAGTGAAATCCTTCGCGACTGAACTGATTGGGGTCGAGCGAGGCGAGTTGGTCGAAGGTGAGTTCCTGGTTGGTCATTGCGCCATTTCCGCCCATAGCTTCAAAGACGATAAAATATGTGATTGGCTCCCATTGCGCATAAAGACGGATCACACTCCCTTCGACAGTAGCAAGATTTTCGACTATCTGTTCGTTGGTGAAAGTGGTGCCATTGCCCTGTGGGGCGCTATTCCATCCGGCAAAAAGGTAGCCACTTCTCTCATATCGGTTGAAGCAAAGGGGCGTAGCAGTACCGTATAAAAGCTGCTGATCGGGCATCTCTCCACTTCCTCCCTGGCTTTGGAAGGAAATGCGATACGAATTTGGCTGCCATAAAGACTTGACCGTTATATCTGAATACACTGCAGAAAAGCTTTGATCCCAATCGACGAAAGTATAACCAGTCCGAAGTGGTGTGTAGGGAGCGATGGCTTTAGAGCCAAAGCTGATCTTTTGAGACAAAAGAGCTTCGCCTTCCGCGCCAATGAATGTTACGGTGGGATTTTTAGCCCATACTGCAAAGACAGTGCTTGCAGTCGAAGGCATTGTCATCTTAGTAATCAGGCTCGATCTAGCAGCGTTGAAAGTGTTTTGATTGGTAATAACGGCAAGTTTCGTCTTAGACCACCCGAGAAAGGTATAACCTTCACGGATGGGTCTAATGGTGGTGAGATCGAACGTGCTTCCTTCGGCGTGGTAGCCTGCATAGTTATTTGCTTTTGGGTCGGAGTAGATTTCAGAAGAGGTGCCGCCGGTGAGGTCATAGGTGAGTCCGTAGGAGCGGGTGAAGGTGATGTCATCAACAAGATTGCCTGCATTAGGCCCCGCTGAGCTTATTGCTTTGAAGGTGAATCGGGTCGTTGTTTGTCCGCCTGGAATGACGTAGGTTCCTGTGTAGGTTTCCCAATCTACGTTGTGCAATCGTTCATTATCGTAGTTTGATGAAGACGGCGTTGCAATGATCGTGCCCACACTGCCCGTTTTGTTTCCTAGTCCATTGGTAGTAGTGCGTGTAGCATTTTGGGCGGCTTGAGACGAAGGTGACCCGATCATGACCGACATAGAATCGAGATGAGTTTTCGATCTTGAGCAATGCTTGAGCGACCATTTGTATATGGCTCCCGGCTCGGATGAAATATCTTGGTAGATGTACGTGCCAGTTTGTCCAGCTGTGAGTTCTGCATAATAATTGCCATTAAGTTCTCGTTGGATTTCCACACAATTAGCAACTTGAGCTTCGACACCGTTTTCCCATGTATTGGAAGGGTCGTATGTCTGATTCGAGTTCCATCCAAACTGTGTTTTATCGAAATGAGAAGGGAGCGCTGCCCAAACATACTTATGAGGGTGTTTGTTGCAATCGTTTCCGTTAGCTATTTTGAGCCTGTTCAGATCGAGATAGATCCACGATTCAGAACAGTCATAAATCTCTTTCATGGCATAGCTGAAAGTGCCATTGACGATCTTGGCTGTTGCTGCCTCCGCGCTCTTCGTTGGAATGGACAGAGCAACAAGGGCAAGAACGGCACTGATGAAAACGAGGAGGACTGATGTTCGCTGTTGAGTGCAAAGAAGGCGATGCTTCATTGAGAAATCCTCTCCGATGAACCGAGCATATTGGCCGCAATGGCAGCGGTGATCGATTGGGCTTTCTTGTGATGGAGACATGAGATTCTGATGAAGCTGATTCCGATAAGCACGATAACTCCCGCGGCAATAAGGAGCGGTAGTAGTGCGCTCCCCGTCTTGGCAAAGGTGCCCTTTTGCTCGGGGGCAGGGGCTTCGGAAGCAGGAACAGGCTCATCGGGGCTCGATGCTGCAGGAGGCTCTTCGGGGGCAACGATGCGCACGGTCTGATTCTCGTCTTCGGGATCTTCATGCGTGGCGATCTCGGATTCATCGCACAGGAGCTTCTCATAGACGACCAGTTCCGTTCCTGGTTCAAGTGCGCTTGCATTGAAGCTGAAAGAGACCTCGATCGAGCCGTGCTCTGCTTGCGGGGAGAAGGTGGTTTCACTCGAGATAACAGCACCTGCATCGTCGGTTAGTGGGATGGCCTGGACCTCGCCTTGCTCGTTAACTTCATTCTTCATGAGCGTTCCTACAACGCGGTACGGTTTGTCCGGGCTGAGGTTCTCGAACGCTACGGTGTCTATCACGTGCACTTCGGCATCGTTCAATATCTCGTGATCGCCATCGCTCTCGTCGAGCGCGGTCGTTGCGATGCGCGGTCTTGCGGTCGACACGGTTTGTTCGCTGTTATCTCTTTCGTGATGCTCGAGGATGACCTCATCGTCTTTCAGGAGCGTCTCGTATACGACAACATCTTGAGGTGCTTCTGCAAGACCATCGAGAGGGATCTTCACCTCGGTCGTGCCGCTCGCTACGCTCGGGGTGAACGTTGTTTCGCCTGCAGCACCTTCAAGCTGGCTTCCTGTTTCAGGATCCACGAGCGTTGCGCGCAAGGTGTATGCGCTATTGGTCTCGAGATTTCCATAGCGCACGTGGTCGTTGATCACTCCTTCTTGCGTGATGCTCACGAACTTGTCGCGGTCATTCGCGTCGGAAGCGGTGGTAACGATCCAAGGCTCGGCGGGATCGTGATTTTCAATCACGCCGAAATCGAGGCGCTGCTTTTCGCGATAGATCGAAAATGTGGTTGTTACGAGTTCAAGCCCTTCGTTAGCAGCGCAGGGAAGCTCTTCGAGCGTGTAGGTGTCGTAGGGGAGAGCACCTAGGTCGTCACGCGCTTCAGTGGTGAAGGTATCGCTCGCTTTGCCGAACCATACGCCACGGCCAGCTTTGCGCTCTTCCTCTTCGTCGTTCGCGTTGGTCTCGTGCGTATGCTTTACGAAGGCAGAAGAAGTGTCGATCTCGCCATTGGCATCGGTGACGACCACGTGCGCTTCACCGGTGGTTTGCGACGTTATCCTGAATGGCACGCCAACCAGGCGCTCATTGTTCACCTCGCGAACTTTGATGAAATTGAGATCGCCGCGTTTCACGAAATTCTTGAATGCCGGTTCATGCGCGCCTTCGACACTGTCGGAAAAGCGAACGATCTGTCCGTCGGCAGTTATGCTGAACGGCCGCGGGTTGCCATCCGAAAGGTTGTACCCATCGCCTGCGCTTACTTCGGTGAGCGTGTATTCACCGTAGGGCAGGGTAGTAGGCGCGAGTGCTGCTTTACCTTCCTTTGCAACGAGCGTGGCGCATACTTCTCCTGGCTGATAGAAGATGCCATCGACCTTGACCTCGTGGCTGTTGCTATTGGTGATGGTGAAGGTGGTGTTGTCTAGCGTGCCTGATCCGAGAGCGCTTTGCAGCCTCGATTCTGCATCACGCTTTTCAAGCTCAAGACCGCCGCGCATGATGCTATCAGCAATGATCGGCGTATTGTAGCTCGAGACTGCTTCCACGCTGTTCGCGCATCCCGTGACCGTCCGTACGACGGCCGACTCATTGATCTTGTAGCCGGTGGGCGCTTTTGTCTCACGGATCTCATACGTGCCTATCGGCAGCGTGATCGTGCCCGTGGTGTCGTGGAAGAAACCATCGCCGCTAATCTTGCAGCCATCACCTTTGCGCAGATCGATGATGCCGCGCTCATCGGTTGTTACGACCCAGGTGCGCAGCGGCTCGACCTTGTCATAATCACTCTCGAGTGTGGGGAAGAAGCGGATCGTGAATTCTGCGCCGGCGAATGAACTTGCGCCTCCTTGTATGTTGTTGTAGCTGTCATTGTAGGCGTAGTCAGAATCGTGTTTGGCAAGCAGGATAGGGGTTGGATCGTTTTGAGGCACTTCGTTAAGTGTCACCTCATTTGTTTTACCAGCAGAAACGGGTGCCTCGTGAACACTAGAATCGAGTGCAAAACCGTCTGGGGCTGAAAGCTCCTTCACATAATAAGTGCCGACAGAGAGCGCTTTCGATCGCGTGCATCCTTGCGCATCAGTAGTGAGCGTTTGCTTGAGATCAGTGCATGCTTCGTCTGCGTAGATGCCGTACTTTGCTCCTGCAAGCGAATAGCAAGGATTGTTGTTCGAAATATCAGGCAGTATGCTCTGTTTGTTCAATTTGAGGTACCCAACAAGATCTTCGTGAACTTGAAAGGTGCCCACGATGTTCTGCATGTTGTGCCCATCGATATCGGAGCAAACATCTAGGAAGAATCGATAGCTCACTGTTTGAGTGGCATAATCGACCGCAGTTACTTCGACCCAGCCGCTCTGCACTTTTGGTTCTCCGGCACCGTTGTTGTCGACGTTTCCACCGCAATCGCCCCAGGCGAAATGCATGCCTTTTACATAGTTGTAGTCGTAGGATCCTCCGCCAGGGGTATGAACAATACCACCCGGGGCAACATGGTTTTGATCAGCATTAACGACTTCGGGATTGATGCAATGGTTGAAGTGCACCGCAAAGCCATAGGTGCCGCTCTTCTCGGGCCAGCCCATCACTGCTGCCATATTGCCGCCTGATTCACACGTGCGGATGAGCGCAGAATCAGCATCGAGAGAAAAGCGTTCACCAACTACAGGATTTGCAGCGCTGAAAAGGCTGAATAGGGGAGGTTCTGTATTGAAAGCACTTTCCTGGTCTTCGCTTTGTGTCTGTGTTTCGCTCCCATCGTCCAGCACTATTTCTATTGTTCCTCCGAGCGGCGAAGTACTTATGCATATCGAGCCGTTTTGATAGACATATTGCGAAAGTTCACTGCCTCCTTGCATAACGCGAATGGTCTCGACATGCGAGGCCTTCTCTTCGTCATCGAAGAGCTTGAGGTTGATCGTGGGAGCATCAGCGCTGAAAACCTGCTCGAGGGCCTTCTCGGAAGCAACGCCATCGATCGATTTTGCGATCTTCACGTTTACGGGAAGCTCGGTGTGCTTTTGGTCGATCGGCACATACCACGCAACAGTGAGATCGTCCTCAGCATAGTGAGCGGGAAGCTCTATGATGCCCTCTTCGGCGTTATAGGTTGCTTCGGCGGTGATATCCTGCGTGCCTTTCCCCATTTCGCTCGTGCTCGCATAGTCTTTGAGCACACGAAAGCACCCTTCATCGCTTGAGGTGGCAAGAAGCGCGGGGTGGCAGTTCGCGCAGACATAGGTATGTTCGCTGTCGCTCCACCTTTCGCCTGAGTTAACAGAGGTGAGATCGATGGTTCGATCGGTGAAGGGCACGTTCGGCCCTATCTGATCGGGTTCGGCGAAATGATAGAGTATGCGAGCCGCAGAAGGGTGCACTTCATCAGCTTTCGCAGGCGAAGCGATTCCCGGAAAGGCCAGGCAGGCAAGGCATGCTCCTAGGCAGAGCGCCATGAAAAGGCGCACGAAGCGTTTTGTTCGCCAGGGGTGTTCTTCGCGTTCAGCGTGCGGATGGCAGCAGCGAGAAGCAATCTGCGTTTGCGCAGATGATCGTAAGAGGGCGTAGAACTGGAGTGGCGAACCAAAATGAGGCATAAGAACTTCCTTCACTCAGGGCGGAATGCTTGTTTACGCTTTAGTGTGAAAGTCGAACCTCAATAAAACTTGAAAAATATCTGATGTAATATGAAGAGCTAACTTACAAAAATTTGAACTTTTTCTGAATTGCGTAAGGGGAAACCATGACGGAAGCTGAAAAGAATCGCTCATCGCTCATCGCATATTTCGAATCAGGATCGAAGGATAACGATCAAAAACTTGGCGTCGAGGTCGAGCATTTCATCATTGTGAGCAGCGACGGGACCCCTTTCACCTATGCTGCGCAAGGCTCTATTCCTGGGGTGCATGAGGTGCTCGAACATCTGCTTTCCACCTATCCGATCATCTATCAGAATTCAGAAGGCGAACTGATCGGTTGTGCCAATGAAGAGGCATCGATCACCCTCGAACCCTCTTCTCAAATAGAGATATCGATCGCGCCGTTTTCCGAAGTGGCGCGGATCGAAGCTGCCTACGAGCACTTTCGCGCTGCGATCGATCCGTTCCTTTGCGCGCATGGGGCAAAACTGGTGAATGCGGGGTATCACCCTACGCGTAAGGCAGAAGAGCTTACTCTCATTCCTAAAGAACGATATCGCCTGATGGACAAGCATTTTGCAGATTTGGGTACACTCGGTTTGCGCATGATGCGCGCCTCGGCTTCCACGCAAGTCTCGATTGATTACACCAGCGAAGCAGATGCCGTGCGTAAGATGCGCATTGCAAGTGCGCTCGCTCCGATCCTTGGCGCGATAGCGGATAACGTGGCGGTCTATGAGCGCGAGGTCGGTGCCTATCCGCTCGTTCGCCTAGCGGTATGGCGCAACGTTGATGACGACCGTTGTGGTGTGGTGCCCGGCGTTTTCAAGCCAGGGTTCGGGTTCGGAGCGTATGCCGATTGGTTGCTTTCGACCTCGCCCATTTTCATCAATGCGAAACAGCCGGATGGAACCATCGTAGAACAGGCGGAGTCTACGCGCAGCGCGGCTGAGATCTACAAGAATACCGCCATGACGAAGGCTGATATCGAGCATCTTATTTCCATGTTCTGGCCCGATGTGCGCTTGAAGCGTTTTGTTGAGATCCGTCCAGCGGATTCATTGCCGCAGGAGTATCTTACGGGCTATGCCGCGCTCATAAAGGGACTCTTTTATAGTGAGGAGAGTATGCGCGCGCTCGAGCAGGAGTTTGGTGTTCGAAAAGATATTCAAGGCGAAGATATCTGGCCGCTTGATGAGCGAGCAGTGGAAGATGCGATCGATGCGATTCGTTCGCGCGGGTATGAAGCGCGTTTCTATGGCGAGAAGGCAAAGAGCTTGCGCGACTGGATCGAACTCCTCTTCAATCTTGCACGAACGGCGTTGTCTGAAAACGAGCGATCCTATCTCAAAGGCATTGAAGCATTTGCTCTGAGCAAAGCATGGAAGCTTAATGGGTAGCTGTCTGTACAGGAATAGATAATTTCGATCAGGGAGAGCTGCATTCTTGAGCATTCAGAAGCATGAATACTCAAAGAGTTGCTACAATTACAGGCATATAAAAAACGACGAGAGGAGTAGCCATGGAGAAAACTTCGTGGTCATGGGCACAAAAGGGCATCATCGCGCTCTTTGCTGCAATGGTTGCTTGCTGTTGTGTGTTCCTTGCAGGGTGCGCTGAAAACAGCGAAGAGGCTGTTCGAAATGTTGTTACGACCGAACTTGATGCGGTCAAGAATTCCGACACTGAAACGATCGAAGCGATCGCGGGTGATTCAAGTGAGTTCCAAGCGTTAAGCACGTATGGCATTTCTGCAACTGATGCGTATGAAGCAGTGTTCAATGGTTTTGATTACAAGATCGAAAGCGTTAAGGTTGACGGCGACAAGGCAGTTGTTGGCGTGAAGCTTACTGCGAAAGACTTGACGAAGTTCCAGAGCGCATTGGTTGAGGCAGCTCAGAATCTTGCGAAAGATAGCTCTTTTACCAGCATGACCACTCAGGAAATGAATCAGGCGATCGGTAAGCTGGTTCTCGATACGATCAAGGACCTTCCGACTACCGAGACCGATACGGTTGAGCTTGATGTGGTAAAGAAGGATGGCAAGTGGCAGCTTTCAAACAGCGCGGGTGTAGCGCTGCAGGAAGCGCTGTTCCCTTCGAGCGTCATGAATTCCATGGGCAACTAAGGGTAGCATCTACCTTCCAAGAGACGAAGAAGCCCGGGCGATACGCTCGGGCTTCTTTTTGTTTTTGGGAAAGTGGTGTATAGCAATAGGGCAAAGTGGCAAGTCTTAGAAGTCGATCTCATCTGCATCCCAGAAGCGCCCCGTAGGGTTCTCCTGCGCGGAAATGACCGCCATTTCTTCAAGCGTGAGTTCGAAGTCGAAGACTTCGAGGTTCTGTTTCATGCGCTCGATGTTGCCCGACTTCGGAAGGGGAAGCATGCCGAGCTGGATGAGCCACCGCAAGCACACCTGCGCGTTCGATTTTCCATAACGCGCGCCGATCTCTGCGATCGCTTCGTTTGTAAGGGTCTTGCCGCGTCCAAGCGGGCTCCACGCTTCAACTACCAGGTCGCGCTCAAGGCAGTACTCGAGCGTTTCTGCTTGAAGGCGCCCAGGATAGAACTCGATCTGATCGACCATCGGTTCGATCTCGGCATGCTTCAAGAGCGCTTCGATGTGATGCGGTTTGAAGTTCGAAAGCCCGATCGCGCGCACAGCGCCGTTCTTGTAGAGATCCTCGAGAGCGCGCCAGGTATCTGCATTGATCGCTTCGGCCTCAGCGCCGAACTGCTTTTCGTTCGCAGGCCAGTGGATGAGGAAAAGGTCGAGATAGTCCACGCCCAAGCGTTCACACGACGCATTGAACGATTCCATGGTCTTGGCATAGCCACGATGCGTGTTCCAAACTTTCGACGTGATGAAGAGCTCTTCGCGCGGCACGCCACACGTTGCAAGCGCACGCCCGATACCGGCTTCGTTCTCGTAAATTGCGGCGGTATCGATCAGGCGATAGCCAACCTCAACAGCATCGCATACCACGCGGCATGCTTCGTTGTCCGAGGTGTTGTAGGTGCCAAACCCAATGCGCGGCATGGTCACACCGTTCTTCAACGTAAAAACATCTTGCATGTTTGAACTCCTTCAGTAGCTTGCCTTAACTATACCTAAAGATGACAAACTACCCGGTAATTTATCATCTTTTTAGCGCACAATAAAAGAAGCGGGACAGCTTCGTACTGCACCCGCTTCTGTGGCTATTGATAGGTTGCGCTTTGGGTTACGAGCGGGAAAGGCCGTCCACGGAAAGCACGTCGCCAGAAATGTAGCTTGCCTCGTCGGATGCAAGGAAGGCAAATGCGTTCGCGATGTCTTCAGGTTCACCCATGCGTCCGAGTGGGATGGTCTTGATGAGCGGCTCAATGACCTCGCGAGGCAGCGCATCGACCATATCGGTATGCGTAACGCCAGGTGCAACTGCATTCACACGAATCTTATGCGGCGCGAGTTCGCGCGCGAGCGACTTGGTGAGGCCATTCACTGCGAACTTCGAGGTGGGATAAGCGCATCCAGCAGGCTGGCCGTAGATGCTCACCATCGAAGAGGTGTTGATGATCGCACCACCCGTTCCTTGTTCGATCATGATGCGAGCAGCAGCCTGCGAACACACGAAGGTTGCTTCAACGTTGAGGCGCATGACCTTCTGGAACTCTTCGAGCGTGTAGTCCACCAGCTTGGTGCGTGAATCGGTGCCAGCATTGTTCGCCAGGATGTCGAGTGAACCGAACGTATCGACCACGCTCTTGAAGGCAGCTGCGATCTCGTCAGGATCGGTAAGGGCAGGATGAAGGCCCATGACCGGAGCCTCAGGATCGTTCTGCTTGATCTTTTCGAGCGCTGCATCAACGGTTTCTTGGCGTGATCCGAACAGGGCGACCTTCGCGCCTTCAGCAAGGAATTTCTCCACAATGCCGAATCCGATGCCACGCGTGCCGCCGGTTACAATAGCGACTTTCCCTTCGAGCTTTCCCATAGTAGACCTCTTTCGATCAGATATTTTTTGCAAGTGGCATAACGTTAGCATTGAAAACGAGGAAACGCGCAAATTGTAAAATGGCTGAAACAAAGAGCCCGACATGCAAGGCACATCGGGCTTGGTGAAGCGGAGTTATGAGCGTGAACTAGGGGCGCAGACCCATGCCACCTTCCAACGTGATGGTCTCGCCGGACATGAACTTGAAGTCAGGCGATGCGAGTTGAACGCAGGGGCGACCGATCTCGGTCTCGACGTTACCATAGTGGCCCATCGGAGGCATGTGGACGTTCGCTTCGAACGCATCGGGGTAAGCCTCAGCAAAGTTTTCGAGCTGTGCAGTCCAAGCGAGCGGGCAGATAACATTCACATTGATGTCATCTGCGCCCCATTCATTGGCTGCGACGCGCGTGAGGCCACGAATGCCTTCTTTTGCAGCAGCGTAGGAACACTGTCCAACATTGCCGAAGAGTCCTGCTCCAGAGGCGAAGTTGATAACGGTACCCTTGGTCTCTTTCAGGTGCGGATAGCATGCCTGCATGTAGTAGAACGCAGCATAGAGGCCAGAATAGATTGCCAGGTCGAACTGGTCGGTCGTATGTTCAGCAAGGGAAACGCCCGAAGCAGAAGCCTGTGCGTTGTTGATGAGCACATCGATGCGGCCGAATTCTTCAATGGTCTTATCGATGACGTTCTGTACGGTTGCGGCGTTGTCGTTGCCAGCGCTCACGTCTGCTTGGATCGGAAGTACCTTGATGCCGTAGAGACGCTCGAGCTCCTCTTTCGCATCTTCGAGCTTCTGGACATTACGCCCAGTGATGACCAGGTTTGCGCCTTCTTTTGCGTATGCGGTAGCGATGCCATAGCCGATCGATCCGCATGAGCCGTCCTTCAAGACAGCGCGGCCGCCGCCGGTAATGATAGCGGTCTTACCTTCGAGAAATCCCATGGACCTTCTCCTATCGCAGAAAGATGAATAACGAGCTGAGGTTCAAAAATCTCAACTAGGTCGAGTCTATTAAAACTCGATCGCGTGCGAACTTCGAAGCAGGCAGTTAAGCGTCAGAAGGGCACTTTATTCCGCTAAAGGGTCGCATGTTCGGAGGCGGTAAAATTACACACCGGTTACGGTTTACTCATTTCTGGCAAAGCCTGAAGCGCGGGACTGAAAAGCAGCTACACTAATATGCGCAGGGAATGCAAGTGATCACAGGAAAAGAAGGGTGGTGCCTCTCATGGCAGATATTCGTGATGGGTTCAAAGATATTTTTCTCGCGGGTGTGGGTGCACTGGCCTATGGTGGCGAGCGCGCCAATGAGCTCGTGAACAATCTTATCGAAAAAGGGGAGCTTACGGTCGAGCAGGGCAAAGAGCTCAATACCGAGCTCAAGCATAAGGCGAATGACGCCTTTGGTCAGATGCGTGATGAAGCACTAGCTGCGCAGCTTCAGGCTATGACCCCTGAACAGCGTGCAGACTTTGTTGCAAAGGTGAACGAACTTGCGAACAAGGTCACCGATGATGCTGCTGCAGCAGCAGTTAAGGACGCCGCCGAATAGCACGCTATCGAGTGTTCGCGTATCTGTGGGGGCAGGTGCGCGAAGGGCATTCGGAAGTGCTGCTCATGCTAAAACCAGCACGTGAGGCGCGGGGGCGCCAGTGAAGCGTGCAGGAGAAAAGCGTATGGATCGAACGGTTCATACGCTTTTCATTTTGGGCCGATCACAGGCTCGTGCCCTGCTTGCTTACGAGTTTGCAATCTAAAAGCGCACGTGTTTCATTCGCGCTACAATAACAGCAGGAAGAAGAAGGGGGATCGTGGTGACAGAGAACACGTTTCTGCGGCATTTTCTTACGGCACGAGCTGATGTTGATCCCGAAGACCAGTTTGGCCTCAGTCGCAGTGTGCGCGTGAAACGCGTCCACGAGATCGTTCATATTCTGCGCAAGCATAATTTCTTACAAGGGTTTACCCCCGAAGAATTGCGTGCGCTCTTCGAAGATCTTGGCCCGAGCTTCATCAAAGTTGGGCAAACCCTCTCGACGCGTTCCGAGATCTTGCCTCATGCCTATTGCAAGGCGCTCTCTCAGCTTCAACAGGAATGCGAACCCATGCCGTTCGAGACGGTGCTCATTGCGCTCGATGCGATCTATGGGATCGACCGGGAGAAGATATTCGCCTCGATCGATCCGCATCCGCTCGGCAGCGCATCGCTGGCGCAAGTTCATCGTGCAACGCTCACTACGGGCGAAGAGGTTGCCATTAAGGTGCAGCGTCCTGGCGTGCGCGCTACCATGGCGCAGGATATCGATGTGATGCGCAGCCTTGCCCGTCGCCTTTCGCATTATATGAAGGATGCCCAGATGGTCGATCTGCGCGATGTGGTCGAGGAGCTGTGGGTTACCTTCCTCGAAGAGACCGACTTTTTGAATGAAGCGCGCAACCTCGATGAATTCAATCGGCTCAATGCCGATATCGTCTATGTGCGTGCACCGAAGCCCTACATGCAATACTGTCGCGAAGAGGTGCTCGTCATGGAGTATGTTGACGGCATCTCCATCCGCAATACGAATAAGCTTCTTGAACAAGGCTACGATCTTGATGAGATCGGCGACAAGATGCTCGAGAATTATGCTAAGCAGATATTGCAAGACGGCTTCTTCCATGCCGATCCGCATCCAGGCAATATCGTTATCTATGGCGGACAGATCGTGTATCTTGACCTAGGGTTGATGGGGCGTTTGAGCACGCGTGATCGTTTGGGCTTCGAAAAGGCCGTCGAAGCGGTGGGCTTGCGTAGTGCAAGCGCTCTCATGGATGCGCTCATGTCGTTTTCGATCGCGCGTGATCTTGCTGCGATAGATCAGCCGCATCTGCTTGCGGAGCTTGATGTCATCTTGGACCGGTATGGCACCGCCGAAGTTGAGAGCATCGATATCGGTCAGTTCTTGGGCGATATCTTGAATGTAACGCGTCAAACGAAGGTAACGTTGCCTTCGTCGGTGACCATGGTTTCGCGCGGTCTGGTGACCATGGAGGGAACGCTGCTCGAATATGTGGGTTCGTTCAACATGGTCGACATCATCAACAAGCACATCAAGCGCACAAAAGAAACGTCCGACGACTTCAAGGACACCGTTAAAGAATTGCTCGTTGCGGTGAATGGTGCGAGTCGCGGAGCGCTGCGCGCTGCAGAATACGCAGGCGATACCATGCAGCTGCTCTCGCGTGGTCAACTGAAGGTGAACATGGAGATGCTCGGTTCGGCTGAGCCCATGATGAAGATATCACGCATCTTGAATCGCTTGACCATCGGCTTGATCATCGCTGGTCTTTTGATCAGTGCGGCATTGCTCACGTTCGCGATCGACGAATCCCATATCTTCGGCATGCCCATCCTCGCGTTTGTCGAATTCGTTATCGCGATCATCCTTTCGCTTTGGATCGCCATCGACATCTACCGCAGAAACCGCAACCGCTAAGATGACGAACGACCGGGTAGTTTGTCATCTTAAGCAAGAAGGCCGACTGCAAATGCAGCCGGCCTTCGTTCGTATCTAAGCAGATTGATGCTTATTTGTGTTCGAGCTCGAACTCCTTCATGAAGGCAACGAGGGCTTCAACACCTGCTTTCGGCATGGCGTTGTAGATGCTCGCACGCATGCCGCCTACCGTGCGGTGGCCCTTGATGCTCTCGATGCCGTGCTTCTTCGCTTCAGCGACGAAGAGCTCATCGAGCTTCGGATCGCCTGTAATGAACGGAACGTTCATGATGGAGCGATCTTCGCGGCGCGCGGTTCCCATGAACAGATCGGACTGATCGAGGAAATCGTAGATGATCTGCGCTTTTTCACGATTGCGCTCACCCATTACCTCAAGGCCACCCATCTTCTTGATCCACTTGAACACTTTGCCGCAGATATAGATGCCATAAGCGGGTGGGGTATTGTAGAGCGAATCGTTATCGTATTGGGTCTTCCACTTCAGCATGGTGGGCGTGTTCGGAAGCGTTTCTTCCTTGATCAGGTCTTTGCGGATGATATCGATTGCAACACCAGCTGGGCCGATGTTCTTCTGTACGCCGCCATACATCACGCCGTATTTGGTGATATCAGCAGGTTCAGAAAGGAAGCAGGAAGAAACATCGGCAACGAGCACTTTGCCCTTCGTGTTAGGCAGTTCATGGTATTTCGTGCCGTAGATGGTTTCGTTCTCGCAGATGTAAACGTAGTCGGCGTCTTCTCGAATGGGAAGATCGGAGCAATCGGGAATGTAGGAGAAGTTGCCGTCTTCACTCGACGCGATGCACTGTGCGTCGCCGAAGAGCTGAGCCTCCTTGAATGCTTTCTTCGACCAAGAGCCAGAAACGATGTAGTCTGCCTTGCCATCGAGCATCATGTTCATGGGGATAGCTGCGAACTGCTGAGAAGCACCGCCCTGTAAGAAGAGCACGGCGTATTCATCAGGGATGCTTAAGAGATCGCGCAGATCGCTCTCGGCATCTTCGATGATCTGGGCGAACGTCTTCGAGCGATGACTCATCTCCATGACTGACATGCCGCATCCGCGGTAATCGAGCATTTCATCGGCGGCTTCCTGAAGCACTTCTTCGGGCAGCACTGCCGGGCCAGCAGAGAAGTTGTAAACGCGTGACATAGTTACTCCCTTTTCATATACCGAATAAACAAAGGCGAGCAGGATGCCCGCCTGGTTTTCGTGATTAGAGCATGATACGTCAAACCGCGCCACTTTGCTTAGATAAAGCGCTAAGTTTCGTTAGGCGGGTGCCATATCCCTGACCTCGGTGATATTTTTCCAAAATCGCTTGGGCATGAACTGCCGACGAAGCTCGGGATGGTAGCGAGCTTCGATGTTGAGCGTGTGGTAGAAGCGCTTCCAGGCTTCCTGCATCTTGAGCTCGTTTGCGGTTGGTGCGGGTGGCGTGAACGAATCGGTCTTGATAAGGTGCCAATCGCTTCCTTCGTACACGCCCGCGATGTGGTGGTTCTCATCGTAGATGATGAAAGGTTGCGTATTGAAGCGATCCGCGAACCAGTCCATGATGAGCGGTACGACCGAGGCTTTTGGGTTGCAGCGCGCACACCAAAGGCCCCCTTCAAGCTCTTCGAACCTCAAGAACTCAAGGATATGATGGCGCTCATTCTGCACGAAGCGCTCAAGCTTCAAAACCGGCTCGACCACGGGATCGAGAACAGCAGGCACTGCTGAGCCTTTCAACAAAGCAGGTCCGCATCCAGCACCCGTGAATCTCTGCTGAACACTGCGCTCTCCTTTTTTGTTCTGTTTGAAGAAATGAGCGTTTTGCGGATCCATGCAGTAACGGATGAAGCGATAGATCGAGATTCCAGTGTGGGGATCATCGGCAAGAGCAGCAGTTTTGATGATGTTCGCAACGCTATACCCCGCGCGCTTGCTCACACCCTTCTGAACGCGAAGGGCAAGTGAGAAATCGGTCTCGATCTGGCGTGTTGTTTGCCCGATGCGCGGTTGATAGTGTTCGCTAGGGCAGATATCGAGCGGGTGCTCCTTGTTCGCATACGTTAAGAACACGGCAGTGAAGAGGCCCTCGACACTACCATCGTAGAGGTATGCGATGTTGTCGGGTGCGGGATCCATGGCACGGCCTTTCGCTACGAGGCAGCATCGAGCGCGCGCCAGCCAAGATCGTGCCCAGGGGAATATGACTGATCTGTTGTACGAAGTGCTTTCTGACCGCTAACCAGCGCGTTTTGCTCGCATGATGTTGGGTGTCCTGCAAGTTTTTGGGTGGGTGCCATATCGAAGAGGCTCATCTGCCCAGTGGCAACTTTTGCAGCACGTCTTCCATGGCGTCCGCCGTCGATCGGTGCGGCAAGTTGAGCGCGCAACGATTGCCGCTCGAACGGAATGGTGCCGCCCTGGTACTTCCCCTGGCACGTGATGAAGAAACGAGCGCGCTTGAAGGCGATGCCGAGCTTGCGCAATTCGTCTTCGCGCAGCACATGGGTCTTGCGCGCATTCATGATGAGTTTCGCCCCTCGAACACCGATGCCGGGGATGCGCAAAAGGCTTGCGTAGGGTGCCTTGTTCACCTCAACGGGAAAGAAATCGAGATGGTTGAGTGCCCAATTCGCTTTGGGGTCGACCTCTAGGTCGAGGAAGGGTGCTTCTTCATTGATGATCTCGTTCACATCGAAACGATAGAACCGCATGAGCCAATCGGCTTGATACAGACGGTGTTCGCGATTGAGCGCAACGCCATCTCCTGCGGGAAGGCGTTTGTCGTTGTTCACAGGCAGGTACGCGCTGAAGAATACGCGCTTGAGCGAGAACTTCTGATAGAGCGCTGAAGAGAGATTGAGGATCTGGTAATCGCTTTCGGGGGTGGCGCCGATGATCATTTGCGTTGATTGACCAGCGGGAACGAAACTCCGCTCCTTATCGACGGGTCGTGCGAGCGATCGATCGCGTTTGCTCAAATAGACCGTATTCTTTTCGGCAAGAGCGCGGACGTCGCGGGCTTCTTCGATGCCGTTCTTGATGAAGCGCATGGGATGGAGGATATCGTGCTTGCTCTTATCTGGTGCGAGCAACTGCAGGCTTTTCTGCGAAGGAAGCTCAAGATTGACGCTCATGCGGTCGGCAAGCCTCCCGAGCTGATCGAGCAATTCAGGCGAAGTGCCGGGAATGGCCTTCGCATGGATGTAGCCGCGGAAGCCGTATTCTTCGCGCAAGATGCTCAGTGCTTCGATCATGAGTTCGGTAGTGAAATCGGAGCTCCGGACAACGCCTGAACTTAAGAACAGCCCTTCGATGTAGTTACGACGATAGAAGCTGATGGTAAGGTCCGCTAATTCGCGCGGTTTGAACGTGGTGCGCGTGCCTTCGTTGCTGATGCGATTGACGCAGTAGGCGCAGTTATAGATGCACGCATTGCTGAGCAGGACCTTCAGCAGCGTGATGCAGCGGCCATCGGCCGTGAAGCTGTGGCAGATCCCGGCAGCAGACGTGTTGCCGAGCTTCCCCTTTTGCCCAACGCGACCTACACCCGATGAGGTGCAGGCAACATCGTATTTTGCAGCATCTGCAAGAAGTTCGAGTTTGTCCGTGATATCCATCGTACACCTGTTCGATTCGCTTTGTTCCATCCTATACGAACAAATGTTTGTAGTCAAGGCAAGTGAACAGGCATTAAGCGATTTGGTAACAAAACCACGAGGGAAGATGCCTGCCTGAAAAGCCTGGTTTGACCTGTGGTAGAGTTGAGGAGCTGATCATGCATGAGAATGAGGAGGTGGTCTTGATGCGCTTCAAAGATATATGGGGGAAGATCGAGATCCCTACCAACCAAGACGATTTTCCTCATCAAGGGTTTTCGCCCAAGGTCATCAAGGCATTCGGCGTAATGAGCATCATCTGCGCGACAGCCTCGCTGTGCTTGATCGGCGTATTTGCAGCTCATGCAGTGGGCGATATCAACCACCATGAAAGACCCGAGAGTATGCTCCTGGCGATCGGCATCGTCCTGCTCGCCATCACCGCTATCGTTCTCTTCGTTGCCATGGGCGTGCGATTCACCAAGAACAACACGCTCAATGGGGAACGCTTCGCTATCACCACCATTGCGCTCATCTTAGGCGCGTTCCTTGCGATGATGATGCTCTACGGCTTGAGCCTGTTCCATATTGTTTACGTGGTCGAACTGGTCTTCCTGGCGGTCGTTACGGTGTATATGGATCCCGAACTGGCCGAAGAGCGCTATCTCTCAAAAGAAGCGCGCACGATGGATCCGCAAAAGCGTGCTCAGTTTGAGAAGAAGGTTGATAGCCGAAAGCCTTTGAAGGGCTATATCACGCTGAATTTCTTCAACTTGTTCTGGATATTCGTGGTGTGCAGCATCCTGGGGCTAGCGATCGAAACCGTGTTTCATCTTGCCATTTATCATGCCTACCAAGATCGCGCAGGACTGCTTTACGGACCATTCTCGCCGATCTACGGCTTCGGTGGTTTGTTCATGACCGTTGCGCTCAACCGGTTCCACGATAAGCCGATCCCGGTGATCTTTTTGATCTCAGCGCTGATCGGGGGTGCGTTCGAGTTCACGGTCAGCTGGATCATGCAAAGTGCATTCGGAATTGTGGCCTGGGATTATTCGGGAACGTTCCTTTCTATCGATGGCCGCACGAACTTCATGTTCATGTGCTTCTGGGGCATACTCGGTGTGATGTGGGTGAAGTTCTTGTTGCCGATCTTGCTTTGGATGATCAACAAGATTCCGTGGAAGCTGCGCTATGCGCTTACCGTTGTGTGCTTCGTATTCATGGTGGTGGATGTGGTGCTCACCGTGCAGACGATCGATTGCTGGTACTTGCGCGAAGCGGGGCACGCGCCGAACACCCCGCTCGAAGAGTTCTTCAACAAGCACTACGACAACGCCTACATGGAGCATCGCTTCCAAACCATGTCGATGGATCCTTCGCAATCCAGCCGCGTCTAAAGAGATGACGAACGACCGGATAGTTTGCCATCTAAGCTTACAGCGTGGGAAGCGTTTCCTTGAGGTCGCGCACGCGGGTGAGCGCATCGTTCATGATCGCATCGACATCTTGTCCGATCACATCGAGCAATTCGGCGGAGATGAAGTGCGTCTCAGGGATGCCGAACATGTGCGCGATGCCCTGAAGGTATTCGAACCCGTAGTTCGCGAACGAGCAAGGACCGCCTGACGTGGTGATATACACAAGGCGCTTCGCTTTGCAGAGTCCTTCGGGTCTTCCTTCTTCGGTGTAGTGGAACACGATGCCATTGACGGTCACGTGTTCGATATAGACCTTCAGGACAGCGGGAAACGAAAGGTCCCAATAAGGCGCACCGATAACGATCTCGTCTGCGGCAGCGAACTGTTTCGCGAGATCGAACATAGAATCGCCCCAGTCGGCTTTCTCTATGAGCGCCACTCGTTCCTCAACCATCTTCCAATCGAAGGGCACAAGGTTGCGCTCGAAGAGGCGCACCTCTTCAACGGCGGGATTGCCTTCAAGATAGGCGCGGCAAAGAGAGAGCGTGCGCGATTCTTCACGCGCGCAGGCATTGACGAAAAGGGTGGTCATAAGGGGTTCCTTTCTTGTTAGGTTCCTTGAACCGGAGATATTCAACAGACACTATTCTAGGGCAAGCTGCAAACGATCATGAATGAGACGCTGCATCGTTAGGCGGTTTGCTGGTGGGATCGCTCGCTTGCGCGTTGCTTTGCGCTTCTTTGCGTGCGGCCTGCTCTTTTTCGGTAGCGAACTCGTTCGCCTGTTCCTCTAGCTTCGCCAGAGCTGAATCGACATCAGACGCGTTTTCGATGAACTGCTTCGCAAGACGCTGTCTGCGGCGTGCACTGTGGAGGTTGAGCCTGATACCCTTGCCGTAGTAGCCGGAATCGTGGCTTGCTCCGTAGGCGAAGATGAGACTCACCGCTAAGAACGGAATGATCTCAACGCCGAACACCTCAAAGCCAAGGAAGAAGGCAGCGATAGGGCAACGCGTCATGCCGGCGAAGAACGTCATGACCCCGATAGCGGTCGCGAATGCGGGATCGACATTGATGAGCTGCCCGAGCGAGAACCCGAGCAAACCGCCGATAACGAGGGTAGGCATGATCTCGCCGCCCTTGAAGCCCGAGCCGAGCGCAAGGAATACGAGCCCCGCTTTGATGGCGAAATCCCACGTACCGATCGATCCCGATGCAGCTTGTTTCAGGAGATTCATGCCGCCGCCTTCGAAGCTCTGCAGGCCAAAAGCCACGACCAGGATCGTGATGCCGATGCCGACAACGAATACCGAAAGGTAAGGGTGGTTCAAACGTTTGCGTTCCCATGCGCGCACAGCTGCAAGACTTGCGCCGAAGAAGCGTCCCAAGATGCCACCGAGCGTGCCGATGAGCACGACCTGCAGCATAAGATCGGGGGTAACGCCTGGGACGGCAACGCGGGGAATGATGTCGCCGATGCCGAACGGGTAGGCGATCGAAGCGGCGATGAACGCCGAAACGAGCAGCGCGATGAAGCGCGCAGGGCTGAAGGTCTTGAAATGCGTGAGCTCGAAAACGAGGAACACCGCACCAAGCGGCGCGAAGAACAGCGCACTGAAGGTGGCCGACATACCCATGAGCGCAGCATAGCCGTAGACGTTGCGGTCCTGCTTGTCCTTGAAGACGTTCTTGAGCTTGAAGGCGCGACTTAGTGTCTCGCCGATCGAAGCGCCCATCTGAAACGCGCTCGATTCCTTGCCGACAGCACCACCGCCGAGGGTCGAAAGACAGGTGCCCACGAGAATAGCAGGCGCAAGCGTGGGGGAAACGGGTTTGTTCTCGCGCATCTCCATGACCATATCGTCGGTCGAGTAGAAGTACGAGAGCTTCATCGCTTTATAGAAAGCAAGGGTCACGATGCCGAGCACGGGGAGCAAGAACACGAGCCACGAGTACTCTTGGTTCAGGCGATAGGACGTATTGACGCAGATGCACAGCACGATCGAGGTGAAGGCCGAAACCACGCCTACCAGGCAGATGAAGAACACATGGAGCGCTAGTTGCTTCTTATCTATGTTGGAAAGCCATGACATGTGAAGACCTCGTTGAAGGCAGACTGAACGAGCATGATTCAATCGTGACAGTTCTTCTGCATCGCGTAAACCATGACAACCTCACAACTCGGCATCAATTGCGTTACGGATGATTCTTCACGCCAGCTCGAACCGACATTCCTGACGCGCTCGATTACAATGGAATTTCACGAGGGAAGGACGAAGATGGAAACCGAGCTCATATCGCTTGCTGTCATCGCGCTCCTTGCCTGCATCACGCCACTGCTGGCGCGGGCGATCCCGCACAAGCTTATTCCTGAAACGGTGTTCTTGCTGTTCGCCGGTGTTATCTGCGGTCCGCATTTGCTCGGATGGATACAGGTGGGCGATGCGATCTCGCTCCTTTCCGATCTAGGGCTCGGGTTTCTGTTCTTGCTTGCCGGCTACGAGATCGATCCGAAGAATCTTTCCAATTATCAGGGAAAACGGGGATTTGTTACCTGGATCTTCACGTTCGCGATAGCGGTCTTGGCAGTGTGGGCATGGCCCGAGTTCTCGCTTGATGGTATCGATGGGCTTGCAGTGGTCATCGCGCTCACCACCACCGCGCTCGGCACGTTGCTTCCCATCCTGAAAGAGCGCAATCTCATGGACACCCCCATAGGGAACGCAGTGCTCTCGTATGGCACTTGGGGCGAATTGTGCCCGGTCATTGCCATGGCACTGCTTCTTTCAACGCGCACCACCATTCAGAGCATGATCATTCTGGTGATGTTCGCGCTCATCGCGGTGGCGGTCGCGCTCCTCTCTTCGCGCCTGAAGAATTGGGATCGCATTTCAACGGCAGTTCAGGAAGGGGCGGAGACCACGCAGCAAACCGTGGTGCGTGCGACCGTGCTGCTCATGGTCACGCTCACCGCGCTCTCGGCGGTGTTCAATCTCGATATCGTGCTCGGCGCGTTCGCGGCAGGCTTCATCTTGCGCTACATCATTCCGCAGGGAAGCAAGAGTCTCGAGACTAAGCTCGATGGGCTTGCGTTCGGCTTCTTCATCCCGCTCTTCTTCATCGTTTCGGGGAGCAATATCGACATCCATGCGGTGGGCGACAGGCCGCTTCTGCTCGTGTTCTTCATCGTGCTGCTCCTGCTCATTCGCGCGCTTCCCGTTTTCATTGCGCTTTCTACAGGCAAGCACAAGCACGATCTGAGCCGCAGCGCACGCATCACGGTAGCGCTCTATTGCACCACGGCACTGCCGATCATCGTGGCGGTCACGATGGTGGCGCAGCAATCGGGCGCGATGAGCAACGAGATCGCTTCGGTGCTCGTGTGCGCGGGCGCGGTGACGGTATTCCTCATGCCGGCGCTCGCGTCGATCACCATTCGTATCTCTGACACGCATCTGGTCGATTTGGCTCATGAGGTTTCGAGCAAGCCGGCCGATCTCCCTACGATCATCAAGAGCCGCGCTGAACTGGTGCGTTTGCTGGCGAAGGCGCGTGTTCTCATCGACAAGAACGATCCTGATCTTGCGGCGCGCATCGAGCCGTTAGTCGCGAAGCTCGCACACAACGACGAAGACAGTGACGACCGCGACGTGCGCTATTTCATTCAGGAAGTGCGCGATCGCTATCGAGAGACGAAGAGCCTGAGCAAAGACCAGCTCAAGAAGATCGTTGCTGAAGCGGAGCAAGCAGAAAAGGAGATGGGCGAGAACGAGCCCGCTGCTCCCTATGACGAAGAAGGATACCTCGAGGTCATTGCGAAAGGCGAAGATGCCTCGACGAAGAAGCACAAGGAAGAGGGGAATAATGGAACCGGAAGTAACTAAACCAGCAGATGGCATGACCGATTATGGTCTGATCGAGCTTTCGGGCAGTGAGAACACCCGCGATCAGGGTGGCATGGAAACGGTTACGGGCCAGCGCGTGCGCGCCAAGAAGCTCATTCGCTCCGACAAGCTCGAGAAACTCACCGATCATGATATCCATGTGCTCGTCGATGAATACGAGCTGCGCACGGTGATAGACCTGCGCACCGCCAAGGAGCGTGAACTATCGCCCGATCCTACTTCGCGCATGCCCGAGGTGAAGTTCGTGAATCTGCCGGTGTTCACGGAAGGTGCGGTCGGCATCACGCACGAACACGACATTCGTTCGCTCATGAAGGAATTCAGTCAGATGAAGGAAGATCCCTACAAGATCGTGCGCAATATCTACCCTATGGCGCTCTTGGGAGATGAGGCAGTAAAAGCGTATAAGCAGTTCTTTGACATCTTGCTTGAACGGGAGGAGGGCGCGATCCTGTGGCATTGCTCAGAAGGGAAGGATCGCACCGGTTTGGCGAGTTTGCTCATCTTGCATGCGCTTGGCGTGCCGCCCGAGACGATCATGGAAGACTATCTGGCTACGAATATCTTCGCACGCAAGAAGCTTCGTCGTGTTGCGCATGATTTCGAGCATCTGCATCTGCTGAAGAAAGGCGATGAAGCGCTGCTTGCTTTCTTGACCGCTGAGCCTGGGTATCTCAACGCAGCCTGCGAAGCAGCCGAAGAGAAGTACGGCTCGCTCGATGCTTACCTCGAAGAAGGGCTCGGCATCACACCCGAGAAGCGCGCTCGCCTCGCTGAGAAGTACCTCTTTTAACGTACCAGAGCTCGTCCTGGCTCGATCAGCGGAGAGGGTGAGGCAGCGAGGTGACTCTTTTCCGACAAAATTCGTTTTTAATAAAACCCGAGAAAAGCAGCGACGCATGAGCGAATCAGTTTATCTGATTCGCGAACAGGGAAGCGGGGAACCTCGTGTCTTGCCCTCTTGGCTGATCGAGCAAAAAAAGAGCCCTCGGAGGAGGGCTCTTGTTGGTGCGTATGATGTGCAGCTACGCTTCAAGGATCTTGCATGCGGCGATGGCGAGTTCCTTCGAATCCATGCTGCCCGGATCCTTCTCGATGCCCTTATCCATCAGATGTGGAATGGTCGCGATCTTGCGGAATTCAGCCTCATGCTCAGGCAGGCAGGCAAGGATGACAGGATCGGGATTGTCGGGAAGCAAAGTATCCTGGACCACTTTGTTGATATAGCGGTAGAACTTCTCGGCCTCGATCTTGGACACTTCGTTGCGCGAGCGATAATCGTGATACGGGTTGAGGTGCTTCATGAGCATGTGGTGGTCGAGCGCGGGTGCATCGCTGAAATCGTGCATGAGTTCGCCGAACTGCTTCGCAACGCCCTCATCTTCAACATCGATGCGGTTAAGGCAGTTGCCAAGCCCCTTGATGAGCCCGAAGCGATCGGCAGAAACAGCCAAGATGTAGTACTTGGACTGCTGGAATTCATCGCCCTTGAGTGGGGAAAGCTCCCAGTTGTCGCCGACGAACACTTGCGGATCGACCTTGTGATAGAGGTTCGCGATATAGACATGATCCTTGTCGGCGAAGAGCGCTACACTAGCCTCCGCGCTCAGCCAGATCTCTTCATCAGGAGCATTGATAACGTCTTCTAGATGAACGAGGATCTTGTTATTCGGCTGGATGGCGTAGTTCGCATCGATCTCATGCTTGGCCTCTTTCATGAGGTCTTTCATCTCGATGCGCTCTTTATTGGTGCGCAAACGCTTGTATTCGGTGGGCAGGTAGAGTGAGACGACCGGGCCTTCAGCCGGCGTAGTGAGCTCAGAAATATCGTCCAAGATCATGACGGTATCTTTAGTGTGATGAATGGGGCGCATGATGAAGCCTCCTTGTTGCAGCGGATACGTTCGAACGCCAAGCCCACAGCATGAGCCGAATTGCTGTGTTTCGGCGTGTCTTTAACCTAACATGAGCGAATGCGCAGCTGGGAAGCGCGTGGGTTTTGACAGAAACCTGTTAAGTTCTAGTTTCCCGCCTGCAACTTGACCTTCGGCGTAGGTGCGTGCACGCTCGCTATAATGAGAGGAAGACCGAATGAAAGGCTCATCCGTGCAACCTGAAACGCCGCAAACGCAATACGACGAATTACCTGCTCGCTACGAGAAGCTCAAGACCCTGTGGGGCGAAGATGCGCTGCGCGCGATCGTGAATGCGCACGTGCTCGTGCTCGGCATCGGCGGAGTGGGATCGAATTGTACCGAGGCGCTTGCGCGCGGGGGCGTGGGTAAACTGACGATTCTCGATCGCGATGTGGTGGAGGAGAGCAACATCAACCGTCAGTCCATCGCGTTCTATTCCACGCTTGGCAAGCGCAAGGTGGATGTGATGGAAGCGATGATCAAGGATATCAACCCCGAAGCGCAGGTCAAGAAGGTGTTCGGCTTTTTGCGTCAGGAGGAGATGGAGAGCTTCCTTGATGAGCATGCGCGCGATGTGGACTATGTGGTCGATGCGATCGATACGATCTCGGCGAAGCTTAAATTGGCCGAGCTTGCGCCGAACTACTCGTTCAAGTTGATCAGCAGCATGGGCGGGGCGAACAAGATCCATCCCGAATGCTTCAAGATCGCCGATCTGTATGACACGGTGAACTGCCCGCTCTGTCGCATCATGCGCAAAGAAGGGCGCAAGCGTGGCATCAAGCAGCTGAAGGTCATCTACTCGTGCGAACAGCCGGTCGACACCAACATGGGCAGCGATTGGGAGCGCGCTGAGCGCAAGGACTTGGGCACGGCATCGTTCGTGCCACCGATCTTCGGCCAGATGATCGCCGGCGAAGTCCTTCGCGACCTTGCGGGTAGTTTGTCACCTTTTTTGCCGTCGTTGCCCTAAGGGGCGGAGCCTGTGGGGTGGTTGGACGACTCTGAGTCCGCACATGTAAATTGTAATAAGCTGTTCGAAGGAGCGAAGTGCACGAGATAGCCTGCAAATCTTGCAGGCTATCGAGCAACGAAAGCGGGTCGACCCAACCACCTCTCAGGCGTAAGCCTCTTGTGGCAACGAGCGGGGAACCTCGTGCTTGCTTTCTCCGCTGATAGCGGATAGGTACAGCTGTTTGTTAGCGCAAAAAGGGAAGAGGAGAGACATGCCAGAGAGTAGAGAGTTTTTCGACGCACATGCGCATATGAGCTTCGCACTCGATGTCGCCTCGTTCGCCTCATGGTTCACCGAGCGTTTCGCAGGCGCTTTCTCCACGACGGTGAGTCCTGCCGACTATCGTTTCGCACAGCAGACGCTTGTCTCATTCCCGAAGATAAAAGTGGGCGTGGGCGCTCACCCTTGGTGGGTCGCGCAGGGCAAGATCTCCGATGAGGACAAGGCGCTCCTTCCTGACCTCGTTGCCAACGCGCGTTACATCGGTGAGGTCGGACTTGACTTCGGCAAGAATGGGCTTGCCAAGAGCGTTTTTGCGACTGACGAACAGACCAAGCAGGCGCAGATCGAAGTGCTGCGCACGATCTTCGCTGCCGCAAAGAAGAGTCCTGCGCCTTCAGTCGTTGAAGGCATCGAAGGCGCCAAAGAAGCTGGCGAAGCCAAGGGCGGACGCGTCTTCTCGTTCCATGCCGTGCGAGGCGCCGATGTGATCATGGATATGCTCGAGAAATACGAGCTGCTGGAAGATAACACGATCATCTTCCATTGGTTTTCGGGCTCGAGCGCTCAGCTGAAACGAGCGCGTGATCTGGGTTGCTCCTTCTCGGTCAACGCGTTCATGCTCCAGACGAAGCGCGGCCGAGAATATGCGAAAGCCATTCCGCTAGATCGTTTGCTCATCGAGACCGATTTGCCCGAAGAGACCTCCATCGACGCATGCGCAGAGGGCTCGCAAACGTGCAAGCAGGCTACCGAAGCGGCTGAAGCGCACTATGCATCGATGCTCGAAGAAGCCTATCGGGAAATCGTCACGTTGCGTGGGGAAGATGCGCTCGATGCTATCACGCGCAATGTGCGTAAGATCTTCCTCTAAGAAAGGGCTGCTCTGAGCTCGTCGATCGTTTCTGCAACGTTATCGCAGGCCATGAGCGTACTCATCAAGCATGCGCCATCCGCACCAGCATCGCGCACCGAAGCGATATTGTGCGTGTCGATGCCGCCGATCGCATAGACGGGAATGGCCGCGTTCGAAGTGATGCGCCTGAGGAAATCAAGGCCGCGCGGCTCTACACCAGGCTTGCATTGGGTGGTGAAGATGTGGCCAGCGATGCAGAAATCAGCTCCCTGTCGTTCGACGTGCTCGGCCTCATTGACCCCATGCACCGATACGCCCACCTCCTGAAACTCGCGCGCGAAATCAGGGTGGCGCTCGAATTCATCGTAGCTCATCTGGATCGAGGGAAAGCCCTTTGCTGCTGCGAGGTCGACGAAGGTATTCACCGTGATGCGACGGCGCTGATCGGGAAGGAGTAGCGCTTCGATGCGATCGAGCAGTGCGCCGAACTCGCGTTCAGTAAGGTCCTTCTCACGCACGATCACGCGATCGACCCCCGCATCGCACAGGGCAGCGACCCTCACCTCAAGTGGCTGGGCGCAAAGTGCGCGGTTGGTTATAGCGACGATCTGAAATGACATGGTGTTCCTATACATAAATGTAATCGTTCATGACGGGCTGTAAACCGCGCGCAGTGAGCGCAGCAACGACCTCCTCCACGCTGCGACCATCGGCGATCTCGAATTGGTCGTCGCCCTGCTCTTCGCCTTCGTGTCCGCCGATACCCGTCGAGACTCCCGCCGATATCTTCGTCGCCGCGATGTCGACCACATTGTTGCGGAAGCGTTCGCATTCACGCGTCGAGATGGTCATGCCAGCGAACGGCATGAAGATGCGATAGGCGCACATTACCTGCAGAAGCTGGCGTTCATGCACATCGTGGGGGTTGATCTCGCTGTTGTTCGTGATGGGACGCAAGCGCGGGCACGAGAAGGAAATCTCTGCATGCGGGTATTTTTTCTGCAACAGATAGGCGTGCATGCCGGTGGCGAAGGCATCCTTGCGGAAATCAGCCAGCCCGAGCAGCGCAGCGAACGCAACGCCGCGCATGCCACCCATGAGCGCGCGCTCCTGCGCTTCCATGCGATAGGGGAACACGCGCTTGTGCCCAGCAAGGTGGAGCTCTTCGTAGCGGCGTGCGTCATAGGTCTCCTGGAATACGGTCACGTAGTCGGCACCGCATTCCTGCAGGTAGGCGTATTCATCGGAGTTCATAGGATAGACCTCAAGGCCCACATTCTTGAAATACCGCGAGGCGATCTTGCAGGCTTCACCGATGTATTCCACGGTGCTCTTGGTGCGACTTTCGCCGGTGAGGATGAGCACTTCTTCAAGCCCTGTTTGGGCGATGGCTGCCATCTCTGCCTCGATCTGCTCGGTGTCGAGCTGTGCGCGACGGATTTTGTTGTGGCAGTTGAAACCGCAATAGATGCAGTAGTTCTCGCAGTAGTTCGCCAAATAGATGGGGGTGAACAGATAGACGTTATCGCCGAAGAAGCGGCGTTTCTCGCTGCGCGCTCGTTGTGCCATTTCCTCGAGGAACGGTTCGGCTGCGGGGGAGAGCAGCGCACCGAAGTCACGGGGCGTGAGCGTATCGGCTTCCAGCGCGGCGCGCACATCGGCCTCGGTGAAGCTTGTGGGGTCGTATGCGGCGAACGCCTCTTCAGCCTGAAGGCGAATGGAAGGATCGATCTGCTCCATGTCGGGCAGATAGGTGAGGTGGTCGATCTTGTTCTCGACCTCGAACACCGTTATTCCTTCCATCGGCTGATGTTCTGCGATCTTCTTACTCATTCACAACCTCCAGTTGTTTCTTTTTTGCATATGCTGATCGAGCGGCACGCGCAATCTTAGTCCGACAAGAAGCCGGTAAGGGGCGAGGATGCCACCGCTCCTTTGTCGATCACACGTCCGAGTCCAGCAAGATACGCTTCACGACCAGCTTCGATGGCGAGCTTGAATGCGTGCGCCATAGAGGCTACATCGCCGGCGGTTGCGATCGCGGTATTCGCCATGACAGCAGCTGCCCCCATCTCCATGGCTTCCGCAGCCTGCGAAGGACGCCCGATACCCGCATCCACGATGATGGGCAGGTCGATCTCGTCGATCAGGATCTGGATGAAGTCTTTCGTGGCGAGCCCCTTGTTCGATCCGATGGGCGCACCGAGCGGCATGACCGCTGCAGCACCGGCGCTGACCAGATCGCGCGCGACATTCAGATCGGGATACATGTAGGGAAGCACGATGAACCCTTCGTTCGCGAGCACTTCGGTGGCCTTGATGGTCTCGTAGTTGTCGGGCAGAAGATACTTCGAATCGCGCATGATCTCGATCTTTACGAAGTCGCCGCAGCCGAGTTCCCGCGCCAAGCGTGCAATACGCACGGCCTCTTCTGCAGTGCGCGCGCCCGAAGTGTTCGGTAAGAGCGTAACGCCTTCAGGGATATGCGCGAGGATGGAGTCGGTCTCCGAGTTGGCGCGGCGCAGCGCGAGCGTGATGATCTGCGCACCCGCATGTTCGATTGCCGCTTCCACCAGATCGAGCGAATACTTGCCCGAGCCCAAGATGAAGCGGGAATCGAAGGATTTCCCTCCGAGAACCAGGGGATCTTCAATGCTCATAGTTTTCCTTTCGTATAAGCGCGAAAAAGCGCGGTTTGTTTATCGTTGAGGCGAATCGAACTTAAGGTTCGGTCTCGCCAAGTATCAGCCGCAGGATCATGTTCGCCTGATGGCCTGCGCAAACGCCAACGCGCGGACTCGCAAGGCTCCCTTCTGTTGCAACGTCGGTGCAGCCATCGCCGCAAAGATAGAGACGCTCGAGCGCTTTGCGCGTGCGAATCGTGTTCGCAGACCCCATCCCAGCCATGCCTGAACCGCTCACGATCGTGGTATCGGGGCAGGTGGCAAGCAAGGTCTCGACGAGCAGGGCCTTTTGGTCGGGTTCGTCGAACGCTTCGCACACGATCGGGCAACCCGCGAAGAGTGTGGGCGCGTTTTTAGCGGTGACCTTCACGGAGTGCAGCTCCAGTTCAACGAAAGGATTGATCGCACGCAGCGTCTCTGCAAGCGCTTCGGCCTTCTTCATACCCACTTGCGCGCAGGTGTACTGCTGACGGTGTAGGTTCGACACATCCACCACGTCGAAGTCGACGAGCACGAGCTTGCCCACGCCAAGACGCGCCAGATGGCACGCGGCAGCAGAACCCAACCCGCCAAGCCCAGCGATGCCTACTTGTGCGTGCGCGAGCTTCTGCTGGTTTTCGGCTCCATGGCGTTTCGCTAGGGCGGCGAAGTAAGCCTCTCGTGAAAGAGCCGGCGAAGCGTGTGCAGCAGGCGCGCTCATTAGCCGCCTCCCACGAAGTGAACGATCTCGACCTTGTCGCCATCGTGAAGCAAGGTGTCATCGAAGGTGCCGCGGGGAACGATCTCGCCGTTCAATTCGACCGCGACGCGGCTGCGGTCCAGGCCGCGTTCTTCGACGAGCTTCGCAACGCTCGAACCGCTGTCTATCTCGAACTCTTCGCCATTGACGATGATCATGCCTGCCTCCTTTGCGTCCAATAAAAAAGCACCACGAAGAAACCCCACCGAAGGTGGTGAGCCCCTTCATGATGCTTGCGCGTCAATCTGGTTTCAACATACCATGATTCACCACCAAGAACAAGCACAGCAGGTCTATTGACGGCGGTTGTTCGTCATCTTTTGGACAGCCGAAGCACGTCTTTTATCTGCATCAGCGGAGAGGGCAAGGCAGCGAGGTGACTCTTCGCCGACTAAATTCGTTAGTAATAAAACCCGAGTGAAGCAGCGACGCATGAGCGCGTCTGCGAAGCAGATGCGCGAACAGGGAAGCGGGGAACCTCGTGTTTTACCCTCTCCGCTGATCGATTCATAAAAGGGTGTCGAACGACCGGGTAGTTTGTCATCTTTGGGCGGGGTATAATCGGATGCCTGATGACGAACGAACGAGGCATACCTGAAGTGCGCGTGCACAACGCGATGCGCTTGATCGAAAAGCTTGAAGCGCAGCAGGCGCTCCAGCGCGAAGAATGGGTCGCGCTCTTCGCCGCGCAACACGATCCAGCCCTCCGAGCGCATCTGTTCGAGCGCGCACGTGCGGTGCGCGATATGCATTATGGTCGCCAGGTATTCCTGCGTGGCCTCATCGAATACTCTAACTATTGCAAGAACGATTGTTACTACTGTGGGATCCAAGCGTCCAATGCAGATCTGCGTCGCTACCGCCTCGACCCTAAAGAGATCCTTACCTGTTGCGAACAGGGCTACAACCTGGGCTACCGCACCTTCGTCTTGCAGGGCGGGGAAGACCCGAAGGCCCCGCTCGTAGATATCGTCGGCGCACTGCGCACGCGCTTTCCTGATTGCGCGATCACGGTCTCGGCGGGCGAACTGCCGCGCGAGACCTACCAGCAGCTCTTTGATGCCGGGGCGGACCGGTATCTCTTGCGCCACGAAACAGCCGACCCCCACCACTATGGCAAGCTTCATCCCGCATCCATGAGCCTCGAGGAGCGCAAGGCCAGCCTGTTCACCCTGCGCGACATCGGCTTTCAGGTGGGGAGCGGATTTCTAGTAGGCGCACCAGGGCAAACGAGCGAAACGATGGCGGCGAATTTCGCGTTCTTACACGAGCTCGATCCGCACATGATCGGCATCGGTCCCTTCATTCCGCATAGCAGCACGCCGCTCGCCAGCAAACTGGCAGGCACGATGGAGGAGACCCTCTTCTTGCTTGCGTGCTTGCGACTGGCTCATCCGCGCGCGCTTCTTCCGGCAACGACCGCGCTCGCCACGATCGATCCGCAGGGGCGCATGGCTGGCCTTGAAGCGGGGGCGAACGTGATCATGCCGAATCTTACGCCTGCATCCTATCGCGGCGATTACGCGCTCTACAACAACAAGCTCGCCACCGGGCTCGAAGCAGCCGAACAGCACGGCAAGCTCGAAGCTGCTCTTGTCGCGCAAGGGTATGCGGTCGCGTCATCGCGCGGCGATTCGCTCGTTGTTTGATTGCTGTTAGATCGCAGCACAATCGTCGTTCAATGCGCCAAGACCAACCATTCAGACCGCTTTTCCTCGTCTCAAACAGACTCAAGCAAACGTACGCTCTAAAAACACGTTAAACTTTATGCACTTATGCATGAGAGGGGCCGCACCAAATTGCGGTGTTACCGATAAGGCTCAAGTCACGAGTTCGAGGAGGCTTAATGGCTCGACTTATCATCGAAGAAGCATCCGCTGCCGAAGCGGGCTTCAAGCAACTATCGCAGGAGGCAGCGCGGCGCATCGTTGCGATGCCAGCGGACCAATGTCCGGTCGAATTCACGCAATCGCTCACCCGCCTGTTCCTTTCGGAATCGTGCGGCAAATGCACGCCGTGCCGCATCGGTCTCGCGCAACTGGTCCAACTTCAGCAAGAGGTGCTCGATGGCGTGGGCACCACCGAAACGGTCGAGCTCATCGCCAGCACGGCGCAGGGAATCCTGGACAGCGCCGATTGCGCGATCGGCCACGAAGCAGCTCGCATGGTACTCAAAAGCCTGCGTTCCTTCGAAGGGGATTATCGCTCGCATGCCGAGCGCGACCTCTGCTCCGCCGAACGCAACACCTATGTTCCCTGCCAGGGCACGTGTCCTGCACATATCGACATTCCGGGTTACATCGCGCTGGTGAACGCGGGCCAGTACGAAGATGCCCTGCGTGTGATCCGCAACGATAATCCGCTGCCCACGGTCTGCGGGTATGTGTGCGAACACCCCTGCGAATTCACCTGCCGCCGGAGCCTTGTGGACGATGCGGTGAACATCTGCGGCATCAAGCGCTACGCGGCCGACCACGCAAGCCCCTACGCTCCGCAGCAAAACCTCGCCCCCACGGGCAAGAAGATCGCCGTGATCGGCGGCGGCCCGGCGGGTCTTTCGGCAGCGTATTATCTGCAGCTGATGGGTCACGACGTTTCCGTTTACGATCAGCGCTCGAAACTTGGCGGCATGGTGCGCTACGGCATTCCCGATTATCGCCTGCCGCAGGAAAAGCTCGATCAAGACATCGATTTCATCCTTTCAACAGGCGTGAAGGCATTCACCAATACCACGATCGGCACCGACCTCACGTATGAGGATCTCGCGAACGATTTCGACGCGATCTATCTTTCGGTGGGTGCGCACGACGAGAACAAGCTCGGCTGCCCGGGCGAGGACGCCGAAAACGTGCTCTCGGCGGTACGGTTCTTGCGTGCTGCTGGCGATGGTCTTGCCCCTGATCTTACGGACAAGCGCGTGGTCGTCGTTGGTGGCGGCAACGTTGCGATGGACTGCACGCGTACGGCGCGTCGTTTGGGCGCGGCAAGCGTTGAATGCGTCTATCGCCGGCGCATCGCGGACATGACCGCGCTTCCTGAAGAGATCGAAGAAGCGATGGCTGAAGGTTGCCAGATCTCCGAGCTCATGGCACCGATCCGCATCGAGGCGGATGCGACTGGCGCGGTGCGCGCGCTCGTGGTGCAACCGCAATACATCGGCGCAGTGGGGGCAGATGGCCGTCCGAAGCCTCAGGCAGCGAACGTTGCCGAAGTGGAGATTCCCTGCGATGTAGTCATCGTGGCTATCGGTCAGAAGATCAACACCGATGCCTTCGCGCATGTGATCGCCACCGAACGTGGACGCATTCTGGCGAACGATCAGGGTGCCCTTGCCGATCACAACGGCCTGTTCGCAGGTGGAGATGCGGTCACGGGTCCAGCAACGGTCATTCGCGCGATTGCGGCAGGCAAGGTGGCTGCAGCCAACATCGATGAAGCGCTCGGCTTTCACCATAACGTGCACGACGAAGTCACGATTCCCGCCCCGCTCACCACGCGGCCGGCAACCGGGCGTGTCGAACAGACGAACCGCAGGTTCGCCGAGGCGATCAAAGACTTCGACATTGCGAAGAACGGCATGACGCAAGATGAGGTCGAGCAGGAAACGAGCCGCTGCCTGCGCTGCGACCATCACGGCTTTGGCAAAGTTTGCGGAAAGGAAGCACTGGTATGGTAAAGCTCACGATAGACGACACTTCCGTAACCGTTGAAGACGGTGCCACCATCCTCGATGCTGCCAAGGCGGCGAACATCAGCATTCCGACGCTGTGCTACTTCAAGGGGCTGTGCGATATCGGCGCCTGCCGCGTGTGCTGCGTGGAGGTCGAAGGCGATGAGCGCCTGAGCGCCGCGTGCAACACGCCAGCCACAGAAGGCATGGTGGTTCGTACGCGCTCCGACCGCGCAGAAGCAGCGCGCAAGACGAATCTCGAGCTCATTCGCTCGCGCCACGATCTTGATTGTCGCAATTGCGTGCGTTATGGCACGTGCCGCTTGCAGTATCTGCTGAAATCCTATGGCCTGGCTGGCCCTGATGCCGCGCCTGCCATCTACCCTCAAGAACTTCCGCGCGGCAAGCGTGCCGAGTGGGATCCGCACGCGATCATCCAGCGCAACGCGAGCCGCTGCATCCAATGTGGCCGCTGTGTGGCTGCCTGCAAGAAGCTGCAGGGCATTGGCGTGTGGGAATTCATCGGCACGGGCTCGCGCTCGAGCATCGGGGTGGCCGATAATCGCACGATGCGCGAAGCTGGCTGCGTGGCGTGCGGCCAGTGCATCACTCACTGCCCGGTCGGCGCGCTTTCCGAGCGCGACGATATCACCCGTCTGCGTGCGGCGATCGCCGACCCCGAGGTAACCACGGTGGTGCAGATCGCGCCCGCAACGCGCACGGCGTGGGCGTCCTCGTTCGGCAAGCAAGACGGTGAACTGGGCGTGGAGCGCATGTGTGCTGCGCTCAAGGAAATGGGCGTGGACTACCTGTTCGACACGGTGTTCGCCGCCGACCTCACCATCATGGAAGAGGGCACCGAGCTCTTGAACATCGTGAAAGCGAGCGAGACCGATCGCTTGCCGCTGTTCACCTCATGCTGCCCTGGTTGGGTGAATTTCGCGCGCACGCGCTACCCCGAATCCATCGCTCAGCACCTTTCGTCGGCGAAGAGCCCGATGCAGATGTTCGGCGCCGTGGTGAAGACCTGGTTCGCGGAGAAGAATGGCCTTGCGCCAGAGAAGATCTTCTCGGTTGCGCTCATGCCGTGCACCGCGAAGAAGGTGGAGGTCGCACTGCCGGGCATGTCCTCGAACCCTGGCGTGCCCGATATGGACGCATCGCTCACTACCCGCGAATTCGCGCGCATGATCGCTCAGAGCGAGATCGACGTTGAAGCGCTCGAAGATGTGCCGCTCGATGATCCGCTCGACAAGGGCACGGGTGCAGGCGTGATCTTCGGCACGACCGGCGGCGTGATGACCGCAGCGCTCCGTACCGCAGCCGCGATCATGACCGGCTCGAACCCCGAACCCACTGGCTTCGAGTTCGCTCCTGCCGCCGAAGGCTCCTGGAAGGAAGCGGTGTTCGACTTGGCAGGGACGCCGATCCGCTGTGCGGTCGTGCATGGGCTGGCGAACACTGACCAGCTTATCGCGGCGCTCGATGCGGGCACGGTGGACTACGACTTCATCGAAGTGATGGCCTGTCCTTCGGGATGCGCTGGCGGTGGTGGTCAGCCGATCGATGGCAGCGACCGCGAACTGGGCTTTGCGCGTGGTGCGGTGCTGCACACGCTCGACACCGATGCGCCCGTGCGCTTCTCGCATGAGAATCCCGTCATCGAGACGATCTATGCGGAATACTTCGGCGAACCGGGCTCCGAGCGTGCCGAAGAGCTCCTGCATGTGCACGCGCACTAAAACCGCAGGTCGCGCTTACCTTCTTTGATGTCCGCAAGATTCTTCTCGAGCACGGCATAGACCGGCGCGCGCTTGAAGTCTTCGTTTGCCATCTCGGCATCGATGAGCGCTTCGCCAAGCGCCCGAGCTTCAGGCGAGGCGTAGTCGAGCAGGTATTCTTCAAGCGTCATAAGAGCATTCGGGTGACAGAAGCCTGCAATCTGTTCGTTCTTACAGAGCTCCATGAAGCGATCGCCCTGGCGTCCTGCACGATAGCACGCCGTACAGAAGCTGGGAATGTAGCCGAGCTCCATGAGCCAGCTGACCACTTCGTCCAAGCTGCGGTTGTCGTAGACGTTGAACTGTGCGGTGCTCTCGTCTTCGTCCTCTTCGCTCACGTATCCGCCCACGCTCGTGCGCGATCCGCCGGAGATTTGCGATACGCCCAGCTCAAGAAGTTGTTCGCGCATGGCTTGTGGCTCGCGCGTCGAGATGATGAGGCCGGTGTAGGGAACGGCGATGCGGATGCACGCGACGATCTTCGCGAACACATCGTCGGGCACACCGTTGTCGAAGGTATCGGGGTCGATATCGTCTGCCGGGCGCACGCGCGGCACGCTGATCGTGTGCGGACCTACGCCGAACACTGCTTCGAGATGTTCGGCATGCATGAGCAGCCCAGCGAATTCGTAGGCATAGCCCTCCAGGCCGAAGAGAACGCCCAGGCCCACATCGTCGATGCCCGCTTCCATCGCGCGGTCGTGCGCTTCGGTGTGGTAGGCGTAGTTGCTCTTCGGTCCCGTGGGATGAAGTTCCTCATAGCGCTCTTTGTGGTAGGTCTCCTGAAACAGGATATAGGTACCGATCTCGGCTTCCTTGAGCTTGCGGTAGTTCTCGACCGTGGTAGCTGCGATGTTCACGTTCGCGCGACGGATCGCGCCGTTCTTGTGCTTGATCGAGTAGATGGTCTGAAGGCTCTCGAGCACGTACTCGATCGGATTGTTGATCGGGTCTTCGCCCAGCTCGATCGCAAGGCGCTTGTGACCCTGGTCCTGCAGCGCGATCACTTCGGCGGCGATCTCTTCTTGGGTGAGCTTCTTGCGCGGGATCGTCTTGTTCTGCAGATGGTACGGGCAGTACACGCAGCCGTTCATGCAGTAATTCGACAGATAGAGCGGCGCGAAGAGCACGATGCGATTGCCGTAATGGTCGTCCTTGATCGCGCGCGCCAGCGCGAAGATGCGCTCGATGCGCGCTTTGTCTTCGCAGGCCAGAAGCACGCTCGCTTCGCGGTGGGTGAGCCCGTTCCCTTCGGCGGCTTTCTCGAGGATGCGATCGACGAGCGCGAGGTCGGCGGCATCGGCGCGGGCAGCTTCGAGGGTTGCGAGGATCTCTTCGTGGTTGATGAATTCTTCCGCGTGGGGGGAGGCGGGATCATAGGGCGGGGTAGCAGTGGTCATGGGCTCTTTTGTTCCGATCGCGCGTAACGGGTTTTTCATAATCGAGGAATATAATACGAATGCGTAAAGAATACCAGCAAACACGCGCGCCGTGCGGTGTTTCTGTGAACTCTAAGGAAAGAATCCATGGTCTCTGAACACAACGTCTCGACTCCTTCGCTCGATCTTGACCAGCGTGACGCGCTTTCGGCCACGCCGAAGGGGATGCGCATCACGATCGGGCTGTTCGGCGGGCGCAATGCGGGCAAGAGCAGTGTGGTGAATGCGCTCGCGCGCCAGCCCGTGAGCATCGTGAGCGAAGTGCCAGGCACCACGACCGATCCGGTCGAGCGAGCGATGGAGCTTCTGCCGCTTGGTCCTGTGCTCTTCGTCGACACGGCGGGGATCGATGACGATGCCGAAGTGGTGGGGCAGTTGCGTGCTGAGACCACGCGCAAGGCGATGAAGGGCTGCGACCTGGCGCTGCTCGTGTATGAGCAGGGCACGTGGGGAGAGGTGGAGCGCGATCTGCTGACGGATCTTGAGCGTGAAGCGATCCCTGTGGTGGTCGTGGCGAACAAGATCGACCTTGCGAGCGAGGGGGCTGCGAGCGATAAGGCAGGGAGCGATGGGGTTGGGAGCGACTTCGATCAAGCGGTGCGCGTTTCAGCAACTGAGCGTACAGGCATGGGCGAGCTGCTCCAAGCGATTATCGATGCCGCCCCTGAAAGCTTGCTTGAGGATCCGCCGCTTGCGCGCGACCTGGTCAATCCAGGAGATACGGTCGTGCTCGTCGTTCCGATCGACAAGGAAGCGCCCAAGGGTAGGCTGATCTTACCGCAGGTGCAAACAGCCCGCGATCTGCTCGATGGGGGAGCGCTGCCTTATTTGGTGCGCGATACCGAGCTTTCGGCCGCGCTCGCTTCGCTCAAAGAGCCACCCGCGCTCGTCATCACCGATTCGCAGGTGTTCCATCAGGTGGCTGAGATCGTTCCCGAGGAGATTCCGCTCACGGGCTTTTCCGTGATCATGGCGCGCGCAAAGGGAGACATCCATGTGCAAGCCGCGGCGCTTCAGGTGCTTGCGCAGCTGGGCGAAGACGCGCGCATTCTTATCGCTGAAGCGTGTACGCACCACCCGATCTCGGAGGATATCGGCACGGTGAAGATCCCGCGTTTGTTGCGCAAGAACCTGGGCGAAGGCATCACGATCGACCATGTTCAGGGCAAAGACTTTCCGAGTGATCTTTCAAGCTACGATCTGGTGATCCATTGCGGAGCATGCATGTTCACCAGACGCGCGATGCTCTCGCGCATCCAAGCGTGTGAACAGGCAGGCGTGCCCATCGCGAACTACGGCATGGTGTTGGCGCACTTCGCAGGTATCGCCCAGCGCGCGCTGGCCCCCTTCGCCCTCGTGTGACAAACTACCCGGTCGTTCGACATCTTTTTTAGTTCGATCAGCGCCGAGCGCGAGACACGAGGTTCCCCGCTTCCCTGTTCGCGAATCAGCGCATGCTGATTCGCTCATGCGTCGCTGCTTTGCTCGGGTTTTATTATTAACGAATTTAGTCGGCAAAGAGTCACCTCGTTGCCTCACCCTCTCCGCTGATCGAGCATAAGACGATGCCTGCGAAGTAGCGGTGATTTATAATCGAGTATGAGAAATGAATGCGCGACGAAGGCGCACACCTGCGCAGTACGAAGGATGGAAGATGGATCTTACTCCTGGAGCGAAAGCCTACGGCTTCACGGTTGAAACACACGAGAATCTGCCCGAGATCGACGGCACCGCAACCCTCATGCGCCACGAAAGCGGCGCGCGCCTGCTCTATCTGGCAAACGATGACAACGACAAAGCCTTCTCCATTGGCTTCAAGACCCCACCGGTGAACGACACGGGCGTCTTCCACATCTTGGAGCATTCGGTGTTGTGTGGTTCGGACAAGTTTCCAGTGAAGGAACCGTTCGTGAATCTGCTCAAGAGCTCGATGCAAACATTCTTGAACGCCATGACCTTCGCAGACAAGACGGTCTATCCCGTTTCGAGCACGAACGAGAAAGACCTGATGAACCTTATGGACGTCTATCTCGATGCGGTGCTGCATCCTGCCATCTACAAGCGCAAAGAGATTTTCGAACAGGAGGGTTGGCACTACGAGCTCGAGAACACAGACGCGCCGCTCACGTATAACGGTGTGGTGTTCAACGAGATGAAGGGCGTTATGTCCGACCCTGACAACGTGCTCTTCGACGCGCTCCAAGCGGCGCTCTTTCCCGATACCGCCTATCGTTTCGAGTCGGGTGGCCTGCCGAGCGCGATCCCGAACCTCACCTACGAGGATTTCCTCGACAATCACGCGCGCCACTATCAGCTGAACAACAGCTACATCACGCTTTATGGCAACCTCGACATCGACAAGATGCTCGGTTTCTTGGATGCGAACTATCTCTCCGCGAACAAAGCGCCAAAACCTGCCGGCGCGCCGAACCCGCTTGTGATCCAAGACCCTGTTGAAGCGCTCGATGTGGTGGTCGAGATGAACACTTCGCCCGAAAACGCATGCGCGGCTCTCGGCTATGTGGTCGGTACGGCGGCAGACAACGAGCGCATCATCGCTGTCGACATCCTCATGGATGCCCTCATGGGCTCGAACGAAGCACCGCTGAAGAAGGCGCTGCTCGAGGCAGGGTTCGCGGGTGATGTGTTCGACTACATGAACAAATCGATCCTGCAGCCCTTCGTTCTGATCGAAGCGAAAGGCATTGAGGCTCAAAAAGCGCACGTATTCAAGGAATGCCTCGAGCGCGAAGTGCGCAAGCTCGTGAAGCGTGGCATCGACAAGCAGCTGATCGAAGGTGCGATCGCGCATGCGGAATTCGTGATGCGCGAAGGCGATTTCGGCACATCAACGGGCGTGATCCTGGCGGTGAATGCGCTTTCTGCCTGGCTCTACGATGATGCCCAGGCCATAGGCCCGCTGCGCTACGAAACCACGTTCGCCATGCTGCGCGAGAAGCTCGAGACCGACTACTTCGAGAAGTTGCTCGCAGAGGTGGTGCTCGAGAACGACCATCGCGCCTTCGTTGAAGTGGTGCCCACCGCCAAGGAGTCGAGTGAGGAGGCAGAGCGCCTTGCTGCCATCAAGCAGACGCTCGGCACCGCACAGCTCGAGGCTATCATGGCCGAGGCCGAAGAACTACACCGCATTCAGATGGAGCCCGACAGCCCCGAAGCACTCGCCACGCTTCCGCTGCTCGAACTCTCCGACATCGCACAAACGCCTGCGGAGCCAGAGTGGCATTTCGAGGCAGGCACGCCGTTGCCTAGCATCATCCATGAAGTGCCCACGCATGGCATCGACTATCTGTCCTACTATTTCTCGCTCGATCACGTGACGTACGATGAACTGCCCTACGTCACGCTGCTCGCGAACTTGCTCGGCAAGCTCGATACCGAACACTACACCGCCTCCGAGATCGATACGCTCTCGCAACTCTACCTGGGACGCTTGCGTTTTTCCGCCACCACCTACGAGAACGAGACACTTGCTCAAGGCATCGCGCCGAAATTCATCGTTTCTGCAAGCGTGCTGTCGAAGAATCTCGACCATGCCATCATGTTGCCGAAAGAGATCTGGGCGCACACGCGCTTCAACGATCCCGAGCGCATCAAGACCATCTTGTTGCAGCAGCGCATTTCCATGGAGCAGAATTTCCAGGCCATGGGTCACACGAGCGCGCTGGCGCGTGTTGCCGCCGGTCTCACGCCCGCAGGCAAGCTGCTCGATCAGCTCGCTGGCATCGATTTCTATCAGTTTCTGTGCGATCTGCTCGCGCACTTCGACGAACGTGCGGAGGGCCTCATCGAGAAGCTCGAAGCGGTGGCGAAGCGCGTGTTCACCGACGATGTGGTCCTGAGCTTCACCGGTACGCAAGAAGACCTGGTGCGCGTGTGGGAAGCGGGCGGGACCTTCGATCTTGAAGAGGGATTTGCTGGCTGCGAACGGACGCTCGTTGTCCCTGAGCCAGTGCCGCAAAACGAAGCCTTCATCGTGCCGAGCGACGTTTGCTATGTGGGCGCAGGCACGAATCGCACGGCGATCGAGGCGGTTCCCTTCGATGGAACGACCAATATCGTCACGCGCGTGCTTTCGTACGACTACCTCTGGAATGAGGTGCGCGTGAAGGGCGGTGCGTATGGCGCAGGCTTCAAGGCAACGCGTACGGGCACGGTCATGTTCTATTCGTTCCGCGATCCGAATCTCGATCATACGGTGGAGGTCTATAACGGCTCTGGTGCATGGCTTGCCGATTTCGATCCCAGCGAAGCGGAACTGCGCGGTTATATCATCAGTGCGGTTGCAGGCTACGATGCTCCGCTCAAGCCGCGTGCTCTCGCGCAGCGCCAGGATAACCACTATTTCGCCAGCTTACCAGCGGATTATCGTGCGCGCTTGCGTGCCGAGATGCTCTCGACCACCATCGAAGATCTTCGTGCGCGCGGCACGGCGCTCGAAGGTTTGAAGGAGCATGAGGTCGTTTGCATCTTCGGTGGCAAGGAACAGATCGAGGCATCTGATCTTGATTTGAAGATCACAACGCTATACTAGAGAAATCTCTTCACAGCCGCGCGCTATCGAGCGCAGCTCGTTCGGGGAAGAGCGGCGGCGTTCTCGCGATGCCGGGTGAAGAAACAGCTTGTTGACGAAAGCCTGTAAGCCGCATTTCTGCTATAAGCTTGTGGGCAGATGATAAGGAGATTGAAATGAACACTCTTGCGCAAAATCAAAAGGTCGTCAAAGGCCTGAGCATTGCCGCGATCGTGATTTCGGCGCTGGCGATCGTTTTTAGCCTAGTGATGGTCTTCACGGCTTCGGCCACGCTCGCTTATGTGAGCGAGACTATTGAAGAGTACTCGAGCTTGAGTAGCTATTATTCTAGTTACTACTATGGCTATGTTGATCCCGACGAACTTGCTGCGATGTCGTTTGCTGCGACCGCCATGGTCGCGCTCGCGGTCTTCGCGGTCATTTCTGGTGGCTTCCAGCTCTTCGTGTCGATCTTTATCTTCCTGAAGCATAAGGACACGACGAAGCTCAAGACGCTCTTCGTGCTTGCGATCATCGCAGCTGTTGCAAGCTTGGTCGTGGGCGGTATCGTGAATATCGTGCTCTTCGTGCTCATGGCGGTGTTCATCTATAAGATGCGCAAGGCCATCGCGCCTGCTCCTGCGGCGATGAACGTAGCTGCTGCGCCTGCTCAAACTCCAGTGGCAGCGGCGGCTCCTGCAGCTGCAGCAGCCGCGCCAGTAGCGGCGACCCCTGCACCCGCAGCTCCCGCGCCGGCTCCAGCACCAGCTCCTACGCCAGTAGCGGCGACCCCTGCTCCTGCAACCGCTACGCCCATTCCGCCAGCACCTCCCGCTCCTGGTGCAGCACCCACTCCTGCTCCTGCACCTGCACCTGCCGAAGCGGTTGCGCCGAGTGTTCCTGTTGAAACGATGCAGGCGGTCGAGGCAGAGCTCGACGCTGAGCTGACCGAAGCTATCGCTGAAGAGACCGCTGAGGTTGCAGCTGCTGAAGCACTGGGTAGTGCAGCAGCGGATCGCGCTGTCGATCAAGCAGTCAACGGCGCAAAAGCAGGCGAAGTCGACGTGGTTGAAGAGGTTGTCGCCACCGAAGCGATCAACGAGGTCACCAACGACAAGAAGAGCGAATAGCTCTATAAGCTACAGAAGCTTGCAAGGCCAGCGGAATCCCGCTGGCCTTTCTTTTCTCTGACCGCCCCTCAGGCGTAAGCCCCTTGTGGCAACGAGCAAGGAAAGCGGGTGGGCTTCGTTCACCGTTTTCCGTTTACAAAGCGAAAGAATCGATCGTAGGTAAAACGCTCTATACTAGTAGCGACAAAAACCGCAAGAGGGAAGGCGAACATGATGAAAACGCGCATCGGCATTCTGGGATACGGAAACTTGGGCAAAGGTGTTGAGCTGGCTGCTCGTCAAAATGACGACATCGAGCTGGTCGCCATCTTCTCGCGTCGCGACCCAAGCACCATCACTCCGCTCACTGCTGGTGTACCGGTCTTCTCGGTTGACGATATCGAAGCCCATACGAACGATATCGACGTGCTCGTGCTGGGTGGTGGTTCCGCAACTGATCTGCCCGAACAGACGCCGAAATACGCCAAGCTCTTCAACGTGGTCGATTCGTTCGACACGCACGCGAACATCCCGCAGCACTTCGCAGCAGTTGATGCGGCTGCGAAGGAGGCGGGTAAGATCGGTATCATCTCGGTAGGCTGGGACCCAGGCATGTTCTCGGTCGCACGCCTCTATGCGAATTGCATTCTGCCCGAAGGCGCGGATTACACGTTCTGGGGTCGTGGCGTTTCCCAGGGTCATTCGGATGCGATCCGTCGCGTGCCGGGTGTGCTCGATGCGCGCCAGTATACGGTCCCGGTCCAAAGCGCACTCGACGCGGTGCGCAGCGGTGCGAACCCTGAGCTCACCACGCGCGAAAAGCACACGCGCGAATGCTTCGTAGTTGCTGAAGAAGGCGCCGACCTGGCTGCTATTGAAAAGGCCATCGTTGAGATGCCGAACTACTTCGCCGATTACGACACCACGGTCACCTTCATCACGCAAGAAGAGCTCGATCGCGATCATAAGGGCATTCCGCATGGCGGCTCGGTCATCCGTACGGGCGCAACGGGTGCGAACAAAGAGAACAAGCACGTGATCGAATTCTCCCTCACGCTCGATTCCAACCCTGAATTCACGGGTAGCGTGCTCGTGGCCTGCGCACGCGCAGCGCATCGCATGAGCGAAGAGGGCATGACCGGCTGCAAGACTATCTTCGACATTCCGCCAGCATATCTGAGTGCTCACTCAGGTGAAGAGCTGCGCGCACACATGCTCTAGTCTTTCCTAAAAGCAGCCCGGGCGCGCTCGATGCGCCCGCTGAGGGCAGCTAAGGTTCACCGATGATCTTTCTCGAAAAGGTAAAGCTCTACATTCCCGGCATTCTCGTTTGCGCTGCTATCGCGCTTGGCTGCACCTTCCTCGGTCAGGCGTTTCCGCTGATCGGCGGCCCGGTTTTCGGTATCTTGGCAGGCATGGCCATCGCGCTCGTGTGGAAGCGTCGCGATCGCACGAGCCAAGGCATCACGTTCACCTCGAAGAAGATCCTGCAGTATGCGGTCATCCTGCTGGGGTTCGGCCTGAACTTGGCGGAAGTGGTACGCGTGGGCGCGCAATCGCTGCCCGTGATCGTCTCCACCATCGCCACAGCGCTCATCGTGGCATTCGTGCTCTGCAAAGCGCTCCACATTCCTGAACGCATCGCAACGCTGGTGGGCGTAGGCTCTTCCATCTGCGGCGGCTCGGCCATTGCGGCAACGGCGCCGGTCATCAAGGCGCGCGATGAAGAGGTCGCGCAGGCCATCTCGGTCATCTTCCTGTTCAACGTGATCGCTGCGCTCGTGTTCCCCACGCTCGGCAGCGTGTTGGGACTCTCCAACGAAGGCTTCGCGCTCTTCGCGGGCACCGCGGTGAACGACACCTCTTCGGTCACCGCTGCGGCGGCGGCTTGGGATGGCATGCATCCGGGCGCGAACACGCTCGACCAGGCAACCATCGTGAAGCTCACGCGAACGCTCGCCATCATTCCGATCACCTTCGTGCTCGCGTTGTGGGGTGCGCACAAGGTGAAGAGGGCGCACAAGCAAAAGCGCGCCGAGCTGGCAGCTGCTCATGAGGATCGCGCCGCTGAGCTGGAAGGCGAAGTGCATGAGCTCCATAATGAAGGCTTCAGCCTGAAACGCTCGTTTCCGCTGTTCATCCTCTACTTCTTGCTCGCTTCGCTTATCACCACCATCGCGCTTGGTTGCGGCGTATCGACAGAAGTATTCGCGCCCATAAAGACGCTCTCGAAATTCTTCATCACCATGGCCATGGTCGCGATTGGCCTCAACACCGATCTGGTGAAGCTGGTGAAATCAGGCGGCAAGCCCATCTTCCTTGGTTTCTGCTGCTGCCTTGCTATTGCGGGCGTGAGCCTGGGGATGCAGTACCTGTTGGGCCTCTGGTAGTTGCGCCGCTGGCCTTTGGCGTGCAAGCCTGCATGCAAACCTGCGAACATCTCGCGAAGAAGACGCCCGAGTAAGGCGCCTGAACTCCTTTCATAGCCTCGGGCATATCGGTCGCGTCTTGACCGATATGTTTTACTGTCTTGTCAGCTGTCTTCACATCTGCCATACTTGCTCAAAAGATTGAAGGGGATGGCTACCTTGCCAACTGATACAGAACTTGTCGCGCGCATTGAAGAGCTGAAAGCCGAGCGCGACGCGGTCATTCTGGCGCATTTCTACGTTGAAGATGCAGTCCAGGATGTTGCCGATCACACCGGGGATTCCTACAACTTGAGCAAACTCGCTGCCGATCTCGATTGCGCAACCATCGTGTTCGCAGGCGTGCAGTTCATGGGCGAGAGCGCGAAGCTCTTAAGTCCGAATAAGACCGTTATCTTACCGAATCCGCAGGCAGATTGCCCGATGGCCCACATGGTCACGAAGGAGACAGTGGATGCAGCGCGCGCTGAATACGACGATCTTGCCGTGGTTTGCTACGTGAACTCCACGGCAGAGATCAAATCGTGGTCGGATGTGTGCGTTACCTCATCGAACGCGCTCAAGATCTGCCAGAACCTGCCGCAGCACAATATCCTGTTCATTCCCGACCAGAATCTTGGTCGCTATATCGCTTCGCTCGTGCCCGAGAAGAATTTCATCTTCAATGATGGCTACTGCCCGATCCATCAGGACATCTCGCCTGATGAGGTGCGTGCGCTCAAGGAAGCGCATCCAAACGCGCTCGTGCTCGCGCATCCTGAATGCAACGCGCAAGTCTGCGAGCTAGCCGATTACCTCGGCTCGACTGCGGGCATCATCGATCGTGTGGTGACCGGCGAAGAGACCGACTACATCATCTGCACCGTGGTGGGTGTTGCACATGAGATCGCCAAGCGCCTGGGTAGCGAAGCGGACAACAAGCAGCTTCATTTCCCCGCAACCACACCGCGCTGCGAGGATATGTCTTCGATCACGCTCGAGCAGATCGCCGAAGCGCTCAAGAACACCACCGAAGAGGTTGAGGTCGAAGCTGAATTCGTGCCTGCGGCCAAAGAAACGCTCACGCGCATGCTCGAGCTTTCATCGTGATGCAGCCGATTGGCGGCTACGTGCACATGCTCGGCCAGTCGCGCGAATGGCGAGGATAGAACCGCGCGAGCTCACCTAAAACCGCTTGCGTTTTCACTATAAGAGGAACGGACAATGGTAAACGACGAAACATATGATGTGGTCATCGCAGGCTGCGGAGCCGGTGGCCTCTACACGGCGCTCAATCTGCCGAGCGATCTGAGCATCCTGATGATCGCGAAGACCGAAGTGGACGAATGCGATTCGATGCTCGCGCAGGGCGGCATTTGCGTGCTGCACGATGAAGACGACTACCAAGCCTTCTTCGACGATACGCTGCGCGCTGGCCACGGGGAGAACAGGCACGAGAGCGTGGATATTATGATCCGCTCCTCACGTGCGGTGATCAACGACCTGATCGATTATGGCGTCGATTTCGCGCGCACCGAAACGGGCGAACTTGCCTACACGCGCGAAGCGGCCCATTCGCGTCCGCGCATCTGCTTCCACGAAGACACTACGGGAAAAGAGATCACCACCCGGCTACTGGCGGCAGTGCGCCAAAAGAGCAACGTCGAGATTCGCGCGTACACGACTATGGTCGACATCATCGAGCAGAATGACGTGTGCTGCGGCATTATCGCAGAAGACGCGCAAGGCGATGCGTATCGCATTCGCGCGCGCTTCACAGTCATGGCGACCGGCGGCATCGGCGGTCTTTACGAGCACTCGACGAACTTCCCGAGCCTCACCGGCGATGCGTGTCGCATTGCACGCGAACATGGCGTTGAGCTGGAAAACATGGATTACGTGCAGATCCATCCAACGAGCCTCTACACGGGGCGCCCCGGGCGCGCGTTTCTGATCTCGGAATCATGTCGCGGCGAAGGCGCGATCCTCCTCGATGCGCAAGGCAAGCGCTTCACCGACGAGCTGCAGCCACGCGATGTGGTCTCAGCTGCTATTCATGCGCAGATGGAGGCTGAAGGCAGCAAGCACGTGTGGCTCTCGTTCGAGAATATCGAGCCCGAGACGATCCATCATCATTTTCCGAGCATCTATCAGAAGTGCCTTGAAGAAGGCTACGACATAACCAAGGAACCGATCCCGGTGGTACCTGCTCAGCATTACTTCATGGGTGGCGTTCACGTGGACAGCGATTCGCAGACCACCATGCAGCATCTCTTCGCCGTGGGCGAGACCAGCTGCAACGGCGTGCATGGGGCCAACCGTTTGGCGAGCAACAGCCTGCTTGAGAGCCTCGTGTTCGCGAAAAGGGCAGCGCAGAAGATCGTGGCGGACCGGAGCGCTAATGTCACGCCGTTCAAGCAGGAGATCCCAGTGTATCGTGAAGCGCAGATACTCGTTGAGCCGCACCTGCAGCGCGAAGCAGAATGCGTGCGCGATCGCGTGTTCGCCCGCCGTCGTTAGTCTGTTCGAACGAGAAGGAACCCTATGGATCTGGCAGCACTCAATCTTATCGCTGAAAAGCATATCCGTACCGCCCTTGAAGAGGACCTCAATCATGGCGATGTGTCAGCCGCGGCGGTAGTGCCAGCTGGCGCGCAAGCAACGGTCGAGCTTATCGCAAAGCAAGAAGGTGTAATCGCAGGACTCGACGTGTTCGAGCGCACGTTCCACCTGCTCGATCCTGCGGTATGCGTGGAGCGGTTCGTGGCTGATGGCTCTCGTGTCGAGGTCGGTCAGCTGCTCGCACGCATTTCGGGTGATGCGTTCGTCCTGCTCGCCGCCGAACGAACCGCGCTCAACTACCTGCAGCGCATGAGTGGCGTTGCAACGTACACGCGCCAGATTGCTGATCTGCTCGAGGGCAGCAAAACCACGCTCGTGGACACGCGCAAGACCACGCCAGGCATGCGCATCTTCGAGAAAGATGCCGTTCGCTTGGGTGGCGGCGTGAACCATCGCTACAACCTTTCCGAGAGCGTGATGCTCAAGGACAACCATATTGCGGCAGCAGGTGGTATCAAAGCAGCCGTCGAAGCAGCGCGCAAGACGGCATCGTTCACGAGCATGATCGAGGTCGAGACCGAAGATCTTGACATGGTGGCAGAGGCGCTCGAGGCGGGTGCCGACATCATCATGCTTGACAACATGGACCACGACACCATGGCGCGCGCGATCGAGCTTATTGGCGATCGTGCGCTTACGGAATGCTCGGGCAACATCACGCGTGACAACGTGCAGACCTACATCGATCTGGGTGTTGATTTCATCTCGAGCGGCGCGCTGACCCATTCGGCGGGCATCCTCGATTTGAGCATGAAGAACTTGCGGATCGAAGCATAACAAAGCTTGTTGAGAATCAAGAGCGCAGTTCAGAGAGATAGATGGAAGCTACGACTATAAAAGGAGGCGCGTTGACCGGCCAAGAGCGAAGAGCAGAGATCATGAACATCCTGCGTCAGAGCACGATGCCCCTCTCAGGTGCGGCATTGGGCAAGCAGCTTGGTGTTTCGCGCCAGGTGGTGGTCCAAGATATCGCGCTCTTGCGTCAATCGGGTGAAGAGATCTATGCGACGAACCGTGGCTACGTGACGGGAGTGGCGAACGCCCGCCCAAAGCGTCTGTTCAAAGTGCATCATACGATCGAGCAAACCGGCGATGAGCTCAATCTGATGGTCGATCATGGGGTCGTGGTGGAGAACGTTATCGTGAACCACCGAACCTATGGCAGGCTCTCAGCTAACCTGGGTTTTCGCAATCGCCGTGACGTGGCGCGCTTCCTCAACGAACTTGCCACGGGAGCTTCCACGCCACTGATGAACATCACCTCGGGCTATCATTTCCACGAGGTGAGCGCCGATTCCGAAGAGGTGCTCGATGAGCTTGAAGCCGCGCTAGGCGAAGCGGGCTTCCTTGCCGAACTGACCGAGTTCGAACAACAGCACTTCTAATTCGTGATCTTCGGCTGGCGATCGATGAAGGAAACTTGCGGCCAGACGAAGCCTGTGTGAATGCGGTCGATCGCGATGTTCGCGCGCTTCTCCTTCTTGTGCTGCGATTCTTCCTGACAAGCATCCACGAAACGCTCGAAGAGCAGATTCATGGAATTGCGCGTGCCCAAGAATTCGGGGTGCCACTGCACGCCGATCGTGAAGGGCTTGCCGGGGTGTTCGATGGCCTCGATCAACCCCTGATCGTCATACGCTGCAGCGCGCAGTTCGGGCGCGAGCTCGAATATCCCCTGATGATGCATGGAATTCACCTGAGTTGAATGCGTCTGCAGGATGCGCGCCAAGCTTCCGCGGGGCTCGAGCGTTACATGGTGTGATGGCTCGGAGAAGGGCAGTGTCTGGAAGTGGTTCGCGAAATGCGTTTGCTGCTTCGTTTGCGTGGCAAGGTCGAGATGCAAGCTGCCGCCGTAGAAGACGTTCAGCATCTGCATGCCGCGGCAGATACCCATGATGGGCACGTCGAATTCATCGCTGTAGCACAAGATCAGATGCTCGAGCTCTTCGCGGCCAGGCAGATGATCGGTCACGCTCGGATCGTCTTCGGTGTCCCCATAACGCACGGGATCGATATCTTTCCCGCCGGTCAAGAGGAAGCCGTCCATGTGCGGGAAGATGGTCTCGTAGGCACCGACGTCATCCGTGACGGGAAGCAAATAAGGTTTCGCACCGGCAGAGCGCACCGCGAGCGCATAATGATTGATGCCGTCGTCGTACGGCTCAGGCAATTTGGTGGGAACGATCCCCACTACGGGCTTATGATGCGCGTGCGATTCGGACATGTTACCTCCTTGCATTCGCTATCTTACTAGCAATTGCCGCAGGTGACAAAATCCAAATAGTTGCGCGCCTCATTCGCGAACGAATAGATGGTCTCAACAGGCGTTGGTTCGGCGTTGAGCATCTTATAGCAGGGGAAGAACCGCGTGATGTGTAGCGGAATGCTGCGGTCGAGATCCGCGAGCCAACGTGCTGCCTCCACGAGCTGTTCACGTGAATCGTTCAACCCGGGAACGATGAGCATGGTCACCTCAAGGTGCGCGGTGGCACAACCCGCGAAGGCTTCGATCGTGTGCATGGTGGTAGCAAGACTGCCACCCAGTTCGCGATAGACTTCCGCGGTGAAGCCCTTCAGATCGATGTTCGCGGCATCGATGAGCGGGAGCAGCTCGGAAAGCGGAGCATCGTTCACCTGGCCGTTCGAAACGAGCACGTTGACAAGCCCGCGCGCATGAACAGCCTGTGAACAATCGCGCACGAACTCAAAGCCGACCAGCGGTTCGTTATACGTGTAGGCAACCCCAACGTTGCCTTGGGAGGCAAAAGCCGCTGCGGTATCGGCGATGGTCTCGGGCTCCATGAACCTCCAGGGCACCTCGGTGCTACAGGCTTGCGCGATGGAGGCGTTCTGGCAGAACGCGCAGCGCATGTTGCAGCCGTACGAGCCGATCGAAAGGATGCTCGATCCCGGCATGAAGCGCGCGAGCGGTTTCTTCTCGATCGGATCGAGCGCGAGCGAGGTGATGCGCCCGTAGTTCTCGTCGACCACGACGCCATCGTGTGCCACGCGCGCACGACAGATGCCGCGCTGCCCTTCAGCAAGCGAACAAGCATGCGGACAGACGGGACACGTGATGCGCTCACTGCTAGCAGACACGTGCCTCACCGCCGGTAGTATGGCGAATCACGCGGAATCGTTCCAGTTCAACGCCCGTTTCGTCCGGTGCTATCCCTGCCTTCTGCCGCGCGATAGCAACTTGCTCTTCCACGGTGTTCACGCCTTCGAGGTTCGGCAGCAGCAGCCCGCGGCGATGCCCCTTGCTCACGATCACGCCGTATTCTTGCGGGTCGAGCTCAGCTGTCGAACTGATGGGCTCGGGTGGGAACAGCACGTCGACCGAATACGAAAGATAGTCGAGCTCGTTCTTCTGCACGGGGTAGAAGCGCGGATCGCCGCTGCAGGCCGAAATGGCGTTCGCGATGATCTCTTGTGCGATCGAATCACGCGTGGGAGCGATCGTGCCGATGCAGCCGCGCAGATCGCCGTGCTCATGGAGCGAAACGAACACGCCGGCGCGCGCATCGATAAGCTCGGGCGGTAAGCCTTCGGGCATGAGCAGCGGCCGTTCGGTGGTGACGAAATACTCGACGCTCGCGCGAGCAAGCGCCACGAATGGATCCACGCCACTGCCGCCAGTATCGGGCGAGGCATCGGGTTGCGGAACGGGAGAAGAGGGGTCCTCGTCCACAAGTTCGGCTTCGACTTCGCCCTCCACGAGCGCCTCTTCGTGTGCAGCCTGTTCCTCGGTTGCCTCTTCGATAGCAGCCTCTTCTTCAGCGGCTGCTTCTTCGCCCCCTTCCACCTCGAAGCATGCGATCGCATAGCCAACGCCGAAGGGGCCTTCGTAGCTCAAGAGCTCGCTCGAATAGACGGTATCGGCCAGCGCGCCTGCCATCATCTGGAACGAGCGCAGCCCGCATTCGGCCGCCTCTTCGCAGAAGAGCTCATCGAAGGCGAACAGATCATCGAGCTCTCCCGAGCGGAAGATTTCCGTGATGTTCTGATCGAACTGCGGACCCGCTTCATTGAAGCCGTAGGGGCCATCGTGCGTGAGTTTGTGCGACAGATCCCCGCTCGCGATCAAGACAACGCGGCGACCCAGGATGTTCGCGGCCAGCTCGAAACAGCGCCCCATCATCCGATGCTCGCGCGGCGAAAGCCCCGAAAGCCCCACGCGCACCACGGTGGTGCGGGGGAGGAAATCGCGCAAGAAATAGAGCGGCACGTAGGTAGCATGGTCGAGCGGGCCATCGTATTGGTCGCCCATTCCGATAGGGATGTTCGCCTGGTTAGCGAGGCTCGCAATGAGCTCGGCCAGTTCAGGATCGCCCGTGGCGGTGATAGTGCTCTCTTCCGCGGGCACGCCGAACATCTCCATGGTGCCCGAGATGTTCTCTGCATCCGAGATGAAGAAGCCATCGGAAAACGCCGGCGCATGCGGGGAGGTGACGATGATGGTATCGGGGCGGTGTGCAGCAACGCGTCGCGCAACTTCTTCGTAGCCATCGATGGTGGCTTGGATGGCGACCTCTTGGCCTTTGCCAACCGCGGGAACGATGAGCGGCGGATGGGGAACAGCGTAAGCAGCGACGATAGACATGAGAGACCTCTTTTCGCTCGTAGGAGGAGTGAAGCAAGAGCCGAGTGCTGCGGCGCAAAAGAGGTGCGAATGAGCGGCGTTGTGAAATGCGCGAAAGAGACGTGCTCTGCTTGTGTTCGTACTGTTTATTGTAGCGCCGCGCGCGCCGGTGCGGGTCGTGATAGCTTGACGGTTAGGCAACAGCTTATGCGCTTGCTATAATGTCACGGACAGTTCGAAACCCTCCTGTCGTTAAACAAAACTAGGAGCAACTATGTATGGTTTGAAAACCGAAAGCAGCTTCGATGCTGCCCATTTTCTTACGGATTACCACGGCAAATGCGAGAACCTGCACGGTCATCGCTGGCGCGTGGTGGCCTATCTTGAGCAAGAGAATCTCCAGAGCGAAGGCACCATGAAGGATATGGTGCTCGATTTCGGCGAGTTCAAGCAAGCGGTGCGCGCGATGACCGAAGCGCTCGATCACACCTTCATCGTGGAGGAAGGTTCGCTCTCGCCGCAGACGATCGCGTGTTTGGAGGACGAAGGCTTCACACTCTCCGTCATGCCGTTTCGCACCACTGCCGAGAATCTTGCGCGCTACTTCTTCGATCACCTGCGCGAACAGGGCTTACCCATCGCACAGATCGACGTGTACGAGACCCCGAACAACTGCGCGATCTACCGCGGCTAGCAGGCAAAGAAAGCGCAGATAGATATGGTATTCGGTTCCTTTCCTATAGCCGAGCGCTTCGTGAGCATCAACGGCGAAGGCGCGCACGCGGGTAAGCTCGCGGCGTTCATCCGTTTTCCGGGCTGCAACTTGGATTGCTCTTACTGCGACACGCAGTGGGCGCGCGACCCGGAGCTCACCGTTGAATTCGTGAGTGTCGAAGAGCTCTGCGACTGGGTGGAGCGCGAAGGGGTAACGTGCGTGACCATCACGGGCGGCGAGCCCACGCTCCAATCGGATCTCTACCGCCTGCTGCATGCGCTTGCTCGTTTGGAAACGGTCGAGGTGGTCGAGATCGAGACCAATGGCTCGACCGACCTTGCCAAGCTCATCGCGCACGATTCCAAGCGGGAGGAGGAGCGCCCGATCGCGCTTGCGGAGTTTCCTGCTCCGCGCCCAGAAAAGCTTTGTATCACGATGGACTACAAGCTGCCTTCTTCGGGCATGGAAGACAAGATGTTTTGCGAGAATTTCGAGCTGCTCGGCGAACGCGACGTGGTGAAGTTCGTGGTCGGTTCGCACGAGGATCTTGAGCGCATGGCTGAAGTGGTGCGCGAACACGAGCTTGCCACGCGCTGCCAGGTATATATCAGCCCCGTGTTCGGCGCGATCGAGCCGTCTGCTATCGTCGATTTCATGCGTGAGCGCGCGCTTACGCACGCACGGCTGCAGCTCCAGCTTCACAAGTTCATCTGGCCAAACCAGGAAAGGGGAGTGTAGCGATGGGTTCGACGGATGGTGCCAAGAAGAAAGCGCTCGTGCTCTGCAGCGGTGGGGTGGATTCGACCACCTTGCTGGCGCTAGCGGTCGAGCGTTATGGCGCAGAGAACGTCTACGCGCTTTCGATCTTCTATGGTCAAAAACATGATCGTGAGCTAGAAGCCGCGAAACAGGTAGCGCGCTACTATGGGGTTGAACAGCGCTTTTTGGACCTAGCACCCATCTTCGCGGAAAGCGATTGCTCGCTGCTAGCAGCATCTTCTGCCCAGATCCCGCATGAGACCTACGCCGCGCAGCTGGCCAACGAAAGCGATGCGCCGGTGAGCACCTACGTGCCGTTCCGCAACGGGCTCTTCCTCTCCAGCGCGGCCTCTATCGCGCTTTCGCTCGATTGCTCGGTCGTGTGCTACGGCGCCCATGCTGACGATTGGGCAGGTTGTGCCTACCCCGATTGCTCGCAGGAGTTCGTCGACGCGATGGCTTCAGCCATTGAACAAGGCACCGGCGGTCAGCTTCGACTGGTGGCTCCCTTCGTGCAGTGGCCGAAGGCTCGCATCGTTGAAGAAGGCTTGAAGCGCGCGGTTCCTTACGAACTTACGTGGTCGTGCTATGAAGGCGGGAAAGAGCCGTGCGGCACATGCGGCACCTGCCTCGATCGCAAGCGTGCATTCGAGCTGAATGGGGTCATCGACCCGCTTCTGAAGAAATGATCCAGCACTGCACCGCCGCGAACTCATGACACGCTACAAAACCCACGTCGCGCCGTGCAACCCACGCTGCACCGCAGACGCTTTCAAGAAAGGAAGACCATGACGCAAACCCGCGAAGACGAAGGCCTGGAACTGCTGGGAAACCAGCAGGTGAGCTACCCTACCGATTACGCACCTGAGATGCTCGAGACCTTCCAGAACAAGCATCCCGAAAACGACTACTTCGTGAAGTTCAACTGTCCTGAGTTCACGAGCCTCTGCCCGATCACGGGTCAGCCCGATTTCGCCACGATCTACATCAACTACGTGCCTGATGAGCGCATGGTGGAGAGCAAGAGCCTGAAACTCTATTTGTTCTCATTTCGCAATCACGGCGATTTCCACGAGGATTGCGTGAACACTATCATGAAGGACCTCATCGAGCTCATGGATCCGAAGTATATCGAGGTCTGGGGCGAATTCACACCTCGCGGCGGTATCTCCATCCATCCCTATGCAAACTACGGCCGCCCGAACACGCGCTGGGAAGAGGTCGCCTGGACCCGCCTTTCCACGCACGAATAAAGATGTCGAACGACCGGGTAGTTTGTCATCCGGATCTAAATGAATCATAAGTAGAAGAATCGTTATGAACTTGAAAAGCGTTTCATAACGACCATGCTCTGGCAAGCTGCTTTATTCCTTTCGGTATCTCTTCTTCTGTTATTTTAGAAAACCCTATCAAGATTGAACTTTTCATAGGATGCGTGTCGGTAGTCCAATACTGATCCGTCGGATAAACGCGAACACTCTTTCGACGCGCAAGCTCTATGAGCTCTTCTTGAGTGCGCTCATATTTATCTACAACGAGCAGGTGCAGACCTGCACCCTCATCCAAAACATCAACCAAGTCTCCCATCTCGCTTTTCAATGATTTCGTCAATATATCGTGTCTTTTTCTGTAAGTATTAACGGTGGAACGCTCGTATCTATCCCAAGCATTCGATTCCAAGAAGAGTCGAAGCATCTCTTGTTCAAGCCAGGGCACAGCACAGAGGTCAGCAGGAAATCTCTTATTCCATCTTTCGAGAAGAGCAGCAGGTAATATGATGTATGAGATGCGAATAGCAGGAGTCAGTATTTTCGACATCGTTCCAAGATATATCGTATTGTCTTTATCGATCGCACGCAACGCTGGCGATGGGCTTGATTCATATCTGAATTCACAACAGTAATCATCTTCGATTATGTATGCGTCTTTTTTCCGAGCCCAGTCGATTAGTTTCAACCTCATTGAGAGGGACATGACGAAGCCTAAGGGGAATTGGTTTGAAGGAGTGGCAACAACCAACTTCGCATCGCTGTTTTGCAATCTTTCGATCACATTTACCTCATCCATATGCACAGGAAGAGGTTCGATCTTGTATCCCTCTTCAATAAACGCATCCCTTGCGATGTTATAACCTGGATCCTCTACCGCCACACACGCATCGCTTTCATTGAACAGCGAAGCTAGCTTTCGAAGTGCTGCTTGGGTTCCAGATTGAATGACCACCTGCTCAGGGACGCATTTGATATCCCTTTTCTTGTAAACGTATTTTGCAATCTCTTTACGCAATCCATAAAGTCCAAAGGGATCCATATATAGAGAGGCGGATTCAAAATTATTTGCTCGAAACGCCTTGTCGATCATTGCTCTCATGATATCTATTGGCAATGCGCCTAAATCTTTGTTCCCATAGGCGAAGTCGTATTTACACCCTAGATCGCTCCCGAGAGGAAAGATGTTACGAACATTTTCACTCGCCTCTATCAGCGCTGAATCGCTTCGCCCTGACGCGTTCCCATCGAAGACAGAAAGATCGAGGTCTTCCACAACATAGCCAATTCCACGATGCCCCTTTGCATATCCTTCTAACGCAAGCTGTTTGTATGCTGCCTCAACCGTGTTACGCGCAATGCCTAGATTTGAAGCTAGTTCTCGTATCTTCGGAAGCTTTTCCCCTGATAGAATCTTTCCCTTCTCTATGTATTCGCTGATCTGAAAATAGAGCTGTCGGTAAGCCGGTGTCTTTAGCGATCGATCTATTGTGAAGTTATACATCGCACCCATACCTGTGTCAGTCGTTTAATTCTTCAATCCCTATTATTTTCATAAGAATTGAATATTTCAATGGGTAATCCCCATTGACGAAATTCAGAACAATTTAGATGATTTTTTATGATTCCTATTTGATTTGAAGTTAAACGAAGAGCAAATGAACGAGAGAAGGGGTTGTGAATGAATCCACAAGTCGAAATCGTTCCTTCTGATGCAGCTACCGAACAGACATCACTAGAACAGCATGGCTTCACAAGGAGGCAATTCATTGCAGGATCAGCAGCAACACTAGCCATTGCAGCGGCAGGCGGAGTGAGTGCGCTGGAATTTCCAGCGAATGCAGAAGCGCTCACTGAAGCCGAGCCGCTTGGCGGCGAATGGATCCGAACCACCTGTTCACCTAACTGCACGGGCGCATGTGGAATCAACGCATGGGTCCAAGATGGCCAGGTGCGCTTGTTGAAGCAGGCGGCTGACTACCCTTATGAGCATTACAATCCGCGCGGATGCCTTAAAGGTCTTTCGATCAATACGATTCTTCATGGTCCCGATCGCCTTACGAAACCGCTCGTTAAGAATGAAGATGGCGAACAGATTGAGACCGATTGGGACACCGCGCTCGATACAGCAGCGGACAAGCTGCGCGAGATCGCAGAGAAATACGGCCCCGACTCTATCGGCGTCATCTACCAGGTGCAGGGCACCGGTCACATCCAGAAAGGCGCGCTCGTGCGTATCGCCAACACGTTCGGCTGGTCGATCATCGGCGGTTACGAGCTCAATGGCGACCTGCCCATGTTCTGACCTGAAACCTTTGGCTGCCAGAGTGAAGAGCTGGAATCGTACTGCTGGGAAGACTCGAAGCTCACGCTCGTATTCGGCTCGAACGTTATGGTCACACGTATGCCCGATGCTCACTTCCTCACCTACTCGCAGGAAAACGGCGGCAAGGTGATCTACTTCGATCCGAACTATTCGGCATCAGCTGAAAAGGCAAATGAATGGGTGCGCATCGCCCCCGACTCTGATGGCGCGTTTGCGCTGGCCATGGCTAAGACTATCATTGATGAAGATCTCTACGACAAGCATTTCATGCAAACGTATACGGACTCACCGCTCCTCATCAATCTCGAAACGGGCAAGAAGATCCTTGCAGAAGAAGTGCAGGGTCTTTCTCCTACGCCGGGCCTGCCCGATTTCCGTAAGAGCTATGTGGCAGTTGATCAAACGAGTGGCGCGCTTCAGGCAACGAACCCCCTCAAGCTTGACGACAACAACTATGCACTCACGGGAAGCTACGACGTGTCGTTGAAAGATGGCACGACCGCTAAAGCGAAAACGGGCTTTCAGTTGCTCACCGAACAGCTGGAGAACTATACGCCTGAAGCGGCTGCCGATATCTGCAAGATCGATGCGGACACCATCACGCGCATTGCACGCGAAGCAGCCACGGTCAAACCGATGCACATCATCTTCGGCGGTGGAACGCAGCAGTGGTACCACGGCGATCTGAAAGGTCGCGCATGCGCGCTCGTGGCATGCCTCACCGGAAACGTAGGGCAGCTCGGCGGCGGTATCTCAACCTACGTTGGCCAGTATAAGACGCGCTTCAACACGGCAAGCTGGATGGTGCCAGAAGGCGCGGTCAAGAATTCGTGTCCGTTCCATTATTGGGTGAATGGCCCCACGCCGCAGATGACGGCAAAATATCCCAAGCACGGGTTCAAAGCGCTCGTGGTTGGCTGGGGCAATCCACTCGAGCAGCATAACGTAGCGAACTGGCTTCGCCATGCGTTCGAGAGCGGTGAGCTTGAGTACCTCGTGTGCATGGAATTCCAAGACACGCTCACGGCATCTCGTGCGGACGTTACGTTCCCCTGCGCGAGCTGGTACGAAAAGACCGAGCTCACCACCACGCCGCTTCACCCATATGTCCAGCTTCAGCAGCGCATCGTTGAGCCGCCGGGAGAGGCGCGCGAAGAGATCTGGGTCTTGACCGAGCTTGCGAACCGTATCGATCCTTCGAAGGGATCGCTCTGGCCGCGCTTCGCTCCAGAAGATTCCGAAAAGCGCTCCGATGAGGTGCTTGCGCTCTTGCTCGAAAAGGGCGGCCCCACCATCGAACACCTCACACCCGAGGAACTGCGCAAAGGCCCCGGCAAGCTTGCGCACACGAATCCTGGCGAAAAGAAGATCCCATTCTGGGAGCAGGTGCACGATCGCACCCCGTTCCCTACAGTCTCGCGTCCGAATCCTATCGATGCCACGGCGAAGTTCGTGAAATCGGGCCGCATCGAGTTCTATCGCGACGAAGACATCTTCCTTGAGCTGAATGAGCAGCTTCCTTGCTATAAACCGCCTTTCGAGGACACTGAATACAAGGACAATCCTGAGGCGCGCGAGCTCTATCCGCTCGGATACACCACGCGCAACAGCGCTTTCCGCGTGCACGCAACATACGTGAACAACCCCTTCATGCTCGAGATCCAGGACAACACTCCCAAGGTGTGGCTCAATCCTGAAACGGCAGCTGAGCGCGGCCTGAAAACGGGTGATTGGGTCGAGGTCTACAACAGCCGCGGAACGGTGGAAGGCCAGCTCATCGAGGACCCGGGCGTGTATCCAACGCAGTGCATCTTCGACCAGGGTTGGTGGTCGGCTTACGACAATAAGACGAGCTACAACTCGCTCATCTGGCCGTGGATCAATCCTACGAATGAGGTGTATTACATGGTCAGTGTTTGGTCGCCCAATATGGCTTGGAATGAAACGGTCTGCAATGTGCGCCTGTCCAATGGTGGCGCGCCCGAGATCGTGAAGAACACAGGCAAGAGCACGCTTGATGGCAACGTGAAGGATGGCTCGGGCATCGAATACGGAAAGGGGGCGTAAACGATGAGATACGCAATGGCTATCGATTTGAGTCGCTGCATCGGCTGTCGCACGTGCGCGGTCGTATGCAAGAATTACAACTCGCAACCCCAAGGCATCTGGTGGAATCGCGTATTCACCAGCGGTACGCCTGAATACGATGTGGCAGTCGAAGTGAATGATCAACTGAGAATGGAATTCGTTCCGATCAGCTGTCAACATTGTACCGATGCACCGTGTGAAACCGTTTGCCCTACAGGTGCAACTTATATCGACCCCGACACGGGCACGGTGCTGGTGGATTACGACCGTTGCATCGGCTGCCGTACGTGCGCAAGCGCATGTCCCTATGGGGTGCGTCAGTTCAACTGGGGAAAGCCGGCAGAAATGGTCGGGCTGGATAACACCACGTACGACTACGGTTATCCAAAGGATTACTACGATGGCGACCATTTGGTATACACCCCGCACCGCCCTGAAGGCGTGATGGAAAAGTGCACGTTCTGTGCGCAGAATGTCTCGCAAGGGATTCCACCTGCCTGCTGCAGTGCTTGTCCTGGCAATGCGCGTATCTTCGGCGATATGGATGATCCGAACTCCGAGATCAGGAAGCATCTCGAAGGCAAAGAGACCATCACTCTGGGCGATCGGTATAAGACGCATCCTAACGTCTACTATGTGGTTTCGCATGAGGTCACGCAGGTCGACCCCATCTCTCAAGAACAGCGTAAGGAGGGCTGATCATGGAAAGATCAACACGTAAGATTGCCCTTGTCGGAATAGTCCTTCTGGTGGTGGGTCTCATCGCCTGGATCGTGCAATTGACCGGTGGCTTGCTAGCTGGATCGAACATGACCAACATATTCCTTTGGGGCCTTATGATCGCCGTTTTTGCCTTCTTGGTAGGCTTCGGTGCAGGTTCGCAGTTCGTTGCGAGCGCGATCATCCTTTCAGGGAAAGAGGAGCTTAAGCCATTGGCACGTATCGCGGGTGCATGCGGGCTTGCTTGTGTATGCGCTGCTGGCGTGGCGATCCTGGCCGACCTGGGTGCGATTCGCAATGCGTTTGCCATGATCGTTGGTATGAACCCGCGTTCTCCGCTGGCTTGGGACATGATCGCCATGTGTACGTTCATCGTGCTCTCGATCGTGCAGCTGGTCATGATCGCGCGCGATGCACGTTCGGTGAAGGTGTGGGCAGTGCTTGCTGGCCTTGCGGCACTTGCGCTTCAGATCGTCGAAGGGCTTCTTTTTTCCACGCAAACCGCGCATGGTTGGTGGGCAACGCCGATCATGCCCGTTGATTTCTTGGCGGTCGCGTTCGTGAGCGGTTTCGCGCTCATTCTGCTGATAGCTTGCGTGAAGGGTGCTTCATCGAAGGCGCTCGCTTGGCTTGGGCGCATTTGCGCTAGTGCGATTGCGGTTCACCTGGTGCTTGCGCTTATCGATCTGTGTCTGATGTTCTTTGAAGGCACTCCAGAATCTGCCGGTATCCTGGCAGCAGTTGGTTCGAACATCCTGTTGTATCTGGTAGAACTTATCCTGCCATTCATTGCGATGATCATGCTCTTCTTGCCGAAGAACCGTGGACAGAAGAAGCCTGCGCTCATCGCTTCGATCCTGGTTATCGTAGGCATCTTCGCGCACCGTTTGATGCTGCTCTTCCCGGCTTACAATGCACCTTCGCTCTACTTGCAGCTTTCGGGAACCGATTTCACCACGGGACCGTATCCGATCTCAACAGGACGCTATCTTGATTGGGACCTAACGTTCGCGAACACCACGCCGTATTTCCCAGCAGGGCCGGAATGGCTGGCTATGCTCTTCCCGATCGGGCTTGCGCTTGTTGCAGCAGTGGTGATTCTCTTCATCATGAAGAAGCTTCAGAAGGATAAGAGCTAGCACGAGGGACGCATTCGATAAAAGCAGCGGCAAAAAGGGTGACGAACGATCGGGTAGTTTGTCATCTTATAAATGCCTTTTGGGCGTTCATCGGGTAAACTTTGAACGTCCACGTTTGATTGGCAGTTTGCATGACCGCACCCGAAATCCTCCATACTGAACCAAGTGCTTCCGCCGCCCCGAACGGATCGAAGCAGCCGCTCAAGCAGCGTGTCTATGTAGCGCTCGAAGACCCCGCGAAGGCCTCGCCGCTCGGCAAATTCCTTGGCATCGGACTCATCGTCTTGATCGTGCTGAATGCTCTTTTGGTTGGCGTGCCGGACAACGATGCAGCGCTCGATTTCAACACGCTCATCTTAGGGTTCAGCGTGCTTTCAGTGATCGCTTTCGCCGCTGAATATGCCTGCCGCATTTGGATCGCCGATCTTGTCTATCCTGCCCTTGCGCCAATGCGCGCACGTGTGCGTTATATCTTCTCGCTCATGGGCATCATCGATTTCCTTGCATGGTTCCCTGCGCTCTTCGTCTTCTTCCTGCCTGCCTCGAACGCGCTCAACGATGCGATTCGCATCATCCGTCTGGTGCGTCTGATCAAGATCTCGCGCTACATGCGCGGCCTGCAGACCATCAGCCGCGTGTTCGTGAAGCGCCGTCGCGAGATCGTGGCGGCGTTCATGGTGCTCACGCTTTTGGCGGTGGCCTCGAGCGTGCTCATGTATGAAGCCGAACATACCGCGCAACCCGAGGTGTTCGACAGCGTGTGGACAGGCCTGTACTGGGCCATCACCACCATGACCACGACCGGCTACGGCGACATCGTTCCTATTACGGCGTTCGGGCGCATCATCGGCTTCGTGGTGATGGTCATCTCGATCGGCGTGGTGGCCATTCCAGCAGGTATCTTCTCCGCAGGCTTCATCGAAGAATTCCGCGCGGCAGATAAGGCCGAAGAAGAAGCGGGCCGCGATAAGGACGCGCGATGAGCGAAACCCCCAACCGCACACGCCCGGTGCTCAATCGCGTCATCTTCGCCCTGCTCACCTTGGTGCTGGGCGGTCTGGCGGGTGCATTCGTGTGGGTATTCTTCTTCTTGCTCAATCACGGCATCAACCTCTTTTGGCACGTGCTTCCCGAGAACATTGGTGCTTGGTGGTGGCCGCTTGCCGTGTGCTTGGTAGGTGGCGTGGCGATCGGCCTTTTCGAACGTCGTTTCGGTGCGTACCCCGAAGACCTGAACAAGGTGATGGCGCAGGTGAAGGAGACGGGCCGCTACGAATACAAGCACATCGGCGCCTCTGCGGGCGGCGCGCTCTTGCCGTTACTCTTCGGTGGCAGCGTCGGTCCGGAGGCGGGATTGACGGGCGTGATCGCGGGGCTTTGCACGTGGGTGGGCGACCGCTTGAAGTTTCTCGGCAAGGAATTTCGCAAACTTTCCCAGGCGGGCACCGCGGCGGTGCTCTCTGCTGTGTTCAATGCGCCTTTGTTCGGTTTGGCAGCGCCGCTTCTTGGCAGCTGCGACGAGGTGAAAGCAGGCACCAAGATCGAGGTTCCGAAAGCCACGAAGGTCATCGTCTATACGTTCGCGGTGGCTGGCGCGTTCGGCGTGATGATCCTGTTCGGAAGCGTATTTGGCGGTGGGGAAGGCCTGCCGCATTTCTCGGAGGTCTCCATCGATTGGTTTGAACGCGCGCTCATCATCCCGCTGGCGCTAGCGGGCGGTGCGGTGGGCTTGCTCTACCACGCGTTCGACAAGTGCGCAGACACGCTCGCGCGTAAGATCGGCGACCACCCCGTGGCAAAGGCGGTCTTGGTCGGGCTTATCCTGGGCTCGCTTGGGATCGCATTCCCCTTCGTGATGTTCGCAGGTGAAACGCAAACCGAAACGCTCATGAGCACCTACACGATGCTCGGCGCGGGCTATCTTATTCTTACGGGCGTGCTGAAGGTCTTCACCACGCCGCTCTGTTTGCGCCTCGGGTGGCGCGGCGGCCATTTCTTCCCGACCATCTTCGCGGGCATTTGCTTGGGCTATGGGTTTGCGCTGCTCACGGGCGCCGACCCGGTGTGCTGTCTGTGCATCTGCAGCGCGGCGCTCATGGGTGCCATCATGCGTCAGCCTGTTATGACGGTGCTGCTGCTGTTCTTGTTGTTCCCGGTGCGCGCGTTCGTGGTGATGCTCGTCGCTGCGTGCATTGGCGCGGCGCTCACTTCGCTGGCGCTCTCGCTTGTGAAGCTCGTGAGGAAGGGTAGCCATGAATAGGGAGGCCGCAGAGCATAAGGCCGAGCACGAGACGATGGGCCGCGAAGTCTCAGCAGCCATGAGCGGGGAGAGTGCAGCTTTGGGGCAGGGGACTGCGAACCCAAAAGCCATGACCCGCACGACGATGCGAGCGCTCTGCCAGCTCAACGCCGAATTCTACAAACGCAATGCTGCTTCCTTTTCGCAAACGCGCACGGCCCCTTGGGAGGGCTGGCGCAGGTGCATGGCGGCGTGCGGGTTCGATGATTCCGATGAAGCGCTCGGTCAATCGATGGATACCCAGATCGCTGATTCGGTCCTTGATATCGCGTGCGGCAACTTGCGCTTCGAGGCGTTCCTTGCGAATACCTATCCGCACATCGACTGGTCGTTCTTCGCGGTGGATAATTGCGAGCCGCTCGTTGCGAGCGGTCAAGAAGATATTGCCAAAAAAGTGCATTTTACCTGCGAAGACATCGTAAGCAACTTGATTGAGGGCCTGCCCGCTGCTGAACCGGCTAATATTCCTGCGCTCGCAGCTGCTACTCCCTTCGACCTGGTGGTTTCATTCGGCTTCATGCACCACATCCCCAGCTTCAATTTACGCTTGCAGTTCTTGCTCGAAGCGCTCAATCAGGTGAAACCTGGTGGCTATCTGGCGGTTTCCTTCTGGCAATTCCTGAACGACCCTGCGAAGAGAGCGAAGATCGAGCAGACCCACGCCGATGCGCTTGTGTTCTTCTCAGGTTGTTTGGAAGCGCATGCGAACGACAAGAACGCGCTCGATCGAGGGGCAGGCAGTTCCCACTTTGCCAATTCAAGTCCAAGCAGCCCCAAGCTGATCGCATTCGATCCATGCTCTCTCGAACCTAACGACTACTTCCTCGGTTGGAAGAACGAACCTGGCAACTATCGCTACTGCCACCATTTCTCAAACGAAGAGATCGACCAGATCATCGCAGCTCTCGCTCCGCACGCCACGGCAGTCGAATCCTTCTCCGCCGACGGCAAACCCGGCAACCTCAACCGCTACGTCGTTTTTAAGCGAAAAGAGCTACCGATAGACTCCATTCCTGTAACGAACGCTCTGTCGTCGATGACCGATGAAGAGATCAGGCAGCACAAGGTCAAGATGCTGGTCGAGGAGTAGGCAGCTATGTTTAGTGCGCTTGGCATAAAAGCCGACCTTATCCTAACGCGCGATCAAGAGGGCTTTACAAGATCAGCGGTGAAAGCATGTGGTTATGAAGAGCTGTTCGCTTATCTAAAAGAGACGCTCGGTTGCGAGTATGAACTATTAGACGGTTCATTTTGATCGATCGCGCGGATGACGAACTACCCGGTCGTTCGTCATCCGTTGTTTTTCAAGAAAATTGTGCAGTCAGTATCTGGATATCTTTGCAGTGAAACCCTGGATAATCTTGCAGTCAACATCTGGATAATCTTATAGTCAGTACTTGGATAATCTGGTAGTCTAGTATGGTGAACAGGAAATATAACGGACTCTTCCATAATCAATCTCATCTTGATGAAATGTCGCTCGAGGCAACTATACGAATCGCTAGATAAGGAACGATCATGATCCCGCGCCAGATAACCACTTCTCTTAAAAGAAGTCTTACCCAGTTTCCTATCGTTTCTCTAACGGGTCCTCGCCAGAGCGGGAAGACTACGTTATTGAGGAACGAGTTTCCTGACTATTCCTATGTGTTGTTGGAAGATCCAGACGTTCGTGCTTTTGCTCAGGATGATCCTCGTGCGTTTCTGTCACTTCATGCGAACCACGTTATATTCGATGAGGTTCAGCGTGTACCAGAACTCTTTTCCTACCTTCAGGGACAAGTCGATGAAACAGGCGCAGTGGGGCAGTATATTTTGTCTGGCTCGCAGAATTTTCTTTTGATGGATGCCATTTCGCAATCGCTCGCGGGACGTGTAGCGATCAGGCATCTCCCTCCGCTTTCATATTGTGAGGTGAAAGCTGCGGGTAGGCAACCTGAATCAGTTGAAGCATGGGTGGTACGAGGCGGTTATCCGCGTCTCTACGATGTCGATATGACACCTGCAGAATACTACTCAAACTATATTCAGACCTACATCGATCGCGATGTTCGCAGCGAATTGGGTGTGGTGAAGATTCCTGAGTTCAATCGTTTTGTAACGCTTTGTGCAACGCGAATCGGAAATCTGGTGAACATACAGTCTCTTGCCGCAGATTGCGGAATCAATATGCGGACCGCGAAAGACTGGCTCGCACTTTTAGAGCAAAGCTTCATCATTCGTTTGTTACGTCCTTATCACCATAATTATGGCAAGCGACTCATCAAAACGCCGAAACTATATTTTGAGGATACGGGACTGGCTTGCTCGTTGCTCGGCATCGACACGGCAGAAGATCTGATAATGAGCAGTTATCGTGGGGCGCTCTTTGAAAATACAGTGGTCTGCGAATTCACGAAAGAAGCGTTGTCGCAAGGCAAAGTACCCGACTTCTACTTCTGGCGCGATTCTGCTGGACGGGAGATAGACCTGATCGTCGACAAAGCTGGTACGATTCAGCGTGCGGTTGAAGTGAAAGCATCATCAACGTATGATCCAAAAAGCTTTTCAACTCTCGATAAACTGGGTGATGAATTGGGGATTCCTATAAGCGCCCGCGAAGTGGTTTACTCGGGTGATCTCAGCATGGAAACAAAACATGGTCTCATTCGCGCGTTCGCTGATCTTTGCGAGTGATTTGGCAAGTTTCGTACAGCCATTTTCTTCCTTGTAGACGCTGAAGTTCGTCATAAGGCGGTGCTGCTGAGACAAGATGGCTCCGCTCTGCCGGTGCAGCCCCGATCGCTTCCTTGCCTGCATCCGCAGGCATAAATTCGCCAACATGGACGTTATTGCAGAGGCTGCCCGATAAAACCAGCTTTCGAGTGGTTTTAGGCACATCAGAACTTGATGTGATAAATAAGCTTTCTGCGAGATTCAGTTTTTGCTTTACTTTCAATGGACAAATCGGAAGACACCTTAGCAACTTTGAGAGCCGCATCGATTTTGGCAGCTCTTGAAATCGACATCGATGTTGATGAAGCTGTATCGATTTGAATTGAATACTCTTTAATATCGTTTTCGCCCGAGCAACGTTTTTTAATGAGTGAAATAATCCCCATGTCTTTTTTAAACCAATTCAAATCTGGTTCTTTTGGTTGGCTCGATCCTTCAAATACTTGCGAAAACTCAATAGAAGATGTTTTAAAAGAATCAACACTTTGCTCAACATCTGAGGATGCATTTCCAGAAACAGTAGCTGTTTTCTCCTTGACTTTGCCCGAGGCTTTTAATTGTGAAGAAGTTAGATCTTCTTCACAGGCTTCAAGATAGCATTCTTTAGCACCAAGGGAATGAGCGATATTGCTTAGCTCTTCAATCTTTTCTTTCTGGATTACTTCGTGATATGAATTTAAGTCGATGAACCTATCTCTGTTGTATGAATCAATATAATATGCACCTTCGCACACTGCGTAAGGGTAAAAATTGAGCCCACTAAATTGCACAGCTTCTTCGTAGAGATGAAGAATTTCCATACCACCTTCAACCTGCAACCATCCTATAGACCCCTCGCAAACTTCAACCCCTTTTCTCTGATCTTCGTCTTCGATCACGATGAGATTGGGAAGATCGTAGTCATCTGCCTTAAATTCTTCAGGAAATACTGGGTTGTATTGAGCCTTAAGCTGATCAAGATGTATCTGCTGAGCCGTACTAGTAATGGTCTCAATAGCTTTTCCGCCAGCCTCTACAACAGCACCAGCTCCATTTGAGATGGCTTCGACAGCTTTTCCGCCAACTTCAGTTGCTATTGCTGCACCTGCTTCAACAGCTTTAGACGCTCCTTTTCCTGCATCAGCGACAGCATTTGAAAGCGAACCTGCTGCATCGGCGGCACCTTTTGCAACAGCTTTTGCTGCTTTATCTGCAAAATCAAAAAGGGACATGGTTCTCTCCTAATCTTGATTGACACTCTCGCTCGATGCGATAGAGCCATATTTCTTGCTGATATATTTCAGTAGCCAAATAGTTCCGATCACAACGCTTATAACGAAAGCGATAAATCCAAAAAGAAAGCTGAAGCAGACAATCCCAAAAACAGCGACGACTGATGCAGCCAGTACAACTCCCACCAGCCCGACAGTGAAAACTACGATTCTTTGCGCGCGATCAAGAAAAGAATTCGCCCTTTCTTTTATCTCAGCAATTTTGTTTCTGAGCATTGCAATTATTGCCCCTCAGCTTGAGCCCACTTGACGGTGTAGGATTTCCCGATAGCTTCACCAGTGTTTTTAACATACTGCTCAAGTAGACTTTTTGCTCGTTCGGTAGCTTGCGCCTTCGAAGTTGTATCGTTCTTCGCGGTTTCAAGCAGATTATTTTGCGCATCCTGAAGAGCCTGGTTCTTGTCTTCAGCGCTCATTCCAGTGAACCAGCCGTGGGCTTCAATAGGATCGGTCATTGAATTGGTGTCAATATCAGGATGGCCCAGGATCTCTATTTCAGGCATCGTTATAGTTACAACTCCATTAGGGTCTGGGCTGGAAATAGAAACCTTTTCAATATCTAAGCCCATTTGTACGATGCCGTCATATTCGAACCACATATTCTTCTCGCCAATATTGCCAAGACCAAAAATGATTCCATCAGCATCTCTGTGATATTTAACAACGTTATGGTAATAGCACTCTAAGGTGGAAAGTTTTGCAACTTCTTTTACGCCGGAGAAGTCAGGATCTTGAGTCTTCTGAGATGAGCAGCCAGCCAGAATAACTGTCCCAAGACAGAAGCAAAGCGCTATGCCTACAATCTTATTGATCGCCTTCATTATTTTCGCCTTCCTCGCCGTTTAGTTCTTGTGCTTCACCTGTATCGCTTGGATTATCCGAAGTGCTTTCGTTGTCCCAAACGATGGAATATCCATTGCTTTCTAGAAGCGGAACCAGTAGTGCTTCGATGGTTGAGCGCATATTTCGAGCAGAAGTTTCTTTAAAAGAGGGAGCCTTCTCAACCTCGTTTAAAGCGTCTTGTTTGCAAATCTCGATAACCTCTCGCAGATCGATATTGGCATCTTTTGGCAAATACTCGATTGCTGATTCGTCGACGATGGGATCATAGACTGATACTTCAGGGAGAATAGGGGTGACGGTTTTCTGACCTTGATCGATTTTGAACTCGATGCTTGAAAGATCCATGCCAGAAGTCGCGGTCGCTTTGTAGTAAATATGATAAACCGCTTCGCCTTTATCATTAAGCTTTTCTGCAATGCCTTCGTAGGTGAATTCGGCAGTCGAAAGCTTATTGATGCTAACAGCTTTTTTCAAAGAAGTCTCTGTTACCGTCGTGCCTTTGTTCCCAGCGTTGAACACTCCAGGAAGAATTGCAATTAGCGCAACTACAATTACGACTGCAATAACGATACCGATTAATCGGGGTCTCTTTTTACTTTGTTTGTTTTGGCTTGTCATATGTGACCTTTCTCCAGTTGAGAACGACTTTACCATCTATCCTTTGGTAGAGACAAGCTGCTCGGGCTTAGATATTAGGGAAGTGTCAGTAAAGCAAGAGGGCAAAAAACAAAAGAAAGATAGCTCCAACAACAACAGCGAGTCCGATAAGCCCCAAAAAGAAAGACAGGATCGCATGCCCGCATCCGAGGTTAATGTCGATCCTGTTCTTCTTCATGTTTGATCTTTCAAGAAGCGAAGATGTTGGAAATGTCTATTGTCGTTTAGTCATTAGAACGAGAACTCTAGCTCTGTAGGCGACACGATAGTGTTTCGTTTTTCATCGCGAACCGAGAATTCGATTCCAACGACTTTGACATTATCCAGGTGAGAGTTTTCATCTTTGTCGTTAGTCTGGCTACTCATCATGCTAGAGATATCGTCTAAGTTGATGTCGAGAAGGCCAATTTTGTGAGGCGCAACAGCAACACCTGTCCAGTTGCCTTCGTAGGCCATTTCTCCATCAATAGTCACATCGCTTGCTTGAGCGCCAACAAGCATGTCAGTATTGTTTTGTATCTCAACGAATACAGTAAGCTCTTCATCAGTGTTTTTCAAAAGTGCGATTGATTTGATGCTGATTCCGTTTTGATCGAATCCACCCTCACCATTGAATTTCACCATATTTACTCCCATAAGAGAGAGGAAGCCCGGATTATTGATTGCTTCAGGATAGGTATCGGCATTCATGTCAACAGAATCAATCTTGTTGGTTTTGATTGTTGCGATCTGCTGGCAAATTTGGTCGTAGTTTACGTGCGAATAATCTGATGATGTCTGATTGTTTTTTACTTCGAGTCCAAGACCGATTTCGCCAATTTGTTGTATGCCGAGTGCGCGCAGTTCAGCTGTGCTGAAGGAAATTTTTTCTGTAGTGCTTTCATTAGGTTCAAGCTCTTCATGGAGATATCCGTCGCTGACCATATAGTTATTGATGTAATTTGCGGAAAAGCCAAGTGTGCCAGCATTGACCTGAATTGGTTTGCTTGTCTTGTTTGTCAGTGTTAGGTTCACGCAGAGATTGTCGTTTTCAAATGAAACTGAATCTGCGGTAACGGAAGCTTCGGGAATATCGATGAGCGCTGTTTTTTCGATGGATACATCTTGGTCGATTCCTTGACTGGTATCTTCACTTTTAACAGTGACTCCTGATCCTGAGCTTGGAGAACCCGAACCGCATCCAGCAAGAGCAACAGCACTGAATGTTAAGACTGCTGCTAAAACAAGAGCAAGCGGATACTTTAAGATTTTTTCCATGGTTGTCCTTTCTATTCTTACAAATGCTGTCCGATTTGATGAAATGGCTGTTGACGGCAGATGAAGCGATATGATGGCACCATATATGAAGCCACCGCGGATAGTCTAGCACATATCCTGTAGGCATGGACATCGACCAGAAAAGACGCGCGCTCGGGGAAGCGATCAGGCAGCGAAGGGAAAGCCAGGGGCTTTCGCAAGACCGCCTTGCCAAGATGGTCGGCTCCAGCAAGTCGCACATTTGGCGCATCGAGAAGGGCCACGTGGGTGTTGGCATCGATGACCTTGCACGCATCGCTGATGCGCTTGGCACTCAAGTGCGCGATCTGCTTACGTTCTAGCTATTGTTCTAGCCATTTCCAGCCTTCCCGAACCTACGTTCTCGCACCGCCCATCATTCACCACACATCACATCGATCACCCTGAACGTGCTCGCAAGAGCTTCGCTATCACATGAGATCGTTCCCTCAAGCCCGAGATATGCGCGAAGCCACTCGTCTTCAAGGGCTCGGTCGGCGAAAACGATCAGCGAGAAGCACAGCGCCGCAAGTGCATCGTTCGGCACCTCGCGCGCCCCTTTCGTGCCAAGCCAGCCGACCCCTGCAGCTGCGATCAGGTCGTACGCCAGGTCGATCGCGGCAACAACATCACTATCGGCCAATTGCGCGATCTCGCAGATCAGCGCATCGTTCGCTTTCATGAAACGCGCCAGCATAACGAAGAACGCGAGCATCTGCAGCGTTGCGGCATCACCCGCGCCACCGATGGTCTCGACATATTCCGCAACGAGGCTGTGGTCTTCGAAGATCGCCCAAAATCCCAGGTAGCTAAGCTCTTCAGCAGGCGCGACGAACTCGCTCCACCAACCGAAGAACGCATCCATCGCCGCCTCAACGCCTGCGAACCCCTCAACTTCATCAAGCAGCACGAGCGCATCGATCGCTGCAGCCACGCGCTCAAGTGCGGCCGCAGCCTCTTCTTCGCTGTACGCATCAAGGCGCTGCATCGCTCGCTCGTAAGCGGGTAATGTCCGCGCGAGATCGGCGAAGCCATCGAGGCTAGCAGGTCCGCATGCCAACCCCTCGATCAGATCGGCATCATCGGTCACGTCAATGAACTTCGCGAACAGGATGAGTGCCCGCAACCGAGCTTCCTTGCGCTTCAGCTCTTCAAGTTTGCGCGCGATCGCTCCGTAGAGATCAACGCTCTCATCATCGAGGATCTGCTTGATCTCGCTCAGGCCGAATTCATATTCAGCAAGCGTTAAGACCGCCTGGAGCCGCTTGAGGTCTTGAACCCCGTAGAGCCTGCGATTGTTCGACACACCTTTGCCGGTGCATTCAGGCGTGAGCAAGCCCTTCTCTTCGTAATGACGCAGCTTCGATGCAGGAACGCCGGTCAACTTCGTGACCTGCCCAGCCGTGAGCTTCTCCTCTTTATTGGGGGCCAGCCTGGCGTTATGGTCATCCGCGCACTTCGCGCTCGGCCCAGCTGCAAGGTTCGCAACTGCCGAAGGAACCTTCAGTCCCTCTTGCCCGACGATGATGCCTGCCTCGCCGTTTTCGGCCGCAACAGCGTTCTTGATTCTTCGGTAACCAGCCATTTCATCACATCCTTAAACGGAAGTGTAAACCTCGCACCTACTACGAGGTCAATGGGTTGCGAGGAAAATCTCATCATATTGGACGATAAGGTTCTGCTCATCTCACCAAAACAAATGACGAGACACTAGGTATCTCGTCATAAAGAAAGGCTGCGAAGGGCAGGTATCATGCGTGAAGATCGGTAAGGATCGACTTCTTGAAGGCTGAGACAATTACGCTTCTAGCGCGCCTTTGATCGCCGCCAGCAGATCGTCGAACTCCTCGAACGCCTGCAAATCCGGGTTCTCGGCGATGATCGCGTCGGTGCTGCGGAATAAGAAGCCATCCTTGCTCGCACGGATCATGCCCAGGTCGTTATGGCTATCGCCCACGGCGATGGTGTCGAACCCGCAGCTCTGCAGCGCTTTCACGGTGGTGAGCTTCGACTGATCGCAGCGCATCTTGAAGCCGGTGATCTCTCCATCGGGCGCAACCACGAGCTCGTTGCAGAACAGCGTGGGCATGCCGAGCTTCTCCATGAGCGGCTTGGCGAATTGCGTGAAGGTGTCGGAGATCACGATGACCTGACCGCAGTCGCGCAGCTCGTCCAAGAATTCCTTTGCGCCAGGCAGCGGATCGATAGTGGCGATGGTCTCCTGGATCTCTTTGAGGCCGAGGCCATGTTCGCGCAGGATGCCCAAACGCCAGTTCATGAGCTTGTCGTAATCAGGTTCGTCACGCGTTGTGCGCTTGAGCTCGGGGATGCCGCTCGCCTCTGCGAACGCGATCCAAATTTCGGGAACCAATACACCTTCCATATCGAGGCAGGTCACGTACATGAGAAGGGTCCTTTCATCGTGCGAGCTTGGCGCGTCGAAATGCGCGCGATTCACTGTTCCTTATGAAACCACAAAACGCCCGCGCAACCCGCAACACTTAGGCTAAAGGAAAAGTGTTGCTCGAATCATGCCTGTTAGCTTATAGCGCCCGACCTCCGGCGAAGGCATGGCCCTACAGCTGCTCGCTTACTGTTAACGCCGTAGATACCAACCGCGGCTGCGCAAGCGGTCCATACCTTCCCCTCCGGCCAGACCCTATAAGCTAACAGGTCAAGGTTCGATCAGCGGAGAGGGTGAGGCAACGAGGTGACTCTTCGCCGACTAAATTCGTTTTAATAAAACCCGAGCGAAGCAGCGACGCATGAGCGAATCAGCATGCGCTGATTCGCGAACAGGGAAGCGGGGAACCTCGTGTCTCGCGCTCGGCGCTGATCGAGCTACGTTGCTTCTTGTACGAATAACGTGGGTTCTCGTGCGCAAGGTCTCTGTTAGGCCTTATCATAGAAGCAGCGCGTAACAAGCGCTTTCACGATGAACTCCAAGAAAGTAGGAGCCCATGGTTTCACGTATCTATGTTGAAAAGAAGCCCGGATTCGATGTCGAAGCGCAGCAGCTGCTGCACGAATTGCGCACTATTCTCGGCATCGAGCGATTGGAGAACTTGCGTTTGCTCAATCGCTACGATGTGGAAGGCATCACCGAAGAGCTCTTCGCAACCTGCACCCCCACGGTGTTCAGCGAGCCGCAATCCGATACTATCTACGCCGAACTTCCCGAAGACGCGAATGCCACGGTCTTCGGCGTTGAATTCCTTCCTGGCCAGTTCGACCAGCGCGCCGATTCGGCAAGCGAGTGCATCCAGCTCATCAGCCAAGGCGAACGCCCCGAAGTGCGCAGCGCGAAGATCTATTTCCTCGAGGGTAACCTCACCAGCGAAGACGTGGATGCCATCAAGCGCTACGTCATCAACCCGGTGGAAGCGCGCGAAGCAACGCTCGAATTGCCCGCAACGCTAAAGATGGAATTCCCCACGCCCGACCCTGTCGAGGTGGTCGAAGGCTTCATCGACCTCGATGCCGCAGGCCTCGAAGCGTTCATCGCCAAGCGCGGCCTAGCCATGGACCTGGCCGACATCCAATTCTGCCAGCAGTATTTCGCGAGCGAGAAGCGCAACCCCACCATCACCGAGATCAAGATGATCGACACCTACTGGTCCGACCACT